>Ga0182030_10007854_pt1 | contig 22193 bp, 15 predicted proteins | sample 812S3MmetaG_FD_121299 | JGI IMG/M metagenome (GOLD analysis project Ga0182030, IMG submission 121299) | Permafrost microbial communities from Stordalen Mire, Sweden - 812S3M metaG (Illumina Assembly) | ecosystem: Environmental > Terrestrial > Soil > Wetlands > Permafrost | place: Sweden... | reverse complement strand
GTTTGAATATGAATTGACGCGTACATCTTGCGAGACAACTGACTTGGAGACCGATGCGCCGGAGATGATGACGCCGGAAGTGATGACCGAATCAACCGCCATGCCGGAGCGGCCCGGCTCGGCAAAGACGAATTTGGCTGGCGGATACTGACGCATACGGGTGCGCATGGGCCAATACTTGTCGTAGAGGTTGAAGACTGGCGATACTGAGCAGAGATCCATGTTGGCATCGTAGTAAGCGTCCAGCGTGCCTACATCGCGCCAGTAGAGAGCCTGTTGCTTGTTCTCATCGACAAAGCTATAGCCCATCATCTTGCGCTTGCCGAGCATATTGGGCAGAATGTCGTGGCCAAAGTCGTGTTTGGAATGGGGGGCATCGGCATCGGCGATCAAAGCTTTGAGCAAAATCTCTGTATTGAAGATGTAGATGCCCATCGAAGCATCGACGGTGTTGGGATTGGCGGGCGAGCGAAAGTTGGTGGACTTTGGCTTTTCTTCAAAGCCGAGAACTTCGCCGGTGGCACTTACCTCAACGACGCCGAAGCGTGAGACCTCGTCGGGCGGAACGGGAAGCGTGGCCAGAGTGACTTCGGCCTCAGTCTCTTTGTGGTGCTCCAACATGCGGCTGTAATCCATCTTGTAGATGTGATCGCCGGAGAGGATGATCATGTACTTGGGCTGCTCACTGCCGATGGAATAAATGTTTTGATAAACCGCATCGGCGGTTCCCATGTACCAGTTGGCGCCGGTACGCTGCATGGGCGGCAGCAGTTCGAAGAACTCACCAAGCTCCTGCGCAACAATGCCCGACCAGCCTTCGCGGATGTGCCGGTTGAGCGAGAGGGCTTTGTATTGCGTAAGAATGAAGACCCGGCGCAGGCCGGAGTTGATGCAATTGGAGAGTGTGATGTCGATGATGCGATAGTGTCCGCCAAAGGGCACGGCGGGTTTGGCGCGGTCGCGGGTAAGAGGAAACAGCCGCTCTCCGGCCCCGCCTGCAAGCAATACTCCAAGTGTGTCTTTCATCTTCCGTCAACCCTGCCTTCGTTGATTTTTCTGCTGCGTGAGAGACTGCTCAGGAGCGCAATACCTCTATCCAGTACAGCATATCTTTCGATGAGGTTTTTGCCCACGTGTTCCTGAACCGTGGAGGATAACACATGCTGATTAGTATTGCTGTGCAACGGATGGTTATGGAGTATCTTCGGATGCCGCAGTGTTTCGCGGGCATGCATTTCAAACAGACTTGATTACCGGGTGGCAGCAGGTTTCAAGCGAGATCAATCGCGTGAAGAGAGAGTCTGACTTTCTTGCGGTTCTTCAGCAAGTTGCGGCGGCGCAGAGACAGGAAGAATCTGGACCAGTTGGGCAGCGGCAGGTTTGGCTGGGGTCATGATGGATTCGTGTTGGCGGGTTGCGGCTGCGGAGAGGTCTACGGGAAGACCGCCAGGGACGATGACGGGAGCGTTGTACTTGTAATCGAGATCGCGGGTGAGGCGGTAGAGCACGGGGAGCGCGGCGATGAGGAGCACGAAGGCAACCCAACTGCCGTCGAGACCGAAGCCGCCGCCGGTGAGCCAGAATGAACCCATCGGGTCGCCTTGCACCACAGGCGAATGGTTGTTGATGCCGCTGATGGCTAATCCGAAGAGGAGTGCGCGGCTGGCCTTCCAGGCAAAGTTGAGACCCCAACTGAGCCAGATCGCCTGAGTGCGCACGTACGCCATCGAAAGCAACAAACTGAAGGCGATGCTGACGGCAAAGCTGGCGTGATTGGAACCGGGCAATGCGGACTGCACCAGTGCATAAAACGCAGCGAAACCGAAAGCGGCTCCCATGGGCCCAATGGCGTGGGCGAAGCGTTGAAAGGCGTAACCACGGAAGGCAATCTCTTCAGCCAGAGCAGCCAGCGCGAAGAACGCCGCGTCGGCAACGAGCCACAGCCATGCAGAGGGTTGCAGGGTAAGAACAATCGCGATTCCACCGAAGATGGCAAGAGGCAGCACACAGGCTACAGCCAAGGCCCAACCGACGGCCATACCCATGACCGTCTCGCCAGACCAGCCGGAGCGGCGCGGCAAACCCTGTGCGCTGATGGGATGCGGCTGGCGGTCGAAGATCGACCCCATCGTTGCATAACCGAGCAACAGCAGAAAAACAAACATGGCCTGTTGCGTCAACGGAGCCCACTGTTCGGTGGCAAGCCCCTGAGCGCCATGACGCGCCATAGACCGCGCCATGAAGAACCAGAGCACGGCAGCGATGAATCGGAGATAAGCGCTGAAGCGGCCGCCAGCCTGGGGGGGAGTCATTGGCATTTAACCTTCCGTATAGAATTGGGCGATGTTGCGGAATTTCTGCTGACGAGCCGCAACGAGAATATCGAGAGGTGTGGCCTTCAACTCAGCTAGATGCCTTTTGAGCGTGCTGCTGACCAACTCAATGGCAGTCTCCCTATCGGTGTGAGCACTTCCGGCAGGCTCTGAGATGATTTCATCGACACAGCCCAGGGCTGCAACCTCAGGCGCGGTAATGCGCAGCGCCTCTGCTGCCAACTGCTTTTGCGCAGCGTCGCGCCACATGATTACCGCACATTGCTCGGGCGAAATCACCGAGTAAACGGCATTTTCCATAATCAGAACACGGTCACTGACAGCCAAAGCCAGAGCACCGCCCGAACCGCCTTCGCCGCTGACTACGGAGATGGTGGCGGTGCGCAAGCGGGACATTTCCAGAAGGTTGCGCGCAATGGCTTCACCCTGGCCGCGTTCTTCTGCGCTGACACCGGGATAGGCTCCGGGCAGATCAATGAAGCTGATGACGGGACGGCCGAATTTTTCGGCGATTTTCATGCAGCGAAGCGCCTTGCGGTAGCCATCCGGGTTGGGCATACCAAAGTTGCGGCGGACACGCTCTTTGGTGGTGCCGCCCTTGCGATTGCCGATGACCATGACTTCGTCGGTGCCGAGACGTGCCATGCCGCAGCAGACTGCCTCGTCGTCGCCAAAGGCGCGGTCCCCGTGAATCTCGCTGAAATCAGTGAAGATTTGCTCAATGAAGTCCATGGGGTATGGGCGCTGTGGATGCCGCGCCCGCTCGACCTTGATCCACGCCGGGGTTGTTGCCGACGCTTGAATTCCGATGCCTTGTTCCTGTTCGCTCATCTTTACCTGGGTAGCCGCAGGCAAATCTCGCCGTAAGCTCTTTGGTGATTCTACGGGTCTGGGGCGGTTGCGACAATGGGGACTCGTCTTCTTGGGTTATTTCTACAGCGGTTTCTGTTGTGTTGGCGGCAATGCAAGGGTCGTTTCTGGCTCTGCCGAAACTTCTGGCGAAGCATCTGGCGCGGTGTTGAGCAGCGCATCGACCCGGTAGCCGGCGGCCTCGGCTGTGGTGAGGGCTGAGGAGACGGCGTGGCTGATCTCGTCGATTGCTGCATGGCTGGGGGCTGGCTCGCCTGCCAGATGCAGCAGAGCAGGCATTTGCAGCCACCAGAGCAGTTCTTCGTACGGCTCGCGGACCAGATAGTGGTGGCCGTCAGCCGGGTGAACGCCGGTGAGCCAGCGGACGTCAGGGTCTTGCCACAGAGCGGGAGTGAGCAAGGACTTTTCTGTTGCCGGGATTGAGGACTGATCGAGGGACTTGATTGGCTCTGGGATAGCCGGGAAGGCATCCTCGGAGACTGGTTCAGAAAGGGTTGATTCGCTGAGGGGATTGGTGAAGATTTCAGATTCGGTTCCCTCAGGGGCTAAAGCCCCGGATTCATGGGCGGTTTCTATGTACGGGCTAAAGCCCGTACCCTTCATGCCAATGTTCTCATTCGTTGCTGGCACAACTTCCGTTGCGACCGACGAAGGGTCGTGTCCATCAAGCTGCTGAACGTGGTTGGCAGCGGTGAGCAGCAAGACTTTGATGCGGGCGGCGACGCGCCATGCCTCATCACCCTCGAAGCCGAGAATGGTGAAGGCTTTGGCGAAGGGTTCACGCAGGCGCAGTCGGTCAAAGAGATCGAGAGCCGCGCGTTGTGGGTTTTCGGCGTCGATGCTTTCGGCGAGCAATTGCAGCGCGCACCAGCCAAGCAGCGGTCCCCACATGGCTGTTGCGGTGAACTGCGGGCTGGGGCTGGGCAAGACGCGGCGGGCGGCTGCGGTCCACGGGGCAGGGAAGAGCGTTTCAACGGCAGGAATGTGCAACGCTGCACGCATACGCTTGCGGAAGACAGGGCCAAGCAATGCGGGACTGGTCGGCTGCGTCGAAGTCAATGTTCGATCGCGATGAGATAGCCAGATGGTTTGCGCAGTGCGCAGGAAACGCTCGCAGCTTGGCCACGCTTCGTCAAAGAACTCCTGCTCCATCTTCTTTTCAGTGTTGGGCACAGGACTGTGGCCGAGGGTGCGCGGGGCTTCAACCGACGCGGCAAGCAGACGCACGATTGAGGCATCGAGCAACTGGCGCAACGCATTGTGCGCGGGACTTAGTTCCAGATTGACGAGTGCATCGTTGAGGTTGGGAACGCCGCTGCCGTTCAGTTGATCCGAGAGCCGATCCCAGGGCTGCTCGGCTGTTGAGGTAAGCTCACGCCAATCGAGGAAGACGTGGCATTGGTAAGCGTGCAGACTGAGGGTGAGTCCTCGGTCGGCCAGATCGTTGGAGCGGCGCAGATATTCAAGACCGGTGAGCGAGTCGCGCCATGCAAAGACTGTTGCGGACGAGGCGTTGAGTCCGAGTCCCTCGCGAAGCCGCTGCTGGCGCAGTTGTCCAGCGTTTTTGTCAGCGTAGGCGGCAGAAAAATCTATCGTTCCGTGCGTGGCTCCGTAGCGATTGTTATAAATGACGAGCGCACGCTCATGGCCGCAGCGATTGGAATAAGCAAAGACGTTTTCGTCCACTGATCCGGCGTCAGTAAAGAAGTCGTAGAGCAGAAAATTGCTGCTTTCAGCAAAGAGCCAGCGACGCTGCAACAGCGGTGCGATCTCGCGTTCGTGGCGCTCGACCAGCCAGTGATCGGGCGACTCATCGTAGCGGGGACGGTAGTACTCCATGCCGTATTTTTCGGTGTAGCCCTCAATCTGACCGTGGCCAAACATCGGCAAACCAGGCAGCGTGGACATCATCGCCGCAACGCCAAAGCATTTGTCGCCTTTGCCGAATTGATCAATGGCAGTGCGCTCGTCGGGATTGCTCATGAAGTTGACGTAGCGCTTCATGATGTCTGGATCGAACTCCAGCGTGTTCTTGATGACCGAGCGATACTTGGCGTTGTCCTCGTCGCGCAGCATCACCATGAAGGCGCTGTTATAGACGCGATGCATGCCGAGGGTGCGGACAAAATAACCTTCCATGAGCCAGAAAGCTTCAGCCAAGAGCAATGTACCGGGCACTTCAGCGGCAACGCGATCAACGACTTCGCGCCAGAACTCGTGGGGCATGCATCGGTCGAACTCGGCCTGGCTCATGCCGTTTTCAGCACGGGATGGAATGGCTCCGCTGGCACCGGGACCGGGGAACCAGAGGCGATGAAAGTGGCGTTTGGCAAGGGTCATCGCCGCATCGAAGCGAATGACGGGAAAGAGCCGCGCGACGTGAAGAATGGTCTGGATGACCTGCTCGCGGACGGCTGGATTGAGGTAGTCGAGCTGCGCGGTATCATTCCAGGGAAAGCTGGTGCCGTCGTTGCCGTGATAGATATAGCGCGTCTCGCCGCTCTGACGATCGCGGCGACGAAAGACTACGGCGGCATCGGTTTGCTCGAAGTAGTGATCTTCGATTTTGATCTCGACGCGGCCATCGTGGGAGAGATCGGGACCGTTGAAACTGTAGGCGGGATAGGGCGATTCTGGCCGCGAGATAAACCAATCAGGATGCTCGATGACCCACGGCGAGTCGATGCCCATATGGTTGGGCACCATGTCGCTGGCGAGGCGTATCCCGTACTGATAGGCGCGGTCGCGCAGGTGGATGTAGGCTGCCTCGCCGCCCAGATTTTCTGCAATTGCGTAATCGAAAAGCGAGTATGCCGAGGCTACCGCATCGGACTGACCGCAGAGTTGCTTGATGGTTTTCGACGCGCGGCTGCGCTCCCAAACGCCAATGAGCCAGAGGGAATTAAGACCGCGATGGGCGAGAGTGGCCAGCTCTTGGTCAGGAATTTCGTCGAGGCGCGTGATGCTGCGGCCATACTGCTTGCTGAGTTGCGCGAGCCAGACATACGTGCTCTTGGCGATGAGCACGGCGGTGGGCATCCAGGCCATATCGGGACTGAACTTTTCGTATTCATGGGCTTGATCGCCAAACTCTGGCACATCGGCGGTGCTTACGACAGAGGGCCACTGCTGCTGACCACTTTCTCGACGCAGACGGGCGGCCTCTTCAGCGGCGTCGTGGGCCTGACGCGCTGGTGGATTGAACTGCATCCAGATGGCCAGTTCTTCTTCGTGCAGAATCTCAGTCGCGATGGCCAGCAACTGTTCCAGGCTGGCGCCGATCATCGGCTTCCACAGGCGGCGAATCAGGGCGAGCTGCTCGCTGAGCGAAGTGGGCGAACCGACGGCTGGAGCGCAGAGCAGGTCCAGAAGATTCATCGGCTTTGAATCGGGGAGCGGAATCAGCGGACGAGTGGCAAAATACTCAGGCAACTGTTTGGTGACCTGGCGATAAACCGTCTTTTCAGCGAGGGTTTTCTCTTCAAAGAGTTCCTCGAAGGGTTTGAATGCCTGATTGCGATTGGCGGTCCAGAGCAGCAGCAACTCTTCAAGCGCGGCGGCACGGTGCGGGGTATTGTCTGTGCTACCAGCCAGCCATTGTTGTGGGGTTTCAAGGCCGCGAATAATGCTGATGCCGGGGAACTGCTCGACAAATGTGAGCAGCATCTTGTTGAGTGCATCGGCACCCACCTGCGCGGTGAAATAGTCGAGAGCGGCGGTCATCACGTTGGGGTCGAACTGCTCACGATAGCGGGCCAGCAGCACGTGGCTGGCTTCGTCGATGAGGCCCATCGCGTAAAGTTGTCCTGCGTGGACAGCCTGCTCAGGATGCTTTTCGACGTCGCGCACCATGTTCATGCGGTAGGCAAACTCGCGGCAGGCGGCCACGTTGGCAAAGACTACGTTCCCCGTGTAGGAGAAAAGCGACTCGGCGAACTGATACCGATTACGCGCATTCCGGGAAATATGAAATTCCATCATAGGAAACCGTGCTCCTGAACCCTGCCTGCCCGCTGCTATGGTACTTTGACGCGCGTAAAAAAGGCTAAAGTTAAAGGTACATCACGCGGGTGAGGAATGCGTGTAAGTGAGTTGGCAAGTCTGAACTGTGCCAATCGTGATAGGCTGCAAAGCAACGTAGTTTGCACGGAAGTGGTTGCTTAAAGTTCAATGAAGTTTGATGCGGTCTCAATCCACTGGCGCATTTTGCCGCAGACGCTGGATGAGCCGTGCAGTTGATAATCCACTGAGAGGATCCCCGAATGAACCCTATTCGCTACGCACTTATTCTGCTGGCTGCCCCAGCTTTGGCGACCGGCATGGCATTGGCACAAGCTACCTCCGCGAGCGTCGCCGCAAAGCCTGCTCCGCCTGCGCCAATCAAGAGCTTTGATGTGACGGCCATCGACAAGACGGCAGACCCATGCACGGATTTTTACCAATATGCTTGCGGCAACTGGGTAAAGGACAATCCGATTCCGGCAGATCAGGTACGCTGGGCGCGGTCGTTCTCGCTGCTGCGAGAGCGGAATCGCTATCTGCTCTGGGAGGAACTGGACGCAGCCGCCAAAGCGCCGAAGACTCCACTGCAAAAGCAGTTCGGGGACTATTACGCAGCCTGCGTGGATACGGACCTGATGGAAAAAAAAGGGCTGGAGCCGATCAAGCCGGCCTGGACGGAGATTGCCGGACTGACGGATCCGCACCAGCTTCCAACGCTGCTGAGCGAGCTTGAGAACAAGGGCACGCCAGATGGATTTTTTGATTTTGAAGTGGGTCAGGATGACAAGGACTCAAGCAAGCAGATCGCGCAGTTGTATCAGGGTGGACTGTCGCTGCCAGATCGTGACTACTATCTGGACGATTCAGCGCACTTCAAGGAGATTCGGGCGCAGTATATTGACCACTTGAAGAAGATGTTTACCTTGGCAGGCGACAAGCCAGAAGATGCGGCCAAGGAAGCGGCGTCGGTGATGGAGATTGAGACCGCGATGGCCAAAGCCTCCATGAGCCGCACCGATCTGCGCGATCCAGAGAAGCGTTACCACATTTTCAAGCTGGTGGATCTGGAAAAGATTTCACCCGACTTTGACTGGGGCACGTATTTCAAAGCGATCGGGATTCGCCCATTTGACAGCTTGAACGTGGGCACGCCGGATTTCTTTGTGGCCATGAGCAAGCTGATTGGGAGCGAGCCGATGGATGCGTGGAAGAGCTACCTGCGCTGGCACGCGCTGCACGGACGGGCATCGAATCTGCCCAAGGCGTTTTTCGATGAGGACTTCAATTTCTTTGGCAAGACGCTGCAAGGGCAGAAGGAGCCACAGGCACGCTGGAAGCAGTGTTCGTCGATGACGGACGCGGCTCTGGGCGAGGCTGTGGGTCAAGACTGGGTGAAGCAGAATTTTCCGCCAGCGGCCAAAGCCAGCATGGACAAGCTGGTTGCTGCGTTGGAAAAATCCCTGGGCGACGACATCAAGACGCTGCCCTGGATGACGGATGCGACCAAAAAGGCTGCGGAAGAGAAGCTGGCGCTGATTCGCAACAAGATTGGCTACCCGGAGAAGTGGCGCGATTACTCAAAATTGAAAGTAAGTCGCGACGATCTGATCGGCAATGTGGGCCGCAGTGTGGTCTTTGAGCGCAATTACAACTTTGACAAGCTGGGCAAGCCGGTGGACGAAAAGGAATGGCAGATGACGCCGCCCACAGTGAATGCCTACTACGATCCGAGCTTCAACGACATCAATTTTCCGGCAGGCATTCTGCAGCCGCCGTTCTTTGACTTCAGCATTGATCCGGCAGTGAACTTTGGCTCGATTGGCGTGGTGATTGGTCACGAGATGACGCACGGCTTCGATGACGAGGGTTCGCAGTATGACGGACACGGCAATCTGCGCGAGTGGCAGACGCCAGAGGATCGCAAGGCATTTACCGAGCGGACCGATTGCGTGGCCAATGAGTATGGCGGCTTTGAAGCTGCACCTGCCAAGGGTGATACGGCGGCGCAGAAGTTGAATGGCAAGCTGACGCTGGGCGAGAATACGGCAGACAACGGAGGCTTGCGCCTGGCGTACATGGCGCTGCTGGATACGTTGGCCGCGGAAGGCAAGAGCATCGACGACAAGATCGACGGCTTTACTGAGTCGCAGCGGTACTTTATCGGATTTGCGCAGGTCTGGTGCCAGAATCAGACTGAGCAGTCGGCGCGGCAGCAGGCGTTGACGGACCCGCACTCGCCGGGAAAATGGCGCGTGAATGGTTCAGTTCAAAACTTTGATGGATTCGGAAAGGCATTCGGCTGCACCAAGGGACAGCCGATGTATCCCCAGAACTCCTGCCGCGTCTGGTAGGCTCAGCATAGGCTTTCGCAGTCGTGGTTCCCCAGCCACGACCGCGGAGCGAGGCGGCAAGCGAACAGAATGCACTATTCTCTGAGCGTTCGTGGTTGACGTTTTCCGCCACTTCAACGTCCAAATTGCAACCGAGCCGGAATTCGAATTGCAATAGCCAAGGCGCGGTGTTTCGTTCTATTCATGACGCAGTTGGTCACAAAAAATACGCTGTTTTGCCCAGTCTTGTGTTGAAACTAGGCACAACGCACCCTGGGCTTTTACAATGCATCAGGGACACGTCCCAACCCAGCTCTGCTGTGGAACTAGCAAACTTGGCGGCGCTTGCCTGACCAGGATGAAGGAATCGCATGAAGTTCAAGAAATTCGGCAAGGCACTTCTGATGAGCGCCCTTTCAACTGGCGTCATCCTCAGCGTTACGTCTTGCATTCAGAGTTACACCGTCGGCTTTTTGTATGTGACGGGTACGGTGACGTCCCAGTCGACCGGCAATGGCATCATCAGCGGCTTCAAGATTGATCACAATACCGGCAAGCTCACCCCAATCAATGGACTGCCTATCGGCTCAGGCGGAGCCAATCCGGTTCGTGCGGTTTTGATTACGGGTTCGCGCTTTATTTATGTGCTGAACCGTGGCACAACGGCTTCAGGCGGCGCTGACTGCACCACAGCCGACCCTTGCCAGAACGCGAATATCACCACATTTGCAGTTGGCAGCAACGGCATTCTCACCTCGCAGGAGACCTTTTATACGCAGGGTATCAATCCGTTCAGAATGGTTTTGGACTCAACAGGTAGTTTCCTGTATGTTCTGGACCATGATTCGGCGGTGAACTCCGCTCCGTCGAGCGCGAAGAACCCGAATCCCAATTGCGCATTGGCGTTGGGTGCTGGGGTCACTACCTGCGGCGACATTACGGTCTTCCAGATCAATTCCACCACAGGCCGACTGAGTCTGATTGTCAATGCCCAAGTAACGGCAGCGAGCGGTCAGGCTTTGCCTTACTTCCCGGTTCCCTCCAACCCCATTGATTTCCTTTTGGCGAGCAATAACGTTCTGGTGTTGACCGGCACTCCGGCTACTGGCGATTATGCCTTTCCTTACGCTTCGGGAGCGGCAGGGACCGGACAGTTGACGGTGACTCAGAACAGTGCGCAGCCACTGAATATCAACAATGCCACGGCCATTGTGAATGGCGGAATTTTAACCTATGTACTGGATAACGAACCAGTCACAGTGAATGGCGCTACCTCTCCCAGCCAGTTGATTCCGTACCTGGTAAGCACTGGTGGTGCGCTGCAAGCGCAGACCGGCGGTGCCATTGCGGATGATCCATCGGAATCCAACCCGATCTATCTGCTCAGGGAATCCAAAGGCAACTTCCTCTACCTGCTGAATCAAGGGAACAACCTGGATACGACCAATTCGCAGAGCGGCATTGCTGGTTATGTGATCAACAAAACCACTACTCAACTGACACCGACATCTCCTTCCACGTTTGGCACGGGAGCCGGACCGCAGTGCATTGTTGAGGATCCGTCCAATCAGTTCATTTACTCGGCGGACTTCAATGATTCACAGATCTATGGCCGCAGAGTCAACCCGACCGATGGCACGCTGACAGAGTTCGTCGGTGTTCCTCTGAACTATTCGGTTTCCGGTCCGGCTACGTGGTGCCTGGTGGACGGACGTACCAGCTAGGGCGGAGTGAGTTGTGCCTGGGCGGGTGCCAGAGAGTTATCTGGTTCCCGCAGCAGGTTCCGATAGATTCTTCAAGACGTAGCCGAATACCGGACGCAGTTTTTACTTGTGTCCTGAGTATTCGATTCCAAACCTGATTGATTCGGGCCGCGAATTGGCCCGCTGACGAAAGATGCGCATGAAGTTCAACAAATCGGGCCAGCTGTTGCTGGTATCCGCGGTCAGCCTTCTGGCAGCCGCTCTAGTGACCGCCTGCAGCAGTAGTCTTACCGTGGATTTTGTTTTCGTGACCAGTTCAAAGGCCGCGGGACCGAATAGCTATGGCGAGATCGATGTCTACGAGATCAACTCGGAGTCGGGTTTCATGCGTCAGATTCCCACTTCGCCGTTTCCTTCCGGCGGTCGCAACCCGGTGGCCGAAGCTGTTTCGGCTGACAGCACGAACCTTTATGTGGTCAATCAGGACGACAACACCATCGTTCAATTTGTCATTGGCAACGACGGCAAAGTTATCCACAGAATACCGTGAATACGCCGGGAATCTTTCCGTTGGCAGCAGCCGTGGGTGGACCCAATCTCTTCGTTCTGGATTCCTATCAGCCATTGCCCAACTGTTCGCCAGCATCGCCCTGCTCCGGTTCTATCGCAGTTTATCCGGTGCTGACTTTAGCGCAGGCTCAGGCGCTCACACCATCTCAACCGGCAGATACGTTAGGTACTCCGCTGGCCAATGGAAACCTGAATTACTGGCCGCTGGCGCTCACCGCCACCAACGCTAAAGATGTGATTCTGCCAACAGGAGTTACCGTGCTGAAGTCAGGCACCGAACTTTTTGTCAGTGCGTATGACACGACGGCCAAGACTGGATACGTCTTCGGCTTCTCAGTCAGCCCAGCTTCAGCAGGCATCCCTCAAGGAACACTGACTCCGCTCAACAATGGTTTGCCATTTGCGGCAGGCACGCAGCCTTCAGCCATCGCCAGTGATCCTACCAGCAGTTTTGTTTATGTGACGGATCAGGCGGCCAGCACTGTTCTTGGTTTTTCGGTGAGCGGCAGCGGCCTGACTCCGATTGCGGGCAGCCCCTTCCCGGCGGGCAATCAGCCATCAGCCATCCTGGTCAATCCGACAGGCGGATATGCCTATCTGACCGACGCCGAAGACGGCAACGTTTCGGCTTATTCGATTGCCAGCAACGGTGCATTGACGCGCATTGGCAGTTTTGCCACAGGCACACAGCCGGTAGCAATTGGCATTGATCCGAATATGCATCAGTTTCTTTACACGGCAAACTTTCTGGGCAGCGATGTCTCAGGTTTTGAGATCAACTCAGATGGCTCTCTGTTGGGTTCGCAAAGCTCACCCTATCCGTCCAACGCTCAGCCGACCGCCGTGGTCGCGATTCCGCACAACGGCTCGACCAAGTAAGAGTTGGCGAGCCAGTAACACCTCGTAGAAGGCTTTTACAATGGATACGGGGCAACATAACCAAGTATTTTCGGGGCTGGAAAGTGACGGCCCACGACGAAGGAAGCGCATGAAGTTCAGTAAATTGAGCCAGTTGGTTCTGGTCTCTTCCATCGGCCTGCTTGTGGCCATTTCTTTGACTGCCTGCCAGATCATCACCATCGACTACGTCTTCGTGGCCAGTTCGGCTGGCACTGGAACTGGCAGCGCCGGACAGATTGAAACCTTTGCGGTGGACTCTGAGACAGGCGCGTTGCGTCTGGGCGCGCCTACGGTCTCCAGCGGTGGAACCAATCCTGTTGCCATGGCCGTTAGCTCAGACTTTGCGAATCTTTACGTGGTCAATCAAGGGAGCAAGGTTGTTGCTCACTTTGCCATCGCCAGCAACGGCGTGCTGACTTCAAAAGATACAGTTACAACCAGTGCCACTCCAGTCTCCGTCGCAGTGAACGCGGCCGGAACCTATCTTTACGTGGTTACGCAATCTGCTCAGCTTATCGTTTATCCCCTCTCTTCGGGTGCGATTGGCACGGCGGCTGCCCCGGTTACGCTCGCTCTGCCCAGCTTTGCCGGAGACACGATTATTCCAACCGGCGTGACTGTACTGCCAGACAGTGCTGCTGTCTACGTCTCGGTCTACGATCAGACGGCCTACAACCCTGGCTGTACGCCAGTTGCGCCAGCCATAACCTGCACGCCAAGCACGGCCAACCCCGGTTGGGTTATTGGATACGCAGTCGGCTCAGGTGGCGCACTCACCGCAGTTCCGAACAGCCCGTTCAAAGCTGGCATCAAGCCATCCTCGCTGCTGGCTGATCCCACCGGTCGCTTCATGTATGTTACTGACTTCGCCTCGAATCAGGTGATCGGTTATACGATTGGGACGGGCGGCACACTGAACTTCCTGCTCAACGGTCCCTTCAGGACTGGCAACGAACCCAATGCTTTGGTTGTGGAGCCACGCGGCAAGTTCCTTTACATCGCCAACGCACTGTCAAACACGGTGACGGCGGATACGATTGATTTGGCCACCGGTACGCCCAATGGTAGCGTGAGTGCCGTCAACTCCTCTTCAACGGCGACCGATACTGAGCCTGTTGCCATTGCTGCTGATCCGGCATTGGGTAGATTTATCTATACAGCCAACTATCTGGGCAACACACTCTCCGGCTTCCGTATTGATCCAGATACCGGCACGTTGACCACAACCCAGGCCACGCCGTATCCGACCGGCAACAATCCTACTGCGTTGGTGATTGTGCCTCACGGCAACCATGCCACGCAGGTGTTGAGTCAGTAGCGGGAATTGCTCTTGCAACTACCGACGGCCCAGCCATATGGTTGGGCCGTTTGGCGTTAGAGTTTTCAGCAGCGTAATGTAAAACTCGCGATGCGCCCGGTATGCGATACTCGAAAAAGCATGTATAAACGGATCATTCTCAAACTCTCAGGCGAGGCGTTGGCTGGGTCACGGGGCTTTGGCCTTGACGCAGCAAAGGTTTCTGAAATCACCGGCGAATTGGCTGATGTACACGCGTTGGGCGTTGAAGTCGGCGTGGTTGTCGGCGGCGGAAACTTCTTCCGCGGTGTAGCCGAGCAAGCCAAGCAGATGGACCGCGTGAGCGCCGACAACATGGGTATGCTCTCGACGGTCATCAATGCCATTGCACTGCAAGACGCACTGGAGCAACGCGGTGTACAGTGCCGCGTAATGAGCGCGGTCTTCATGAATCAGGTGGCCGAGCCGTATATTCGCCGCCGCGCCGTGCGCCATCTGGAAAAAGGCCGCGTGGTTGTCTTTGCCGCTGGCATCGGCAATCCGTTCTTCTCCACCGATACAGCGGCCAGCCTGCGCGCAATGGAGATCAAGGCCGATGTGCTGCTGAAGGGCACCAAGGTCGAGGGAGTCTACAATGCCGACCCGGTGCTGGTGAAGGATGCCGTCAAGTACGACGAAATTACTTATATGGAGATCTTGCGCCAAGGGTTGAAGGTGATGGATCTGACTGCTGTGAGCCTGTGCAAGGATAACAACTTGCCAATGGTGATCTTCAATATGAATCAGCCGGGAAATATCATGCGTGTCGTGATGGGCGAAAAAGTCGGATCGCTGGTGACGGCGTAATTCAGCTAACAGCTGACTGTTGGCAGCTAACAGTGGCCAGACGCTCGTTGGCAATCTGTTAGCTGTTAACGGACAATTGTCGAGATGCCAGTGGAGATAAGCAAACCAGCACGACTGAATGCACTGACAGGACTGCGATGTTTTGCGGCTGTCAATATATTATTCTTTCATTTTTCCAATCCGAAAATGTTTGGTTTTCTTGCTCCGGTCGTCAATGCTGGCTATGTCTCCGTGAGTTATTTCATTCTTCTCTCTGGATTTGTGCTGGGCTATAACTACTCGGCGCGGGCACGAGCCGGAGAGTTAGAAAAGAAGCGTTTCTGGAAGGCTCGCTTCACGCGTCTCTATCCTATTTATCTGCTCAGTCTTTTAATGGCATGGAATATGGTTGCACGCGAATATGGAGCGCACACGCACGCCATGTTCTGGACGGGCATGGTTCTGTCGCCGCTGCTGTTGCAGGGCTGGATTCCCTCAATCGCCACGTTTTTGAACACGCCGGCATGGACCATGTCGGCTGAGTCTTTCTACTACTTTTTCTTTCCTTGGGTGGCGTGCTGGAAGAAGCCTCAGCGCGTGTTGCCGCACGTTGGAAAAATGGCTGGCGTGTGGCTTTTGGGAATGCTTCCCGGCGCACTTTATATGGCCTTCAATCCTGATAGCATTGCGCATCCTGATCGCTGGAGTTATGGTCCGTGGCTGCAGGCGCTCAAATATACGCCGTATGCGCACGCGGCCAGCTTTGTCTTTGGCGTGATGCTGGCCAGTCTGGACGAACTGGTGCCCCGTGCCAGTTATCTTCGCCTATGGCTCGGAGTTGGAGGATTCGTCGGCATCTTTGGACTGCTGAATCTGGGTCCGCTGGTGCCGTATGCGATTATTCACGATGGACTGCTGATGCCGCTGTTTGCCTGCATCGTGCTGGGGCTTGCTGGCGAGAATGTGCTGGCACGTGCGTTGGGTGTGCGTCCATTGGTCTTTGTGGGCGAATCCAGCTATTGCCTCTATCTGCTCCACTTCAATCTCTGGACCCTGATTCACGATTCGCATATTCTGGATCGCCTGGGCTTGCTGCGTTTCGATCCGTGGATCAGTTATGTAATGCTGATTGTCTTTGCGCTATTGGCACTGCATCTGGTGGAAAAGCCAGCGCAACGGCTGCTGCGTAAATGGATGAATGCGTAAGGCTGGCTGCGTGTCATTGCAGATTGCGGTCAAGCGCGTAGATCGAAGAGGCAATCACTCGGATTGTGCGGGCGGCAATGTTAAAGTAAAGTTTCAGCCATCCATGTTTGCCACCTCCCAACACGCGCACTTCATCGGTATCGGCGGCATTGGTATGAGCGGCATCGCAGAGATTCTGCTCAACCTCGGCATGAGGGTTTCAGGTTCTGATCTGCGCCGCGGGCCGGTTACGGATCGTCTGGCTCAACTAGGCGCGACGATTTATGAAGGCCACCAAGCCGCAAACATTGCCGGAGCCACGGTTGTGGTGACCAGTTCAGCAGTCTCGGCGAATAATCCTGAAGTTGTTGAAGCACGTGCGCGCAAGATTCCCGTGATTCAACGCGCGGAGATGCTGGCGGAACTGATGCGGCTCAAATACGGCATCGCCATTGCAGGAATGCACGGCAAGACGACGACGACTTCGATGGTGGCGTCGGTGTTGGCTGCCGGGGGACTGGACCCGACTGTAGTGGTGGGCGGGCGCGTGGATGCGCTGGGGTCGAATGCGCGGTTGGGCACGAGTCAGTATCTGGTGGCTGAGGCGGACGAGAGTGACCGCTCATTTCTGAAGCTTTCGCCGATTCTGGCGGTGGTAACCAATCTGGATCGCGAACACATGGACTGCTATCACGACTTGCACGACGTGGAGCAGGCCTTTTTGAGCTTCATGGACAAACTGCCGTTCTACGGAGCGGTGACTGCTTGCCTGGACAACCCGCTGCTGGCTGCAATTCTGCCGCGCACGCGTCGACGGGTCTTTACTTACGGAGTGACCGCAGGCGCGGACTATCGCCTGGAATTGCTGGAGCAGGGAACTGGACGCTTTGCCCAGTTTTCCGTTGTTACTGCTACTGGAACGTTGGGTCCATTTGAACTGCGTGTGCCGGGCCATCACAACGTGCTCAATGCTACAGCAGCCGTGGCCATTGCGCACCAGCTTGAAGTGGAACCGGAGAAGATTGCCGAAGGGTTGAGGAACTTCAGCGGCGTGGATCGGCGTTTTCAGCATCGCGGCGCGGCGCGTGGCATCACGGTGGTGGACGACTACGGACACCATCCAACGGAGATTCGCGCCACGCTGGCCGCAGCGCGCGAGTGTGGCCACGCCCGGATTCACGTCATCTTCCAGCCGCATCGCTACACGCGAACGCTCGATCTGATGGATGAATTTGCAACGGCATTCAAGGATGCCGACACGCTGGTGGTGTTGCCGATCTATGCAGCCAGCGAGGAACCGATTGCTGGCGTGACGGCAGAGCGGTTGGTAGAGAAGATTCAAGGTCCATCCGTTCAGTTTGCGCCGGAGTTCAGTGCGGCTGTGGCAGCGATTGCTGCGCAGGCCCGTGAAGGCGACCTGATTCTGACGCTTGGCGCAGGCAATGTGAGCCAGTTGGCTCCGCTGATTTTGGCTGCGCTCGAAGGCGCATGACCCGGATCAGTTACAACTCGCGTATCTTCATGGGGATTTTATGAGCGATGCGCGACAATAGCCTATGTATAAGCGACTTGACCGCGCGCACCGCGCTCTTCCCGTGCTTCTTGGCGCCATTACGCTGACCAGCGTAGTCGTGCTGTTTGTGTGGGACGCATTTCCCCAACTATTTCCCGCCAATGCTCATAATGTTCTGGGCGCATTTCCGCTATTCATGATTGCGGTCGCCTACCTCGTCTACCAGAGCGTGCATAAACCTGCGCGGCTTGAAGTGGTCAAAGCAGTTCTGCTGGCAATTGCGTTTCTGTTCTGGTCTGCCAATCAGCTTTGGCCGGATATTCCGCAGGCGACGCTTTATAACGACATTGCGATTGGACTGTTTGTGCTGGATGTGTTTCTGGTGATGATTGGTTGGCCGTCTACATCGCCGGATGAGTCGTTTGCCGAGACCTATTCGGATTCTTCATTGGAAGGCTGATGATGTTGAGGCTTGCAAAACCACCTGCAGTGGGGCCAGCGGCCTTCGGCGTGGCCTATGAAGGGCTTAGCTTACCCACCCTTTGCCAGAAAGAAGTAAAGGATTGGGCACCAGACATTGTTCATGTCGTTGCGAATCGGCGCATCAGACTCATCGCCTACTGGTAACATGCATTCCTCGCCAATTCAGGCAATCGAGCGCAGGAACGGGCTAGAATTGTCTTACAGACTTTTCCTGGAGCGTGATGAGTTTGCATTCTCCGCAAAACTCGGACTCTGCCCAAGAGCCGGAGACTCCGGACGCTGTGCCGTTGTTGGTTCCAGACGCAAGCATCGCTGAAGGCATTCTCGCTTGCATTCCCGACGCAGTTGCGATTGTGCGCGATGGTCGTGCGGTCTATATCAACGCCGCATTCACGCATCTCTTTGGCTATGCCGCTGAGGAACTCAGTACCATCCAACTACTGCGCGTCATGATGCCGGAAGTGCGCCAGGGCGAAGATACACGCATGGAGCGGGAGGTTGACAAGCATGGACGCGCTGCAATCGAAACCGTGCGCCTTGCAAAGAGCGGTGCAGCATTGGATGTATCGCTTCAGGTCGCGTCACTCGTGGTCAAAGGAGCCAGCTCTGGTTATATCTTCAGCTTTCGAGACATCAGCGATCGCAAGCTGGCAGAAGCCAGTCTTGAACATCATGCGATGCATGATCCGCTCACCGGGCTGCCTAACCGAGCGTTGTTTCTTGATCGTCTGACTCATGCGCTAACGCGGCGTGTGCGGCGGCGTGACCAAACCTGCGCGGTACTCTTTTTGGATCTTGACCGATTCAAGCCTATCAATGACACGATGGGCCACGCCGCTGGCGATGTGTTGCTGGCCTCAGTGGCCAAGCGGCTCAGCAATGCCCTGCGACCACAAGATACCGCTGCCCGCCTGGGTGGCGATGAGTTTGCCGTGTTGCTTGAAAACATTCTGTCGGTTGCTGATCTTGAGACAGTGACCAGCCGTATTCTGCATGAAATGGATCAACCTCATGAGGTCTTTGGCCGCTTTGTTCATGCCAGCGTTTCCATTGGCGCAGCCATGGCCGGCGTGGAATACAGCGCCCCGGAACTGCTCATTCGCGATGCGGATTTTGCCATGTATCGCGCCAAGCAGCAAGGTGGAAGCCGCTTTGAGATCTTTGACAGCAAGCTCAAAGTGCAGGCTGCCAACATGGAAGAGCGCGAGCGTGAGTTGCGCACTTTGCTTGACAAGCGCAGCTTCGAGTTCTGGTATCAGCCCATCTTCCGTATCGAGAATGGAAAAGTCGAGGGCTTTGAGTCGCAATTGCGCTGGCGCAAAGAAGATGGCTCAGTTGTAAGCAACAATGATCTACGTTCTGTGGCTGAAGAGACAGGGCTTTCCATCAGCCTTGGTCGAGAGACGGTCGAGAGCGTCTGTCGTCAGTTGCGCAGTTGGATGGATGCTGCCCCTAGCCTCGACGTCACCTTGACCATTCCAATCACGCAGACTCAGTTTCATCAGAGCGAATTGGTTTCGCAGTTGAAGCGCGCTTTGGCAGCCACTGGAGCGGACTCGACACGGTTGTTGGTTGAAGTGCAAGAGACCACGCTCAATGAGAATCCAACTGTCACTGCGTCAATCATGCAGCGCATGGCCGACTGCAATGTGCGTCTTGCAGTAGCCAACTTCGGCTCCAGTCTTGCACCGCTCAATTATCTGGCGCAACTACCCATAGATGTCGTCATGCTGGATGCCAGCCTGACGAAAGCCGCAACATCGACGGGCCGCCAACGAACCATGCTTGAGTCGTTGCTGCAACTTTGCCGCGAGTTGCGCATACAGGTGATTGCGCAAGGCATTGATACACCGGATCAACTGGCCGCTTTGCAAAGCATCGATTGCGAACTGGGCCTGGGCAGCTTGTTCTCTGCTGCGTTGCCAGCCTCGCAGGCACTGAATCTGGCAGGATCAAAACGCGCCTGATCCTGCCAGATTCACATTCAGCCACGCGGCCAAAAGTGTTCTTCTGAGCAATCGCGCAGCCGTTGCGCCGCGTCTTCTGCAGTAATATCTCGCTGCGGCATACCAAGCATTTCAAATCCAACCATGAATTTGCGCACTGTGGCCGAGCGTAGCAGCGGCGGATAAAAGTGCGCATGGAAGTGCCACTCCGGATGCGCTTCATCATCCGTGGGCGATTGATGAAAGCCCGCCGTATACGGAAAACTGGTCTCGAACAAATTGTCAAAACGCGTGGCCAAACGCCGTAATGCATCGGCCAATCCATCGCGTTCGTCGCTGGTCAATTGTGGTAGCGCGCCCAGATGTCGGCGACTCAGCAACAGCACTTCAAACGGCCATGTGGCCCACCACGGCACCAAGGCAACAAAGTGCTCGTTCTCAAAGATCACCCGCTCTGCGGCCTTGCGTTCGGCAGCAAGATAATCGCAAAGCAGGCAACAACCCGTGCGCGCCAGATGCTCCTGCTGCGCAAGAGTCTCGGCGGCTGGCTCGTCCGGCACAAAGCCCGTTGACCAAATCTGTCCGTGTGGATGAGGATTGCTGGCACCCATCATGGCACCGCGATTCTCAAAGATTTGCACGTACTTGATCCAGTCAAGACTACTCAACTCCACATACTCTGCGGTCCACGCATCTACCACGCGGCGAATCTCGTCGCGAGTCATGCGTGCCAACGTCAGGCTGTGATCAGGATGAAAGCAGAGCACCTTGCAAAGTCCGCGCGCAGGCTCGGCCACCAGCAGAGGCGAGGCGGGCACTTCCGTAATCGCAGGAGAATCCGGCAGCAGCGCCGCAAAATCATTGACAAACGTGAAAATGCCTTCGTACGCTGGGTTCTTCGCTCCTCCAGCCCGTTCATTTCCTGGACACAAATAACATTGCGGATCGTAATTGATTGCCGAGGGCACGCTCTTCTGCCCCACTTCTCCCTGCCACGGTCGCTGCGTACGATGCGGCGAAACCAACACCCATGACTGCCGCAGCGGATTCCACCGGCGATGCGTAAACTGCCACTTCTTTTCCATGCGTTCTCCCCAGACCATTCTAGAAGTCCTGCCGCATTCTGCAAACTGCGCCCGATCACATTCATCGCAATTTATGATTTCTCCATGCACGATTTTTTATCGCCCGCATCGCACCACGATCTTGGTTCCCGGCGCAACCATCGTTCCTGCCGCCGGAGCCTGTTCGCGCACAGTGCCATTGCCTGTGATCTGCACCTCAAGCCCAGCGGCTGCGGCCAACTCAATCACCTTGCGAATCGGCAATCCAACCAGCGATGGAACCTGTAGCTTCTTACCTTCATTCAAGGTCACTGTCGCGGAACCCTGCGTCAACGGCGGCTTTCCCTGTTGCGTTGCAGCATTCTGCGCGGCATTCGCGGCGTTCGGCGATGTAGGCTGCTGGTTGCCCGCGCCACTCAATGCAGTTGCAGGATGCTCGACTGCTGGCGGCGAACTTTCCACTACACGTTGCGGCTCTTGAGTCTGGCCACCGCGCAGTGGATCGTCATTGGGCAAGTCATTCGCGGCCGCATACAGCGCGTTGATGTCGCCGGAGTGCTCCGCTGTTTCGTCTTCCTTGACAGGCGTCTTCTCATTCACAACATGGGTCGAGTGCACATCAATGTCATGCGGCACACCCAGATACTCAAGCACCTGCTGCGCAACTTCAGTAAAGACGGGCGCCGAGACAGTAGCGCCATAATACGCACCTTTGGGATTATCCAGAATCACCGCGACTGCAATCACCGGATTGTTCACCGGAGCAATGCCCGCGAACGATGCAATATGCATTGTCTTCGAGTAAGTGTGCGTGGCCGGATCAATCTTTTGCGCAGTGCCGGTCTTGCCGCCAGAGCTGTATCCGTTCAGTTGCGCATCCTTGCCGGTGCCATACAGCACCACGCCTTCCATCATCTTGCGCATCTGCGCCGCAGTCATCGTCGAGATCACGCGATGTGCGCCCGACGGTAGTGGATTGGGCAGATCGCCACCTGGCTTGAATGGATTTGGCACCTGCGGCGCGGCAGACTTTTGTGCGTTGCTCGTTCCGTCAACCTGCCCCGGCATCAGCACACGCGGCGGCAAATACACACCACCATTGGCAATCGTCGAAACCATTGAGACAAGTTGAATGGGCGTAACCGCAACCTCTTGCCCAATCGCAATCGACG
>Ga0182030_10007853_pt1 | contig 22193 bp, 18 predicted proteins | sample 812S3MmetaG_FD_121299 | JGI IMG/M metagenome (GOLD analysis project Ga0182030, IMG submission 121299) | Permafrost microbial communities from Stordalen Mire, Sweden - 812S3M metaG (Illumina Assembly) | ecosystem: Environmental > Terrestrial > Soil > Wetlands > Permafrost | place: Sweden... | reverse complement strand
GCTCAGGCGCGCTAGTCGAGTTCGGGAACGGGGACGGGACGTTTACCACGGGACCCGAGTACCTGACCGGCTTTGTTGTCTACACCCCCATCCTCGCGGATATAAATGGCGACTCGGCCTCGGGCCCGATCCGGCTGAAGTCGTCTCCGCGGATCTGCATGGCCAAGGCGCCGCGTCTGGTTTGCCCGACGTCGTCGTTACCGACGGTTCCGGTAAGCTGCTCGTACTCCTGAATACTACGCCTTAGGCACGATTTACTTCTATTACCCGTCCCCCGGGCGCAGGAAAGTTTGGCATCATTTTCGGGCTCAGAGTGAACTTCTAAGTAAGTCGCCCGCAAAACGGAGTGCGCGGGCCGCTTTACTTGAATGCAATGAGGGTGCCCGACGCACCCTTTGCGGGCTAGGTAGGAAGTACGCCGTTTTCGGTCACAGTGATTTTCACTTCTTTTAACTCATTCCACATCAATCACTTAGGCCGCATTTAGAGCCGCCATCGAAGCCCAAATTCCAGCGCCCGCTCCTAGACTGATGACAGCAGGGCTCTCGTCACCGAGTTTTCTTCCCTGCGAACTTTCTTCTGGAGGGTCAGCATGCGATTGGGCCGCCTCGTGGCCGTTTCACTACTGTTCACTGCGGCGGCGCTCGCTCAACCGCAGTTAACGACGATTCAAGACACACTCTATTCAGCGAATGGCACGCTGATGAATGCTACCGCTGTGATCACGTGGTATTCATTTGAAGCGTCGGACACCTCTGGCGTTGGCCAGCAGAGTTTGACTGTGCAGATTACTAACGGCGTATTGTTTGTTCAGTTGGTTCCGAACACAACCGCGACGCCGATTGAGCCGTACACCGTCAACGACCAGAGCGACGGATTAATGCAATATCAGGAAGTCTGGATGGTGCCGCCCAGTACCACGCCGTTGCGCGTGAGCCAGGTCCGCATCAGTTCCAATTCCGTTCCGGGGAACACAGTGACCGGAACGGGCGGCATTGTGGTGGGTGCTCCACTCTCGGGCGTCACGGGGGACATTCCGGAATCGCAGGTCACGGGTCTTGTCTCCGACCTTGCGGCGCGGCCACTCAAAGGCACTTCATATGGAACGGGGCGGGTCGCGATCGTCGACGACACGGGCGCGCTCGACACGGTGGTGGGAAACACAACCGATTGCGTGTACGTGGACGGAACATCCGGGCCTTGTTTTGACGCCACGCAGCTTCCAGGCTACTCGGATGGGGAAATTCCTTCCGGCGTGGTCGATGGATCGAATTATACTTTCGGACTGGTGGCGCAACCGGGACCCGTTCAGTCGCTCCAGCTCTTTCGAAACGGCATCATGCAGCAGCAGGGTTTCGATTACACGCTTACTGGTTCTGTGATCCAATTCGCGTCCGGCGCAACGCCGCAGCCTACAGACACAATAACGGCTTGGTATCGAACACCCGCGCTGCAAGGGGGCAACCTCAGTGGCGGGGGCGGCATCATTCCGGTGATTGAAGCGCCGGTCACGATGCCGACCCTGAACGCACAGGTGATCTGCAGCGCCAGCGGGACGCAAACCAACTCGACGAGCCTCACAACTCTCGGCAGTTGCACGATCCTCGGTGGGTTCCTGCTCTCCGGTGACCGCCTCGATATCCGGTTTCTCTTTTCACACACCGGAACCGCCGGTGGCTTTAGCTATGCCGTCAATTGGGGCGCCACGAACATCGTGCAGCGCAATGGCGGCACGGCCGACGCGCTTGTTTCCGGCCGGGCGGACGCATCCGTTACAGGCGGACCGACGCCGGTGGCGGAGGAGAGCTATGGAACCATCCTTCCGAATCTTTCCCTGCTCACCATGGCTCCGGATTCGCTTGTGACACCCCTCACGATTACTTTCCAGGCCGCGATCGGGAACGCCTCGACCGACACGGTGAGTCTGGTCAATTATTCGGTGGTGCGCTTCCCGGCCATTAGTCAACCCTGATGGCCGGGCCAATTTACGCGTCATTTGTTACAACCAGGTGACGCGTAAGTTCTTCTTGCTTCCGCGCAAGGGACTCCGCTACTCTCCGGAGAGTGATTCGAGTATGGCGCAAGCCCCAAATCCTCCCAACGGCGTTTCGGCGCACCATCGGTCCGGCCGATCTGGCGGTCGGTCTGGGGACGCTCGCGCTCCTTTACGCGGTGGCTCGGGTGGGCGGCGAAAGCATGGTCCGGTTTCACCCGCCCGACGTGATTCCCGTCGTCAGTCTCGATCCGGTCAATCTTCCGAACTACGCGGCGCGGTCCACGCTGCGGATGTTTATCGCGCTCATTCTTTCCACCTTGTTCACTTTCGTTTACGGCTACGCGGCTGCCCGCAGCCGCCGCGCGGAGAAAGTGCTGATTCCGCTGCTCGACATTCTGCAGTCGGTTCCCGTGCTGGGCTTCCTTTCGGTGACGGTCACCTTTTTTATCGCGATGTTTCGCGGCAGTCTGCTGGGTCTCGAAGCGGCATCCATCTTCGCCATTTTCACGGGACAGGCCTGGAACATGACGTTTTCGTTCTATCAATCGCTGCGAACCGTACCTGCCGAACTTGACGAAATGGCTTCGTTGTACCAGCTTTCCTTGTGGGAGCGCTTCACGCGCCTCGAACTGCCGTCGAGCGTGATTGGCTTGGTGTGGAACGGGATGATGAGCTTCGGCGGAGGGTGGTTTTTCCTTGCCGCCAGCGAAGCCATCAGCGTGCTGAACCATAACTACACATTGCCGGGCTTAGGTTCTTATGTCGCCGCAGCCACCGCGGCTCGCGACTTTCACGCGCTTTTCTGGGCTATTCTCACGATGATTGCGCTCATCCTGGCCATCGACCAGTTCTTCTGGAGGCCCCTGGTGACTCTGGCCGACATGTACAAGCTGGAGCTTTCCGCCGGTGAAACGCAGCATTTTTGGGTGAACGACCTTTGGCGCAGAGCCAAGCTGCCGCACTACTTCATGCGTCTGGTGGGCGTGCCGTTCGACTACCTCGACCACAACCTGAGCCGCTTCACCAGAGTGCGCCCTGAGGAACCTGCCTCCTTGAATCCCGCGCAGGGCAGCGATCGCGTTTTTAACGCCATTGCGATCCTTGTGAGCGCCGGCCTGCTTTACCTGGGCGTGCGCTTCGTTCTCACCTCGGTCGGCTGGAAGGAAGTTGGCCATGCCGCGCTGCTGGGCCTCTACACGGCGTCGCGCGTGATGTTTCTTCTGGTCTTCAGCACGCTGGTCTGGACTCCCATCGGCGTGGCCATCGGTTTCAGCCCGCGTCTTTCCCGCTTCTCACAGCCCATCATTCAACTGCTGGCTTCGTTCCCCGCAAACTTCATTTTCCCGTTTGCCACTCTGTTCTTTATCAAGGCGGGCATCTCTTTGAACTGGGGCAGCGTATTGCTGATGGCCCTGGGCGCGCAGTGGTATTTGCTGTTCAACGTCATCGGTGGGGCGCAGGGCATCCCGAACGACCTTCGCGAGATGGGCCGCAACCTGGGCCTGCGCCGGTTCAAGGCGTGGAGATATCTGATCGCCCCCGGCATCTTCGGCTCATGGGTGACGGGCGCCATCACCGCGTCGGGCGGAGCATGGAACGCCAGCATCGTCGCCGAGATCGTGCCTTGGGGCAAGACCACGCTCACCGCCAAAGGCCTGGGCGCGTACATCTCGGAAGCGACGACCCTGGGCGATTGGCCGCGCATCGTGCTCGGAGTCGGATTGATGAGCCTCTATGTTGTCGGGATGAACCGGCTGGTTTGGCGCAGACTGTATGAACTGGCGGAGAGCCGCTACCGGCTTGGCTAGACTGATTTCTGGACTACATCATTTCTGGACCACATCAATTCTGGACTACATCAATGACCCCCCTGATTTCGGCCGAACATGTCGCCAAAGCGTTTCCGCTTCCCGAAGGCAATGAACTGACGGTGCTGCACGACGTCCATCTGAACGTCCGCGAAGGAGAAGTGGTTGCGCTGCTGGGCCGCAGCGGGTCGGGAAAGAGCACCCTGCTGCGAATCATGGCCGGGCTCATCCGCCCGTCGAGCGGCCGCGTGATGGTGGACGGCAAGGAATTGCTGGGGACAAACCCCGGCGTGGCGATGGTTTTCCAGTCTTTCGCTCTGCTGCCCTGGCTTTCGGTTCAGGAGAACGCGGAACTGGGCCTGACGGCGCGCGGGGTGGATAAGGCGACGTGCGCGCGCGAAGCCGAAACGGCGCTACAAATGGTGGGCCTGGAAGGATTCGAATCGGCTTACCCCCGCGAGCTTTCGGGCGGCATGCGCCAGCGCGTGGGATTCGCCCGCGCCTTCGTGATGCATCCGGACGTGCTGATGATGGATGAACCTTTTAGCGCCCTCGACGTCCTTACCGCGGAGAACCTGCGCGGTGAAATCAGCGACTTATGGGAGCAGGGTAAGTTTCCAGCCAAAAGTATCCTGCTGGTGACTCATAACATCGAGGAAGCCGTGATGCTCTCGGATCGAGTGGTGATTCTGGGTGCGAACCCTGGGATTGTTCGCGGGGAAGTGCGCATCGATATTCCGCGTCCGCGAAAGGCCAAGGACCCGCGCTTTGCGGCGCTGGTGGATTACATCTATACCGTGATGACCAACCCGGAGGCGAAGGTAGGTGAGTTCTCGGCCAACGCCTATACGGAGCAGCCTCTGCCGCTGAGCCGTTTCCCAATGTTGCCGCACGCGCGCGTCGGCGGTATGAGCGGGTTGCTGGAAATTGTCCACGAGTTGGGCGGGCGCGAAGATCTGCCCGAGTTGGCCGAACGGCTGCGCCTGGAGGTGGACGACCTGCTGCCGACCGTGGATGCGGCGGTAATGCTGGGATTCGCCAAAGTGGAACATGGCGATGTGCAGATCACGCCCGAAGGAACCGAGTTCGCCACCGCCGGAGTGGACCGCAGTAAACAGCTTTTCGCGGAACACATGTTGAAGAACGTTCCGTTTGTGAATACGGTGGTGGAGACGCTGCGCCGGAAAAAGAACGGCAAGGTGGACAAGGAATTCTTCATCGATATCCTCGATGAGCATTTCACCGAGGCGGAAGCGGAGCGCCAGTTCCAGACTTTGATTTACTGGGGCCGCTATGCGCAGTTATTCGAGTATGATGCGGACGAGGAGAAGCTTTATCGCGTTGCGGACGAACCGTCGATTGCGCCAGTCGCTTAATTTTCAAACCGAAAGGCGGATTTTGCGAGCAGGATTCCGCCGGGGTCGGCCAGAGTGACTACAACCCGCCCGTCCTCCGCCAGCCTGGTTGCGGCCACAAACCCGCGACTTGTGCTGAAGGGCTTTCGGTATTCCATGGTGGCGGCAATGATCCGGCGGTCCGGCATCCGGCGCTTTGCCTGAAAGATCGCGGCGGCGAGCGGCACCGATCCCGCGGGATGGATGCGGCGGCCGAGCGGTTCCGCGCCCCCTGCCACCGGGTTCATGAGCAGCCGCAACAGATCGGGCGAGTATCTGCCTTCGAGCGGGGCATGCCCGCCTTCCTCGGGTTGACTGGGCGGAGTGGCGCCCGCGCTGTTTCGTACCCGGAAATAGTGGATCTTTCCCAAGACGATCACGAGGCCTCCGCTGTGGGTTTCCACATGAAACCGGGCGCGGGTCGGAGAGGAATACTCCATCTGTGCCCTTGCCTCCAAATGTCGATGCGGGCTCGGAAGGGAGTGCCAACGTACGTCGATCTGGTATGCGGCCCAGTTCACCCCGGCATTGCGGTCCGGCGCGAAGACCGCGTCGGCCGCCGTAGCCCCCAGTTGGAAAGGAATGCTATAGCGGAGTTCATAACCAGGTATGCATTGCAGCAGGTCGATCAGCTCTGCGCCGCCAGATGCAACGGCATAGTCGTTGAGAGAAATCTGTTCCGGAGCCCGACGCCGGACGCTTTCCACCCTGGGCCGCGGGATGCGAACGGCAGAGGCGCTCATTTCAGAATCGTCCGAATCGCAGCGCGCAGTCGAGCGCCCAACGGCTTGGGCGCAGCCGATTCAAAATCCAACCGCTCAGCCGCCGGGAGTTGAATGTGTTTGCTGAGCGCTTCGCCCAATAATGCGAGTGCGCGTCCACAGGCGGTGTGTGGCGGCTGGGAACTCAGATCCAGGAGATCGGGGTGTCGTTTGTCCGGAGGATCGTGATAGAGCGGCGCGGTTCCGAATAAGGCCGCCGCGTCTTCCGCCAGCACCTCGAAAGTCAAAGGTTCGTCGCGGGTGTCCATCACGATGGTCAGTTCATGCCCGCTTGCGCGGCCCAGCACCGTGGAACCTTGTCTGACGGTGACTTCGCGGACAACCGATGGCTGGAAAAGAGCGGGCGCGATGAAACGCACTTGAGCCGGATGCTCCGCATCCACGTGGATCCCCTTGCCGAGAAGGCGCACGGAAAATAGAAAACGGCCTTGCGCGGGGTCTCCGCCGATCAGCCTCGGGTCGACTATCGCAATCAGGTTCGGCGAGTAGTAATCGAGAAACTCGGTTACCGCTTCCGTAGCCGTCGCAAACTCGCTTCGCGGGTAGTGATCCCGCACCCAGGCAAGATGCTGTTCCAGTACGGCAAAAGAACCGCCTGTCAGGCTTGTGAAAGCATCGGGTACGCCGCGCATGAACATCGCGTGCGTCATCAAAGAAAGCGCGTGGACTCCCTTGCCCTGGCAACTGGGCCAGTGTTTCTCGAACCAGCCATTGACGTCGTCAATGACATGAAAGCTGAAGTCCCGCGTGACGGCGAGTTGAACAAGAGCAGCGTCCTCCAGGCTGGCGATGCGCTGCAATCGGTCATCGCGGCGGCACCAGAACAGATGCCCGCCCGGAATGGTTTCTTCCGTTGTGATGCGCGCATCCGAGTTAGCGCGTAAGCCAAGGGTTTCGTACGCCTGGGTGCTGATCTCCTGATCGTTCGCATTCCCTCCGAAGTCATAACTGCCGGTGCGTCCGATGAGTGTGTGCCGCGAATCGGCCTGCTGGCGCGACACGTAGTTCAGGCTCTTGAAAAGTGACCCGGCCTTGGAATTCACATCATCCCAGGACCCGAGCGCCTTAATCCCCGGGCCGCCGCGGGCCGCGCCATCCCAGTCATGATACTTATGCGTTGGGTTATCGACCGGATCGTAGTAGTCATTGGGCAGTATTCCGTCCGTGGCGGAATCATAGACGAGCCGGGGCTGCGGGGGCAGGCTGGACGCCGGCTCATAGTCGCAGTGTAAGTGGGGCGCGTATTCGTGCCGGACAGATCCGGCCCGGATGCTCGCGTCCATCGCTTCGATAACTTGTTCCCACGCGCCGGTGGATGACTGGCTACGCGCCCACTCCGCGCCGAAGCGCTGTGGCGCAGCCCAGAAATGCGTCCATCGCGCGCCGACCTTGTCTGCAATCTCATTCATGCGCGAGGGCTTTTCCACCATCTGGACAAGATAATCCTGCGGGTCCATGAAGTTATTGTGGTTTCCGAACACTTCGGACGGCCCGTAGTTCCCCGTCAGTGGCCCACCGTCGAAGGTCTCGCAATCCTCCGTGAGGATGTAGAAAATTCGGCCCGGTTCCGGGTCCGGCACCTCGATCTTGAATTCGACGGTCTGTTTGACTTCGCCCTTCCCGGCGCTCAGAAGGATGGTCCATGGTGAGCCGAGATTCACTTCGTGAGGCCGGTCGGCGATGACTTCCAGCGCAAGGGGTCCGGAAGGAACGTGAAGCGAGGGAGACGAGACTAAGCGCAGGCCGCGGCCGCAGGGCAGGCGCACTTCAAAATGCGCGTTGGTCTTAAAGTCCAGGCGAATGACACCGGTGGCGCCGAGCGAAATGGCGCGGGGAGCCTTCAGCACACGGAACAGTTCGCCGTCCCGGCGCTGGCTGCAGTTCGAGAACTCGATGTAGCCGCGATAGAGAATCGCGTCTTCGCTGCGCCCTTCCACGCGAAACTTGATCCGCTCTTTGTCGTGTTTAACGAGCGTAGCCGTCGCCGTTATCCGCTTGTTCCGGTTATCGGTGGACAACCATTCGATCGCGAGATGGGCCGGCTGCCATTCCGACTGTGATTCGGCGGCATCGAGCAACGCGTCGATGGCGGCAGCAGCGGCCAGCAGGGGACGAGAAAATCGCGCGCCCGAATCCGCACCGGCCAGACGCTCCAGCCATTGCAGGTCGCCGAGATGCAGGGCAACGGACGCGGCGTCTCCCCGGCTTAGCCGGCCAGACGCGTGTTGACGCAAGGACAGAATCTCAGGCTTGACGTTGTGCATTGCGGCGAGCGTACCCGAACTATTCTCGCGCAAGAGTGGAAGGGGGCTTTTACTCGCCGTCCGACCAATAGCCTTCCCTCGTCTGGATGGTTAGCCCCGGCTTGGTCGACACCAGAGCGATCTTCCGAAACTCGGTGTCGGTCGACTTACTATCCGAGCTATAACCCAGGCTGTACTGACTGCGCAGTTCTTCCCCGATTTGCGTGAGAGCCTGATCGACGTGCGTCTTGCCGGTGACCGCGATCATGGCGCCGCCCGTCTCCGTCGAGAGCTGCTCCATGACCTTCTTTCCGTCCGGCCGGTCTTCCTGTGGATACCCGGCGCCGCCGCGTCTTCCACCTCCGCCGCCACGAAAGTTGCCGGTCTCGCCCTTGAAGAAGACCGCGTAGATCAGCGAGTCCGACCGCTGCGCGGAAGAGATGGCGCCACGCATCGTGGTCTTGCTGCCGCTGTCGTCTCCGTCCGACATCAGGATCAAGGCCTTGCGCCCCTTCTGCTTCTTCATGATTTCATCGGAAGCGAGCAGGATGGCGTCGTAGAGCAGAGTTCCGGCGTGGTGCGCGCCGCCGCGGCCGCCACCGCCGCGACGACCACCGCCCCCACCGGGATATCCGCCGCCACCGCTATCGGCCTGCTGCTGGGGCTGGGCGCTTTCCAGAAGATCAATGCCCTTTTGGAGCTTGGGCTTCGAGTTCGTCAGGTCCCGCAGCAGCTCCACTTCCTTATCGAAATGGAGCACGAATGCCTGGTCCTTATCCTCGCGCAGCACCTGATCGATGAAGGCGCGGGCGGCCATCCGCTCGTCCGGCAACACCTTTTTCGTGCTCCCGCTGGTATCGACGACAAAGCCAATTGTCAGCGGCAGATCCGTCTCGCGCGAGAAGTATTTGATCTCCTGCAGCCGCCCGTCTTCCTTCAAGACAAAGTCTTCTTTGTTCAGGTTGCGGACAATCTCGCCGTTGCCGTTGCGGACGGTGGCGAACACATTGACGACTTTGACGTTGGAGGAGAATGTGGGCGCCGGCGCGTCCTGACCGCGCAGGAAATTCCCGACAGCCAAACCGGCGAATGTTCGAATGAGATCGCGACGTTCCATCTCCAAAGTAGGACGTTCTACACAGTGGTACGGTTACCGTCATAGAAGGTGCGCACACGCTTTGCGACGGCGCGGCCCACCAGCGCGGCCAGGTCATTTTCGGGTGCCACACGCACCAGTTCCGAGCTTCCGAAATGCTTCAGAAGCTTGCGCACGGTCTTTTCACCCACCATTGGGATCTGGTCCAGTTCGCTGGTGAGCCGCGCGGCGTTGCGGCGAGTGCGGTGGAACGTGACGGCGAAGCGGTGCGCCTCATCGCGCACGCGCTGGATCAAGTGGAGGATCGGCGAGAACTTGTCGAGCACCACCGGCTCATTCTCATGCCCCAGCACGTAGATGATCTCTTCGCGCTTGGCGATGGAGGCCAAGGGCTGGTTGATGATGCCCAGCCGCTCCAGCGCGTTGGCGGCCGCGTGCAACTGGCCCAGGCCGCCGTCGATGAGAATCAAGCCCGGCATGGGGCCGTTTTCCGCTTGAATCCGGCTATAGCGGCGCGTGACCACTTCGTGCATGCTGGCGAAATCGTCATTGCCTTCAACCGTGCGGATGATGAACTTGCGGTAATCGGCCTTCTTCATCCTGCCTTCTTCCCACACCACCATGCTGGCCACTTTGTCGGTGCCCTGGATGTGGGAGATGTCGAAGCATTCGATGCGGTGCGGCGGTTCGGGCAGGCCGAGGGTTTCCTGAAGCGCCTCGTAAATGGCCGCCGCCGCCGGCTTGCGGATGCGAAAGCGGGCTTCGAAGGAGTGCCTCGCGTTATTGGCCACCAGGTCGAGCATGGCCTTCTTCTGCCCGCGCTGCGGCGTGGCGATTTCCACCTTGCGCCCGCGCTTTTCGCAGAGCAGCTCTTCCATCACGGCGCGGTCTTCAAAATCCACCGGAACGTGGATCACGCCGGGGACATACTGCTGATCCAGATAGATCTGCAGCAGCAGGCTGGAGAGGAAGGCCGGCTCATCGTACTCAAACTGATCTTCCCAATAGAACTCGCGGCGATCCACGATTTGGCCGCGGCGCATGTGAAACAGGTTGACGGCGACCAGCGGCGGCTCGGCGTGGACGGCGAAGATATCGGCGTCGTCCCCGGAAGCGGTGGCCATCTTCTGGCGCTGGTCCATCTCTTCGATGGTGGAGAGCAGGTCGCGCAGGCCGGCGGCTTCCTCGAAGAGCATGTTCTCGGACGCCTGCCGCATGCGGTCCTGCAACTCGCGGGCGAGATCGCCGGTGCGGCCATCGAGCAGCAGGTGAACGTCGCGCACGGCGCGCGCGTAGATTTCTTCGGTGGTGAGGTTCTCGACGCACGGGCCCAGGCAGCGGTGGATGTGATATTCGAGGCAGGGTTTCGGGTGATAGCGCGTCAGGTCCACCTTGCACGATGGCACCTTGAAGAACTTGTGGATGAAGTGGACCAGGCGGTGCGCCAGATTGGCGGGGAAGAACGGGCCGAAGTAGGTGCTGCCGTCCTTGATGAGCCGGCGCGTCACATAGACGCGGGGGTAGCGCTCCTGGGTGAGCTTGATATACGGATACGTCTTGTCGTCACGCAGCAGCACGTTGAAGCGCGGCTGGTATTGCTTGATGAGATTGTTCTCAAGGGCGAGGGCCTCTTTCTCGTTATCGACCAGGATGAAGTCGACATCGCGGGCTTCCGAGATCAGCGTTCCGGTCTTGGAATCCTGCAGGCGGTCTATCGAGAAGTAGCTGCGGACGCGACTGCGCAGGCTCTTGGCTTTGCCGACGTAGATGACCTTTCCGGCGGCGTCCTTATAGAGGTAGACGCCGGGATCGAGCGGCAACTGGGCGGCTTTTTCACGTAAAGTTTCAGGGGGAAGACTCATCGGGGACAGCGGACGGCAATATAATTTGATTATGTCACCGCTGTTGCTTTTGCTGGCCGCTGGACTTGCCCAACAGAACCCTCCCGCGGCATCTCCGAAGCCTCCCGCCGCGAAGTCCGCCGAGGATCAGTTGCCGGAAGAAGATGAGAGCCTGCGCCCCAAGGACTATGCTTTCAATCCGCTGCAGGCGACGCGCGAGGTGCAGACCGGCGACTTCTACATGAAGAAGGGGAAGTATAAGGCGGCGGTGGCGCGCTATACCGAGGCGACGCGCTGGAATCCGCAGATGGCCGAGGCGTTTCGCAAACTGGGTGAGGCCGAGGAAAAGCAGGACGATCCGAAAGAAGCTCGCGAGGCGTATCAGAAATCCCTGGAGCTTGATCCGGATTCAAAGGCGGCCGGCGAGGTGAAGAAGCGCTTGCAGAAGCTGGCGGCTTCGTGACTATTCGTGACGCAGGATTGCGACCGGGTCCAGTTTGAGAGCCTTGATGGCCGGAATCAGGATGGCGACGGCCGCCACGGTGAGGACCAGGAGTACGGCTCCGGCGAAGGCCACGAAATCGGTTGCTTCGATCCCGAAGAGGATGGAACGGAGATAGCGGAAAAACAGCCACGCCGCGACTGCGCCGATAGCCGCTCCTGAGCAGGCGAGTGCCATGCCGCCGCGAATGATGAGGCTGAGCACACCGCGGTGGTCCGCGCCGAGCGCGACGCGGAGGCCGATTTCGCGAGTGCGCTGCGCCACGTCGCTGGCCATCAGGCCGTAAATTCCGATGGCCGCCAGCAGTAGAGCCAGCGTGGCGAAACCGCCCAACAGCCAGGCGTGCATGGCTTGCTTCGCGCTCGACTTCCGCACGTGCTCGTCCAGCGTTTCGATACTGTCGACGGGCTGGCTGGGGTCGATCTCGTGGATCACCGAGCGGGCCGCTGCGGCAAGAGTCCGCGGATCGCCTTGAGCCCGGAGCACGATTTTCATCTCCGGCCAGTGCGTATCGCTGGAAAGAACGAAGACTTCAGGGGGCGTGTCCTTCAGGGCATCCTGGCGGATATTGCCCACCACGCCTGCAATTTGATACCAGTTGTGTGAATCGAACCCAATGAACTTTCCAATTGGGTTTTCGCCGGGGAAGTAGCGTGTGGCAAGAGCCTGATTCACCACGGTTTTGCGCTGGTCGTCGCGAGGTGCGCGGTTGGCGAGCGGAGATCCTGCGACCATGGGCGCGCCGATGGCCGCGAAATACTGACCTCGTACGGCCCGGAAACCGACCTGTTCGAATGGGGCGTTGCTGTCGATGGGACGATCTCGCCGGACCATGTGGCCGTCCTGCGACCCCCCGCTCAGAGGGAGACGGTCGATCAAACCCACCGCGCGCACGCCATTGAGGGCCGACATTCGTTCGAGCGCCTTGGAATAGAAAGCATCGAGGCGTGCCGGAGGGGTGTCCCAGGGGAAGCTGACGTTCACGGCGATGGCCTGGTCGGGTTGAAAGCCAAGGGGCTGCGAAATCATAGCGGCGAAGGACCGGGCGAGAAGTCCCGCTCCGGCGAGTAATACAAAAGAGATGGCGATTTCGCTTACAACAAGTCCACGGCGGAGGCGCATGCGCGAAACGAACCCAGTTTCCTTCATGGCAGTGAGCGGAGACGCCGAGGAGAGTTGCCACGCGGGCGCGCATCCGGCCAGCAATCCGCAAACTACCGCGACGGCGAAGGTGAGCGCGGCGGCGGTGAGGTCGACATGGGCCGTCGCGAGAGAAGGAAGATCGGTGGGAAGAACGAGGCGCAGGAGCGGTAAAGCAGCGGGGGCTAAGGCAAGTCCGAGCAATCCGCCGACGATCGACAGCAGAAGGCTTTCGGTAAGGAGCATCCGGACCAGGCGAGCGCGGCCGGCTCCCAGGGCAACGCGGATGGCGGACTCCTTGTGGCGCCTCGCGGACCGGCTGAGTAGCATGCCAGCGATGTTGACGCACGCAATGAGCAAAACGAACCCAACTGTGGCCGACAGGAGCAGCATGGACGTTTTCGCTTTGCGCAGCAATTCGTCCTGGAGCATTGAGATCTCGGCGGTGAGGGCTCGGTCCGTTTCGGGATGCTGCCGCGCAAGGCTTTGCGCCAGGTGCGTGATTTCGGCTTGCGCCTGGACGATGGAAACGCCCGGCGCGAGACGCGCAACCTCGCCCAGGAATCCGGCTTTGCGGCTTGTGGCCAGGATGTCGAGGGGCATGGGAGTCCAGACTTCGACGTCGTCCAGCAGGGGATCGGTGGGGGGCATGACTCCGACGATCGTGTAGATTCTTCCGCTGAGATCGATGGTTTCCGATGGGTCACGGCCGAGCGCGTGGTTGACGACTGCGACCGAGGCACCCTTGGCTAACTCATCGGCGGTGAAGGCGCGGCCGCGGGCGGGGGCGATGCCGGTGACATCGAAGTAATGACCGGTGACCCGCATCACGCCGATTTTGGTCGCCTCGCCTCGGCCCAGCAGGGTTGTGTTGTCGCTATAGAATCCCGTGACCGCGGAGAAGCTTTTCAACTCATCACTCCAGTCGCGGAAGCGGGCCGGGTTCCCTCCAGTGGATGCGCCGTGTTTGGTCTCTTTGATCATGACCACGCGAGCCGGCTGCGGGAAGGGGATGCCATGCAGGACTACGGCGTTCACCATGCTGAACAGGGCGGTGGTGGCGCCGATCCCGAGTGCCAAAGAAAGCAGAGCGACGGCGGTGAATGCGGGGCTCTTGATCAGATTGCGAGCGCCATAGGTCAGGTCTTGCCGGAGATCTTCCAGCCACGCAAGACCGCGCGCGTCACGGCATCGTTCTTTTTCGAGAGCCACGATGCCGAACGAGCGGCTGGCGGCCACGACTGCTTCCTGGTGAGACATGCCATGGCGGACGTTTTCATCGACCGCTTTCTCAAGATGAAAGGCGAACTCTTCGTCGAGCTCGAGTTCAGCGGTGGAGCGGCGGAGCAACGAGCGCAAACGGAGTGAGATTTTCTTGAACAGGCTCATGGATGGCTTCCCTTGGTTACCGAGGTTAGCATTCTTCCCCTCGGTAAGCAAGGGGATGCTACTTTTCGCGACGCCGACGTATTTCTTTTGAGATGATTCCCGTTATCCGGCGGATACCCGAATCCCACTCCGGAAACAGATCCACGTACTGGACTTCTTTTTGAATGCGAACGGGAACGCGGCATTCATCGAAACGAACCGGGATGAGGAAAACGGCATCGAGAGGCATGCGCGTGGCGCAATCGAGGGCGTAGCGAATCTCGGATTGGAAGCCGCCCTTTTTACTGACTGAACGGTTGCTGAAGCAGGCGATGACGAAGTCTGAGAAATTGATGGCGTCTTCTACCGAGCGCGGCCAGTTCTGGCCGGGCATCAGCTTGCGGCGATCAAGCCAGGGATCAAAGCCGGCTGCCGAGAGTTCCGAGAAGACTCTCTCCGCGGCTTCTCCGTCTTCGTGCACGTAAGCGATGAAGACCTTGGGCAACGACCGGTCGACGAAGCGGATATGACCCTTTTCGTCGGGAAGGAACGAACCCAGTCCATCGATATCCACCTTGGCGCCGGATTGCAGAGCGTCCAGCAGAACCTGCGCGATCGCGTCCAGCGAGGTGCGCCCCTGTTTCATGTGCGCTCCTTGCGAAAGCGGATTCTGCCGCCGACTCCGACGATGAGCTTTCCGAGGCCGGGCAGGGTCGCGCTCTGTCCACTGTGCAGCTTTTTGAGGATGTCGCGCACCACGCGATCCACCTGTTGAGCGGCCTCGGCGCTCGTCATCCCGGTTTTGCGCGACACTTCGCGCGCGATTTCTTTCGTAATCATCCTAGTTCAGATATAGCAGCCGTTCCTGATTTTCAGTGCTGGAATATTCGGCAAGATATTGTTTACAGAAGGTTTACCTTCATTTTTTCGTCCGTGACCGGCCATAAACATGAAGTGAAATTAATCGTCCGTTCTGCCCAAATTCAGGAAAGGTTGGGTACGATACAAAAGACGTTTCGATGTCACAAACGATCTAAAAGGAGAATCCCCTAAATGAAAAAGCTCATCGTAATGGCTCTGGGTCTCGGACTCGCCCTCGGAAGCATTTCCTTCGCGCAGGACACCGCCACCTCGACCAAGAAGACCAAGGCCAAGAAGACCAAGGCCAAAAAGACCGACGCAACCAAGATGTAATTTTCGGGGTCGCCGCGGTGTTTTTTTCGTCGTGGCGACCCACATTTTTAGATTCGATCCCCCTCCCTGTCCCATTCGAGTTGACAGGTAATCCCCCCATCCCATAATCTCTAGTAGTCATCCGGACATTGCCTTGAATACATCCGTAAAATCAGACTACGCGCTGCACGCGCTGTTCGACCTGGCTGCGCAGCGATCCTCCGAACCGGTGAAGATTGCGGAGATTGCGCGACGGCAGAACATTCCCCAAAAGTTTCTGGAGTTGATTTTGGCCAACCTGAAGCAAGGCGGGTTTGTGGAATCGCGGCGGGGTGCTGAGGGCGGCTACCGGCTCTCCCGTCCCGCCAGCCAGATTACCGTTGGCGAGGTGCTGAAATATGTCGAGGGCAAAAACGGGGAACGAAGCCACAACAGGCGGACCGCCGAATCGCCCTTCGCCGTACTCTGGAAACAAGTGGATGACAAGGCGGCCGAGCTTCTGGACAAGACGAATTTCGAGACTTTAGCACGGGAATGGGGCGAACGGCAGAGCCGGTTTGTTCCCAATTGGGAAATCTAATGGTGTTCAACGACAATTCGCTCAGTATCGGACGGACTCCGCTGGTGCGCCTCAACCGCGTCACGGATGGCGCGCCGGCCACGGTTCTCGCCAAGATCGAAGGCCGCAATCCGGCCTATTCCGTGAAGTGCCGCATTGGCGCGGCGATGATCTGGGATGCGGAGGCGCGCGGGCTGCTGACACCGGGAAAAGAGATTATCGAACCGACCAGCGGCAATACGGGGATCGCGCTCGCGTTCGTGGCGGCGGCGCGCGGCTATCCGATCACCCTCACGATGCCGGAGACGATGTCGCTGGAACGCCGCAAGGTGCTCCGTGTGTTCGGCGCGACGCTGGTGCTCACCGAAGGGGCCAAAGGGATGAATGGGGCCATTTCGCGGGCGGAGCAGATTGTGGCGTCCGATCCGGAGCGCTATCTGCTGTTGCAGCAGTTCAGCAACCCGGCCAATCCCGCGATCCATTTCAAGACCACTGGGCCGGAAATCTGGGACGATACGGAAGGCAAAATCGACGTGCTGGTGAGCGGCGTGGGCACGGGTGGAACGATTACCGGGATCTCACGCTACATCAAGCAGGAAAAAGGAAAGCCGATTATCTCTGTCGCGGTGGAACCCACCTCAAGCCCGGTGATCGCGCAAACCTTGAACCACGAACCCATTAAGCCCGGGCCGCATAAGATCCAGGGCATTGGAGCGGGGTTCATTCCCGGGAATCTGGACCTGTCGATTGTAGACCAGGTGGAAAGCGTATCCAACGAAGAGGCCATTGAGATGGCGCGACGGCTGGCGCGTGAAGAAGGTATCCTTTGCGGGATCTCCTGCGGCGCGGCCGCGGCCGTCGCTGTTCGCTTGGCTAAGCTGGACGAGTTTAAAGGGAAGACAATTGTAGTGGTTCTTCCGGATTCCGGCGAGCGTTACCTATCGAGCGCTTTGTTCGAAGGAATGTTTGAAAATTAGAATTATTCCGGAGGGCTGTAACCAGTTGCGGAGTTGGGGCAGTCTACTCATATAACTTCCCCGTTACGACCGCGGGCGCGGCATACCCCAATTTATACTTACCGCGCCCGCACCTCCTTTTTCCCTACATTCCGCTGTAGTTTTACCGCTGATGTTACATTGCTGAAATGCGGTCCATTGGCTGTCTAGTGCTTTTCAGTTATTCCCTTGGTGCGCAGGTTCCGGCCTACGAATACACCGGCGCGCCGCTACCTATCCCTTACACCTGCGAGGATGACGATATGGATTGGGCGGGACTTACTTGTCTCGACGAACCTTGCCCGATCTACATCGATCTTACGCACGCGGCCAGCCAAGGCAAGTCAATTCTGATTACCGGAAATTTCCATGCTTCGGCGGCGACCATGTATTCACTGTTTTTGCGCAGCGAGGATGGCGGCCGCACGTGGCGAGAACCGTTCGAGAGGATACGCGGCGCGGAACTGGAAGACATCCAGGTCTATGACGGACACATCGCCTGGATCGATGGTCTGACGCAGCAGCCGGTGGCGAAGGATCCGTTTTTTCTGGTGACTGAAGATGGCGGCGCGACCTGGAATCGGGTTCCGCTGTTCGAAGCAGACGCGGAGGGGTCGATCGTTCAATTTGTATTCGATTCTCGCGATCACGGACTGGCGCTGGTGGACCGGGGCGGCGGCGCGCTGCGGTATGAAACCTATGAGACGCAAACAGGTGGGCACTCCTGGACAATGCGGGACAAATCGGGAAAGATGACTAAGCTGAAGGGAACTCCCGAATCCGAGTGGCGCATTCGGCCGGAGAGCCGCGATTTCCGTTTGGAGCATTTGGAAAACAGCATTTGGAGCCCGTTTGCCAGCTTTGCGGTTCGGGTGGCGGATTGCCGCCGGAAGCCGATGGAGCGGACTGAACCGCCGCCGCAGCCATGAAGGCGATTGAGCGCGAGCTGTTCCGGAACCTGTTTGTTTCCGTCGCGGAAGAAATGGGAATCGTGCTGCGGCGAACGGCCTTTTCCCCCAATATCAAGGAACGGCGGGATTACTCCTGCGCCATGTACGATTCCCATGGGGCCACGGTTGCGATGGGCGATCACATGCCCGTACACCTGGGCGCGATGCCGCTCTCGGTGGCCGCCGCGCTGGAAAGTTTTGCGTTTGAGCCCGGCGATTTGGCGATTTTGAACGATCCGTTTCGCGGCGGCACGCACTTACCGGATATCACGGCGATTTCGGGTGTTTTTCTGCCGGGCGACATCTCCCCGGCATTCTATGTGGCCAGCCGCGCGCATCACGCGGATGTGGGCGGAATGAGCCCGGGGTCGATGCCGCTCGCGCGCGAAATTTATCAAGAGGGTTTGCGGCTGCCGCCGATCCTGCTGGTGCGGCGCGGACGCATCGACCAACCTCTGCTGGATTTGATTCTGGCCAATGTTCGTACGCCGGAAGAGCGGCATGGCGATTTAATGGCGCAGATTGCCGCGAACCGGCGCGGGGAAGAGCGATTGCTGGAGATGGCCGCCAAGCATGGGCGCGAGACACTGGATCGCAACATGCGCGCGCTGCAGGATTACAGCGAGGCCATGATGCGCGGCGCGATTGCGCGAATTCCGGATGGCGAGTACCGTTTCTCCGATTTCCTGGATGAGGATGGCGCCGGTTCCGGGCCGGTAGAGATTCGGGTGAAGATTCGCGTGACAGGTGAGAGTGTGGAGGTGGATTTTAGCGGATCGAGTCCGCAGGTGGCCGGTTGCGTGAACGCGAATTACGCGGTGGCGGTGTCGGCTACGGCGTATGTATTCCGGTGTTTGACCGATGGCGATGTTCCTTTTAATTCCGGTTTGTTGCGACCCATTGCAATTCACGCTCCCGCCCGGAGTGTCGTGAATGCCGGGCCGCCTGCCGCGATGGCTGCCGGGAATGTCGAGACTTCGCAGCGCATCACGGATACTTTGTTTGGTGCGCTGGCGCAGGCTTTACCCCACTTGATTCCCGCCGCCAGTTCCGGCACGATGAATAACCTGACCATAGGCGGATGGGACCCGCGGCGCGACAAGCCGTTCGCCTATTACGAGACGATTGCGGGTGGGTCGGGCGCTTCGCCTGACGGGCCGGGCGCATCGGCCATTCACACACATATGACCAATAGCTGGAATACTCCGGCGGAAGCATTCGAGCACGAGTACCCGATGAGGATCCGGCGGTATGAGATCCGGCCAGGTTCGGGCGGGGCGGGTCAGTATGGCGGCGGGGATGGGATCGTGCGGGAGATTGAGTTTCTGGCTCCGGCGGAGGTGACTATCCTGTCGGACCGGCGAGTTCGCGGACCGTGGGGATTACAAGGCGGCGAGAGTGGCGCGCCTGGCCGGAATTCCTTAGTTCGGGATGGTGTGGAGACGGGGCTTGCGGCGAAGGTTCGGTTTGAAGTGAAGGTGGGCGATGTACTGAGGATCGAGACGCCGGGGGGCGGAGGTTGGGGTGTGAGGCAATCCAGAAGCTAATCGTGCCGCAAAGCCCGCATCGGTTGAATCGCGGTCGCCCTTCTCACCGGCAGCCAACAGGCCGCCACGGCCACGAACAACAGCACCAGCACCACGGCGAAGAACGCTAACGGATCGCGTGCATTCCAGCCTTCCACATATCGCGACACAATTCCGCTCAGCGTCAAACTCGCCGCGAGGCCTGCCGCCGATCCCAATGCAACCAGCGCAATGGTCGCACCCAGGACGTGCCGCAGCACGTCCCAACGCTGCGCGCCTAACGCCATGCGAATTCCGAACTCATGCGTTCGCCGCGCCACGGTATACGAGACCACGCTATAGAGTCCGGTGGCCGCCAGCAGCAAACCCGCGCTCGCGAACAGAGTGAACAACGTCGTACTGAAGCGGGGATAGGACTGCTCGCGGCGGTCCAGGATCTCATCGAGAGTGAACACTTCCGAGACGGGCAAAGTCTGCACAGCCTGCCGAAGCGCGCGCGCATATTGATGCGCATCGCCACTCGTTTTCACCAGATAAGTGATTCCGGAGATGAGCGCCATGCCCTGCGGCACATAGATGGCGGGCTCAGCCGGTTCGCGCAAGCCCCGGTTCAACGCTGTCTTGACCACGCCGATAATTTCGAACGATCGATCGGCGCGTTCTGGAATCAGGATCGCGGCGTTCTTGAAGTCCAGCGCCGGCACGCTCACGCGGCCGCCGATCGGGTCGCGCCCGCCCGTCCAGTAGCGCCGCGCCATCTCTTCGTTGATGAGGGCGACTTGCGCCGTCCTGCGAATTTCCGAATCCGAAATCAGGCGGCCGCGTGCGAGCGGAATTCCTACCGTGTCGAAATAGCCATCGCCCACGAGGCCGATGTAAGCCTCCTGCCTGGTCCGCTTCTGGAGGCCTGCGATGTCGAAATCGGCGCGGAAGGCAATCCGCGGCGGCGTGGCGGTTTCGGTCATCGTGGCGCTCTCGACGCCGGGCACGGACCGTACACGGTCAAGCACGTTTTCAAAGAACGCCTCGCGTTGGGCCCAGTCGGGATACTGCCCTTGGGGAAGAGTCACGTTGAAGGAGAGGACATGATCGGGCCGGTACCCAAGCGGCGTCCGTGACAGGGCGAAGAAGCTTCGGATCGCGACTGCCGCACCCACCAGCAATACGATGGTTAAGGCAATCTCGGCCACAATCAGCACACTGCGCGTCGCGCCTCCCTGGGAATTCGCGGTGGTGCCTTTGCCGCCATCCTGCATGGATTCATTCACGTCTGTTTTGGAGAGTTGCAGGGCCGGCGCCATTCCGAAGAGGATTCCCGTCAGCACGCTGACGGCGAATGTGAACAGCACTACCGCGCCATTTACGTGGATCACCGCTTCGTGCGGCACAGAATATTCCGGCATCAGGGCAACCAACGCGGCGACTCCGCGATAGGCCAGCAGCACGCCAAGGAGGCCCCCGCAGAGAGATAGAAGGACAGACTCCGTGAGCAGCTGTTGGATGATGCGCCAGCGACCGGCGCCCAGAGACACGCGGACCGCGATTTCCTTTTGCCGCGCTGTCGCCCGCGCCAGCAACAGGATGGAGACGTTGGCGCAACCGATCATCAGAAGCATGGCCACCGCCGCCAGCAGGATCTTCAGCGTGGGACCAAAGCGCGCCAGAAGAAAATCATTGAGGGTCTCCACCTGGATGCGGAAGCCCTGCTTTGGGTACCCGGATGGATTACGTTTTCCGAAGCGCTGCACCATCGCCTGCAACTCGGCATCAACGGCAGAGAGGCCCACCCCTTTTTTCACGCGCAGCATCAGCGCCACGAAGGTCTTCGGATCGGGCGTCATGGGCAGAGGGACGTAGACATCGGCATCGTTCCAGGTAAAACGCGGCGGCATGACGCCAACCACGGTGTAAGGCAGACGATCCAGTTCCAGGGTCTGGCCGATGGCATTGGTGTTTCCAAAGTAATGGCGCTGCCAGAATAGATAACTCAACACGGCGATGCGCGGCGGCGCGGCGGGCTGAGGAAGATCTTGCGGTCCGAAGGTGCGGCCGAGCAATGCCGGGACGCCGAAGTGATCGAAGGCTTCGGGCGAGAAGAGGACGCCGCGCAGACTCTCCGGCAACCCAGAGGTGATTACGAATGCCCGATCGTCCCTGGCGGCCAGGGTCTCCAGGGTCTTCACCTCGCGATGCATTTCGAGATAATCCGCCAGGGATACATAGAGCGTGTCTTTCTGGCCGGCGGTATTGAGGAATGTGAGATTCAGCAGGCGATCCGAATCGCGGTAGGGATAAGGATCGAACCACAGCGCGTATACCAGACTGAAGATTGCCGAACTCGCGCCGATACCGAGCGCGAGCGATAAGATAGCGACCGCCGTGGTTCCCGGCGCTTTTCGGAACATGCGGAATGTGAAGCGCAAGTCCGCGGCTAAGTTGGGGAACACTTAGAAAATGATAGCGGAGTGCGGGTTGCCGCCTCGTACTATCTAGCCCCGCTTGAGGTCCAGATACACCAGGTTGTCGCGTTGATCCCGAAAGATTTTCTGTTCGGCGATTTGGGCGCCTTCGATTTCGCCGGTCAGTTCCGCCATCTCAGCCACCAGTTCATGGTGGTTTCCATGGCGCCAATGTCGATGAGGCCGGGGTGGAAGTTAGCGACCAGCAGGCGGCCACCGGGTTTCAGCAGCATCTGGATCATGAGCGCCGTCAGTCGTCGGGCTACTGGGAACGGCAAATAGTCATAGTCCCGTCTTAGCAGTCCCCCGTCAAAGGCTAACTTATAGCTTTTCATTTCCGCGACCTTCTTTTCGCTCTCTC
>Ga0182030_10007852_pt1 | contig 22194 bp, 25 predicted proteins | sample 812S3MmetaG_FD_121299 | JGI IMG/M metagenome (GOLD analysis project Ga0182030, IMG submission 121299) | Permafrost microbial communities from Stordalen Mire, Sweden - 812S3M metaG (Illumina Assembly) | ecosystem: Environmental > Terrestrial > Soil > Wetlands > Permafrost | place: Sweden... | reverse complement strand
GTAGTGGTGGTAGTGGTGGTAGCGGATCAATGGGACAAATTCCAAGTCAACAAGTACCTGAGAATGCTACATTCGAAGACAAAATGCGCATGTTAGCGGACTTTTTAGTGAGTGAAAGTGAAGTCGGACAACAGAGTGCATTTGCTGTTGTCTATAATCCGGATGAAGACATTGGATTTCCTCCATCCATTATTTCCATTGTTGATATTCAATATAGAGGAAACTTATCTCAAGCTGGAGCTCCATCATTACCTAACATACCATCACAACCCAGAAGCTTAGTTGCTGAAGTTGTCATGGATCTTGGTGATAGCTCTTCTCGTATCATTGCATATGAGAATGCGATTCGCGAATTTCGAGAAGTCATGCCTTCTGTTCCCAGTGTTATTTCTCAGGTTCGTTCTAGTCAAGATAATCCTTTGCAAGTGGAACCTATTCATATGGAGCCAAGTGGTGAAGCTTTTGTTCTAGCACGACCTAATGTAGTACAAGGTGTGCAAATGGTTGATGTTAGGGTACCTGCACCACCTGCTGGAGAATTGCAGTTTAGTCCTCAATCTTTGGGTGAAATGGAGGCAATTGAAGATGAAGAAGAAGCTGAGTGAAGCTGAAATATTATTTTACGTATATACGTAAAATAAATGTCAATGCTCGATAAGCATGTCCCTAATAATGGTAGAGTATCTTCATTACATCCTTCTTGTCGACAAGTAAAACTATCAAACCCTCAACAGCCGCAAACATATGATAGTAATTGCGAAACAATATTAGCCATTGTTCGAGAAAAAGAAGAACCTATTTTAGATATGACACGATGTGAATGAAGTGAGTATTATAAATTACTTCTTACTTGATTCAAAACAATCAGCATGGACAACACCGTGAAGAATCAGCTCAATTTGAAGGACCTTGCTGGGTCTATCGCCACCCAAATTTTGGGTTATACGTGCGAACAGGCCACTAAAGCTTATGGCCCTGTTTTTATTGAATGGGCGAAGAAGTACGGTGCTAACTTTAAGGATGATGAGCCAATGGCATTAGATATTCTTTCAAGGATGCTCCCCGTTCCTCAACGTTGGCCGAGCCTAGAAGTGACAACATCTGGCAAGATGGCTACTACAGGAGATGCTCCTCCGAAGACAGCTACTCGCAAGTCAACTACTCCCGTCAAGAAGGCTTCAGAATATCCATTGTTGGAGCTTCAAGATGGTGTTAAGCCTCCAGGTTGTCCCGCTCTCAAGAAATCCGGTTCCGAAAAGGGTAAACCTTGCGGCAAGGAATGTAGACGTGCTCTCCCGGAACACGATCCTGGAAACAATCCTCAATGTCGCGAATTGAAGTGCGGACATCTCTTCTGTGGAACACATATTGGCAAGGCTGGATCTGAAGAGAATGAGGCTCTTGCAAAGTTGGAGGCATCCGCTGATCCTAGCAAGCAACCTGTTGTTGTAGGAGAAGGAGGAAGCCAAGTTCAGATTAGTAATAACATTCTGAGTGCTCAACCTGAAGATACTTCAGGTGTTAATTCTGCTGTTATGAATAAGCTTTTGGAGAAGGTTAGGGCTCAAGTGAGTGCCAATAACGCTGCTCAAGCTGCTAAAGGTAACGATGAATAATAACATACAATGCTCTATTTGGGCATTGTATTCAATGATTGCGAGATATCAACCTGTTTGAACGAGAATTGTTTGAAGAAATCTGTCCTATAAGAACTCTGCTCTTAGGTTTTGAAGGCGTAATGTATATGGGACCATTGTTCGGATTCCTAATATTCTGAAAATAAGCTACTAACAACAATATAATGAATATGAGAATGATGATACCCAATACAATATATGTCAATCCACTGCTGCTACTACTACTTGCAGATGCTCCAGTTGCAGCACCAGAAGTACAATCAATTTGAATTGGAGGAGCTCCAACAATAGGATTAGAATTATAACATGTTGGTGTTCCACATTGTTGCTGAAAACTAATGTCACCAACCAAAGAGTTCACTGCTTGTAATGTAACATCTTCAATATAACAACGACACGAGCCTGCAGTATTGTTGTTGGCACATGAACCACATGCTTGAGCAAATGTAATGTTTCCAGTTGAACTATTGGATAAGATTTGAATTGTAACGTCATCAATGATACATATAGACTGTGTGCAATTCAAAAACTCAGCAGGATTAGACGTTGTAGTATCTAGAGGTTTAACTGCAGTTCCAAGAACACACACAGGATCACATACTCTGTTAACTCCAAATTGTGAGAACTTTGCATATTCTGAATCTGGCATAAAGCATCCACAAAGATCTGCAAGATTGACATTTCCTGCAAGTTGTTCTCTTGTCACGCTTGCACACTTTTGTGTTAATGTAGAATCACATGCTCCAGGATTAGATCTACAGATGTCAATAATTTGTTGAATAAAAGGATCATTGTTAGCTCCATCAGTTTGAGTAGATGTAATAGGTTTGTTCTCTGTTATGAGATATCTTTGAACCATAGCACCAATGACAGGACCATAATGATCAAGAACACCAGCATTCTCAGCAACATCACGAAGACAATCTTGAGTTGAAGCAGATCCAGTCCATTTTTGAACCATTGTTTCAGTATCATCAGTTGAACAATATGCTTCCATGAGTGGCACACATGCATCTTGTGCGAAACCTCTATATATAGGATTACATGTTTGAGCCATCGTATTATCTTGAAAACAATATAATGCTCCATTAATATTTGGTGAACGTCTACAACATGTCAGAGGATCACCAGTATAAGCAAACCTTTGGCATCTAAATCTCTTACCTGCCCACGTACAGCTTCCACTTCCAAATCCACATGAACCATCTCCATTTCCTTGTTCAATCCCATTACAACTTGAACAGACACCACACTGTGTAATCGAACCTACATGTTGCCACTCGGGATTCGTGGCTTGTCCAGGTTGATTGACTTGACCGAAGCACCATTGACCGTGAGGGATATTTGATGATGAGCAGTATTGACCTTCGCCAGTTGTGAAGAAGCATGAATTGGAAATATCTACTTCTAGGGGGTTAGCACCAAGATCACTTGGATCGAGAGGTCCACATATATTGTTAGGTTGTGGATTTGGGGTAATCGAACCATCACACCCCATTTAACTTACATAATATTTTTTCCAACATACACTAAATTAACAATATGGCCACAGTTTCATATCAACCACCTGCACACTTGGATGAAAGACCCACAGGAAAAACAATATCAAGATCCGCATTCATCATTATTCTCATTGTTCTCATCATTTTTGCTATTATCATCATTATATTGATGATTCTTTATTTCTCACAGAACGCAAACTGCGTCAATCCTTCTTCTTGTCCGAAAAAGGTAGTAGGAGTCGTGGCAACACCTGACACTGATATAGACAATCTCGCTAGCAACTGTGGAAGTACTGCAGATTGCACATTCACTGTGAATGATCTCAATGATGCTGTTACTTTATGTAAATCATTTGGACCTACCAAATGTGAATCCTTTTCGTTACAGTTGCAAACAGGTCTTAGCACATATACTATGAAAGTTTGTAGTGACACTGGAACAACAACCTCAACAGGAAGTAATACATATGTCATTATGCAATGACATCACATAATGTTTGAACATTATGTGATATTATAAATGGAACCTGAAGCACAATGGGGAATATATCTTACTGTCTCAGATTTTTCAGAAGTGATATTATATACAAGCGAAGCACAATCAATAGATATACATAGCCATATATGGACTCCTCTTCAACTTAAAAACAATGGAACCACAAGTTATGAAGCTCAACGTTTCTCTTTGAATATCGAATTAAACGTGAAGCTTCAGAAGAATGGTGTCATTGAAGAAGGTAACATTCATGTTTTTAAACAAAGGATTGATATGGAAGAACGTCACTCGACAAAACTCGGAAACCTTAGATATAATATATCAAACATGTTTAGATTGAAAGTGACATATGAAGAGATATGGTATGGAGAGGGAAGACCTTCAAACTACTCCATTACAAAGATTAAACTCACTCAATGTGAACACTTCAACATGCATGACTATATAAAATCTGAAATGCATAAGGTCATATGTTCAATACAAATCATGAATAGAGATCAAAACAGTAGACGTATGGAGAAGCATACATCATATCTTGGAAGAGCTCAACAAATCACAACCCTCAGTGGTGACAGAGATTATGTATGGTTGCAGAATCTTGAAACAGATGCGTTTCCAGGTATCAAGACTAACGAGTCTTGGGATTCTCATGTTAAAGAACATCATGATATGCTTCAAATGAGAACAAGCTCACATGCATTATTGTCTGCTAGGGATCTCAAACATGACTTAGCATATATTCCTGACAACGATGATTTCAAGAATGAGAAGAAGATCTTACCTATATTCATAGATATTGAGCAAGAAGAGACGATGATTATTAAGTTTTCTAATCTACCTCAAAACCAATATGCAGAGCTAACCTTGAGACATACAGATTTTCATTTGAGACAATCAAAAGTTAAGGATGAAATTCCTGTTTCTGTTAACAAACGTTTCTCGTGGACACAAAAAAAAGCAGTTGTTATTAAGAGACATTCATCCTCGATAGAATCTTACACGCTAAAGAAAATCATAAATGACAACTTATGCGTTGAGATTACATATTGCTCAAAGAATAAGAAAAATAGGAATATTATAGCAGTGATATGTATCAAGTTAAAGGTAAAAAATTATAAACAAAGCTTAACGAACTTTGGAGATTATCAATCAAGAACTCTATGAATGTATTCATAAAAATGAATAATAAAAATTTTTTAATATAGATTCAAACAACTCTTTTAGAGATAAGTCTAGGTTAGGTTTTTTTGACGACAATGAACGCTGTTCGTGCTGCTCAAATCACTCATCAAGTTCATCTCATGCTCGGAGGCCTTACCGGCATCCTGTCCACGCTCACTCCTGACGAGAAGTCTTTCGTCTTAGAGCTGATCAACCAATGGAGGATGCAGCAAGGTGGCTCGAGCCAGCAAGCCTTTGCGCCTGTGGTGTTTCAGCAACCTTCCGTGCAGGAGGTTGTGGTCCAGAAGCCCGCAGCTGCTGTTCCCGCATCGAAGCCGTCTGCGCCCAAGTCAGTGCAAAAGAAGGAGACTTCTAAGCCTGGCACTTGGGTGCAGACTGCCAAGAAGGCGGTGAAGCCCAAGAAGCCTGTGGAGCCAGCTTCTCCTCCAACTGAGGAGACTGATACCAAGATCTCTCGATGGGGAGATAGCCCGCAGCCCGACGACGAGCGAAGCAGTGATAGCGATAACCGCGCGTCTCCAGTTGCGCTCACCACGATCCAGGAGAAGCAGCGTGAGGAGGAGGAAGCCGAAGAGGCTCGCGTCAACATCACGGGCTTTTGCTCGAAGGGAAAGGGATGCAAGTGTGTGTACACTTTTCGCGATCTCTCGACCAAGTCTGGCAAGGTTCGCGATCCTGCGCGTTTCAATCCGAAGCTCATTCTCGAGACCACTGTGTTCGGCAATGTCAGCTTCAACAACGGAGAGGAACGCCCAGCGAACGCCGAGTTTGCCAAGGAGATGCAAAGCTTGCTCTCTTCGGACCCACGCATCAAGCTCAACGCTACAGGCAAGCCCATAGAGGTTCGATTGGACAAGGGTGCTATGGGCTTCTTCTTCGTCAACCTCGCAACACACGTGGATGCCATGCGTGCCATTGAGCGCATCTCGCAACAAGGTCATTACGACGATGAGGAGAAGTATCACTCGACTCCTGCCGAGCGTTCTTTGGGCTTTGGCGTCTGCAACGTGGGCTTTGCCACGCAAACCAAGAAGGGTAAGAAGGATGAGTAAACGTAAGCGTAATGCTAGAAAATAAAAACACAAAAATATGTGGCCCAAAAGGGCTACATATCAAACTGAAAAACGAATTCTAAGCGTGCGAAATGCTTAGAAAGAGATGCAAGAAGCGCAAGAAGCGCGTTCAGCTTATTTCGCTTTGCTTAGAGATAGACTCGGACACTGTCTCCACGTTGTATATGAAGATGAGAAGCCAATGGAGATTCGATTGTATTATGGTAGTCGCGAAAAGTTGTGGATAGACGGGGTACGATGGAAGTCGACAGATAGGAAACCAATCAAATTTCCGATTACCGAAGAATTGTGTTCCGAGGTTGCAAACGATTTTGCTACTTGGGTCAGGTCTCTCATTATAATTACCTATATAGCACGTGCTAGATTGACTGTGACAGTCTCAAATCGTTCCGAACATGTTGCGGAAGAAGATTGCTATGGAACCCTGATACCTGAACATGACACAACTTTCTTTTCGATAGTGATTGCTCCATAAGAAGCAAACTGAAAGACAAATTCTAAGCATTTCATACGCTTAGAAAGTTTCAAAAGTGAAGACGAAATGAGTACCAAGAAGTTCAAAGATCTGCTCAAAGACACTTCTGAAGCTTTGCCTCCAGATGGCAAAGCAGAAATGAATGCCATAATGAAATTCTCTCTGCTTCCAAAGGTGATAGAAGATTTTCTCACTTTGTATCCAACCAGTGTATTGGCGACTCAGCTACCGATCATCAGAGAATCGGCTCAGCATGCTTATCGGACTATTTTCGAAGAGAAAGCAAATTTGATTGATTTGACAGACGAACAGAAAGGTCTTTTGGCAAACATTTTGGTCATGATTGAGTTGCTTCAAGATGGCGATTATATAAACTACGATCCGACAAAATGGAGAGTTTGCAAGAATGAAGCGAAGTACACTTGTAGTAAATGCAAATCGATCAAATACTGTTCTACTTTTTGTCAGAAAGCAGGCTATGGCATGCATAAGAAACAATGCAATACCCCTATTGTGTCAAAGTGATGCTCGAAAGGGCTTCATATAATTGATAATTGAATTTTAGTTATTTTCATTTCAAACCATTAGCATGACCGAACATCAGATTGTGAATGATTACACTTACTGCTATCTTTGGCGATTAGTTGCCAAAAGAATTGGTAGTCTGAACATTGATGTCATCGAATATCTCAACAAGTTATTTGTTGTAAAGACTAGAAAATGTGACATATATGCGAAAAAACACTCTATACCACATTGGAATCTTAAGTTGCGATTTATTGAGGAAATTATCACACAGGAATTTGTCCCACATAAGATGTCTCAAGATAGTATGATCACTTACATGGAAATAAAAGGATATCCAAGATCGTTCTTAACTATTAATATGCGTGAACTAACTAAAAAATGTTACTATTGTAGGAAATAAAGTTATGAACAAGTTCTGTCAGTATTGCAAAACACAGACAGAACACTTCGAGCGCAATTATCGCTCAGGTGACGCAAAATGGGGTTGTGTTCCTTGTAGCGACAAACATAAAATCATCTTGGAGGCTCGAATGAAGTTCAGGATGACACTCAAATGTCAGAAATGTGGAGAACGAAAAGGAGACAAATTAGGAGGACACTTCTTCAAGAATGATGATGAGCCAGAACAATACATTTGTGAGAACTGTCAAACTTGTTGCTTTTGCAAACAGAAGATTCATCCTAGTCAAGGTAGAGTTTTAGGTGGAAAGGACTACGAGATGGTCTCTCATGATCATTGTTTTTTGAACAGATCAAAGTAGCTGTGGGTAATAATTGCGTATCGCAATTATTATGTTTTGTTAGAATCAACGATTGTTGGGGACCTTGAAGATCTGTCTCGTCTCCTTCCTTGATTCAGTCTTTCCAGACATGATTTTCTTTTGCATGGCTTCATTGACAAACTCAGAACCGCGCTGAGTCTTATTTGCAGCCATACTGACAAAAGAAGATCGCAACTTCTGGTCAGCAAGTTCAGCATCACGTCGAATAATGTTACGATTGCGAATCTGTTGAGGCTTCTTGTCTGCCAAATGCTTGGCATGATAATCACGAGCCATGCGATCAACCTGCTCATCTGTAAGACCGAACTCAGCTGCAGCATTTGGAACAAAGTCGAAGAGATTTTCAAGACGTCCTTTCAAGACGGGAACTCTCTCAGGAATAGAAAGATCAGGTTGAGCTTGAACCTGATCTTTCTCTTGTGTTACCTTACGAGGGTTAGTACCAGGTGTTGCATGTGAAAGAATAGGTTTTGCTGGGAAGATGTTCTTCTGAGGTTCGCTCTTAGTGGGCTTATGAGCTTCGCGAATCTTACGGGCTGCTTCTTCACGAGAAGCCTGCTCCAGCTCTACGCTTTGATGAGACTTTGAGACCTTCTTGCTTTCCTTTGAATGGGTACCGGAGACAAAGTTTCTGCAGCTTGGCGTAGCTAAGACAAACAATAGAATCACAATTATGACGATTACAACGATGACTACAAGCGTACCTTGCTGCATTTCGCTGCTTTCTGTATATTCAAAAATCTTTCTTTGTAAAATGTCAAATCGAGAAAATACACGAGATTGCATACTTACTACATTGAAATCTGCATTACATGAACGTTTTCAATACCTACCATCTTCCATGAAGATACATAACCTCGAAGAACATATTGAACATCTAGCCATCAATATAGAATTTATTGTCTACAATTACACTCAACGCCCACATTCAATCATTAAACACATGAATGTGAATGGAATACCTGCAGTAGATGTTATCGATGGAGCTCCAGCAGCAAGTGATGAAGACACCTTCCCAGTCTATCTAGCATTTATAGCAGACTTTGTTGTTAGAATATCTCCTGCTTTCTATACTGGAAGACATAACTTCACATTTCGTGACATGCTCGTGAAAGGTGAAATACCTGCAAACATACTTGACATTGATATGGATCAGATATGGCCTGAAGTCTATGCTGACGATACATATCTCTTCAATGATGAATATAACGAAATCATGCACACATATTCTATGGAGAAGACAATAGCTGCTCGTGGTATTTTGTTATTAATTGATCAATGTTGTAAGACAGACATATGTACTGCAGATCAAAGAAAGGAAAAACTAGTGAGCGGAGGTATATTTGAAGAAGGATCACCCTTTGTGGAAAGCCTGAATACTGTATGTTTCGGAAAGAGTAATGCTTGTTGGGAAAAGTCTTCTGGAAAGATAACCTTGCCATGTAACAATGATGATGGCATATGTCCAACTATTCCACCTGAAGCAAAGAACGTCATCACAAAAATTGATGCGAGCAGATATTTCTCAAGCTGTATGATGTATGAAGACTTTCTACAATCTCTAGCTAAGGATGGAATGCAAAATATTATGGAAGATCCTTTGGATCCAAGTCATAGACCTCTTCCATATCTTATTGTGAACACTCTTCGTAATGAATATGAGAAAGAGATGAAGATGATGCGATATTATATGGATACGAAGCAAATGAAGTGATCTTGAATCACTTCATTTCTTTTATCTTATAACCGTCAGGTATGTCTATTTTAGCAGCTTCACAGAAGTTTTGAACATCTTCGAGTATATCTTTATGTGCCACGATAGAGCATATAGTATGTGTATCACCCATAACTACACCCCAACCAAGATAAATAGCAGTAAGAATTTTGTTAGGACCTTGTTTAACTATTAAATCATATGTAATTTTGAATGACATATCTGAGGAGCTCGTGATTTCTGGCGATCTTAGAGTGCGATCAAAAATATCATATACGCGATCTTTATATATGAATGATTCTTTCCAAGCCTGAGGAGGTACATCCATTTGATTTGAGATCTAAGAATATATTTCAATCAATATCATAAATGGATTCGAATACATGGGATTATGTATATTCTAATACAAATCAATGGTCTCCTGTTCCTTCAAGTTCTCTGGATATCATAAAACCTGAAGCAGACTATTGTGTATATGTTGAGATTTTAACAACTAATATTGTAGTTCATTGCAATGAAGAAACTCTAGTCAAGATATGTTCTGAACATGATTATATCTTAAAGTATGAGTTATACAAAGATTTCATTCGTATTGCTGAATGAATATTTAATGTTTTTCAAGAAACATTAAATGGATGATTTAGATACATTTCTTCGAACTAACGGAGCTAGTATAATTATACCATTATTACCACGTCTCAAGATTCTTCGTAACGGAACTGTTTATCTTCCAGATGATGTAGCAATAGAACATCTTGCAGAACATCTTCTTATACCACTCGATTTTATCCTACAATCATCAAAGTTTTACTATATGCTACAATATGGTGTCAATCCTAGAGGTTTTGTAGAAGATATAGATGAAGAAGAACGCGAGACTATAGATGGGTTATCTGTATTACATATGCTTCTAATAGGAAATGTAATTTACAAGATCATAGATGGTGTCTTAGGAAGACCTGGAGATTTGGATAAACTGGCAATATCTTATGCTCCTCCAAAGAGAAATCTTGATGTTGAAGCATGGTTATTGTTACCAAGTGAAACATTTATAGATCTTATTTTGTCAAATGGTATTAGAGGTCAACAATTGTTGGCAATGTGCAATGCCAACAAAAGAATTAGTGCAAGATGCAGTGCTCGAAATGAAGAACTATTCAAGATTATACTTCGTAAAGAACATGGATTGAATAACATTCGCAATGCTCGAGAAATATATACAAAGCTTGTCAGACGTAGAGTCTGGGTTTTCGGAAAGTTAGGTGACATAAACTTCGGATCACTTCATGCATTAGATGACGTTTTCGGTGTTTCGCAAATTTCATCTGGAAGTGTACATATGGCAGTACTTGATATTTATGGTCAGATATGGACCATTGGTAGATCGAGAGATCCAGTTCTTAACTATGGTCAATTAGGTCACGGAAACAATGATTATCTCAATGTTTTGACGATGATACCCGGACATAAAAGAGTGAAGAAGATTTCATGTGGTATGTATCATACAGCATTTCTTAGTGCTCAAGGTCAAATATGGACTTTTGGTTCTGGTACAAATGGAGAATTGGGACATGACAATACAAACAATTTGAATATACCCACAATAATTGAAGGATTTCAAGGATTAATAGATGTATCTTGCGGATCTCATCATACAGCATTTCTCGATGCTGAAGGACAAGTATATACATTCGGAGACAATACAAATGGAAAGTTAGGACAAGGACTTCCAGGTCATAATGTATTTGTACCTACAATGATTCCAGGATTTAGAAATATTAAACAAGTGTCTTGTGCCGCATATCACACAGGATTCTTAGACATTGATGGTTGCGTATGGACTTTTGGACTTGGTAATAGATTAGGTCACACATTTGGAGTGAGTTTGGTAGTACCTACGAAGCTTCCTAGATTTCAAGGTGTAAAACAATTATCATGTTCTAATGTCCATTCCATAATCCTTGATGCTGATGGACAAGCATGGATTTTCGGAGTGAAAGGAACAACTTGGTATACGCCTGTACCTATTCGAAATTTTCGAAACCTAAAAGAAGTCTCTTGTAGTTTGAATAGTATGGCATTTCTTGACTCTTCAGGTAAGGTCTGGGTTGAAGGTGATTTCTATGCTTCTACTAAGGTTCTAAGTGTTCAACCTAATGGACAAGAAAGAGTCAGAGGATCGACAAAACCTGTTATGCTCATTCAAGAAGATGTTAGAGAATCTCCAATTGAAAACGTTGAGCATGTATGGTGTGGAGAAGAACTTATAGCATACATAATGTGATAATGTTACATTTCAAGAGAAATAAGTTGTAATCTAAAGATATATGTCGGATGATAACACACTTGATAAAGAGAGGCTTTTCTCTCTTCATGTAAGTATTATTATTTCATACATATTGTGTGCTTTCATTGCACCATTATGGTTCATAATAATCATTGTTGCAATACATAGAACTCTCATAGTAGCTGCAGATGGATGTATCATTAGCAAGATGGAAAGAAAAGCAAGAAATAACCCAGAATATGATTTCTTTACGGAGCTAACATTTCGTACTACTGGTAAAAACATCACACTTGAAGACTCTGCAAATATAGATCTTATGTTGATGATCATAGTGTTATTCATAGCTATCATAATGCATAAAAAAGAATTTAAGTATGTGTAAATGGATACTCCAGAAGGATTTCTTCAGACAAATGATGCTGATATTGTAGCATCATTATTGACATCTCTCGATATTCCTCGCACAGGAAATGTTTATCTTCCGGACAATACAGCTATTAGATATGCATCAGAACACCTTGCTATACCTTTAGACAATCTTCTGCAATCAGAAAAGTTTTATAGCATACTGCAATATGGTGTCAATCCTCGTGGCTTCAAGAAAGGTAGAGATCAAGAAAATCGTGAGACGATAGATGATCTAGCAGTATTGGAAGCTTCAATGATCGGAAAGGTCACATATAAGATCATAGATGGAGTCTTAGCAAAGCCTGGAGATTTAGATGAATTACAAGCATCACATCAACCTGCTGCTCGTTATATGGGTGAATTAGCAAAAGACAATATGTATAACATAGTCATACAAACAGATGTTCCATCATTTCGTTCATTATGTCAAAGCAACAAACGTTTTGCATCCTTTTGTAGAGACAATAGAGATGCGTTATGGCGTAAATTCTTAGAAAGAGACTTTAATATCTTAACATATGGTCGTAACATAGATCCAGAGCAATATTACATGGAGATCGAGAATCATTTGGGTACTGTCTATGATTTCGATTTTACAAAGAAACCAAATGAAGCAGTAGCATATTATTCTAGTTTGGGTCGTAAAGAAAGCATTGTTATGGTTGATCCACATGGAGGGAAATTGAAGGCTCGTCTTATATTCAAGATATTGGGTAATAGTCCGAAGTATAACAAACAGAACAGACGATATGATACGAATTTTAGAGATTATTGGGTATATGCAGTGTTTGAAGGTGATCCTTTTTTGGGTCAAGATCTCATCACACTTGAGGTTGAAGAAGAAGCTGTGTTTGGTGAAATACCAAAGCATATAGATTCTCTTCTAGGTAACAAAAAGGATGCTTTATTACGAGATGTCATAGTGCAAGAAGAAAGTCGAACTATGATACTATTCAGATTTAACACGAACAATAGAGATAGACTGATAGAAACTAAAGTAGGAAACACTACCACATTTTATCGAGATGTGGAAGATATACCAAGAGAGTTTCTACATTATCCACACGGTACATCTGTTCGAGATGTACAGACTTACACAATTAAGCTTGATGTAACATCAAATGTAGGCAACTTGAGCACAGCACATGTGAAAGAATTCAAGATCTACAAAAGCTCTGAGTTTCCATTCTATGACAATCAAAAAGGAACGAATACAATACTAAACCATAGTAATGACATTGTTATAAGTACTGAATCTCCGGACAATATGAACATTACAACTATTCAAAACAACGATTATATGCAAGATTTTGATCTATCTCAAATAGACAATCACTACACGTTTCATGTGAAACGCGGTATGTTAAAGAATTATGGCGGATTGTTTTATCGACAAGAAGCATTGAGCAATAAACCTAAAAAGCTGCTCGTAGGGTTTACTATTAGTCGATTGACCTATGGTAACGGTGAGATTGAATATTATGAGAATTGTAGTGAACGTATGATTGATGACTTTGGTAATTTCTATCGCAATATTGGAAATAGTCCTGGATTTGAATATTTCCTTCGGAGCTTAGATGCTGAAGCGCGAAAACGTTTTGATAGGTTGTATCAACAAACACAATGGCCATTCTATGTAGAAGATGAAGATGACGATGTAGATGAAGCAACTGAAGCATTAGCAATGTTTAAGTTTTTCAACTCTACTATTGTCAATATACAATATCATGATGATAATAATAACATAAAGGTGGAACTAGTTTATGGAGTATTCAGCTTGAACTTGATCGAGAATGAATCAGACTATTATGATTCTTCACGTCAATGAGATATTGTGTCCGAATAGACACGATATTTTCGTTGTTATGGTTTAAGAAGCATGCCATTAGGCAAAACTCGAAGGCCAAGCCAGTTGGTTTTCGAGAACTGTAGCTTTTTGGTTTCTTGAAGAACATGACAAGCCTTTGCTGTGGCCTTGCAAACCTTTGCAAAGAGACAGAAGACAGCAGGATCGTCCATTTTTGAAGCAATGACGCGCGCAAGACCTACATTGAGTCTAGACTCAATGTGTAGAGCCTCGTATTGGAATGTCACGACTTGGTTGCGATGTGTGCTGCATGCAATCACATCAGAATAGCTTGATGTGAGAAAGGTCTTCTTGCATCTCTCACCCTTTTTCGTTTTGCCAAGGCAACGGAAGTGGTTCATCTGGGTCCGCATATGAACAGAAGTTGTAAACTTAAATGCATAAAAATTTAAATTCAAATTTTGAATAGACAATACATGGTTCTAAATGTTTTCATCATTGCAAAAGTTTCTAAAATGCTTAAGCCCACACAAATTGAGAATGTCACGCATTTGCATCTTAATAAAGATTCCAAAGAGAGTCTCATTTGGCAATGTCTCAAAAGCAATATCAGTGAATTCTTCCATTTTATCTGATCAGATAAAATGCAAACAAATCAATCCTCTAATGAACGAAGTCACGAATTTAATGTTTCCTTTTGGAAACGTTAATGTTATTTGTTATAGTGTTTTTCTACTTTTGTATTCCATCCATCTGCATGCAATACATGTTCTTGGTTTAGCTAAAGCAGCATTCGAAAGATATGCTTCAAAGTAAGACTTGTATTTTGTCATGTCAGGCAAAGAAAGCAACATCTTCAACGGATCAACCTTATGTTTCTCGCCAAACGAGTTGCCATATGCATTAGACTTTCCGTTGCAATACCACTCTGCGACGAACTCCTTAGTAACAGAATAGTTCTGAGCATGCTCAGCGAACACCAAGAACCACTTGGCAAGGTCCTTGATGATTCGAGAATCTTTTGCCACTTCAAAACACTTGTAGAAATCATCGTTCATCTTGGTCAGAAATCCCTTGATCGCGACGTTGTTAAAGGTTAATGTCTTCATCTGCGGATATTGGGACTTTTCTGGTGTTTGTTCTGATAAAAATCATAAAAATTTTATCAGTTATAAGTTAACATTCATTCAGCTTTGCGAGCTCTTTCTAGAAGTCTATTCAATGCAGAACGAGCACATTTATCCATTATAACTGACCTACCCCTACAGTCATCACATGAATCATGATAAAAATAGTCCTTAATCTGGTGCTGACCCTTTTCATAATACAGTCCTGTAAGATATTCTTGTACAATCATATCTCTGATAGCAGATGTTTTAAGTGACCGATACTTCATAAGTGAATACAATGCAAATATACATTTTCGAATTCCAGGTCTATAGTGTTTAAAATTAGCTCTATTCCATATACGCAAGCTTTGTTTACTAAACGTGCCAATATCTCCATGACATTTTCTCACTCTATTAGAAATCCTTGAATGCAAGGATAGAAAGATATCTATTTGAATATTGTTTCTGTTACATTTGACTTCGAATGCTGTGATCATAGGTTTGAAGTCCAAGACATTTGTTTCCATGTAGTAGCATTTCTTATTCTTAAGCATGAACCATAAATCATTCTTTCCTTTGACATCATGTACAGTAGGAGATGTTACCATGAGCTTGAAGAAAAATCCAAAAGATGTTGTGCATATCATTTCTACAATGCTCTCTTTCATATTTGATGTTCTACCGCTTTGACGAACATATGTATATATGCTATGGAAATATGGATCTCGTGAAGTTGTGTATGGATTATCATAGAGTTCCTGTGTTACTTTACTCCAATCCATGACCTGAATTACTTCTTTGAAAATGAGAATATTACATAGACAAACATGTGTTCTCGAAAGAAATTCGAGCATTGATAGACCTAGCCCTACTTGCAACTTTGAGAAATACTTGAAGCCACCATTCAGCTCGAAAACATCTTTGAAGAATCTCATCCATTGGTTAAACCCTATCTGATATAACCACTTAGTTGGAGATGAATAGTTATCACATTCTGCAGAAATGCCAAAGACGTTTATTATAGGATTCTTCCTATTCACATATACTTGGCAACCATGATATGGACATATCATTTGGATAGCATCTGTTAGATCGACTTGAAAATCTCTACTCAGGACTTTAAGATCATCTAATGATAATCTTAATAATACTTCTCTACTCTCTGGGCTTAGACGCATTTCTAATAAAATGTTCAAAAAATCAAAATTCGTTTAATTCCATGTCACATAGCTTTGAATGAACTTTACATAAGAGATCATGTAATCTCTTGATAAGACATGTCTGTATTTCACTATATTCAGCATTCTTGTCAATACCAATCCAAGAATAGCTTTGCATATCATTAGAAAGACAGAATTCACTAATAACATTTCTAGCTCCGAAATATCGTTGCTTTAAATTATATCTTTCTGGAGATTTCAGAACATAGTATGTTGTACAATATTTAGCTCCATCTGAACCCTTATACATATCAAATTGAGAACATTCGTCCATCAACAATAGATTTTTTTCATCAAGTTTGATTTTTCCTTCTTCCTCTAGTTCACGTATTGCAGTTTGCAATAATGTTTTGTCATTGTTACGTTTACGTCCTTTTGGAAATCCCCAAGGAGTCAACTCAATATCACTATTGATTAGATCAATTAATGTTGAGAGAACACATTTGTATGCATTGAATAATGTTTCTGCTCGAGTTCTTGCTTGAGCATATCCGTCTTTCTCGTTCAACAACAGGGCATCCCACAACATATCATGCGAATATGTCTTCAAAAGATGTCTTTCATGTTTGGTCATGAGATGAAGATATTCATATAGACATTCCTTTCTTGGACCTCTTCTTATGAGCTCTGCAAACTCAATAGTTGTTCGAGCTTGTAGACAGAAATATTCGAACTTATTACCTGAATCGTATACTAATATGACACCATATGATGGTATTGGAGTTAACTTATCTGCATGATCAAAGAAATCTGTCTCTACTTCTGGAATTGCTACTGTTTTGAGTATATCTTGAAATGTGTGATAGTTTTCTTCGGCTTGTATCTTTCGCTCATCATCAATGCTCACGTGAGCCCATCTTCTGTTCATTCTAAAAACTCTCTCTTCGGAATTAAATGAAGGTTGCTAAGAAGAGCCTATCTGTCCAAGGACAACAGATAATTGGAGGTCAAGATGAATTTGAATTAGCATTTAAGCAAATTAAGAATATCGTTTTCGTTTGTAAGAATCTAGACAGATGGAAAGAAGATGTTGGTCTTCTCAATTATTACAATCTTGTCATGGCTACTGTCCGAGCCAAAGATCCTGACAATAAGAGGAAATATGTCATGCAACAATGCAATCCTTTCGTCAAGATGTACGAAAAGTTTCGAGAAGCTATATTGGAAGAGGATTGGGGATTTCTTTCAGGCAATAAGATTTCTTTCAAGATTGGCAAGACCGGAACAGCAGTTTTACCATTATCTGATGTCTACATTCATCTCATGCAAAAAGATGAAGATAAGCTTGAAGATGTAAAAGCTAAGATGTTATTCTGCTTCAAACATTTGTCTCCTCAAGGAAGTGATGATCGCAAAAAATTGACTAGTCTATGCAGTGAATTCGAATCCATGGAAAGTAGCAACACTCATGCTCAAGATATTGGATCAATCGTATCAACTGTCAAGAGTTCCATTTCAGGAACTAATATGAAGGAACCAACCATCGAAGGTGTCATTCCCGTCATTCAGAACATTATGGGTAACAAGCAAATGCAAGATAGTATTGGAGCTCTCGCCAAAGGTCTAATGAGTGGTAATTTGGATCTTCCAACACTTGTGCAACAAGTGAAAAATTCTGCAGCAAATCAAGCAAATGATGACAGTGAAGATAGCGAAGATAGTGATGACAAAGGAAAAGAAGAAGCACACGGAACAGATGATGAAGATAAGTCGGCCTAAAATAACTTCTGAATCCAATAAAATGGATTCAGAAGATGAAGAATCCTGGGAGCAGGTTGAAACTGATACAGAAGCTGCACAAATATTTCGTGGTACAGTTTTTGATCTTGCAGGTATTCTATTAAATCTATGTCTTGAAGAAGAGAAAAAGCATGCATGGAAATACACAAATGGTAAAACTAAATCTTCAACAAAGATACTCGTTCTGAAAGGTTTACTTGAACTCTTTGCCTCAGAACGTCTGTGTGAACATTACGTTGAGTTTATTATCATCTACAAACAGAGAATTGACGATAGAGATGATTCGTTCTTTTTGGAGAACGATGATATATTTCCTGGAGCACCACCTGATGACATAAAATTCTTTCGTGATTTATGGAGACCTGATAGTGACTTCCATCTTAATCCGAATGAGAAAGAATCAGTGTTTGAATATTTCGATACTATGCTCCACTATTGTGCAGAATGGAAGAGATTAGCAAAGTATGTAGCTCGTTGGGAACAGAAGTCAACACCTCTTACATTGTCAAGTCTTCAAGCATTCAAATTTAGCAAAGAAGGTTTAGATGAAGCGCATCTTTCGATTTATAAAAATGACGAAGCTTTGTCGAAGGATCATTGGGTCGTCTTCAATCGTTCATGGAATAATGTTCAAGTGACATTTATACACGGTATCATTGGAGGTGAGACACCTTCAGGTATGATCATGTGTCAGAAAAGAGTAACATTCATCAATCCTAAGTTATTGAGAAATGCTGCAACAGATGCTGAGAAATGGTATATTCGTATAACCAAGCAAATGAAAGCATTCAATAACAAGTTCTGGTTCATCCAATAACAACCATTGATCTGAGATCAATGGTTCAATACAAATGATATTATTCATAAGTATACTTTTCAGAATTATCTCTTATCCTTTGAAGAATTAACTGTAGCTGTACTTCTTCTTGTGAATCATCGATTGCTTGTAACAAGTCTGAAACTCCTTCTCGCCTTTTAGCAACTAAACCAATAGGCGCAAAGTTAATAGGAGCATATTCTTCATTCAGAGAATCTCTTTGTCCTACATCATCCAAGCCTGGCATATCTGAATTGATGTATGCGTTCAAATCTTTCAAGAGTATTTTGAGTTGACCAGATTCAGTGATCTCGAACGTTAATTCAGAAACCAACGATAGGAATATCTGAATGAATGCTTCACGTTCAAGCAATAGATCGCATATCATATATGCCTGAACACCAAACAATGACCTCTCCATGATAGCCACGTGCATTCTGAGTAATTCCTTTTCATCTGCGACTTGAATAGGTTGATTAGATAGATTATCAAGTTCTTCAAACAAGAATGATTGACTTTGAAGCCATAGATTGAACTCGTACTCAGTATAAGGTTTCAGGAAAAAGAACTTCTTACAACATCTGAAGTTTGCATCACAATCATCAGGTACTTCTGCAACTACTATAGCTGTCTTGCACAAATATTGCATAGATTTAAGGATACGTGTGTAGTGAATATCACCAACTTCATCATCTTGTATGTCTTTCAAGATCTTTTCTTGAAGTCTCATTTCAAATAAAAATGATTATAAAGTTTTATTCAATTTCGAATCAAATTGAAAATCATGTATCATTTCAAAGAGACAACAACCGCATTTCGTCCCTTTTCTGGGGCAAATGTTGGTACCATAGACAGGATATCATATGAATATGTAGGTCCAACTGAAGATGATGACCCAAAGGATGGTCAAGCTATTCTCTTCGATATTAATAAGAAGCTTGATGGACCAGTCTTGATTGGGAAGTGTTCCTTTGTTTGTGAAGGTAGAAGCAATCATATCATGCATAAGTATTTTGAAGAAGAAGAAGCAGGTTCTGAGCAAAGACTTCTCATTGACGCAAAGATATGGTTTGGATCGCATCTCAAGTTGGTAAAAGATATTGCGTGTCAAGCTTGTGAGACTTTTGTTGAGCTTGCTTACATCAACAACTATTCGCAAGCTATTGCAGATTTAGAATGTAACAACTTTGTTCATCTCGACGAAGGATTCTACATTGAGTTCTTCATTATTCCATTTGAGAAACTCTGAACATCAGATATAAGAATAATGTGGTAAAATACCACATTATTAACAGACTTGAAAAACAGTATGATATTCAGGATTGGAAGCTAGATTTTTGAATGTTTTAATGTTTTGTCCGAGAGTCCCTAAATAATCTTTGATAAGAGGTTTACCAGAACTATCTCCATCTCCAGAATACGAATCAAGACCTGTATTACATTTAAATTCGAGAATTATTAGATATGGTGGGTCAGAATTACCAAACGGATTTACAACAACGTCGTTCGATATTAGCTCTTCTTCTACATATATCCTCTCTTTCATATTGGAGCAAATGGGACACCATGCCATAACTTTGCGAAAAGAATATCCATTCTGATATCTTTTTATATCTTCATCATTGGCACTGATGAGACACGTTCTCATTTAAAGTACAAACAAATGTGTGTTCAATATTCAATTCAATATAACAACTTATTTGGTAATGGGAATACAAGTCTTCTTATGTTCATTCCAGTCATCTTTTTGACACTCTGATCCACAATATTTAGTAGTCTTACACCTTGAACATCGAAGGAAGATATCATCTCTATTCAAAACTTTGCCACATCTAAAACAGACATAACAAAGTGGTTTGTGTATAGGCCAATGTTTATACTGACATTCAGCACCACAATACCAAGCTCGACAGCAAGCTGGACAAATTTCCAAAGCATCACTAACTGTTTCACATTGATTACATATGCGAAATGCATGACCAACATCAATGTTCTCACGATGTACTATGAGTGCTTGTTTGAGCATATGAGCTAAATCTTTTTCTGCTTTGATAATTTTTTCGTTGTCTCTTTCTCCCGTTCGTTTCCAGATGTCTATAGACTTTTGGAACATAACACAACTAAGCTCAAATTGTTTCATATCAGCATGAATATAAGCCATAGCAGATAAACTATGAGCATACTCAAGACTTTCTTCTCCAAAAGTTTTTCTAATGATTTCGAGACTCTCTCTACGAATCAGATAAGCTTGATCCCAATGATCCAATTCTCTATGACATACATCCATACGAGATAAAATGCATAAATAGAGATCTGGTTTAGCTTTTAACTTTGCTCTCTCATAGAGTTCAAGAGCTAGCTCAAAGTTCTTCCCGCTCTGTTGAGTATTTCCCAAAACTAAGAGTAATCCAGAGTAATCAGAATGATCTTCCCTAAGAATATCCATAGCTTCTCTTGCGACTTTCTCAGATTCTACTACGTCATTAACATTCATATGACATGTAGCGAGTTCTTCTAATGCTAATGCATATCGTTCTGTTTTGTTACCTTCTAGTTCAAGAATATTATCTAGAGCAAATTGAGCATATGTTAGAGCATGCTTATCATTACCAATGTTTGTATGACCTTTACTCAAACTCTTGAAGACATTGATTCTCTCTTCAGTAGTTAGCTGAGATACAAAAGGCTCTTTCAAAACAGCATACAATAGTTCACATGAGTCTTCGAATTGATCTATATCTAAGAGATTATGTTCTTTCATACTTTCAAAGATGTCTTTAGCTGTAGATGCCTTCTGCAAGATTTCACGAACAAGAAGTTTGTCTCTCTTGGGCATTACTTTCTTAGCTTCAGCAATGATCTTCGACACCATTTGAGTTGAAGTATGATTTTCTCCAAAAGTGGTTACATAAATGCAACGAGCCTCTTCTAATATACGAAAAGCGTCATCATATTTATCTCTAGATAGACAATTTTGAGCTACTTGGAAGAGAGAACTTCCATAGTCAGGATGTTTATTACCTACTCTGTTGAGAGTCAGTTCTAAAGACTCTTCAAATAGCTTTCTTGCTTCTTCATGATTTCCAGATGTAGTGTGATGAAACCCTAAACATGTAATAGCTAAACAGTAGTCTCGACCACCTTTGAATTTACTCAGAACTTGTGTTGCTTTCAGAAAGTTCTGGTGAGCTTCAGCTGGCATATGATCTGAGAAATATATACGACCAAGAATGCAGACCATTGATCCATATTGCTCTGTTTCTTCCAGCTTAAGTTTCTTCATGATTTTCATAGCCTTCATAATGTTTTGCTTTGCTTTGTTATTGTTGTCTTTTAATTGAGACCAAGCTAAACCTCCTAAAGCTATAGCATAATCCTTTGAATTGATACCACTTAATTGCTCTTGAAGCTTTACAT
>Ga0182030_10007851_pt1 | contig 22195 bp, 21 predicted proteins | sample 812S3MmetaG_FD_121299 | JGI IMG/M metagenome (GOLD analysis project Ga0182030, IMG submission 121299) | Permafrost microbial communities from Stordalen Mire, Sweden - 812S3M metaG (Illumina Assembly) | ecosystem: Environmental > Terrestrial > Soil > Wetlands > Permafrost | place: Sweden... | reverse complement strand
GCGACGCGCCAGTGGCCCTGGTCCTTGGCCAAATAGGCATGATGAGGCATCACAGCGGGATCGTTGACGACGATATGGCTGGAGGGATTGGAGCCGATGACGAGGGGTTCGCCATTGAGGGCGACGGCCGATTCCTGCTGGTGCGGCACGCGGATGATGAGAAGTTCGGACATAAGAAAAGCGGGGGAGAGAAGAGCTTCCGTCAATGGGTGGCGGCGTACATCAAAATATTCATGCCAAGCGGGACGGCCGTGTCCTGACGATAAGCGATGGCCATCGGGTATTCGGTCGGTTCCCATCCCGCTTCGAGGTCGATCGGACTGTAAATGACCCGCACATCGCCACCCAGCGTGATGCCCTCCAGCTTCGGTGTTTGAAGTTGTCCGTAACGCATGGTTACAGCCGGAGTATAGTCGGCCTTCTGCACGGAAACAACGTTGCTGAAAATCGAATGCGACAGCGGTATCGGCTCCAGTTTCGAGCCGGGCAGAATGCGGGCAAGTTCGCGCCGCACGGCCTGATCAAAGGTGGAAAGCCCCATGCCATTATTGATCAGGAGGGTGCCATTTCGTTGCAGAAAACTGCGCAGGGCAGTGACCGCATTATCGCTGAAATGGAAGTCGTCCAGGCCGGTCAAATAGAGAAAGGAGAGATTGGAAAGATCGTCCTTGCCGGGATCGACCACCACGCGCTTGAGATTCACCCGCAACGACGTCGCGACGCGAAGTTTCGAGAGCAGAGCGGTGGCGCTGTTCGGATGGACGTTGAACGCGCCTTCGTGCTCGATTTGCGCGAAAACGAATTCGTCCGTCGGGGTTTTCTCATCCACGGCGGCAAAAAGCTCGGGCTTCGATTCCTCCATTCCCACGCGGTTGTAACCGATGGCGTAGGCAACCAGGTTCAAGCCAATGCTGTCCGCCGAACCGGGATCGTAGTAGGCGGCATTCTTGAGCAAGGGAACGCCGTGGTCGTCCCAGCCACAGCCCAAGCCATACTTCGACAGGAGCACGGCGATGCGGGAGCCGACGTAAAGCGCTTCCAGTTGCGGTTTGTCGGACGCCACATTCGAAGAATAGTGGACGTTATTGACGTCGTTGACCATGTGGTAAAGCGGATGGTCGGGCGGAACTTCACGCCAGGCCAGTTCCGGAAACGCCTGCTGCATGAGCGAGCGAGCCGAATCGTAGAAATAGGGCGAACCGGCCACCGAATCAAAACAGAGCATGCCGCCTTTCAACACGTAAGCGCGAAGCCGGGCCAGGCTTTGCGGATCAAGTTTCAGCGTTCGCGTGCCGCTGAAAAAGAGAACAGCCATTTTGTCCGGATCGCCGCTAAAAGAGGGGAGCGACACTTCATCGTAACCGTATTGCAGACCGAGCTTGCCCTGAACCTTGTTAAAGAGACGCTGAAGGTCGGCGGGACAAAGATTCCAGTCGGAGATCTGGGTCGTCTTCCCGCCATCGTAGGTAAAGGAGCCTTGCTCGCCCCAGACCACCTTGCCAAAAAGCGAGGGAGGCGTGGGTTGCCGCTTTCGTTCTGTTCGACGCAAGGGCGTGGCGGGCAAGGGCAACGGAGGAAAGCCCTCGCCGCCCGAGATGCGTTTGGGCGGGGCTTCCGGGGGCTTGCCCAGGGGCACAAACCAATCATTCTCACCAGCCCCGTAAGAGGCCGGGCAACTCGTGACTAGAATGAGTATCGCAAGCAATAACGCGCGCATGATATTGATAAACCCTCGATTGACGTTGGAGTTGCTCCCTGATTTTCCCTTAAATGGTGGAACGACTTGTAAGATGTAGCTCTGACACCGGCCTTTCCCTAGTGGTTACAAAAGTTTTTCCCTGTCGTCCGCGCTTTTCTATTCTTTCCCGGCCCACTTTTCCTTGGCTTGGGCCGCTTCCTGACTATACGGGTGTTTCTTCAGAAGTTCAGATAAAGTTTTGCGGGCCAGATCGTTGTCACCTTGCGCGAAGGCAAGATCAGTCATCCGGAAAAGCAGGTCGCTCCGGTCATTTCCGGTGATGACCGGCAGCAGGCGCCTGGCCCAAAGGTAGGCAACGACCGGAAGGTTTTGCTCCTGATAGAGGCGGAGCCGCGTCAGCGCCCAATCCGGCGCGACTTTCTCGATCGGCGCCTGCCACGCCACTTCTTTCAACGCGTCCTCTGCCGCATCCAAATCCTTCCGGTCGAGGAAAGCGCGGGCCTGGCCGATTTTGGCCGTGAGGCGGATCGAGCTGCGCGCATCAGGGCCGGATGGCTCACCGGTCAGGGTTTCGTACTGCTTCTTCGCAGCCGCGACATCGCCCGTGGCCAAAGCCAGGTCGGCCCGGAGAATATTGAGCGTACGGGGCTCTTCGCCCGAAAGCGCCGGAGCGTTGATGGCATCGATAAGCGAGCGCACTTCGTCCGTGTGATCCGAAGTCTTGAGGACCAGTTGAGCCAGTCTCAACCGGCACTGGTTGCTCACGGTGATCACCTGCGGCGTGGGCCGGGCCGACGCACCGCGGTCGATCAAGGCGCGCAAAAGCTGGATCTCTTCCGCAAAATGAGTCCAATCTTCACGGGCGAGAAACAAGGCGGAATCTTTCACGTATGGCAAATCGGCTTCGTTGATCTCCTTCATTTTAGCGCAAACCGCCGGGAGAAGTTTCAAGAGATCATCCAACTTTATGTAGTGTTCAAGTACGGCGACGCAACTCACCAGGTCCGAGGCCGACAAGGTCGCTGGATCGCGGCCCATGATGTCCGCCTCATGCTCGGGTCTGAATTCCGGCCGTTTGCCCGGGTCCGCCCAGTCCGGATGAATGCTGATGGTCTGGCTCAGCGTGACCGCCGGCTTTTCGCCATCCTTCAATGAGAGTTGAACCGTGCGCATACCCGGACGCGGAAAAAGATGCTTCACGCTTTGCCCCTGCGCCGTCAAACCGTCATCGAAGGTCCAGGTCAGCATGCCCTTGGAGGGGACGAGGCAGGTGAGTTGCATCGAGATCAGCCCGATGTCGGGGATGTCCGTGTAGATCACGCTTTGCTCCTGGTTGTTCCAGCGGATGGCCAGGGCGGGCGCAGCCCCCGGGGTCGAGACGCCGGGAGAGTTCGCCTGCAATTCATACCCCGCGACGTGAGCGTGGGTGACGGGCCGAAAGAAGCCGCTGTTCGGCGTAAGCATCTTCCATTGCCCGAAGGATCCACCCTTCGCCGCCAAACAGCACAGCACGGGGGGCCATTCCCCCGGCGGCGCCACATAGGCATTGTAATAATCCAAGAGATGGCGCCCGACCGCAAGATCCACCGCTCCCTGGTGTTGGCCGCCAAGCCCCTGGGGAAAAGGGTGGTACCCCGGCCATTCGACAACCTCCTTGCCATCTACCAGGACGAACGCAGCGTCGGAGGCAATCAGCGCGAGTTCCAGATGCTCCGGGGCCGGCACGTCAAACCAACCCTGGAAGTGCAAAAGAAGATTCCCCTGCGGACCGAAGCGGTTTCCTCCCTCGAAAATGCTCGGGGAAATCGCGCGTCCGAGGATCTTGCTGCTTTGATTCCATGTCTGGAGCATGTCCGGCAGGTGATCGATGTTCTTGCCGTCCCCCTCACGAGCTTCCAGCCAGACACCGGCTTTCGCATCCGTGAGATGCAAGGGCGGCCAGTTGGAACCCATGTAGACCTGATAATGTTTGGCGCCCGAGGACGAGTCAAAGAGAAGCGTCGCCGGTTCGCCGGGAGATGTCCAAAGCAGGTCGGAGCCGACGGCGATTCCCGTATCCGTGAAAACCCGAATGGTCATGGCCTCCCACTTCGGCACGGGCAGATAAAGACTCACCCAGGACATGACCGACGGTGAGCCATTATTGTCCGGGTCTACGATAAAGCGCGCGGGTGCCGAGGTGACCGGCCACGCGGGAGGAGCAACCGGGGTAGCCGCCGACTGCGCAAAAGCAGATGGATGGATCGCAAGGATGATTCCGAACGGGATGATCCCGACCGCCGAAATCCATCTCGAAAGAATACTCATAAAGGCTTTTGCCATCTTGGATCATTTGTGCTGTGCACGGCAGTATTATTCTGCGGAAATCCATCGGACGAGGCATCCCGTGATATCCGCTTATTCCTCTAGCTGCCATGGCATCCAGCAGCCCGGAGATCGCGGATCTGGTGCTCCTCGCCTTGCTTATCGGCAAGCCATCTCTCGCGAAATAACTCCTCGGCTTCATGCCAATGCTCCATGGCGCGGCCTTCCGGGCAACCCTGTTTCTCCCAAATCGAGTGCGCCAGCGCTGCAATGTCCCCCTGCTCCCAGGACTTCATAACCTTTAAATTAATTAAGAAACCGGCTTCGTCAACGACCTGTCGCGCGTTGCACAAAGAGCGCCTTGTGCCTAGGCTTACGCCGTGCTTGATCTCGCCACGCTCGCTGCTTTGCACGAAAAATACCGCAAGGCAGCTGCGCTGCCCGTCGCCGATTTTGCGCTGGGGACGCATCGGTTCGATTTCTCGAAAAGCCCCTATCTCATGGGCGTGGTCAATCTTTCCGCCGACTCGTGGTATCGCGAGAGCGTGGCACTGAATGCAGAGGCGGCGATCCGGCGCGGTCGCGTGCTGCACGAGCAAGGCGCGGCGATCATTGACGTGGGCGCGGAATCAACGCTGGCCCTCGCGGCGCAGGTGGATCAAGAGGCACAAACACACGCGTTGGTCCCGGTCGTGCGCGAACTGGCTTCGGCGGGGATTTGCGTTTCGGTGGAGACCTATCACCCGAGCGTGACCACAGCCTGCCTGAAGGCGGGCGCGAAGGTGCTCAACCTGACCGGCACGACGGCTTGCGACGAGATGTTCCGCGAAGTGGCCGACTACGAGGCCGGGGTGATCATCTGCTTCGTTCAGGGCGACAACGTGCGCGAAGTCGGCGAGCTCGACCTGGGTCGCGATCCGGTCGCCGCGCTCTACGAATTTTTCGCGCGGCAGATCGAGGCGGCGACAAACGCGGGCGTGTCGCGTATCTGGATCGATCCCGGACTCGGTTTCTATTACCGGAATTTACAGGACAGCGGCACGCGCATCCGGCACCAGATGCATATTTTTCTCAACAGCTTTCGCCTGCGCGCCCTCGGCTGGCCGGTGTGCCAGGCTTTGCCGCACGCGTTTGAATGCTTCGAGGACGAAGTGCGCGTGGCGGAGCCGTTCTTTGCCATGCTCGCGCTGCTGGGTCAGGCAAGCCTTTTGCGCACGCACGAAATCGCCAAGGTACGCGGCGTATTGCGCACGATGGAGTTGGTGCGTGATGCGGGAGACGTAGTTAGGTAGCCGTTACCGATTCGCGAGCCACCACTGATACGTGGCACGGAGCCCTTCTTCGAGCGGAATGGCGGCCTTCCACCCGAGCTGGTTTAGCTTGGAGACATCGAGCAACTTACGCGGCGTGCCGTCCGGCTTGGTGGTGTCCCATTCGATCCGGCCGGAATAGCCGACCACTTTCCCGACCAGCACGGCCAGGTCGCGAATGGTGGTGTCCCGACCACATCCCACGTTGATGAGTTCCGGAGAATCGTATTTCTCCATAAGAAAGAGACACGCCTTCGCCAAGTCATCAACGTGCAGGAATTCCCGATACGCGTTGCCCGTGCCCCAAAGCGTGACGCTCGGTTGCGACTTTTCCCTGGCGAGATGAAATTTATGAATGAGCGCGGGCAGGACATGGGAGGTCTCGAGATCGAAATTATCCTCCGGCCCATAGAGATTGGTCGGCATGACGGAAATAAAATTCGCGCCATGCTGCTTGGCGTAGGCCTGGCAAAGCTTGATACCGCAGATTTTGGCCAGGGCATACGCCTCGTTAGTCGACTCCAGGCTTCCGGTCAACAATGCGTCCTCCTTCATCGGTTGAGGCGCCAGTTTGGGGTAGATGCAGGAACTGCCTAGAAAAAGAAGTTTCTTCACACCCGATGCATGGGCCCCGTTGATGAGATTAAGTTCGATCTGCAAGTTCTCGCTGAGAAACTCGACCGGTTGCGTTGTATTGGCCCAGATGCCTCCGACTTTCGCCGCCGCGTCCAGAACGTAATCGGGACGGCATTTTTCATAAAAGGCACGCACGGCCCGGGCATCGCACAGGTCGAGTTCCGCGCGAGTACGCAGCAGGAGATTCGTGAAACCCCTCTCACGCAGGAGCCGGACGAGCGCCGCGCCAACCATTCCACGATGCCCCGCGACATAGATGGCGTCACTCGGTTTCATTTTCGATTCAACCCCGGATGTCTTTGCCGCTGAGTTGCCGCGCCAACTGGTCATCGTCGGCCTGGACCATGATTTTCACCAATTCAGCAAAGGTGGTTTTCGGCTGCCAACCCAGGATTTTTTTGGCCTTCGCCGCATCGCCGATCAACAGATCAACTTCCGCCGGGCGATAATACCGGGGATCGATCTTCACGTATTCCTTCCAGTCGAGTTGCGCGCAGCCAAAGGCTTCCTCAAGAAATTCCTGGACCGAATGGGTTTCCCCGGTGGCGATCACGTAATCGTCGGACTGCTCCTGCTGGAGCATGAGCCACATGGCCTCGACGTACTCAGGCGCGTAGCCCCAGTCGCGCTTGGCCTCGAGGTTTCCCAGGTAGAGTTCCTTCTGCATCCCGGCCTTGATCCGCGCCAGCGCGCGCGTGATTTTGCGGGTGACAAACGTCTCTCCGCGCCGGGGAGATTCGTGATTGAAAAGTATGCCGTTGCTTGCATGTATCTTATAACTTTCCCGGTAATTGACCGTCATCCAGTAGGCGTAGACTTTGGCCGCGCCATAAGGACTGCGCGGATAAAACGGCGTATTTTCCCGCTGCGGAACAGCCTGCACCAGCCCGTACATTTCGCTGCTCGAAGCCTGGTAGAAGCGGGCCTTCGGGGCCGTCTCGCGAATGGCTTCCAACAGCCGGGTCGTCCCCAGCCCCGTGACGTCGCCGGTATATTCCGGCACATCAAAGCTGACGCGGACATGGCTCTGCGCAGCGAGGTGATAGACCTCGTCAGGCTGAAGATCGTGCAGCAACCGCGTGAGCGAGGCCGAGTCGCTCAGGTCACCGTAGTGAAGGAAAAGCTTCACGCCGTGAACGTGCGGGTCCTGGTAAAGATGATCGATCCGCTCGGTGTTGAACGTGCTGGAGCGGCGAATGATGCCGTGCACCTCGTAACCTTTGGATAACAATAATTCAGCAAGATAAGAACCGTCCTGCCCGGTGATTCCCGATATGAGGGCCTTTTTACTCAAGGTGTTTGGAGATTCAGGTTTGACTTGGTGCGCTGATCGAGCTTCGAAGCGTCAGCGTAATCTGCTTCAGGCGGGCGGCGCCTTCTTCGCTTTGCGTGGCAATTTCCGGATCGTCGGCGAAAGCCTGATGCACGAGCCGCCGGTCGAACGAGTTCATCGGGGCGAGAACCAGCGGCTTCCCGGTGCGCCTCACCTGGTCGGCAAGTTCGCGGATGCGACTGAGGAAATCCTGCTTTTCTTTCTGGCGATAGCCTTCCACATCAACGATCACATTCGCAACGCCCTCCTCGCCGCGGTTCAAAATGCGATTGAGCAGATATTGCAAATCCTCAAGGGGCTGGCCGTCCCGGCCGATCAACCTGCCCGCTTCGCGCGAGTGGACGTTGAGCACATGCCGACCGGCGGGCTCCATCTCCTCCACCTCGAAAACGAGGCCAAGATGCCCAAGCATTAACTCCAGGGTTTCCCGTGCGCGCTGCAATGACATATGCGCACTATAAAAGAATGCGGGAGCACGCCAACCCTTTTCGGTGCAGCACTTGGCGGGGGATGACTTCTGCGGGGGGCAGTCGGGTGATTCTTTGGAACGAGTAACCTTACACTATTGCCACCCCCATTGCTCATTTTCAATGGGGGTGGCAATATGATTGTGATTGTAATGCTGTTTATACGGAAGAAACCCGGCAAGGCAACCTTTCTCTTTGGCGAACCTCTACCGCTGTCCGTAGGAACTGCCCTCCGCGGGAGTAATTTCAACCTGCCGCCCGTTGACGAGGAGCAGGTTGGGTTCCTCGTGGGATTGGACGACCTGCCGGTAGGGATCGAGTTCAAGAGTGTCGGCATGCGGAAAGGCCACCAGGTCCGCCATGCTCCCCGGTGAAATCTGGCCGAGCTTTCCCGCCTGGCCCAGGGCGCGCGCGCCGTTGAGCAGGACCATTTCCAGCGCCTCGCGATCACCCAAGCCGAGTGTCGTTTGTGCCTCACGCATTTCGGAACGCATATCAAGCGAGTTGTTGCTGGCCAGGCTGTCAGTGCCGAGGCAGACATTGACGCCGTACTCGCGCAACGCCTTCAAGGGAAACGGGGCATGGCCAAAGTAAGTGTGGCATTTGGGGCAATGCACCACCGAAGCGCCCGAACGCACCACCAGCTCGTAATCGTAATCCTGAAGATAATTCAGATGCGCGATGATGCAGTTGGGACCGATAACGCCATGCTCCACCAGATGGGACAAGGCCGAGCCCTGCCCGCAATCCGAATTGTCCCGCCCGAGGCTCGCCAGAAAATCGTAGAGCGGTCCGCTCGCGTGGGAAAACATCTCGTGCTCCTCCACCGACTCAGCAATGTGCGTGGTGGAGAGCATCCCGTATTTTTCCCCGCAAATGCGGGCCAGTCGGTAGAGATCGACGGAGGCGGTGTAGGGCGCGTGGGGAGAAAGGCCGAAGCCGCCCAGCCACTCGGGATGCTTTTCGAAAAAGCTCAGGGCGCCGAGCAGCGTTTCATCCTCGTTGATCCGCGAGCGGACATCAATCAATTCCAGGAACCACCACGTGCGCAGCGGGGGAACCGGGAGATGCGGCAGCAATTCCGGGAACGCCTCAATATTGGCCACCGTTGTCGTGCCGCCCTGAGCCAGCATCTCGAATCCGTCGGCGATCGCGTCGATGTAGTCCTGCGTGGTGAACGACCTCCTCAATGCGTTGATCATCTTGATCCACTCCGTGAAACCCTGCTTTGGACTGAGAGCACCCTTGAAGCTCGTGAAATCGAGATGACAATGGGCATTGATCAGGCCCGGCAAAAGCGTGCTCGCGCCGAGATCCCTGACCGCCTCGCCCGGCTGGGCGGGCAGATTGGATGCCAGCCCAACGGCGACAATTTCTGTTCCCTCCACCCGGACAGCGCCATGAACAAGTGGTGGAGAAGAAATCGGCAGGACGGTATCGGCCAGGTACAACATAAGACAAAAGCTAAAATAGCGATCCCTGCATTATCGGCCACGAAAAGAATAAATTAATTTTGCGTCATCCTTTTTCATTGGCTCGACGTGAAGACGAGCAAGATCGGGGCCGAGCCCACAGGTAGGGATGCGAGTCCCTTCGCGTCCCAAAATAAATGGGGCGGCAGGGACTGCCATCCCTACCATGATGGATTCATTGTCTTACAGGACTAAACCGGCCATTATCTTCCTGTGATCTCAGTGAGAATACTCCTGGCCGTGATTCTCTGCCTACCCCTTCGCTCTGCAACCGTCGTCGCGGAGCCGTTCCCGCCAGCCCGGTTTACCAGCCTCTATATCGAGAGAGACGAGAAAGGCGCCGCCGTAAGCATTCAAACGTCGGGCGACGACGTCATCTACAAAGTCACTCTGGGCAACAAGGTGCTGGAAAGCCTCGCCGTGCATCCCTCCGCGGACGACTGGTTCAAATTCATTCAGGCGCTCAACGCCGCGAAGGTCTATAAGTGGGCGCCAAAATACGAGTATCCCGGGCAGGGCTCCACTTGGGTGATCGATTTTGCAATGGAAAACCGCAAGTTCATCAGCGGAGGAACGAACGAGTACCCGAAAGACGGCGACGAATCGCAGCCCGCGGCCGATCCCAAGGCAGGCCCCAGCATTCCGTTCCAACTCTTCTGGCAGGCCGTGCTCGGGCTGGTGGGCAAGGTTCCGTCTCCACCGCCGCCAAAATAAATCCTTGCTTTGGAGGGCGGAATAGGCAACCTTGCGTCAGTGCATAGCCCCCGTCGGGGTGGTGCGTTTCCCTCATGTCAGATTCATCGCCCGTAGCGGGCATTCTCGAAATTCACGATAAAGGTTACGGTTTCTTGCGCAGACCCGAACGGGGCAGCGCGCCTACGCCGCAGGACGTCTTTGTCCCGCCGGACATGATCAAGCGCAACGCCTTGCGCGACGGCGTGCAGCTCTCCGGTATCAGCGTCGCCAACGGTCGCGGCCCTCAATTAATCGAATTGCAACAAGTGAACGACCGTGCCATCGATTTGTACCGCGACCAGCTTCCCTTCGAGGAGCTCACCACCATCAATCCGAACCGCTGGATCAAGCTGGAAAACGGCTCGGACAAGTACTCGACGCGGGTGCTCGATTTGATGACGCCCGTCGGCCACGGTCAGCGCGGTCTCATCGTCGCATCGCCTCGCTCGGGCAAAACGATGCTGATGCAGGCCATCGCGGACGGCGTTCTGATCAATTCTCCCGACACCTTCGTCATGATCGTGCTCATCGACGAACGCCCCGAGGAAGTGACCGATTTCCGCCAGTTCCTGGCCGGACGCGGCGAGATCTGGTCGTCTTCCAATGACCAGGAAAATGCGAGCCACGTTCGCCTGGCCAAGCTGGTCATCGAACGCGCCAAGCGGCTGGTCGAAAGCGGCCGGGACGTCTTCATCCTGCTCGATTCGATCACCCGCCTGGGCCGCGCCTTCAACGTCGGTTCCAAGGGCAACACCATGAGCGGCGGCATTTCTTCACGCGCGTTGGAAATCCCGAGGAAAATTTTTGCAGCGGCCCGCCAGACCGAGGAAGCCGGCGCGCTGACCATCGTGGCCACGGCGCTGATCGATACCGGTTCGCGCATGGACGAAGTGATTTTCCAGGAATTCAAGGGCACCGGCAACATGGAGATCGTGCTTGATCGCCGCCTCGCCGAAGCGCGCGTCTATCCCTCCATCGACATCGAGAAATCGGGCACGCGGCGCGAAGAGTTGCTGCTGAAAAAGGATGTTCTCGATAAAGTGACAACGATTCGGCGCGGTCTGCACGGCATTCCGACGCAGGCGCAGATGGAGTATCTCCTGAAGATCCTGAAACAATATCCCGACAATAAATCCGCCCTCGAAAAACTTCCCTCGCGAACCGTAACCTAAGCCCGAAAGCAGTCCTCCATGTCCTTCCAAAACCTCGGCCTCTCAGATGAGGTCGTCCACGCGGTTCAATCGATGGGATACATGGATCCGACGCCCATCCAGTTGCGCGCCTTCCCCATCGTCCTCGGCGGCAAAGACATCATCGGCGCTTCCCAGACCGGCACCGGCAAAACGGCGGCGTTCGGCCTGCCGCTGCTCAGTATCCTGAAAGCGCACGCTCCCGTCGGCCCGCGCGTACTCATCCTCGAACCAACGCGCGAATTGGCCGCGCAGGTCGAGACCGCCTTTCGCGATTACTCCCGTTTCTCCGATGTTCGCACCACGGTCGTCTACGGCGGCGTCGGCTACGGCCAGCAACTCAAGGAACTCAAGGCCGGAACGGACGTGCTCGTCGCGACTCCCGGCCGCCTGATCGATCATCTCGAACAGGGCAATGTGAGGCTCGATAAAATCCAGCATCTTGTGCTCGACGAAGCCGACCGGATGCTCGACATGGGCTTCATGCCCGACGTGCGCAAGATCATCGACCTCTGCCCGCGCGAACGACAGACGCTGCTCTTCTCCGCCACCATGCCGCCCGAAATCGCGCGGCTGACCGAGTGGGCATTGCGCGCGCCGGAACGGATCGAGATCGGCCGGCAAAGCACGCCCGCCACCACGATCACCCACGCGTTGTATCCCGTCGCCGCCGTGCAAAAGTTTGATTTGCTCGTCGAGCTGCTCAAAAAAACCAATTTTGACTCCGTGCTGATTTTCGTCCGCACCAAGCACGCCGCCGATCGCATCGCCGCGCAGCTCAAACACTCGCAACATTCGGTCGCCGTGCTCCACTCCAACCGTTCGCAGAATGAACGGCTCGAAGCGCTGGAAGGTTTTCGCAACGGCAAGTACGAGGTTATGGTCGCCACCGACATCGCGTCGCGCGGCATCGACGTGGCCGGGATCAGTCACGTTATCAACTACGACGTGCCGCAGCATACCGAGGATTATGTGCACCGCATCGGGCGCACCGGACGCGCGCAGGCCGTGGGGGATGCGTTCACCCTGATGACCGCCGAGGAAGGCCCCGACGTCGCCGCCATCGAGCGGTTCATCGGCCAGACGATCCCGCGCGTGAAGCTCGAAGATTTCAAGTATGTCTACTCCCTCGCCCTCGACGACAAGAACAAGCACGTCGTCGGCAAAGCGGGCAATATCCGCGGCGGTCGCGCCGGTTCGGGCTATAGCTTCGGCGTGAGACGGCGCTGAACGGAATTTTTGACGCCTTTACGACGTAACAATTTCAATTATCTTCCGGGAATCGATTTCAAGGGCCCTGGCGAGTTTCAACGAAATGGGTACGACCCAGTAGGGCGAATCCGGATCAAAGGGACATTTGGAGGCTGACAAATTATAAATGGTCTGTGCACATACCTCCTCAAAACAAAATTGGGCTTCCGCCTTGCTGTCACCGCCTTTGATTGCGTTCAGGTTCTTGCTCCGAATCCGGGTGAAAAGATAATGCGCTTTGGGCCAGTCCTTTTCGTGCCGCAGGAGGCCTTGCAGTTCCATCAAGGTCTCTGTTTCCCGACATGCTGGCTTGAACAACGAAATCAGCGCGTCCATCTGATCGATCAGTAGTTTCATTCTTTGGTTACTTTGTTTATCCACCAAATTCAGCGACGGTCATCATGCTTCTCCTGAAAAGGTTTAATAGGACGAACCGGACGAAAGCCGAGACTATCAATTAACGCCCGGTTTCGGCCTGAGTCAACGTGGCGATGAATTCTTCCACGGTGGGCGCGGAGATGAGCTTCTCTCGCGTGGAGGCATCCTTAAGCAGGCGGGCCAAACCGCCTACCACGCTGAGATAATCGGTCACCATTCGTTTGGGCGTGCCGATGACGAAAACCAATTTGACCGTCTCGTTGCTATTTTCAAACCAGACCCCCTCCGTACTGCGCCCGATCGCCAGGACCATGCCTTTCAGGGAATCGGTGCGGGCGTGGGGGAAGGCGATTCCATTGCCCAGACAAGTTGACTCGATCCGTTCCCGTGCGAGAAGTTCCTCGTAGAAGCCGGCAAAATTCGTGACGTTGGGGTTGGACTGCAAAAGCTGCGCGACTTCGTTAATGGCGTTAACCCGCTTCTGTTGAGCCAGTTCCAACTTGATTTGTTCCGGCTTAAGCAGGCTGCTGATTTGCATAAAAATTAGACCTCACAGTCTGCTCCGGGCTGGTAAAAAACCAAGTCCAAACCGATGGAGTGATATTACGTCCTTGAGGGACCACGCTTTAGACGAACTCCAGTTCCACCGGCGCGGGAATCAGCCCGGCATGATGGGCGCGATCGAGAAATTCACGGACGCCCTTTTTGCCGCGCTCGCCATAATCGAGCGTGAGTTCGTTGACGTACATGCCGATAAATTTGTCGGCCAGGGCGCTGTCCAGGCCGCGTCCGAGCGGCAGGGCGTGCGCGACCCCGGCGGCGCGATGATCCAGGCCGTACTTGATGCTCGCGAAAAGGATATCGGAAATCTCGGCAATGACTTTTCCGCCCAGCGATTTCTTCACTGCGTTGCCGCCGAGCGGCAGCGGCAGGCCGCCGGTCTCCGCAAACCACCATTGCCCCAGGTCGGCGCTCAAAATCAACCCCTCCCCCGCGTAGGTCAATTGCCCCTCGTGAATAATGAGACCGGCCTCGGCATCGTCGCGCGCAATGGCCTCGAAAATCTGGTCGAACGGCACGACGACGTAGTTGAGCTTCTCCTTCGGCACGCCGAGATAAAGTTGCAGGGCAAGAAACGCGCTGGTCATCAGGCCGGGCACGGCGATTTTGCGCGAGCGCAATTCGTCGCGCGTGAACGCCCTCTTGCCCACGATCATCGGCCCATAATTATCGCCCATGCTGGCGCCACTGCGAAGCAACGCGTAATCCTTCAGCACGTAAGCGTAGGCGTGGATTGAGATCGCGGTGATGTCGAGTTCCGCCCGTGTCGCGCGCTCGTTCAGCGTCTGGATGTCTTGCAGGATGTGCTCAAATTCGTAGCCGGGCGTCGGAAGCAGATGCTTCGCCAGCGCGTAAAACATGAAGGCGTCGTCGGGATCGGGCGAATGGCCCAGCGTCAATTTCATAGATTTTTCTTCGCGCGCAGTTTTTTGACGAACTCGGTCAGCGCGATCGTCTTCGTGTGTCCCTCGTCAGGCGCAAGTGTCTCGCGAATGCCTTTCAGGTACTGGGAACAGTCTTGCACGTATTGCTGCAGCCGTGTGGCATCGGCCGGAGGCCCCGCCTGCTCGGCCAGGTCCGCAGCCTCGAGCGCGATGCTGTTCAGCCGGTTGCGGATCTCGTGGGTCAGCGCGTTGACAAATTGTTCGAACTCCTCGCGAGGAACAGGCGCGGGAGTTGGGGAACCGTGAGCGGAAGCATTCATTTCCATCACCTTATGCGCGTCCGATCTCAATTCTCAATAGATTTTGGTTCAAATGATCCGTCAGCCTGCAGTTGTCACCAAGCCCAAAGTGGCGATCCAAGTTTGCCCAAGACAACGCCCCGGGAATCATATGCACAGGGAGCAGAGCCATGTATGGGCGCGCAAGCCACTACACTTCCAGCAACACCGCCGCCGGATTCTCCACGACTTCCTTGATGGTGGCGAGGAAAGTGACAGCCTCCCGGCCATCGACGAGGCGATGATCGTAAGTGAGGGCAAGATACATCATCGGGCGAATCTCCACGCGGCCCGAGATCGCCACCGGACGCTCCTGAATGGTGTGCATGCCAAGGATACCACACTGGGGCGGATTGAGGATGGGTGTGGAAAGAAGCGAGCCAAAAACGCCGCCGTTGGTGATGGTGAAGACGCCGCCTTCCATGTCGGGCAGCGTAATCTTGCCGTCGCGCGCTTTTTTCGCGTAGGTCGCGATGGCCTTTTCGACGCCCGCAAAGGAGAGTTGGTCGCAATCGCGAATGACCGGCACAAAGAGGCCCTTGTCGGTCGAGATGGCACAACCGATATCGTAGAAATGATTCTGGATGACCTCCTCGCCGTCGATGCGCGAGTTGATCGCGGGAACGACGTGCAGCGCGTGGACCACCGCCTTCACGAAGAACGACATAAAGCCGAGCTTGATCTCGTGCCTCTTGACGAACCGGTCCTGGAACCTGGTCCGCAGCGCGATGACGTTGGAGAGATCGACTTCGTTAAACGTGGTGAGATGTGCCGTTTCCTGCTGCGCGGCCAGGAGACGCATGGCGATCTTCTGGCGCAGCGGCGACATCTTCTTGCGCGAGGTGCGTTCGCCCGCTCCCGCGGAGGGCATCTTGGGGCTCGGCGATGGCGAGCCTCCCCTGTCGGCAGGAGTTTTTTCGGCAGCGGCCAACACGTCGCTCTTAAGAATGCGGCCATCCTTGCCCGTGCCCTGAATCGATGCGGGATTGATCCCCTTTTCTTCGGCCTGATAGCGCACCGCAGGAGAAAGATCGTCCGCGCTCCTGCCGCGTGCTGTACCGGCGACGCCGGACGTGAAAGCTTTACTGGCCTGCGCGGCAGCGCCCTCCGCAGGAGCCTTCGCGCCATTGGCCGCTTCTTTTTTCGCGGCGGGCGCAACAGTTTCCACAGATGCCGGCGCTTTCTCGTCGATGGTGGCCACGACCTGGCCGATCTGCACCGTGTCACCCGCTTTGACGAGATGTTTCAGCTTGCCTGCACTCTCAGCGACAATTTCAGATGTGACCTTTTCCGTCTCGATTTCAAAGATCGGCTCACCCTCTTTAACATAGGCGCCGTCCGGCTTGTTCCAGACGCCGAGAACGCCGGAGGTGATGGATTCGCCGACGGAAGGAACTTTGATATCGATCATAATGTAAACGCCTCGTTGACAAGCTCGCGCTGCTCGAGTTCGTGTATGGCGTGAGAGCCGGTTGCGGTGCTGGCCGAAGCATCGCGCCCCGCGTAGGGAATGTCGCGCGCGAACAGTTTGCGCAGGCGCGGTTCGATGTAGGGCCACGCGCCCATGTTCGCCGATTCTTCCTGGCACCAGATGATCTTTTCCGCGTTGCCGTAGGCCGCCACAGCAGCCTGCAGCTTCTTTTCGTGCAAGGGATAGAGCTGCTCGACGCGGATTATCGCCGTGTCCTCAATCTTCTCCGCCTTGCGATAGTCGGCGAGATCGAAATAGATCTTGCCGCTGCAAAGAATGACCCGTTTGGCATTTTTCGGCGCGACGGGATCCGGCAGAATTTCCTCGAAGCGGCCAGTCGTGAGGTCGCCGATGGACGAGGTACATCGCGGATCGCGCAACATGCCTTTCGGGGTCATGAGGAGGAGCGGCTTCTTGATCTTGCGCAACGCCTGGCGACGCAGGATGTGGAAAAAGCTGGCCGGGGTCGAAGGATAGGCGACCTGTATATTGTCCTCGGCACAGGCTTGCAGGTAACGCTCGAGGCGCGCGCTGGAATGTTCCGGGCCCTGGCCGTGATAGCCGTGCGGCAGCAGCAGGACGATGCTGGATCTCTCGCCCCATTTCGTTTCCGAGCAGACGACGTATTGGTCAATGATGATCTGCGCACCGTTGGCGAAGTCGCCGAACTGTGCCTCCCAAAGGACGAGCATGTCGGGGAAATCGAGCCCGTAACCGTAATCGAATCCGAGCACCGCATATTCCGAGAGAGGGCTGTTGTAGACGCAGAACTTAGCCTGACCCGTCTTGATGTTGTTGAGCGGCGTGTAGCGCTCGCGGGTCTTCACGTCGTAGAGGACGGAATGGCGCTGGGTAAACGTGCCGCGGCGGGAGTCCTGGCCGGAGAGACGCACGGGACAGCCGTTGTCGAGCAGGCTGCCGAAAGCGAGCGCCTCGGCGGTGCTCCAGTCGAGCTCGGCCTTGCCTTCGGTCATGTCGCGGCGGTTCTGGAGCCAGCGCTTGACCTTCGGATTAAGCTCGATTTTTTCCGGTTCCCTGGTGATGGCCGTTCCAATCTCGCGCAGTTTTTCGAGCGGTACCGCCGTCTCAACCGGATCGAGCAATTCGGGACATGCCAGCGATTTGCGGATGGCGGGCACGATGGTCTTGGTCGCAACCTTTGATTTTTTCAGCGCGTTGTTGAGCCTTTCCTCGAACATGGCCTGGAACGCGCGCACTTCGTCGGGCGTGATGTCGCCGACCTTGATCAGGTGGCCGAAGAAGATGTCGCTGATCGGGGGATGGTCCTCGATGGCCGAGTACATCAACGGCTGGGTGAAGCGCGGCTCGTCGCCTTCGTTGTGGCCATGGCGGCGGTAGCAGTACATGTCGACCACAACGTCGCGCTGGAACTGCTGCCGGTATTCAAAGGCAAGCTGGATGGTCGTGACCGCCGCGATCGGGTCGTCGCCATTGACATGAAAAATCGGCGCGCCAACCATCTTGGCCACCGAGGTGCAGTACTGGCTCGACGCCCCGTCAACCGGAGAGGTCGTGAAGCCGATCTGGTTGTTGATGATGATATGGATTGTGCCGCCCGTGCGGTAACCCTCGAGTTGTGAAAGATTGAGCGTCTCGGCCACGACGCCCTGGCCGGCAAACGAAGCGTCGCCATGGACGAGGACCGGGAGGACCTTGCTCCGCTCCGCCATATCGTCCAAGCGGCGCTGCCAGGCGCGGGCCTTTCCCTCGACCACCGGGCAGACTGCTTCGAGATGGCTCGGGTTGGGCGCAAGGCTGATGCCGACTTTGTTTCCCGTGCTGGTCGTGACAATCGATTCGTAGCCGAGATGGTACTTCACGTCACCGTCGCCCAACTCGGAATTGGGGACATAATTTTCCGCGAATTCGCTGAAAACAAACTCGTAATCCTTACCCAGGATATTGGCCAGGACATTAAGGCGTCCGCGATGCGACATGCCCATCACGATCTGCTCCACGCCATGCCGCGGACATTCCTCGACGATTTTGTCCAGAATAGGAATGACCGTTTCGCCGCCCTCGAGCGAAAAACGCTTCTGGCCGACGTACCGGGTGTGGAGGAATTTCTCAAAAAGCTCGCCCTCAAGCAGATGGGTCAACACCCGCTTTTTCTCGGCGTTGGGAAGCGTATCATTGCGGAGGCGACCCTCTTCGATCCGGTCGCGCAACCAGCGGCGCATCGTGTAATTCTCGATGTGCATGTACTCGATGCCGACGTGACCGCAGTAAGTCTCGTGCATCAGGTCGATGATCGTGTGGAGGGGCATCGTGACGCGCTGGCCGGCCCAGTAGATTTCAAACTCGTTATCGAGATCGGCCTCGGTGAGCTTCATGTAGTCGAGGCTTAATTCCGGGGTCCGGCGCTTGATGAGATGGAGCGGGTCCAGCTTGGCCTGCTGATGACCGAGCCGGCGGTAGGCGCTGACCAGAGCGTCGACGCGGGATTGCTGGAGGCGACCCGTGGCTAATTCGCCTGCGAGCGTCGCGCCCCTGGACGTTCCCTGAGAAGCTTCCGGCGCGCGCCGGGGCGGTTGCTGACAACCGAGCTCGAAACCGGCGAAAAATGCATGCCACTGCGCATCAACGCTGGAGGGATCGCGCTTCCACTGTTCGTAGAGCGCTTCCAGTTGCGGTCCATTTTCTGCTGAAGCGGCATCCGTCCGCGAGATGCCGTTATTATCCAGGGTTAGGTTCACCCCGATGGGCTTGACGGTCATAATCCCCTCTACTCTAGGCGAATTGTCAGGGCCTAGCAACCGGAATGGCGGAATGGCGCAGATAGTAACTGCGTTTGAAATTTCACGTCGCCTGCATAAGCTCCGGTTATGCCAATCAAACCTAAAATTCGGAATGGGTAGCTCGATCCACTGCTCCCTCAAGCAGATCAACCGGACGTTGATGGATAGACACCGGTGTGATCCACCACACTATGGCGCACCAGGATCGCTCGCATAACGGGGGCTTGTCTGTTCTTCATGAAACAGGAGTATCGCGTCTTCTTACACTTTCTTGAATTCCTGCCTGATTTTTTTGTCCCGAAGGCCTTTCTTCTTGAAGACCCAAAGCTTCCCGGTCAGTTCAGTGTGAGGAAGCTTAGACGACACGGAAAAAAAATTGTAACCACAAGGGAAAAGCCGGTGTCACTGCTTATAACCCATCATTCTACTCCTATGAAACTACCTCTACTTATCACCCTCGCGTTCCTTCCCTGTATCGCCTTGGCCCAGTCTACGACGCCTTCCACAAACTGCCCTTCGTGTGCCGGGCAAAAGGAGTGGCATCACCATCCGCAAAGCCCCGAAAAGCAACTCGCATTTCTGACAAGCAAGCTCGGTCTGAGCGACACCCAGCAGGGACAAATCGGGCCTGTTCTGGTTTCCAGAGATGCGCAATTAAAAACGATCTTCCAGGACACAAGCCTGACCAAAGAGCAGAAACATGAGCAGGTTAAGGCGTTGATGGAGAGCACAAACACGCAGATCGAATCGTTCCTCAATCCTGCTCAAGTTGCGCAGTTCAAAGAGCTGCATCAGCATCAGGACAAACCGGAGCAGCCATAAGGGATGGGAGACTTGGCGTCCTTACCCAACCGTAATCCCTCCGCCTTGAACATTGCGGTCAGCACCGGGTCTATCCTCCTGTAAGTTTCATTCCCTCCTCCATGAACGGGCAGCAGCTCCTGTTGAGTTGCTGCCCGTTCTTTTTTAAGGCAAAGGCGGTTTGCCACTCTGAGAGGCTTGCCTCGAAGCCAGCTCGCCCGATGCGCTGCCATAGTAATTGATGCCATCGGTTACATCTTCCAAACAACCGACCGTTTTCACGGCCTACTACGCGAGCAAGAAGTTCGACCGGGCCAAGCACTACCTTGTCCGCATTTCTATCGGCTCGCCAAGGTGGATGAATACCGACGACGTTTGCCTCGATTTTGCGCCAAACCGCGCGTGGTTGACCTTGGATGTCAAAAGTTATTTCGACAAGTACGATGCCCGACTGGAAGGCGTCGGCATAAGGCGAGTCAAGTCCATGCTGGACGCTCTCACTGTCAGGGCCAAGGGCAACGCCGTCGTGCTGTACTGCTTTGAAAGCCTCTCGCCGGAGAACGTTGCCAAGAGCCAGTGGTGCCACCGGCAGGTTTTCAGCGAGTGGGTTAAATTCCGGGGCAGGCTGGTTGTTCCTCAGCTATAATCGAAAGCAAAATCTGCTTCTATGCAGGCAGAAAGGGTTCATCCTTGTCCCCCCAGACCCATGGCAAAACGATCCAAGAAAAGGGAACCAATGAGAGATGAGGCATCCGCGAACGTCGCCGGGCCAAGCGTTCCCATGCCGGGGCGGGAAAAGCCTTCCGGCAAGTCGTGGGCAGCGGACTGGAAGTTGATCCTGCGGGCCGTCGTGATCGCGGCGGCGGCATTCTGGGTCTTTTGGCCCATACGTCACGGCCAGTGGATTGGTGACGATGATATGTATATCATCTCCAATCCGTTGCTGAATGATCCGGCGAGGTTATGGAAAGCCTGGTTTCAGCCTGGCAGCTTCATCGAGTATTATCCCATCGAGGAATGCGTACAGTGGGCGCAGTGGCAGCTCTGGCGGAACGACACGTTGGGCTATCACCTGACCAATATCATCCTGCATGTGATCAGTGCTCTGCTGGTGTGGCGTCTTTTCAGCAAGTTCGGCTTGCGGTTGGCCTGGCTGGGAGGACTCTTTTTTGCCGTTCACCCGATGATGGTTGATTCCGTGGCTTTGGTTAACGAGCTTAAGGCTGCGCTTTCCATGCCGCCGTTTCTTTTGGCGATGTGCTTTTATATGGACTTTGAGAAGCATGGACACAGACGTAATTACTGGCTGGCCCTGGGGTTGTTCGTGGTGGCGATGCTCTGCAAAATCACCATGGCCATGTTTCCGGTAGTGATCCTGCTCTATGCCTGGTGGAAGCGCAACCGTATCGGGTGGGGCGATCTTGTTGCCAGTGCTCCGTTTTTTGCCATCTCCCTGGTACTGGGCATGACCACGATTTGGGCCGGGAATTGGTATCTGAAATTTAACGAATCGTATCATGACGACGCCCCGTCAGCAGGCTTTTTTTCACGACTGGCTCTGGTGGGGCAAATAATTTCATTCTAGCTGAGGGTTTGGACTCGCAATCGTTTCAACGGAAGCTGGCCTGGAAACTACGCTGGTGGCTGCTGTGCATTCCGGCTGGCATCGGTTTCGCCACCCTGCGCGCTATCCTAAAGTTGTGGCTGGGTTTCTCGCCATCACGCAGTGGAGTCTTTTCCGCTGGCAATGGTCCCGCCATGCGAAGCGCACTCATCGGCGCTTTCTTCGCGGGTGATTTCACTAACATCCGAGATTACGTTCGGGCTTCGACCCGACTAACTCACACCGATCCCAAGGCTGAAGCAGCGGCACTTGCAGTGGCACTGACGGCGTCATGGTCAGTTAAGGGATTTCGACCCGAAGACTATCTTCGGCAAATTTATGAGCTATGGATTTCCGTCTGCCCGGAAGATGCCGACTGGGTTGGACTGATACAAAAAATCGAGAAAGCTCACGAAAACAAATTGAACGTTGTTGAGTTTGTTCAGGAACTCGGCCTGAAGAGGGGCGTGCCTGCCGGTATTTTGGCGGCCTTCTTTGGGGAGCATTAAATGGGATGCCAAAGGAGCAATTGCTTTCTTCCAGTTTTTCGCCACTTGGTGACACCTGGACCATGCAACCACTTTGCCCGGCAATTGCTGAAATCGCGGAGGGTTCATTCAAGCAAAGGAAACCGCCGGAGATTCGCGGAACTGGCTACGTCGTGAAAAGTCTCGAAGCTGCTCTCTGGGCATTTAACTCAAGCGATGATTTCCGTACGGGTTGCTTACTCGCCATCAACCTCGGTGACGACGCCGACACGACAGGGGCAGTTTACGGACAGTTGGCCGGGGCCTATTACGGCATTCAGGCAATTCCAGAACAGTGGCGGAAGAAGTTAGCTCGAGGAGAATTGATTGCAGGGTTGGCGAAGAAGTTGCAATTATAGCATTTTAATAAATGCCATAGCTGCACTTCTGCCATTTGGCCTGGAGGGCCAATGGAAATTAGCCGGGGGTGCAAACCCCCGGTGTGACGTAGCAGAAGAACCCGCCCTGGCAGGGGC
>Ga0182030_10007850_pt1 | contig 22196 bp, 9 predicted proteins | sample 812S3MmetaG_FD_121299 | JGI IMG/M metagenome (GOLD analysis project Ga0182030, IMG submission 121299) | Permafrost microbial communities from Stordalen Mire, Sweden - 812S3M metaG (Illumina Assembly) | ecosystem: Environmental > Terrestrial > Soil > Wetlands > Permafrost | place: Sweden... | reverse complement strand
TGGGCTCCGCATCATCGTGTCGGACAAGGGCAAAGGCATGGAGCATCCGAAAAGGCTTCTGGAACATGGAAAAGCTGGCCTCGGATCAGGATTGCCTGGCGCGCACAGTTTGGTGGACCAGTTTCACATCGAATCGGCACCGGGTGCCGGCACGACAATTACGGTGGATTTCTGGGAGAGAAAGATTAACCCATGAGCTGGCAAATCAAATCTGAGGGCACCACCACCGTGGTGGTGCTGGATAGCGATCTGGGGATCCAGAATGCGGCGGAATTTCACCAAGCGATGCTGCCCCTGGCCGTCACTGGCGGGGCCGTACGCATCAACGCCCAAGCGGTCAGATCCGTCCACACTTCCATCATGCAGATTCTTTACGCGTTATCGCAAGCAGTGCCAGATTTCGCGGTAATGAATGCCTCCGGAGACTTTCGAGCGACCGAGGCGCGCGTGGGTTTTTCTCTCGCGAGAGGCGATCAAATCAACACGACAATCAAGGTTTTGGAACCGTCATAGGTGCTTTATGGCTAAAACAATCATGATAATAGACGACTCATCGAGCATGCGGCAGATGGTCAGATTCACCTTGACGGCAGGAGGTTACGAGGTCGTCGAAGCTAGGGACGGGGTGGATGCTTTGGACAAGTGCAAAGCCCAAAAATTCGACATTTTCATCACCGACCTCAACATGCCCAATATGGACGGTATTCAACTCACGCGCCAGTTGCGTGCGTTGGCACCCTACCGATTCACACCGATCGTGATGTTGACGACCGAATCCCAGACAGACAAGAAAATGGAGGGAAAGGCGGCCGGTGCCACCGGCTGGGTTATAAAACCATTTCAAACAGAACAATTGCTGGCAGTGGTGAAAAAGGTCTGCCCGTGAAGAATTCAAATCTGAAAACGGAGGATATATGGATATAGTTGCGCTCCAAATAAAGATGCGAGACGCCTTTCGCGTGGAGGCCGCCGACTTGCTGGCCGAGTTGGATTCCTCCATGCTGGAATTGGAAGCACGGCCCCAAGATACAGATCTGCTGAACCGGGTCTTCCGGGCGATTCATACCATCAAAGGTTCCGGTGCCACGGCGGGATTTAACGAGATGGCCGCTTTCACGCACCATGTCGAGGAACTGTTCGATGAAGCGCGAATGGGAAGGCTGACGATCACCCCGGAGATGATCGACCTTGCCCTGCGGGCGAAAGACTTGATCGGGCAATTGCTTGAGTCTGACAATCCCGCTGTAATGGAGGCGGCTTGTGATCAAGTTGTGGCATCCTTGGCCAAGTTTCTTCCCCACCTCACCAAGCCGGGTTCCAACGGGCAGACGACCAAGGGCACGGCTGCCGCCCAAAGACAACGGCACAAAATCTTCTTCAAACCGCACGCGCAGGTTTTTTTCAGCGGCACCGACCCGGTCACTCTGGTGGATGAACTTTGCGCGTTGGGCACGGCAACAGTGTCCGCCAAGGTCGAGGGGATTCCTCCATTGGAAAACCTGAATCCGGAGCAATGCTACCTGGCTTGGGATGTCGAATTGCTGAGTGCGCAGCCCATCGCCAAGGTCAAAGAGGTGTTCCTCTTCGTCGAAGACGAAAGTGAGATCCGTATCGAAAGCCACCTTGACCCGATACCCGGCGAAATCGCGAAAGCGGATCCGCTGGCTGCCTTTCTGAACATTGCGGGACAAAGTTTGGAAGCCTTGGATGGTTTTTTGTCGCATTTCCGCGGCTCCACGGAACCAGATCGCGACTGCTGCAAGAACTATTTACGCATCCTAAAAACGTTTCAGGCCGCTGCTTCCCGCCAAGATCAAAAAGAAACATCAGCTCTTTTGGAGGAACAAATTCATCTCCTCGATGCAGCCGCCGTCGGCAGCGTCACGTTATCGGATGAAACGAAGGGAAATCTTGAGGAAGGTTTCCAGCAATTGAGCGCATTGATCAGCTCTTTGCGCGAGAACAAGCCCAGCGAGACCAAGTTAGAAACTTCCACCGCACCTCAACCTGAAGTTGCGTCTGCACCGGCGGTCCCCGGTGTCGAAGGACCGAAGAAAGAAGCAGTGCACGCGCCTGCCTCCATCCGGGTCGATCAAGGGAAACTGGACCGGCTTATCCAGTCGGCAGGGGAGCTGTTGGTGGCTCGAAATGCCTTTCCCATTCTGGCCAGGAAACTCGCTTTGGAACACGGCCTCAGCGGGATGAGCAAGGAGGTCAAAGATGCCGGCGACCACATTTCACGCATTGCCGAAGATTTGCAGGCGGCGGTGATGTCCATCCGGATGATGCCCATCCGCACGGTCTTTCAGCGGTTCCCCAGAATGGTGCGCGACATTTGTCGAGCCCAAGGCAAGGAAGCCGAGCTGGTGCTCGAGGGGGAGGATACGGAGTTGGACAAAACGGTGATTGAACAGATTGCCGATCCGCTCGTGCACCTGGTGCGCAATGCGGCGGACCATGGCATCGAGTCGCCGGAGGCCCGCATGCAGGCAGATAAGCCTCGCGCCGGCAAAGTCACCCTGAAAGCCTATAACAAGGCAAACAACGTGGTCATCGAAGTCCACGACGACGGACACGGCATGGACCCGGCGCGGCTAAAAGCGAAAGCGTTGGAGAAAGGGCTCATCACTCCCAGCGCTGCCGAGGTGATGGATGAGCAGGCCGCCTTGGAGTTGATCTTTCTTCCCGGCCTTTCGACGGCCGAGCAGGTGACCGGCATTTCCGGTCGCGGCGTTGGCATGGACGTCGTCCGCAGTAACATTCATCAACTGCATGGGACAACCACCATTGAAAGCCGTCTGGGCGCTGGTTCCAAAATCACCATCACCCTGCCCGCCAGCCTCATGGTCTCCAGAGGAATTCTGGTTGAGGCCAAAGGCGAGGAATATGTGTTCCCCATCGAGTCGGTCGTGCAGATGGTGCGACTGGGCCGCCAACAAATTCACTGCCATGATCAAGCCCATTTTGCCACCTTTCGAAACGAAGTTTTTCCGATGCTGCGGCTGGCCGACCACTTTGCCGGTGCCGATCCGGTTCGAGAAAAATCCTGGCCGGAAGAAGTGCCGACGGCAATCGTCCAAACCAACCGGGGAAGAGTCGGTGTTGCGGTGGACCGGTTTGTCGGGCAAGTTGAAGTCATTGTGAAACCAATGAGCCGCGATTTCGCAGACATTTCCGCTTTCCAAGGCACCACGATCATGGGGGACGGCCGCGTTGTGCTCGTCATCAACCCGGCCGGTTTCATTTGACCGGCCATGAACCATGCCGCTGCCTGACTACTCCGGTCCAATGAACAACAATGAACCAAACCACAGGATAAATAATTATGTTAAATGCCGAAGACTTTAAGCGAGCCATCTTGGCGATCGACACCTTGGGCGCCACGCCCTCGGTACTGGCCAAAGTGATTGAACTGACCAAAGACCCAAACTCCGATATCGAGACCATCTGCGCATTGCTTCGTACCGATGGACCGCTCGCAGCCGACATCATCCGGCTCAGCAACAGTCCGTACTATGCTCCGGCAACATTTCAGACCACTTTGAATGCAGCCGTCAATTACATCGGCTTGCGGGAAGCCATGCGCGTGGTCTACCTGAGTCTTTCGCGGCAATTGTTCGCGCGCGACCTGACCAGTTATGGCGTGTCCGCCCAAGACTACTGGAGCGATTCGGTTGCGGCCGCTTTGCTGTCCGAGGCCCTCGCCAAACATTCAGGATTGAATGCAGAAGACGCTTTCTCCCTCGGGATCCTGCATGCCATCGGGCGCGTGCTCATCAACCGCGTCATCGACGAAAAAGGCTTTTCGATCTACTGGCATGGCCAGCAGCCGATTGAGGAATGGGAACGAGCCGCCGTGGGGTTCGATTTTGCCGAAGCGGGGGCGATGCTGCTGGAGCAATGGCATTTCCCGGCGTCGACGTGTGACCTGGTCCGTTGGCAGCTCACTCCCGACAAAGTGACCCAACAGGTTTCCTTGCTCGGCGCCCTGCAATTTACGATTCGTTTGCTGGCGCTGACCGGATCGGATTTTGCAAAGCCAGACTGGCGATTTCCGGAAACGGACCCATTTGTCCAAGCGTCGGGCTTGAACCATGAGAAGGTATCCCAGATAATTTCAAAATGCCGGGACGATTATCAATGCCTCCTTCAATCGATGGACTTAAATGGCTGACGCATGTCCAGTCGCCGGACTTTCCGCTGGGGCGCACATCGTACCAGGCAGGCTATGCAGGCGATGGCTGCGGATAATATTGTCGGGCAGATTTTCCTCATCGGTTTGGACGATTGCTTCGGGAGCGACGGGCATTTTATTCTGATCAAATTTCTGGGAGCATGAAGGCGACCGCGCGGTGCGACTGCAGGAGTGGAAACTGATGGCACGCAATGGACAGCGAGGGGAACTCTAAAGCGCCGAAACGGATCGAACCGAACAAAACGACCTTGCAGCCGCACACCCGGAGAAGGTAAAAGAAATTATTGAAACGCCAACCAGCCTACCATGAACGTGACCGTTGGAATCGTTGAAGATGATGCCGTCCTGCGCAAATCCCTGGCCAAGTTGGTGGGCAACACCAAAAACATGCAATGCCTGGCGGCTTGCGCCACGGGCGAGGAAGCATTGCAAAAGCTTCCGCCACACAAGCCGCAAGTGGTGCTCATGGACTTGAATCTTCCGCAAATGCCCGGCACAGAATGCATTCACCGGTTGAAGGAACTGCTTCCCGCAACTCAAATCATCGTACTGACCGTTTATGAGGACAGCGAACATATCTTCCGGGCCCTGAAAGCCGGCGCCAGCGGATATCTGTTGAAACGGGCGGAACCCGACGAGGTCCTCGAGGCGATCCGGAATGCCCGCGAAGGTGGCGCGCCCATGAGCAGCCAGGTGGCTTACCAAGTCGTGCGCTCGTTTCACGAGCCGGTGCCCAAGGGCCTTGACACCACCGCCTTGACCGATCGGGAAAAGGAGATCCTGACATTTCTCTCCCAGGGTTTCGCCAACAAGGAATTGGCCGATAAATTGCAAATCAGCGTGCCCACCGTGCGAACGCATTTGCGCCACATCTACGAAAAGCTTCATGTCCGTTCTCGTTCCGAAGCCATTGTAAAATACTTGAAATGACCCCGCGCGCCGGCGCTGAATGGTGGTGATGCTTGCGCAAAAATGCGCAGTCTATGCAGACTGCGCATTTTTAGCAGACCCGTTTTTAAGAGTCCTGAGGTTACGGATAAACCAGACGGAAGAATGTCGCCGGGTTGGCCGGATTGATCGGGATATTCACATTATTCGTGGTGGTGGCCCCGGTCCAATTAACCCAGTTGGTGTACAATCCCTTTGACAGCGCGTTGGTTTGAACCAGCAAGCGCCAGCCGATGGTCGGCCAATTCAATTTCAGGCTGCCGTTGGCGGTGGTAACGGTAATCGGTTCCGGATGAGTCGGGCCCGTTGGGATGATGGACCGCACCGAGATGCTGCCATTCACAGCGAGGTTATTGATCCAATTCGCACCCCCGCCTGTGACACTCAGCGCGCCGCCACCGGTGACGGGCTGGCTGAAGAGGGTAAAGGTGTCGCCAACGGCCAGTGCCGGCCCGAGATTCGTCACCGTCAAGGTGCCCGAACCGGTGTTGTTCAAGCTGCCGGCCACGGTTGCCAGGTCATTGGACTGGGCGAGCGACTTGTCCACTTCGACCAGCACGTTGCCATTCAGCGTCAGGTTGCCGTTGACCGTGAGTGTGCCGGTGCCGGTGCCCGGAGCCAGGGTGCCATTGGCCATGACACTGCCATTAACCGAGCCGGCGCCGCCGAGTGTCTGGTTTGCGCCCAAAGTCCAGGGCGAAATGGCCGAAACATCCAGCACACTGCTGGTCCCGAGGGTGAGACTGACGCTGCCGGTCAAGAGCGCGCCGGACGCCAGCGTGAGCGTGCCATTGGCGATTGTCGTCGCCCCCGTATAAGTGCTCGTGCCCGCGAGGGTGACGGTTCCGAACGTCACTCCGCCAGTGCCAACGATGGGGCCATCGAGATCCAGCACGGTGCTGGCCGTGGACAGGATCGCATTGCCGGGGCCATTGAGGGTAATCGGGCCGTCCAAGGTGTTGACATCACCCGCCGTTGCGCCAGTGCCCTCAAGAGTCGCATTGGTCATGACAATGTGGTTCACCGGCACCGGCAGAGTTTGATTGAGACTGAACATCTGGAGCGTGGCGCCGGATTCAACCGTGAGCGTGTTATTGGTGATGCCCAAGGCACAGCGCCGCTCAAACGAAAGGACGCCTTGCTTCACATCCACGTTGCCAAGGTCGGTGGCCCAGACATTGGTCAAGCCGGCGACCGTGGTGCCACCGTTGATGTTGAATTGATCGGTGCCCACTTTGATCAAGTTATGGCCATTCGAAATCAGTCCGGGATCCGAATCCGCCATGGTGCGCAACCCCACCAAACCGGTGCCGCCGACGGTCGTGTCGCCGGTGAACGTCACGTTGCGATAGGCGTTGTTCTGATCGGCGCCGGAATTGATCAGGGCACCCGCGCCATTGACGCCCGCCCCGGAAACGACCACCGGCTGCAAGCCCAAGCCATTCCCGTTGATGTCCAATGTCCCGCCGTTGGTGACGTAAACGGTATTCGCCGCCGAGCCCAGCGCGGTTGCGTTGCCAAGCTGGAGCACGCCGCCACTGACGGCCACGTTGCCGCTGAAGGTGTTGGCCGTGTTGATGGCCAGGCCGTTGGTGCCGCTTTTCATCAAAGTCAGGCTGCCGGCCAGGCTGCCGGAACCGGAGAACGAATAGTTCAGCACGGAATTGCTGACCACCACACTACTGGGCGACAAATTTCCGGTCAAAGTCACAGCCGAATTGCTCGCCGCATCGTTGAACAGCACATTGGCGGCGTTGGCAAAGGTCACCGGCGAGCCGCTCATCAGCCAGTTGGTGGTCACCGTGTCCCAATTGCCGCTGACATTGCCCACCCAGGTGGCTTGGGAGACACCGGTCACTAAAAGGTCGATGGTGTGGGCGGCGGTGTTGGTGACCAGCCTGGCCACGGTGCCCAAGGGCAACTGGCCGAGGGTCAATCCCCCCGGGCCACTGATCGTGCCGTAGCCGAAGAGCGGGAACTCTCCCACCGACACGGGGCCACTGGCGTTGACCGCCACCGCACCATTCAAAACCAGGTTTGTGATCACGCCGGCCGGGGTGTTGGTGGTCGAAAAGTCGTCTTCCAGCGCGGAATTTGTCCCGCCGCCGATGGTGACGCCCGGCACGTTCACGGTGGCAGACGATTGCAGGAACGCCAGAATCGAGTTGGCATTCACCGTGATTGATCCGGGCGAGGCATGAGCCGGCCCGAGAACCAGCTTGCCGGCGCTGACGATAGTTGCGCCCTTATAGGTGTCGGCCCCAGTCAAGGTCAAGGCGCCCGTGCCGAGCTTCGTCAAGCCGCCGCTGCCCGCCGCCAGCAGCGGCTGGGCAATGGTGATGTTCAGGTTGGTGGTGTCCACGATCACGCCGCCATTTTGCACAAAGGCATTGGTCAGACCCTGGAAAAATGCCGTGCTGCTAAACGTGGGCGTGAGCGTGCCGCCGTAGAAATCCACCTCCGAATCGGAGGTGCCACCCGAAGTAACCTGCCCGCAAATCAGGGTGCCGCCCGGCCATAAATTGAGGGTGGCCTTTTGCGCCGCAATACCCAGATAAACGTAGCCCACCCCGGCAGGATTGCCCGGGGCATAGACCACGGTTCTGCCCGCCACGTCCAAAATGTAGGAGGTTGAGGTGTCTTCACCTGTGAGTCCCAGCCGGAGATTCCCGGTGACCAAATTTGTCATGAGGAATGAACCTCCATTCGTGACCGCAAAGTCCATCGCGGTGCCGGGAACCGTGTCCTGCATGCGCCAGCCGTCGCCGGTTTGCACCAATGTGCCGCCGTTGATAATGGTGTTGCCCCCGGTTTGCGTTGCCTGTGCGTTGACCAAACCCTGGCCCTCGACAATCAACTGACCTGGCCCGGTCTTCGTCGCAATGCCGCCGTTGGTCAGGCTGCCGCTCACCACCACGTCGCTGTTGAAATCCAATATCCTCGCGCCGCCGCCCAAATTCAATCCGCCCGTCAAAGTCAGCGTGCCGGTGTTCACGGTGTCGCCCAAGATCACGCCGTTGGTGGCGTTTTGGATCACAGTATTGGGGATGGTTTCCGCCGCGGTGCTGGCGCTGGCCAGCTCGCCCAGATTCATCGTGATGGGGCCGGTGCCCAGCGCCTGGCTGGCGGCAAGGTAAACTGGTCCCGCGTTTAAGACCGTGCCGCCGGAATAGTTATTGACTGTTCCCAGAGTCACGGATTGGAATCCGTTCATCGTGAGGCTGGTGCCGCCGTTGATGGCGCCAGTTCCCGAGAGAACGTAAGCCTCCGCGTTATTGTTAAAGGTCACCTGGGATGGCGTCACCGTGATACCGATGTTAACGTTGGGATTCGCGGCGCCGTTGTCATCAAACGTCACGGCATCTCCGCTGCCGCCAGATTGCGAGTAATTGGTTGCGTTGTTCCCATTATTCAAGTCATACCAGTCGAGCGAAGTGGTATCCCAATTGGCATTGACCGCGCCGCTCCACGCCAAATTTTTCGGCACATAGGCCACGACCAGATTCAAAGCATTTCCCGACAGGGTCAAGGTACCGGCCACGCCCAGCGGCAGGCTGCCCAGTTTGAAGGAACTGGCTCCGGACACAGTGGTGTAGGCGACCAGCGGATAAGTTCCCGGAACAAAACCCGAACCACTGAGGTTGAGGAAGGCCGTCCCGGTGCCGTTCAAACTCGTCACCGCAAACACCGGACTGCCGCCGGGAGTGGGTGAACTGCCAAGGTTTATCGAAACGGTGTTGGTGGCGCTTGAGCCTAAATTCAAGGTGGCTGCGGCCAACGGTGTACCGGCGGAGTAGGCGACGCTCAAGGTGGCATTGCTGGCCACGGTGATCGCGCCGTTGCCAAGAAACGATGCCGACGTGGTCACCAACGTGCCGCCATTGATCAGCGTTCCGCCGGTGTAAGTGTTGTTGCCGGTCAAGGTCAGCGTGCCAGAGCCAAGTTTGGTCAACCCACCCACACCCGATAGCGGCTCGCCGATCGTGACATTCAAATTCGTCGTGTCAATGATCGCGCCGCCGCTCAAAATATTCGCCGACTGCACGCCTTGGAAGAACGTCGTGGAATTGACCAATGCTTTCAGCGTCCCGCCGTTGAAATTAAAAGTGCCGCCCGGCGAACCCGCCGTGATCTGCGCGATCTGCGCCGTCCACAACGTGCCGCCGTTCAGATTGTAAGTGCCGTTCGCGCTGGCCGAAGCATTCGCAAACGCCACCCGGTTGTCGCCGTTGCCGGTAAATTCGACCAAGCCACCGTTCTGATTGAACACCGTGGTCGTGCTCGCCGCTTCGCCGACATACAAATCACCCGCGCCCGCACCGCTGGTGATATCCAAATTCAAAATGCCTGACGACATGTCCACCCGGCTCGAGCCCCCCGTGGCCGTCTGGCACAAACGCAAATTTGCTCCCACGTTCAGCGCCAAGCTGCCATTGTTGGTCAATTGAAAAACGGCGGTGCTGCCGCTCGGCGGCTGCAGGCGGAAACCGTCGCCGGTGGAAACCGTTCCGCCGTCAATGATAACCGCGCCGCTCGTCAGCGTAAAAAAACGGTTGGGCAGACAGTTGGTGCTGGAGATGCGGACGGTGCCGCCAAAACCCAAAGTGGCGAGCGGATTGGCGGTCGTATTATTCGTGAACTGCCCCGCGATGCGCAATTCGGACCCGGCCGCGATGTCCCAGGCGGGATTCGAAACGATGCAGTTCACGCCCTGCCAGAGGATATTTGTCCCCCCGGAGTTGGTGAGCGGGCCGTTCAACGACAGCAGATTCCCATTCAGCGTAAAGCCCCCGTTCGCGAACGACAACCCGCTCAACGACAGGTTGGAAATATCGTTGGTGTTGTTCGGCCGCATGGTACCGCTGAACAGGGCGACGTCCGCGTTCACCGGCGCGGTGCCGCCCCAATTGGCGGCGGTCGACCAGTTGGCGTCAACGCCAGCTCCAGACCAGGTTCGGATGGCGGCATCAGCCTGGAGCAGGGAAAAACTCATAGCCGTCAAGGCAACTAAGGCGCGAATGGCGTTGGGACGTTTCATAGTTTTATAGACTGGTCGTTGTGTGGATTGAAATTTCATCTCTGTTTCTTGTCCGAGTCCGTTGACACTGTGTACCTGGCGCAGAGCGCAAATTGATCAAACCAAGGTATGACGAATTATCAGTCAAAATTGTAACTTTGGAAATCGTCCGAAGGGATGATACAGACCGTGGTAAGCCAACGCCAGGGCTGGCTTTACAGCAAATGACCGGCGACGGCGAACGAAAATTGGCGGTGTCCTCAGGAACACCGCCAAACTCATTCCATAAGCGCGCCTTCCCCGGGCAACCGGCGACGATCATGGGTTGTACTGCAAACGATAGTAGGCGGCTGGTTGCGGCGCTGGATCGTCAATGAACTCGAAATCCCCGCCCGTCGGGGCATTGGTTGTCCAAATTGCTGTCCAAGCATCGAGCAGGTTCGTGCTGCGCTGCACCGTGTAGCTGTAGCCGGGGGTGCCGGCAAAATTCAGGGTCACGGTACCGGCAGTGGTAGCCGCAATCTGACTCTGACCAAACAACGGAGCGGGATTGATGGTGAAGGTTTGCGAATTGGCCGCGCCAAAATAATTTGCGTCGGGTGCCACCGTGTTGGTTTCGTAATAAGTCCCCGCGGCCACCGGCGCAGCCGCACTCGGACCGTGGCTCACGGAAACCCCCACATACAATGTGCTCTGCGCGCCGGTGGAACCGGTGAAAATTGCCGCCGGGCCCTGAGCCAAGCCGTTGTAAGTGAACGGCCCGGTGCCCGTATAGCTGATGCTGGAGGTGCCGCCAACGGTGAGGTAAAGCTCGCCGCCGGCGATTGAGAGCGTGGGTGTACCCGCGCTTGGGCCGTTGGCCACGGATACGGAGACCGGAGCCGTGCCACCAACCGCGCCACTGCCCGAGCTGGAAATGATGTCATACGTGCCGGGCACCAGCGGCGCGCCGGTGTTGTTAACGGCCACGACGGTTGCAGCGGACAGATTCAACGTGCCGCCGACGATATTGAGTGGAGGAGTGTTGCTGAGGTAGCTCACGGAAACCTGACCGGAGCCTGTATTGATGCCGCCGGCACCCGCGTTCAAGTTGCCAGTGGCCGAGGCGCTGTTGGATAAGGTCTGACCTGCGCCCAGCGCAAACTCCCCCGCGAGACCTGACGCGTCGAGCGTCGCTCCAATTCCCACACTGATAGTCGAAGAATTGGCGACGGTGCCGGCGCCAATTAATGATAGCGTGCCAGAGCTGATGATCGTATTGCCGGTATACGTGTTGGCACCACTCAGGCTGACCGCGCCGGCATAAACGACACCACCGCTTCCGACGATTGGACCTTCGACCGCCAGATAAAATCCGGAGACAGCATTGATCGAGTTGGCGAGACCGTTCAGCGTGATCTGGCCGCCCAAAGTGTTGGTATCGCCCGCCGTGCCGCCGGTGCTCTGCAGCATTCCATTATTCAGTACGATGCCATTGGTCGGAACGGGATTGGTGGGGGTCAGGCTGAACAATTGCAAGGTCGCTCCGCTTTCGACGGTGATCGTATTGGTGGGGTTCCCGAGCGCGGCATGACGTTCAAACGAAAGCACCCCGCCTTGAATGTCTATGTTGCCGATATCTTGAAACCAAGTGTTCGTAATGCCCGCCACCGTGGTCCCGCCATTGAAGTTGACCTGGCAGCCCCCCATCTTGGTCAAATTGTATCCGTGTGCGATCAGGCCTGGATCAGAGTTGGCGGTGGTACGCAATCCGATGATGGCGGTTGCCGGGCCGCCAATCGTCATGTCACCGGTCAAAGTGACGTTGCGGAAGGCATTATTATTGCCCGCCCCCGAGGAATAGATGGCCCCAATTCCGCCCAGCCCGGCGCCGGCGGCCACGATGGATTGCAGACCGGAAAGGGTGGCTCCATTTCCGTCAAGGTCGAGCGTGGCGCCGCTGCCGATGGTAATTGTGTTGGTGCTCAATGCGGAGGCATTGCCCATGACGACGTCGCCGGCATTGATCGCGGTGCCACCCGCAAACGTGTTCGCGGCCGTGATCGTTACGGCGTCGCTTCCGTTCTGGGTCAAACCGCCGGTCCCGGAAATGGCATTGCCAAGGTTCAGATTATCGGTCCGGTCCAACACCAGGGTGCCATTGTCGGTAATGGCGCCGTTGCCCAAGCTGCCGCCGGTATCGCCGTTGCCCAATTGCAAGGCGCCCGAACTGATGGCAACTGCGGAAAAGTTGTTGCCGGAGCCATTGTCCACCACCAGGGTGCCACCGCCATTCACGACCACCGAACCGCTCAAGATGTTGGGGCTGCCGGTGAGCATATACGTCTTGGCGGATGCCGCATTGGTAATGCCGCCGGGTGAACGATTGCCGACCAGCGTTATGGTGATCGGACTGGAACCACTGGCGCTGTCGTCAAACAAAACCGGCGATCCTTCCACGTAATTCGTCAAGCCACCGCCACCCAGAATTGTCCAATCAGGTGAGGTGGTATCCCAATTCCCGCTGCCCACCGCCCATTTCACCGGCTGCGGGGCCTGCGTATAATAAAGCTGCAATTGTTTCAGGCTGGGGTTGTTGGTCACGATGCCGACATAGCCGACAACGGTGGGCAAAGAACCGGCCACAAAGCCACCCGATCCAATCAAAGAACCATAGCTCATGAGCAAGTACGTATTGCCGGTGCTCACCGTGCCGCTCACGTTCACCGTCACCGTGCCATTTAAAATCAATGTGCCACTTACGGTGCTGGCTGGCGTGGTCGTGCTGGCGTTCGCGCCCAGGACAAAGCCTTGTGTCAGAGCGCCGGTCCCGGAGGATCCCAAGGTCAAGCTGCTGCTATTCAGCGTCGCCCCCGATGCGGCCACTTGCACGTCCAGTTCGGCCCCATCCGCCACCGAGTAAGCACCCGCACCCGTGCTCGTCGTGGTCACCGCCAAAACGCCACTACCGACAACGGTGCCGCCGGTGTAGGTATTGGCACCGTTCAAGTTGACCGTACCATTACCCAGTTTGACCAAACCGCCGCTGGGCGAGCCGGCCGCCAGATTTTGCACAATGGTTATCGGCGAAATCGCCGTTGAATTTGAAATGATCGCGCCGCCGCTTTGCACATTGGCGGAAAGGGTATTGGGGAAGAACGCCGTGCCATTCAGCGGCGCGGCGGCGGGGGTCAACACACCCCCGTTGAAATTGAAGACAGCCGACGAGACACTCGCGAGCGCATTGGTCACCGAACGCACCATCAGCATGCCGCCATTCAGATTATACGTGCCGCCGCCGGCGTTATATAAAACATTCAAGGTCTTGATATCCGAAGAGCCATACAAAACCGGGTTCAGCCAAACCAAACCGCCGTTTTGCGTGACCGTGGTGGTGACGCCCGCCGTTTCTCCCAGGGAAATATTGCCGGTGTAAGCCGGGGAAGATCCGCTGGCGGTCGGATCATACTCGAAGCTGCCGGAATTGATGTTTACCGAAACAATGCCACCCGCCGCGCTGCCCGACTGCGCCAGGCGCACACTCCCGGCTCCCACCAGCTTCACCGTTGCGTTGTTGATCACCGAGAACGCGGCGGTTTGGCCCGAGGCCAGCGGCTGAAGACGAAAACCGTCATTCGAGACGTTGACATTGGCACCGTCCACAATCACGGCTCCATTATTGATCGTAAACCAACGCGTTGATTGGACGTTGCCAGCCAGGCGCACGGTGCCGCCGCCAACGACAAGGCCCAGCGGATTTGCCCCGGAGTTGTTGGTCACCGGTCCGGCGAACCGCAATTCGGAACCGGAAGCGATGTTCCAGGTTTCGTTATTGGCAACAAAGCTCACCGGCAAGGCAAGGATGTTCACCCCCGCTGAATTGGTGATGGCACCGGAGACGGTGGAATTGAGAAACCAAGTGTTGCCATTGAGGGTGAATCCGCCGCCCGAAGGATTGAATTGAACCCAGCCGTTCGTGAGATTGACGATGTTATTGTCATTGTTCAGCTGTGTGCCGCCGCTGAAAATCAAATTGTCATTGGTGGCCACCGCGCCGGGACTCCAGTTGGCAGCAGTGCCCCAATTGTTGTCCGCCCCGCCACCGGTCCAGGTTTTATTGGCGGCTTGGGCTTGCGGCAATGCGAAAAGGGCGCTCAAGCTCGTCAAAACGACGAGGGCGCGGGCCTGGCTTGATATGTTCATAAGGATGAAACTGCAGGTTTATTGCGGTTAGACGGTTTAGGGCTCTGTCGTTATGGATTCAATGCTGGCGATGACACAACCGGTGCCAATCAACATGGGACATCGTTAATATCGGCGAAAACCCCCGGCTTGGATATCGTCCATAGTGATGATGACACATTCGTTATTGACGCCGGCAGTTTTGACCTGCAAGTTGGCTTCACGCGGCTTACATGCTTGATTCTCATGTCAAATCTTCGAGCCATCATCGGTTTGCTTGCCTGCGTCATTTTTTCCAACGCTTCGGCGGCTAATTTCTCGGCAACGGGCACACCGCGCTATTATTTGGTGCAGTCATGGCAGACCGATAAGGGCCTGCCACAGAACTGGGTTTCCAGCATTGCCCAAACGCCCGATGGTTATTTGTGGGTCGGCACGCGCTACGGCGGACTGGCTCGCTTTGACGGCGTGCGTTTTTCACCATTCAATCAGCTCGACACGCCTGAGTTGAAAGACGTGCAGGTGGAGCACTTGAGCGTGGATCGAACGGGACGGCTTTGGATTTTCATGGGCAATGAATCGGTCAGCACGTTTTACGACGGCCATTTCGAACTCTTTCGACCTCCGCGGAGCGAACCGCACGCCCGCTTGGACCATGTTCTGAATGTCCAATCGAATTCCGTTTTATTTGCCGGAGAATATCCTTATCTCGCCCTGCTGAATCTGTCGGGCAGCAACCCCTGGTCGGTGTTTGATCCGCGCCCCCAAATCAGGCCGGACCCGCGAACTTTCTGCCAGGATGAGAGCAACAATGTGTGGTTCGTCACCGAGGGTCATCGCCTCGGATGTTTTTCGAGAACCAACTTCAACCTTATCCGGAGCGACTTTTATGACACAGATGTCGCCGCGCTCGCTTTGGACGCCACGCGGAAGCCATGGATTGCAACATCGCAACGTCTCACCGAGTGGGACGGAGAAAACATTTTGGATCATACGCCGACGAATGGCCCGCCCCCGGAAAATATTTTGCAAATCGCCTTCAGCGGAGACGGCGGGCTGTGGGTGCTCGAAAAAAACCGGCTCCGTAAGACCGTCAACGGCCGGTGGGTGGCGGAAATCAATTCCGACGAGCTGCCGAAAAACCCCACGCCAGGCAGTGTCACGCTGCATGGCGACATGCGGGGCGATGTTTGGCTGGCCGTCTACGGACGCGGCTTGTGGCATTGCAAATCCGACGGATCCAGCCATTTGCTCAACGAACAGACCGGTCTGCCCAGCCGATTCATCACGTGTTGGTTTCAGGATTTCGAAGGTAATGTATGGGTGGGAATGCACGACGGCGGCCTGGCGCGCATTCGCGAGCGGCTGTTCCAAGTGTTTGGCCCGGCCAACGGCTTGCACGATAAGGTGGTGAGTTCCACCTGCGTGGATGCCAACGGCGTCCTCTGGGCGGGAACGATGTCTGGCACCCTGGCGCGCTGGCAGAATAAAAATGAACAATTTGAGACGGTGCCGCTGGGGACTTCGGGGAATGACCCGAATGAAAGCATAACCGTTTTCCCCGCACGCGACGGCACGCTTTGGGTGGGTTCGCTCAACCACGGTTTGGCAAACTACAGCAGCAACACCATAACCCGTCCGCAGACCCCTTGGGACACGGTTCGGGTATTATTTGGCGACAGCCAAAATCGCATGTGGGTCGGAGGACTTGTGAACTTATGCTGTTTCACAAACGGCGGTTATAGAACTTATGGCAGCGGGGATGGTTTTGTGGATTCACATGCCATTGGCGCCATTGCCGAAGCGGCTGATGGTGTGATCTGGATCGGCACCGGGCCCGGCGAGCTGTGGAAATTCGCGGGCGGAAAGTTCTCCCGCTTCAGGCCGCCGACAGAATGGCCGGCGGTCCGTTTCGCCACCGTGCTGCCGGATACGAACAACGTCGTGTGGATCGGCACGCTTGGCGGTGGCCTGCTGCGATTTCGCGATGGCCAGTTTACCCGGATCCTGGCCAGCGATGGACTGCCCAACAATAACATTTCGCAACTGCTGGACAGTCGCGATGGGTTCTTGTGGGGGGGAACCTACGCGGGAATTTTTCGCGTCGCCAAATCTGATTTGGCCGCCGTCGCTGATGGGACGGCCCCCCGATTAAGGTGTCGAGTTTACGGCGAGTCTGACGGATTGCCTGCGTTGCAATGTTCCAGCGGTTTTCAACCTTGCTGCTGGCGTTCAGAAGACGGCCACCTCTGGTTTTCCACCGCCAACGGCATCGCTTCCGTGAATCCGTCGCGAACGATTCCCAACCGGATTCCTCCCACGGTCATTATTGAGGAAATGCTCGTGGATGGACAGCCGCTGGGCTTTCCACCGCGCATCGGCGTACCGTTACGGAGCATGCATCCCGATTCACCATTGAAAATTCCGGCAGGCCGGCATTACGTTCAAGTCCGGTTCACTGGATTGAATTTCACCGCGCCAGATGGCGTGCGCTTCCGGGTAGAGCTTGAAGGCGGCGATGGCAAATGGCAAGACATCGGCCCGCGCCGGGAGATCGGCTACGGTCCGCTCGCCCCCGGCGACTATCGCTTCCGGGTGCTGGCCTGCAACAATGACGGCATCTGGGACGCGAACGGCGACCTGCTCAGGTTCACCATAATGCCGTACTTCCATGAAACCTGGTGGTTTAGAGCCGGGCTGGCACTGGTCACCTTGCTTTCGTTTGCCAGCGCGGCGGCCATGATTCAACGCTACCGTTATCGTCGCCGGCTCGAACACGCCGAGCGCCAGCGCGAGCTGGAGGAGGAACGCGCACGCATCGCGCGGGATTTGCACGACGACCTCGGCACGAGCCTCACGCAAATCAGCTTGATGAGCGCGCTGGCCAACCGCGAGAACACGCCAGCAAGCGAGTCCAAAGAATTGATCCAAGAGGTGCGGAACCGCTCCCGCGAAGTAGTCATTGCGTTGGACGAAATCGTTTGGGCAGTTAATCCAAAAAACGACACGCTGGCGGGACTGGTCAATTATCTCGGCCATTTCGCCGAGGAATTCTTCCGCCCGAGCGGCATCCGACTGCGCCTTGATCTCCCCCCGGAGCTGCCCGCCGTCCTGCTCACCGCCGAGACGCGGCATCACCTGTTCCTGGCGTTCAAGGAAGCCCTCAATAACGCCGCGCGACATTCCGGCGCCACCCAGGTGGATTTACGGGTGGAAATAACGCCAACGGAGCTGGCGATCAGCGTCAAAGATAACGGTCGCGGGGTGGAGCTTCAAAGCAGTTCTGAATTCAGTAATGGCGTCGCCAACATGAAGCGGCGGCTTGAACACATCGGCGGACACGCGGAATGGGAAAGCACTGTCGGCCGCGGGACGGCCGTGACGTTTCATGCACCGCTGACAAATCCCTGAAGGAAAAGCCGGGAGGGCCGGGCGCCTGGCCCATTCCTCTGCCATCCGCGCTTGGGACTTTAGTTTGAGGCCTGCACCAGGATTCGCAAAAACAACGCATGCTGGCCGCTCGTGAGGGCTGCCGGGAGGCCCATGGTCATCACTTCATAGAAGGTGTCGTCCTCGTTCACACTGGCGGAGATCACATTGGGGGTGAAGTCGGACCAATTCCGCAAATCTTGCGAGTACTGGAAGGAATATTGCAAGCCCGCGGCGGAGTAATAGCGATACCGCTGGAAGATAAACTGGAAATTATTTCCCGCGAGCACCTGAAAGCCGCTGAAGCCCGCGATGAAGGAATCCGGCACGGCGGGATTTCCCCCGAACGCCCATTCGCCAAAATTGCTCACGCCATCGCCATCGGGGTCGGCATTGGGAGCGGCGTTGGTTCCCGTCAAACCAAATTGCATGGCGTAATCAGTCACCAGTTCGTTGGCCAGCGGCAACTTGCGAATGGCAAGATTATCCATTTGATTGTAATTCGACGCCCGCGCGCTCAGGCCCACATAATTATCATCGTTGGTCTGCCAATAAAAGGTGATGCCGGTCGCATTGGTTCCGGACGGATTGATGTTGATCAACTGGCCGTTGAAAAAGACATTTGCCACCACCGGATTGTTGGTCATGAATCCGGTGCAGGCAAAGCTGGCGGTCAAAACACCGTTGGCGGACCCAACCGGTATCGTATTCACCAGCACGCCATTGGTCCACACGTGAATATTGCCGTTCATATCCAGATCTACGAAAAATGGACTTATCCCAGTGTTGCCGCCCCCGCCAACCGGACCGCGAAAAGTAACCTGCCCGACAGACAGCGCGCTATAGATGTCTCCGCCGGAGGCCGCTTGCACTTCCGTCAATCCGACCCCAAAGCCGGCATAGCGGTTTGAAGAGTCGGCGGGGGTGCTATTGATGGCCAGAATATTCAGCTCCACACTAAATCCGCCGGCGGCGAGAATGTCCGCCCCCACAAAATTGTTCATCAGCCCGCTCTCGACCATGCCGCCGGCGGTCTTGTACAGCGTGTTATTGAGCAGTTCCAGATACTGCGCGTCATAACCTTCATAATACGACGCGTTCGCGCCCATGGGCGGCACCAGACTGCCCCACATGCCGATGGAACTCGCTTGAATCTCGATGGTGGCGCCGTCGCTGGAGCGGTTGAATGTGTCCACAAACAGATCGTTCGCCAGGGGTGCCGGGTCAATATTGACCACGGGTGCTGGATTCGTGACCGATGGAATCAACAGACTGCTCGGATCGCCCACGTAGTTGCACCAGTTGTTCCAATTCGTCACCATCTGAGCCAGCACCGTCAGGTTGGCGTAGGCCAGGTTGGTCACCTGGGACGGATCTTTGCTCAGGTCGTAGAGCTCAAGTTCATTGGCAAAGTAGCTGCCGTCAACCGAGGTGAAGTCCTTGGTCACCAAATTCCAGTTGTTGCTGATGTAGGCCCGGTTGCCTTCATGTTCAAATCCCAAAGCGCGGGGCACGGCCGGGAGGTTCGTGTTGAACCACGGTGCCAGGTTGATTCCCTGCATCGGCAGGACGCTATAGTTGGTTCCGTCAATGGCGTTGGTCCAGTGGGTCGGGTAACTGGCGCCCGTCACCCCCACAATCGTTGACATCACGTCAATGATGTGTCCTTGTTCGTTTTCCCATTGGTTCGTGCGGCCAAGGCCTTGCGGCCAATGGATGATGCAGGGCGTGCCAGTGCCGCCGAAGTGATCAAAATGCTTGAACCAACGGAACGGCGTGTTGCTCACATGGGCCCAGCCGCCGCCCACATAAATGTAGGGCTGGCCAGGCTGGCCCATGTTTTCCAGCGCGGTGCCCGTCAATGGGGAATTGAGCGGCGCGTCCGAGGTGCTGCCGGTCAAACCATAGACGCCACCCTCATAATTTCCCCCGTTGTCAGAAAGGGCGATGATCAGCGTGTTGTCCAGTTGGTTGTTCTGTTGGAGATATTGCACAATCCGCCCCACATTGGCGTCCATCTTTTGTACCATGGCGGCGTACAGCGCCATCCGCCGCGTCAGGTCGCCTTGCGTGGCTGCGCTGATCGAATTCCACGCGGGGATCACCTCCGCCGGCACTCCGTTCCACGGAGCCGTGCCTTCATTCGGGGACAAGGCATAACTGGGATCAATGCCCCCCTGTGCCAGCATGTTGGTGTAACGCTGGTTTCGGACAAAATCCCAGCCGTTGGAATATAGCGCCACGTTCGTATCCCCCATCGCTTGCGGAGCCTGGATCCAGAAATGCGACGAACCGAAGGGAACATACATGAAAAATGGCGAATTGGTGTGGCGGGAGAATTGGTTGCCAAGAAATTGCAGGCAGTAATCGCAAATTGCGTCAGGCTGATAGAAATTTGTCGAGTTATATGTAATGTTGGTGGTCTCACCGTCCGTCGTCGCAAAGCGGTAATCCGAAGGCGTCCATTCATCTTCGTGATCATCCATGCCGTTAACGTAGGTAAATACTTCCTGAAACCCCCGGTTTTCCGGGGCCTGATCGGCCAGACTGCCCAGATGCCATTTCCCCGCCATATAAGTATGGTAGCCGGCTGCGCCCAACACCTCGGCAACTGTCACGTTATTATCCGTCCGCAACGGCGGCAACGATGCCGAGGGAGTTACCGCCGCTTGCTGGGTATATAAGCCTGTCAAAATGGCACAGCGAGTCGGGCTGCAGCGGGCCGCATTGTGGTAATTGCGGAACCGCAAACCGTTGGCCGCCAAACTGTCCAGATTGGGGGTGTGAATTTCGCTGCCATAACAGCTCCAGTCCGAAAATCCCTGGTCGTCCGCAAGGATCAGGATGACATTTGGCGGGGTGCGCGTCAGATTGATGAGGTAATCCTTGGTAGTCGAAGCGTCGGCGGAGGTGACGTGGACGTCAATGATGTTGACACCGGGGTGGAGAGCAATCGGACTGCTCGGAAAACCGGAGGCCACGGGATTGGTCGTCCCGGCGACGATGATTTTGATGGTCGCCCCAAGGTTGGCGCTGACGGCGGTCAGCGTGACCGAATTATTGCTGTAGGCCACGCTTGCCGTATAGCTCACCAGGTTTGAACTGAATGCAGGATCAAGCACTCCGGCACTTAAGGTCAAATTTGCCAGGTTGGCTGCCGTGCTGGAAGATTGACCCACCACGCCGATCGTGCCATCAATGGCCAGGCGGTTGGTCCAGGTTTGGTCCAAGCCGGGAGTGCCGGGACTTATGGCAATCGAGGCGCCGTTGGGCAATGGCTGGTTGAATATCTTGAAAGTATCTCCGGGCGTGTAAGTCCCGCCGTTGCGCAAGGTCAGGGTTGCGGTGGCGGTGCTCGTCAATTCGCCACTGACCAGCACCATGTCATTTGAAGGTGACTGTGCCTTGTTGACTTGGATCGCCAGGTCGCCCGAAAGGTTGAGATTATTCTGGCAGGTCAAGGTCGTGGGCACACCACCGGCCCCGCTGGGGGACACGCCGCCGCCCGGCTGGACATTCACTGTGCCCGCGATCACGCCCGAACCTGACAAAGTCCCGCCAGCCACGGTCAAAGCGCCGCCACCCGTCAGACTGCCCGTTACATTTAACATTCCGTTGCTGATCACCGTTCCGCCGGAGTAACCATCCGCTCCACTCAGCGTTAGCACGCCACTGCCGAGTACGGTTAGCGCGCCGCTGCCGCCCAGATTCTGGGCGATGGTGATGTTGAAATTGGTTGTGTCAATGATCGCTCCGCCGCTCTGCACGTTCGCCGTGATCAGTTTGGGCAGAAAAACCGTCGAACTGGCCACCGGCTTGAGCGTGCCGCCGTTGAAATTGAACACCGCCGTTCCGCCTGGGTGCGCGTTGGTGATTGAACGCAACATCAAAATGCCGCCGTTCAAATTATAGGTGCCGTTCCCCGTCGCATTACCGCCATAAACCAGATTGCCGCAGCTCAAATCTCCGGGCACGCTCACCAGCGGATTCAGCCATACCAGCCCCCCGCTCTGCGTGAACGTTGCGGTCACGTTCGGATTTTCGCCCAGCGTGATGCAGCCGCCATAGGACGGTGCGCCATTGTCCCCCGCCGGCTGCAACAGAATCTCTCCCGAGCTGACGTTGACCGTCGCATTGCCGGCCGCGAGGGTGCTTTGCAATTGGCCCATCCGCAAACTGGAGCTGCCCCCGATTTGGATGAAGCCATTGTTGGTAATGACCGCCGCCGCCGTTGCCGAGGCGTTCGTGGGACTGAGCCGGAACCCATCGTTGGCGATCACCACATTCGCGCCATCATCCAGCAACAGCCCATTGTAGGTCGTGATCATGCGGGTGGAACTCACCGGGTTGTTCACGAAGTGCAGCGTGCCTCCACCGATCAGGTTGGCCAGCGGGTTGGCACTCGAGGCGTTGGTCAACAAGCCGGCCATCTGCAATTCCGAACCG
>Ga0182030_10007849_pt1 | contig 22198 bp, 20 predicted proteins | sample 812S3MmetaG_FD_121299 | JGI IMG/M metagenome (GOLD analysis project Ga0182030, IMG submission 121299) | Permafrost microbial communities from Stordalen Mire, Sweden - 812S3M metaG (Illumina Assembly) | ecosystem: Environmental > Terrestrial > Soil > Wetlands > Permafrost | place: Sweden... | reverse complement strand
GCTTTGAACGTCATGCAAAAAGACAGCGAAAAAGGATCCCTTCGGGGCAAGATCAAGCGAGCCGGTTGGGATGAAGCCTATCTCGCTCGGCTATTGACCTTGTTTTGAAATGCGATTGCCCTGGGTTTGACCCGCAAAGCGAAGGCAAGCGCGTCCGGCTGTGCATCGATCGCCAAGCTTGCCAAGGCGTCGGGAGCGATCAGTCCTGTCATTTGCGACCAGCCTCAGGAATGACGAATTGCCGCGTGATGATCGGTTGGGTGCGGCGTGTTTCGATGCGGCGGCCAGTCCTGTGCAAAAAGCCGGGCTTCCAAGCGGCCAAGCCTGCAGCGATTTATGAACCCCGACAGTCGTGGGGCGTTGCATCTGGAAAGAACACTACGAAGGAGAGGGATCGCCGTGAAGCACGAAACGGATTTGCATGATGGCCACACAGATTCTCCAAGTGGAACGTTTCGATCTCGTGGTCTTCGGCGGCACCGGCGATCTCTCCTATCGCAAGCTCTATCCGGCGCTTTACCGTCGCCATAGCGATGGCCAGCTGTCGCCGGGCACGCGCATCATCGCCGTGTCGCGTCAGCGAATCAGCCGCGAGGATTTCGGCGAAGCCGTCAGCAAGGCGCTGAAGCGCTTCGATCCCGTTCATGCGGAGGATGCGGCGAAGCTGGAGGCGTTTGTCGGCCTGCTGGACTATGTCGCGGTCGACGCCGGCGGAGAGAAGGGCTGGGACGAACTGCACGAAAAGCTGGGCGACGATCGCGAGCGCGTCAGGGCCTTTTATCTCGCGACAGCGCCGGAACTCTTCGCGACGATCGCCAAGCGCCTGTCGCTGTACGGCATGGTCACCCCGCAAACGCGTGTCATCGTCGAGAAACCCATCGGCAAGGATGCTGTTTCGGCGGCGGCGATCAATGACGCGCTCGGCGCGGTCTTCGCCGAAAGCCAGATCTATCGCATCGATCATTATCTCGGCAAGGAAACCGTCCAGAACCTCATCGCCTTGCGCTTCGCCAACGCCTTGTTCGAGCCGCTCTGGAATTCCGGCCATGTCGACCACGTGCAGATCACGGTGGCGGAAAACTTAGGCGTAGAAGGCCGGGCCGGCTATTACGACAATTCCGGCGCCCTGCGCGACATGGTGCAGAATCATCTGCTGCAATTGCTTTGCCTTGTCGCCATGGAGCCGCCGGCCTCGCTGACGGCTGACGCGGTGCGCGACGAAAAGCGCAAGGTGCTGCAATCGCTGCTCAAGATCGACGCCAGCAATGCCGACGAGCGCACCGTGCGCGGCCAATATCGCGCCGGCGCCGCCTCTGGCGACGCCGTCCCCGGCTATATCGAGGAAGTCGGAAAGCTCGATACGGTGACGGAAACCTTTGTCGCGCTGAAAATCGAAATCGAGAACTGGCGCTGGGCCGGCGTGCCGTTTTATCTGCGCACTGGCAAGAGATTGCCCGAACGCATTTCCGAAATCGTGGTGACCTTTCGCAAGGTTCCTCACGCGCTGTTCGCGGGAACGTCGGGCAAGCTGCATCAGACGCAGCTGGTGATCCGGTTGCAGCCCGACGAGGGCATAAAGCTCTGGCTGATGATCAAGGAGCCGGGGCCTGGCGGTTTCCGTCTTCAGCACGTGTCGCTCGACATGAGCTTCGCCAGCACTTTCGGTGTTCAATCCCCCGAGGCCTATGAGCGTCTGCTGATGGATGTCATTCGCGGCAACGCCACTCTCTTCATGCGCCGCGACGAGGTCGAGGCGGCCTGGAACTTCATCGACCCCATCCGTGAGGCCTGGGCGGCCTCGAAGGAAGCGCCGCGACTCTATGTCGCCGGCAGCTGGGGTCCGTCCGCGGCCATCGCGCTGATCGAGCGCGACGGCCGAACCTGGCTTGAGGACGGCGAATGAACGCGAACCGTCTCAAAACGCCGGAACTATTGGCGGGCGTGACTCCCCGCCGCACAAGGAGCCCTCATGGCTGAATTGAACCAGAGCATCGGCGAAGTGACGCTGGCCATCGCCCGCCGCAGCCGCGACACACGTCGCAGATATCTCGACCGGATCGCCGGCGCGGTTTCGGCTTCGCCAGCCCGCCAGCGTCTCGGCTGCGCCAATCAGGCGCATGGCTTCGCCGCCTGCGCCGCCGATGACAAGGCCCGGCTGCGCGGCGGCCCGACGCCCAATCTCGGCATTGTCACCGCCTATAATGACATGCTCTCCGCGCATCGGCCCTATGAACGCTATCCCGAACTGATCCGCTCGACGGCGCGGGCCTTGGGCGCCACCGCGCAGGTCGCCGGCGGCGTGCCCGCAATGTGCGACGGGATCACCCAGGGCGAGTCCGGCATGGAGCTGTCATTGTTCTCGCGCGACGTCATCGCGCTGTCGGTCGCCGTCGCCCTGTCGCACCAGACCTTCGACGCCATCGCCCTGCTGGGCATTTGCGACAAGATCGTTCCCGGCCTGGTGATCGGCGCGCTGTCCTTCGGCCATCTGCCCACGGTGTTCATTCCCTCCGGGCCCATGCCTTCGGGCGTCGCCAATGCGGAAAAGAACCGCATTCGCCAGCTCTATGCCGAGAACAAGGTGGACCGCGCCGCGCTGCTGGAAATCGAGTCGCGCTCCTATCACACGGCGGGAACCTGCACCTTTTACGGCACCGCCAACACCAATGAAATGCTGATGGAATTCATGGGATTGCATCTTCCAGGCGCATCTTTCGTCGCGCCGGATACGCCGTTGCGCGACGCCCTGACCCGCGCCGCCGTGGCGCAGGCGCTTGGCCACAGCGCATTGGGGAACGATTATCTTCCCATCGGCCGCATGATCGACGAGCGGTCCTTCGTGAACGCGCTGGCGGGCCTCGCGGCGACGGGCGGCTCCACCAATGCGGTGCTCCACCTCGTCGCCATGGCGGCGGCGGCGGGCGTCACACTCGAGCTGCGCGATTTCGAGGTTGTCGCCGAGGTCACCCCGCTGCTGGCGCGGGTCTATCCCAATGGGCAGGCCGATGTGAACCAATTCCACGCCGCTGGCGGCACGGTCTATGTCATCCGAGAATTGATCGCGGCAGGCCTGCTGCATGCCGACGCCGCGACTTTTTTCGGCGCAACGCTCGCCGCCTATGTCAACGAACCCACCCTCGGCGAGGATGGCGAAGTGAAGTGGCGAGAAGGGCCGAAGGTCAGTGGCGATGAGAAGATCCTGCGCGATGTCTCGAGGCCGTTCAGCGCCACCGGCGGCTTGCGCATTCTCGAAGGCAATCTGGGACGCGCCGTGATCAAGACCTCGGCGGTAGCGGTGGAGCGCCATGTCGTCGAGGCCCCGGCCCTGGTGTTTCACTCTCAGGAAGCCCTGCAGGCGGCCTTCAAGGACGGGCTATTAGAGCGCGATTTCATCGCGGTCGTCCGCTTCCAGGGGCCGCGCGCCATTGGCATGCCGGAATTGCACAAGCTGACGCCGCCGCTCGGCGTTTTGCTGGATCGCGGCTTCAAGGTGGCGCTGGTCACCGATGGCCGCATGTCCGGGGCGTCAGGCAAGGTCCCGGCGGCGATCCATCTCACGCCGGAAGCTGTCGATGGCGGTCCCATCGCGAGGATCCGCGACGGCGACATGCTGCGCCTGGACGCCGTCGCCGGGACGCTGGAGGCGCTGGTCGCCGCCGATGAATGGGCCAAGCGTCCGCTGGCCGTCCATGATCTCACGGCCGCCCATTTTGGAACCGGGCGCGAATTGTTCTCGACCTTCCGCGCCGCCGTCGGCGCCGCCGACAAAGGCGCCAGCATTTTCTCGGGAATGAACTCATGACAGCACATGATCCGCAGCCGGGGCTCGAACAGTTGTTGCTCCGCGCGCCGGTCGTCCCGGTGGTGGTGATCTCGCGGCTGGAAGACGCGGCGCCGCTGGCGCGCGCGCTGGTCGCCGGCGGTCTCCCGGCCATAGAAGTCACCTTGCGCACGGCGGCGGCCTTGGAGGTCATTCGCATCATCGCCGGTGAGGTCGAGGGCGCGGAGGTTGGCGTCGGCACGGTGCTGAATCCCAGTCAGCTGGAGCAGGCGCGGCAGGCGGGCGCGCGTTTCGCCGTATCGCCCGGCGCGACGCGTGAACTGCTCGACGCCGCCGAGACTTCCGGCCTGCCGCTGCTTCCCGGCGTCGCCACAGCATCCGACGCGATGGCGCTGATCGCGCGCAACTATCGCTTCGCCAAATTCTTCCCGGCGGAGCCAGCCGGCGGCGCTCCCTATCTGAAAGCGCTGGCCCAGCCGCTGCCGCAATTGCGCTTCTGCCCCACCGGAGGCGTCACGCTGGAGAGCGCGGCCAAATATCTGTCGCTCCCCAATGTGATCTGCGTTGGCGGATCATGGATGCTCAAACCGGATGTGATCGCGGCGCAAGATTGGGCCGCGGTGACCGCGGCGTGCCGCCACGCTGCGGAATTAAGGCAACCGAAACGACCATGAGCGTCGTTTTCAGCAACCGAGAACGCCACTGAGCGCTTTGCCCAGCGCGCCAAGCGGCGCGAGCGCTGCCTCGAAGCCGAAGCCGCCGAGAAGCTGTTGCAGAAGCGTCTTGCGGCCGACGGCTGCGACTTGGAACAGGCGCGCCTCGTCCTTCATTTGGAAAATGAGGTCGTCGCCGGTGGACAGGGCGTCCACCAGGCCGAGGCTTACGGCCTCGCTCGCCAGCCACACGTCGCCATTCGCGACCTTGGCGAGGTCGGCTGCCGGTCGGCGCTCGGCTATGAGGGTCTTGAACGCCGTATGAATGTCCTCGATCTTGCCGATGAAATGCTCGCGGCCGGCCGGCGTGATTTCTCCGAGCATCGAGATGGAGCGTTTGAATTCGCCTGCCGTCAGCTCTTCGTAGTCGATGTCGTTCTTCTTGAGCAGGCGATGGAGGTTCGGCGCCTGCGCCACGACTCCGATCGAACCGATGAGCGCGAAAGGCGCTGCGACGATTCTGTCCGCCGCGCAGGCCATCATATAGCCGCCGCTCGCCGCCACCTGGTCGACGGAGACGGTGACCTTGATCCTGCGGTCACGGAGACGCGAGATTTCGGCGGCGGCGAGCCCGTAGCCGGTGACCGTGCCGCCCGAGCTTTGCAGGCGCAACACGACCTCGTCCGTCTCCGGGCGGGCGACGGTGAGCACGGCGTCGATCTCCCGGCTCAGGTTCCTGACGGCCGACGCCATGAGGTCGCCCTTGAAGCCGAGCACGTAGACGCGCTTGCCGGCCAGCGTCGCCGCGCGCGCCGCCCCGCGCTTGCGGGCCTTGGCAAGCGCCCGCCACTCCTTCCTGCCGAGGATTTTCGCGTCGAGCGCATCGCGCATCTGGTCGTAGCGCTCGTTGAGCGAGCGAACCTCGATTTCGCGCCTGCGCCCTGTGTCGCGGCGCGTCAGAAGCGCGATGAGCGCCGCGACGGCTCCGATCGCCGCGACAATGAGAAAGCCTTTCAGGGCAAAACCGGCAATATCTAACCAGAAGGCCATGGGCACGGATCCTTGCGCGCGTTCGATGCGCCACGCTGCGCGCGGCTGGTGGGGTAGCCGCCAAACGCCCCGGCAGAGATTAAGTTGCTCATCGCAACTTTTATCGCCAGGCTAGACGGCCACTTCCGCCGCAATGTGCGGATGCGGGTCATAGTCTTCGACTTCGAAATCCTCGATCCGGTAATCGTCGATGCTCGCTGCGCGGCGTTTGAGGATCAGTTTCGGGAACGGCCTGGGGTCGCGGGTCAATTGCAGCCGGGCTTGATCCAGATGGTTGAGATACAGATGAACGTCGCCGCCAACCCAGATGAATTCGCCGAGTTCGAGATCGCATTGCTGGGCGATCATGCTTTGCAAGGCAACAGCGCCCACGTAATTGAAGGCGCAGCCCAAATACAGGTCCACACTCCTTTGCAGGAGCATGCAGGAGAGCCGCCCTTTGCTCACATGGAACTGATACACCATATGGCAGGGTGGAAGCGCCATCTGGTCGATTTCGGCGACATTCCATCCATGAAAAAGGATTCGACGGCTCGAAGGATTGTTGCGCAAAGCGTTGATAACACCGCTGATCTGGTCGTATTCGCGACCATCCGGACCTTGCCAGCGCCGCCATTGCTTTCCATAGACAGGACCGAGCTCGCCCCATTGCGCGGCGAAGGCGTCATCTTCCACGATGCGGGATTCGAAGATTTTCTGGCTGATCGTCTCCCCTGTTTCGCTGCGATATCTGGCCAATGGCCAGTCCGACCAGATGCGGACATTTTCCTTCAGCAAGGGTTGAATGTTTGTCTGGCCCGTCAGGAACCACAACATCTCCTTGACGGCGGTTTTCCAGAAAACCCGCTTGGTCGTCAGTATGGGCGTGGAGGCGCCGACGTCGAACCTCGTCATGGCGCCGAAGATCGACAGCGTGCCGACCCCGGTGCGATCGACCCGGCGGTCGCCCTGCTCCAGAACCTGCTTGAGCAGATCGAGATATTGATATTCGGGATGGCGGCTCAACATTTTGTTTTCAATCATTGAATCGACAGCTCTTCGAGTTTTGGCCTGGGGCGCGACGTCATTGTCGATCCGCATCCGCCGGGTTGGCGCGGAAGCTTAGCGATTCGCGACGGCGTTACAATTGGACGAGCCAGGGGGCCGGCGGTCTACGCCTCCACCAGTTTCCTGTAGACATGCCAGGAGGCGTGGCCGAGCAACGGCAGCACCAGCGTCAGGCCGAACAGCGCCGAAAGCAGACCGAAAGCCAGGAAGAGCGCAATGGTCAGCGCCCAGGCCAGCAAGGGCCAGGGATTGAGCTTGACCGCCCGGACCGAGGAAATCATCGCGGTGACGAAATCCACGTCGCGGTCGAGCAGCAGCGGCACGGAGACCACTGTGACGGAGAAAATGACGAAGGCGATCAAGCCGCCGACGAGATTACCAACGAGAATGAAGACCAGGCCCTTTTCTGTGGATATCGCCTCGCGGAAAAAATCGGCGGGGTCGGGCATGTGGGCGCCGTAAAAAATTAGATAGATGAAAAAGGAATAGTCGATCCAGAGAATGAAGGCGAAAAGCGAGACCAGCGCCATCCACCCGAGATCGCGGCCGCCGCTGGCCTTCACCGAGCGCAGCACGGCGCCCCAGGAGAGGGGTTCGCCGGCCTCCAGTCGCCGGCTCACCTCGTAGAGCGCCGCCGCCATGAAAGGCGCGACAATGGCGACGCCAGTCAGAAAAGGATAGGTGAAATAATTCATGCCCGAGATCTTGCCGAAAAAGATCGCCAGCCAGCCGGCGAATGTGTGAAAACCTCCGATGGCGAGGCCATAGACCGGCGCGCGCTTGAAATCGGCAAGGCCGGCGACGAGCGAGTTGAAAATATCGTCCTTCTGCAATTTCCGCAGGATTACCGTGCGCCGGGCCAGTCGCGCGACCTCGTCAGGCGCCTCCAGCGACGAATTGACGTTCTGCATCATGTATTTTTCCCGAACCTTGGCGTTTTCCCAACCGCGCGCCCGCTTCGCGCGGGTCGCTTTGCGCCAGATTGAGACAGGTCCTTCGCAAGGACAAGGGGATACCGCGCCTATTTTGCGAATCCCCCTTTCGCCGGCGCCCGCGCTTCTCTATATTCATCAGGCTGTCTTCGGACGGCTATGGCGATAAATGACGATCGGAATAAGCCTTTCGGACCCGGGGGCGGTACCCGGCGCCTCCACCCCAGCCCATCCCTGCTTGCAAAAGCGCGGAACGTGGGCTGCGGCGGGGGCGAAATAGGATCGACGAGGGTGTAAAGGACCTGTTTTTGCCCGGCATGATACCGCCGTTATCGGGGTCAAACCTATAGTTGCCAATGACAACTATGCTCCGGTGGCCGTCGCCGCGTAATGCGGTTCTGGTACCGAAATTAAGTCCTTAGGGGTAGCACTTTAAGGCGGGGCCCGGAGGCGCCTGGCAACAGAAGCCTCCACTTCATTCCGCCGGCGCAAATTTTGCTTCCGGCTTTTCCAGGCGACAGTAGCCGGACCGGCCCGAAAAAGCGCGGTCTGGCGCCAAGCCGGAAGGACGAAACGAGTCGCCGGAAACGAGATAGTCGCCGCAATGTCCAACGATTTGATTCGCTACGATCTGCAGGTTCAGGAAGCCTTGCGCTCTGTGGTCCGCAAGGTGCTGGCCGACGCGGCGCGCGATGGCTTGCCTGGCGAGCATCATTTCTACATCACCTTCCGCACCCAGGCGCCCGGCGTGAAAATGTCGACGCGGCTGCGCGAGCAATATCCCGAGGAAATGACCATCATCCTGCAGTACCAATTCTGGGATCTGAAGGTTGAGGAGGCTTTCTTCGAAGTGGGCCTGCATTTCAAGAATGTGCCGGAACTGCTGCGCGTGCCTTTTGACGCTGTTTCAGGCTTTTACGACCCTTCCGTGCAATTCGGCCTGAAGTTCGAGGCGCAGGGCGAGGAGAGCGACGAGTTCGAGGATGACGACGAGGAAACCATCGTCGGCCCGGTCGCCAATCCCCAGCGGTCCCCGGCAGAAACCGGCAAGTCGAAATTGCGCGGCGCGGCTTCCGAACCCGACGTGCTCCCCGCCCGAAACACTGCCCAGGCGAACGAAAAATCGCCTTCCAAGGACAAGGGCTCCAAGGACTCATCCAAGCTGGCCGCCGCCGCGAAGGACGCGAACGAGGTCCCGAAAGAGGAATCCAAGGTCGTGTCGATCGACGCCTTCCGCAAGAAAACCTGATTTCGATCGCCGGCCAACTGGACCAGGGAACATGGGCGAAATCGTCAATCTCCGCCGGGCGCGAAAGGCGCGAGACCGCAGCCGCGACGAGGATCAGGCGCAGCAGAACCGCATTCGGCACGGATTGAGCAAGGCGGAAAAGCATCTCTCCGAAAAAACCCGAGCGCAGGAAGCCAAGAAGCTCGAAGGCCATCGCCGCGACGCGCCTGACGACAAATCCTCATGACCGCGTCAGAAAGGTCTTCGACCCTTGCGCCGACTCCTCCCGATGCGGCGCATCCCGACGATTCCCGGCGCATGCGCAAGCACTCGCTGTCCATAGCCGGGCATCGCACGTCGATTTCGCTCGAAGCCGCCTTCTGGGATGGGTTGCGCGAGTTGGCGCGCGAGCAAGGCGTCTCCGTCGCGGCTTTGGCGGCGGACATCGACCGGCGACGCGGCGCAGCCAATCTTTCCTCCGCGCTGCGCGTGCATCTGCTGGAGTCTTTCCGCGAGAAGGCCGGGAGATAGCCTCTACTGCGTCGTCCAGCCTGGATCCGGCGGCGGCGGCGCCAAGGCCCGCAGTCGCCTCTCCCGGTCCTGAGCCCTCATCTCCTCGACGCGCGCCAGTTCCCGCTCCAGCGCCCGCCCCGCGACGGCGTTGACGAAAGCCGTGGACTCGACGCGCCGCGCCGGCGCCGACCAGGGCCCCGACCAGATCACTTCCGCGCGAGGCGCCGCCGCCGTCCAGCCCGCCGGCGGTTTTCGCGCGGCGATGGACAGCGCAAGCGCCATGCTTGCGTCCCGCAGGTCGTAGGTCAGCTCCAACCTTGGCTCCGCGCCCTCCTGCCCGCTCAACATCAGCCTCCCCTCGGCGACGCGCGCCGAAAGGGCGGCCCGAGGCAAAACGAAATTTCCGCGCGACAAAAATGCGTCGAGGCTCCGCATTGTCGACGCGGTGTCGAAGGGGCCGTCATTGGACTCGCTGGCCGCCAAAGCCTCGTCCGGCCCTTCGATCGCGGCGCCGGCCACAAGCAGCGACTCCGCGTCAAACTCGCCGGCTCCCGCAAGCGAGCCGACGAGCGCGGCAAGGTTCACACCATTGCCGGCGAAATGCAGCTTTCCGCCGAAAGTCGCTGACAGCGCCGGATTTTTTGCCATCAGGCGCCCAAATTCGGCATCGCCTGAGACCGTGACCTGCGCGCCGTCGCGGCGCAGGTCGAGACGGCCATTTACACGGCCATCGCCCGTCTCGATCTTCGCCTCGTTCACCGAGAGAAGACCGGGACCCAGGGCAAGGTAGAAACGCGCCTTGCCGCCGAAAGGTTGGAGATCGTCGGTCTCCACCGCCAGTTTTTTCACGCGCGGCGGATCGGCCACAACCGGCGCGAATGACAGGCTCGACCAGAGCGCGCCCGCCTTGGCCGGAGCCGGCGCGCCGAGCACCAGAGCCGCCAGCGCGGACGCCTGCAAGCGATCGCAGCGCAGCGATCCCTCGATCCCCTCCGCACCGATGGACAAATCGCCGGCAAAACGGTCGGCGCCCCACTCGCCAGCTATGTCCCTCAGTTGGAGCGCGCCGTCGCGCTGCTCGAGTTTCGCGACAAGCCGCGCCGGCGCCGCGGTCGCTTCGAAACCCGCCAGCAGTTTCGAAAAATCGCCGTTGAGCGCGAGATCGCCCGCAACGGCGGGAGACCCGGCGAAATCCTCGACCGCGCCGTGGAAATCGCCATGCGCGCCGGCGAGGTCCGCCGTAGCGACAACGGCCAACCTTCCATCGCGCGCGGTTTCGGTTTTGGCGGACACATGGGCTGGACCCAGCCTCTGCGCGGAAAGCATGGGCGAGCCGAGCTGGCCGAGCAGCACGCCGCCGTCAGGCGCGGCGAGGTCGAGGGCCGCGCTCCATTTGCCGCCAGCCGCTGGCGCGAGCAAAGCGGACAGTTTCGCGCCGCCCAAAGCGCCGCTGAGACTGAAGCCCGTTTCCGCGCCCGCCCGGGCGACAAGATCGGCCGGCGAAAAAGCTTTTCCGCGCGATGCGATCGCCCTCGTTATCGCATTGGGAAACAGCCGCGCGAAAAACTGCGCGAGATCGGTCATATCGGCAGCCCTGAGCCGCGCCTCTCCCTTCAGACCGGAAAAACCACGCCCCCAGGCGGCGGAGGCCGTCATGTCGGCTCCGCCGATCTTCTGCACGTCGAGCTTTTCAAGGCGCGAGGATTCGCCGTCACGCAGGAAATGTGCGCTGACATGCCCGGCTTCGCCGAGTTTCTGGCCGTTTCGCGCGAGCCGCACCGTCTGCGCCTCCAGCGCGATATCAAGATCGACATCATCCGGCAGCGCGTCGGCGACATCGGGAGCGGCGTCGAGATCGAGCGCCGGCGCCGCGAGATGCGCCAAGAAAAACGCCCGCCTGTCTCCGGATTTTGCCCTGAAGCGCAATTCGCCCTGGAAACGCGCGCGGTCGAGCGCCAGATTGCCCCGGCGCAGCACGAATTCTTCCGGCGACCAGGTGAAATCGCCTGACAGCTCGACACCACCCGAAACCAAGCGGGCCAGCGGCGCAGCCTCCGGCATTGCAGCAACGAAAGCCGCGTAATTGCCGATCTTCAATGTGCCCATGCCCCGCCAGACCGCCTTGTCGGCGGATGCGGCGACATCGAGACGGGACCCGCCCGGACCATTTCCGCGCAGCGACAGTGGTTCGCCGGTCCGGCGCTTGACATCGACTTGCGAAAAACCGGCGCCGCGCCAATCGAGCGAATCCGCGTGAAGGCGCAGGTCGAGGGGCTTGGCCCGCCCGCCCGCAGCCAGCAGCGGATCGGTGAAATAGTCTGTCCAGGCGGCGTCGAGCTGCTCGGCTGTCAGGTCGAGCGCGATTTTTTCCGTCTTCGACTGATAGCGGCCAGAGCCGGTTAATTTGGAAGCCAACGCCCCATCGCCGAGGCGCGCGGCGACGCCATGCGCCTCGACGCCGTCAAAACCGGCTGAAAGCTGCGCCTCCAACTGCCAGAGACCGGGCGGGGCCTTGCCGCTCGCCTTGGCCTGCCCCTCGAATCTCGGATCGTCGGTGAAATCGAACCGTCCGTCGAGTTCGAGGCGGCCGGTCTCCTCCGGAGCCGTCAGGCTCGCCTTGAACGGCATGGTCTTTTTCGCGAGCGCGTCGCTGGCGAAAGAAAAAGCGATTTTTTCGCCGCCTGCGCGGAATGCGCCCTGCCCCCGCCACGGACCGTCGAGCGCCGGCGCATTGGCCGAGAGGTCGAGATTTTCCACAAGGAGCCCGGGCGCGCCCTTCCGCACAAGGGCAATCCGCGCGCCGCGCAGGACGAGCTGGTCGAATTGCAGGGCGACGGCATGGGCGGCGATCGGCGTCGCCGTTTCGATGGTCATGTCGCAGATCTCGCAGCGCGCCTGCGAAAATTGCAGCCGCCCCTGGATCAGCGCCGGCAGCGACAGTTCAAGAAAGGCCGCTTTCGCCCTGAGCGAGCCGGCCGAGCCGGACACTTCGATATTTTCCGCCTGGAATTGCGGCGTCGGCAGCAGGCGCAGGGAAATCGGGCCGTTCAAAGCGACCTGCGCGCCGCTGACAGAAGCGATTTCCTCGGCGACGCGTGCGCGATGCGCGTCGAAATCGATCAGAAAGGGCGCGGCGAGCGCCGCCGTCAGCAAGATGATCAGGCCAATGCCGATATAGGTCAGCAGCTCGCGCATTGTTCAAACATTGTTCGAACCCTATGGGTCATCAGCGCCGCCTTGGAGTCATCAGCGCCGCTCGACGAAGGAATCCAGCACCAGCTTTCGGCCGGCCTTGTCGAAATCGATGGTGAGCTTGGAGCCGTCGACGGAGGCGACGACGCCAGGCCCGAACTTGATATGAAAAATACGCGCGCCCTCGGCAAAACCGCTCTCCGAGGTCGAGCGGGCGAGAATTTCGCCCTCGATGGTTTTGGGCGCGACCTTAGCGCCTTGGGACGGGCTTGCGCCCGCGCGCTGCTGCGCCCGTTTCCAGCCGGGCGTGTCATAGGTCGAACCGAAGGCGCCCATGTTGGCGAAGCGCGACTGCGCATAGCCGCCGTAATCCGAACCGCTGCGCCCATTTTCCACCAATTGCACATGATCCGGCGGCAAATCGTCGATGAAGCGCGAGGGAATGGTCGTCTGCCACAACCCGTGGATGCGGCGATTGCTGGCGAAGAGGATTTTGGCCCGTCGCCGCGCCCGGGTCACGCCAACATAGGCGAGGCGGCGCTCTTCCTCGAGTCCTGCGCGGCCGCTCTCGTCGAGCGAGCGCTGGTGCGGGAACAGCCCCTCCTCCCAGCCGGGCAGGAAAACCGTCTCGAATTCCAGCCCCTTGGCGCCATGCAGCGTCATGATGGAGACGCGCTCGCCGCCATCCTTGTTGTCGACATCCATCACAAGCGAAATATGTTCGAGGAAGGCGCCGAGATCGGGGAACTCCTCCATGGAACGGACGAGTTCCTTGAGATTTTCCAGCCGTCCCTCGGCTTCCGCCGTGCGTTCCTGCTTCCAGAAATCGGTATAGCCGGATTCCTCGAGGATTTGCTCGGCAAGCTCGTAATGCGGCTTGGTCTGCATCTCGACCGACCAGCGCTGGAAATCGGCGAGCAGCGCCCGCAGGGTTCCGCGCGGTTTCGCGCGCAATTCCTCGGATTCCACAAGGGCGCGGGCGGCCTGCATCATCGGGATCTGGCGAAGCCGGGCGAATTCGTGCACCACTTGCAGCGTGCTTTCGCCGAGGCCCCGTTTCGGGGTGTTGACGATCCGCTCGAAGGCGAGATCGTCGGCCGGCTGGGCGACGCAGCGCAGATAGGCCAGCGCGTCGCGGATTTCGAGCCGCTCGTAGAAGCGCGGTCCGCCGATCACCTTGTAGGGCAGGCCCAGCGTGATGAAGCGCTCTTCGAATTCGCGCATCTGGAACGAGGCGCGCACGAGAATGGCGACTTCGTCGAGCGAATGGCCTTGCCGCTGCAACTGCTCGATTTCCTCGCCGACGACGCGCGCCTCTTCCTCCGAATCCCAGACGCCCGCGACAGCGGGCTTTTCTCCGGGCTCGTCATCGGTGAACAGCGTCTTGCCCAAGCGGTCGCGATTATGGGCGATGAGATGGGAGGCCGTCGCGAGAATATGGCCGGTCGAGCGGTAGTTGCGTTCGAGCCTGATCACTTTCGCGCCCGGAAAATCCTTCTCGAACCTGAGGATATTGTCGACATCGGCGCCGCGCCAGCCATAGATCGACTGATCGTCGTCGCCAACGCAGCAGATGTTGCGGGGCGCCGTCTCGCCGGACCGCTGGGCGAGCAAGCGCAGCCAGAGATACTGGACGGCGTTGGTGTCCTGATATTCGTCGACCAGGATGTATTTGAAGCGATTCTGATACTCGCGCAGCACGTCGGCGTTTTCGCGGAACAGCCTCAGCGATTCCAGCAGCAGGTCGCCGAAATCGGCGGCGTTGAGGATTTTCAGCCGCTCCTGGTAGAGCGCATAGAGCGCGCCGCCCTTGCCATTGGCGAAGGCCTGCGCCTCGCCCGCCGGCACATGTTTCGGGTCGAGGCCGCGGTTTTTCCAATTATCGATGAGATGGGCCAGGTTTCGCGCGGTCCAGCGCTTGTCGTCGATGTCTTCGGCCTTCAGCGCCTGTTTCAGCAGGCGGATCTGGTCGTCGGTGTCCAGAATGGTGAAGTTCGACTTGAGGCCGACGAGTTCGGCGTGGCGGCGCAGGATTTTCGCGGCGATGGCGTGGAAGGTTCCGAGCCAGGACATGCCCTCGGCGCCTGGGCCGATCAGCGCGCCGATGCGCTGCTTCATTTCCCGCGCCGCCTTGTTGGTGAAGGTCACCGAGAGAATTTCATGCGGCCGGGCGCGCCCCAGTTCTAGAATATGCGCGATGCGCGACGTCAGCACCCGCGTCTTGCCCGTGCCGGCGCCGGCCAGCACCAGCACCGGCCCATCGAGCGCTTCGACAGCCTCCCTTTGCTCGGGATTGAGCGAGGCGAGCCAGGGCGAGGCGCCCCGCGCCGAAGCCAGCGCGCGCGCGGAAAGCCCGCCGGCCCTCGGGGAGGGATGGGACAGGTCGTCGTCGCCGAGCGGAAAGGGATCGGACAAGCTTGAGCCTTGCAGGAACGAACAGCGAATCGTTAAGCGCAATGTGGGGCTTCGATGCGGTCCTGTCGACTCCGGGCCATCGGATGGCCGCAAACTCGCTCGGCAGTCAGGCCTTTTTCAGGAAACAGGTCTTCAGGACGAGGCCCTTGACCTTGTCGGTGCGTCCCTCGATTTCCTCGGGGTCATCGGTGAGGTGAATGCCGCGGATCACCGTGCCGCGCTTGAGCACGGTCGAGGAGCCCTTGACCTTGAGATCCTTGATGACGGAGACATTGTCGCCTTCGTTCAGCAGGGCGCCATTGGAATCCCGGGTCTCGCTCATTTGTTCTCGCTCATTTGATCGCTCCTCCGGCCGCCAAGACTCGCGGCGGCGTGCATTCGCCATGCGCATAGAGGGTTTTTCCGGCCAGCGAAACGGAAAAGTCTTCAGGCGGCGACCGCAGCGCCCGTCGGTCTCTCGGCGACCTCAGCCGGCGCGCCTGGCAACCAACGGCATTCGAGGCGTCCGCCGACTCGGGCGCGCGTCCAGACACAGATCAGGGAATTTGCGGATTTGGCGGGAAAAGACTTGGCCATGAGTTTGCGCTCGCTTTTGCGGACAGGGCATCATGACCGTGGATTCGTTAATGCAGGTTGTCTTTTGCAATTTTTGGTTGCAATCGCGACCGAAGACCGCGAACAGGGCCAATAAAGTCTTGACGCCGCTCCGACCAAGTCGGAGCGGCGTCAGGAAACTGAACCAGGCGTTCTTACTTGCAGATATTGTTACTTGGAAGCGATCTGGTCGCGCAGGCCGGCGTTCATCGCCTGACCGCCGGACAGGCAGTCGAAATGCGCCTGCTTGCCGGAAGCCGTGTCGAAACGCGCGCTCTCGCCGGCATCGACGTTGAACTGGACATGCACGACCGGCGATTCAGCGGTCGTCGCGTTTTCATGGAAGGAATCGCCGATCATCACGTTCAGCTTGCAATGGCCGTCGACCGGGCGGAAATATCCGGCGATGTGCTTGAGGCCGTCATCGAGGCTGATCGCCTGGAAAGGCTGGTAAGGCTTGGCGGTCCTGGTTTCAAAAGCCGAAACCGCGGTGGCGGCGAGGCCGAGGGCCCCGGCGAACACGGCGGCGGCGATCCCTTTGGATGCTTTCATGAGTTCGTTCCCTTGCATTCGGATGAAGCGGATCCCGATGGGGCGCATAACGACGCCTCACGACTCGGACCTGATTGACCCCTATTGTGCACTGCAGCATGCGCAGGGCAATGCATAAGAAAGCGGGGCAGCCAGTACTTTTACGCATAGCTGCCAGTATAAAATAATTTAACTGGTTTTTAGATTTGTTAATCCCCTTGTCGAAGGCCATCAACTGCCTTTTTACTAATATTTAGGACAAGGGCCCTGGGGCGCCTTTCCCCTACTCCTGCGAAAGCAGGCGAAGGGAATGACAGGATGAAATTGCCGGGCTAAACAGTCCCATGTTCTATTCCGTGCTGATCGCCCCCTTCCTCGATTACGAATTCATGCGCCGGGCGCTGGTCGGCGCCTTCGCTTTGAGTCTCGCGGGCGCGCCGCTGGGCGTGTTCCTGATCCTCAGGCGCATGGCGCTGTCGGGCGACGCCATGGCTCACGCCATTCTCCCCGGCGCCGCCATCGGCTACCTGATCGCCGGCCTCTCGCTGCCCGCCATGACCATAGGCGGCGTCGTCGCGGGTTTTGCGGTGGCGATCGGCTCCGGCGCCATAGCCCGCGCCACGGTCTTGCGCGAAGACGCTTCCCTCGCCGCCTTCTATCTCCTGTCCCTGGCTTTGGGCGTGACGATCGTTTCCGCGCGAGGCTCAAACGTCGACCTGCTGCATGTGCTGTTCGGCTCTGTGCTTGCCCTAGACAACGCCACTCTGATCCTGCTCGCCAGCATTGCCAGCGTGACGCTCGTCGGCCTGGCGCTGATCTATCGGCCGCTGGTTCTGGACACGCTCGATCCCGGCTTTCTCTCTTCGGTCACGCGCGCTGGAGCCTGGACCCACGCCGCCTTCCTGGCGCTGGTCGCGCTGAATCTCGTCGCCGGCTTTCACGCGCTCGGAACTTTGCTGGCGGTCGGCGTGATGATGCTGCCCGCCGTCAGCGCGCGCATGTGGACGCAGACCATCACTGGCATGATCCTGATCGCCGCGCTGTTCGGCTGCATCGGCTCCTATGCCGGCCTTCTGGCGTCTTACTATTATAGCCTGCCCTCTGGGCCGCTGATCATTCTCGCCTGCGGAATTCTTTATGCGATCTCGCTGGTCGCGGGACCGTCAGGCGGATTTCTGCGGCGGATGACGCTGCGCTCGCATCTTGAGGGTTGATCAGGCGGCTTCCGCACACCCCGCGCAAAGCCCCTGAATTTCCACGGCCACTTTTTCTGCGACGAAGCCGCTTCGCGCGGCCGCGCGCGTCAGTGCGGTTTCGATTTCCGCATCGCCGAATTCCACCGCCTTGCCGCAGGCGCGGCAGATCATGAAGCCGGCGCGATGGGTGTGGCTATGCGCGCCATCGCACTGGCGGCAGGCTACATAGGCGTTCTGCGTCTCCAGCCGATGCGCCAGCCCCTCGTCGATCAACTTCTGCAAGGCGCGGTAGACAGTTGGCGGCGCCAGCCTGCCATCCTCCCGCAAGGCGTCGATCACGTCATAGGCGGACATCGGCTTTTGCGCCGCCGCAAGCAGGTCTCGGATGCGGCTTTGCATGGGATTCAATCGTACCGGCACCAATCGGATCATCACCCTGCCCCTTGACGTATGTTATAACATACGCACATTCTATCCTGCGAGCGGAAACGCCCGTACTAAAGCATTTTCAAGCGAAGTGGATGCCGGTTCGCATGAAGAAAATGCGTCAGCTGGAAATGGAGCCCTTCCAATTCGATGAAATCGAATTGGAAGGGCTCCAGGATTGAGGTCCGCCATGCCCCTGAAAAGCCTGTTCTGTCTTCTGGCGGCTTGTCTTACGGCGGGCGCCGCATATGCGCAGGATACGCAAAAACTTACCGTCGTCGCCAGCTTTTCCATCCTCGCCGATTTCACCCGGCAGATCGGCGGCGACAAGGTCGAAGTCAAGTCGCTGGTCGGGCCGAGTGGCGATGTCCATGTCTACGAACCGAGCCCGGCCGACGCTCAATCCCTTGCCAAGGCGAAGCTGATTGTCGTCAATGGGCTGGCGCTGGAGGGGTGGATGCAGCGCCTGATCGCCGCCGCCGGCGCCAAAGGGCCTGTTGTCGTCGCCAGCGCGGGCGTCATGCCGCGCCTGGGCGACGCCGAAAGCGGCGAGAAGGGCGTCGACCCCCACGCCTGGCAAAGCATTGCAAACGCCAGGATCTATGTGGCCAATATCCTGGGCGGCCTCATCGCCGCCGATCCTGGCGACGCCGAGGTTTTCCGGGCCAACGCGAGCAATTTCGCCGCAAAGCTCGACACGGAGGAAACCAGGATCCGCGCGGCCATCGCGGCGATCCCCCCCGAGAACCGGCGCATCATCACCACCCATGACGCTTTCGGCTATTTCGGCCAGGCCTATGCCTTTTCCTTCATTGCGCCCGAGGGGCTTTCGACGGAATCCGAGCCTTCCGCCCGCGACGTCGCGCGGTTGATCGGCCAGATCCGGAAGGAAAAAGCCCCGGCGGTGTTCCTCGAAAACATTTCCGACCCGCGCCTGATGCAGCAAATCGCTCGGGAATCCGGGGCTAAAATCGGCGGCACGCTGTTTTCCGACTCGCTTTCGCCGCCGGACGGCCCCGCTGCCACTTACATTGCGATGATGGAACATAATATAATCGAGCTGAAAAAGGCGCTGATCCCAGCGCAACGTTAGAAACGTTAGAAATGTCAGGGAGTCCTATGTCCGAAGAGAAAATCCCCGTCACCGTGCTCACCGGCTATCTCGGCGCGGGCAAGACGACGCTGCTGAACCGTATCCTCACCGAGGACCACGGCAAGAAATTCGCGGTGATCGTCAATGAATTCGGCGAGATCGGCATCGACAACGACCTCGTGGTCGACGCCGACGAGGAAGTCTTCGAGATGAACAACGGCTGCATTTGCTGCACCGTGCGCGGCGACCTCATCCGCATCATCGAAGGTCTTATGCGCCGCAAAGGCAAGTTCGACGCCATCCTCGTCGAGACGACCGGCCTTGCCGATCCCGCCCCGGTGGCGCAGACCTTTTTCGTCGACGCCGACATCCAGAAGGACGCGCGACTGGACGCCATCGTCACCGTGGCCGACGCCAAATTCCTCGCCGCCCGGCTCAAGGACGCGCCGGAAGCCAAGAACCAGATCGCCTTCGCCGACGTCATCCTGCTCAACAAGATCGACCTCGTGACCAAGGAGGAACTCGAAGAGGTCGAGGCGCGCATCCGCGGCATCAATCCCTATGCCAAGCTGCACCTGACCACGAAATGCGACATCGACCTCGACAAGGTGCTCGACAGAAACGCCTTCGATCTCCAGCGCATTCTCGAAATCGAGCCGGCTTTCCTCGAAACCGAGGAGCACGACCACGATCACGATCACGGCCATCATCATCATGGTCATGATCATCATGAGCACAGTGAGGCCTGCGCCCCGGATTGTGGGCACGAACACCACGACCACGACCACAAGGATGATGGTCACAAGGAGCACGGTCACAAGGATCATGGTCACGCGCCAAAAGTGCTGCATGACGACGAAGTGCAATCCGTGGCCTTCGTGATCGACGGCCCCGTCGAGCCGGACCTTTTCCTGCCGTGGATCAATGACGTCGTCCAGCGCGACGGCCCGGACATTCTGCGCTCCAAGGGCATCCTCGCCTTCCCCAATGAGGAGAAGCGCTATGTGTTCCAGGGCGTGCACATGATCCTCGACGGCGACCTGCAACGCGCATGGAAGCCGGAGGAAAAACGCAGCAGCCGCATCGTCTTCATCGGCCGAAAGCTGAAGGAAGAGGAATTGCGGAAGGGGTTCCTGGCCTGCACGGCGGAGGCTTTGAAGGTGAGTTGAGCCGCGTCGATCTTGACAAGGCCGCTACGTGTGTATAAATACACACATGGATAGCAGGGACGTGATTTCAGCCCTTATCGCGGCCGGCTGGCGGCAGGTCGCTCAAAAGGGCAGTCACGTCCAATTCAAGCACGACACAATTCCCGGCCGCGTGACGGTTCCGCATCCGAAGAAAGACTTGCCCCTTGGCACGCTTCGAAGCATCGAAAAACAGGCCGGCTTCAAAGTGAGGTAAAGCCCATGCGCCAATATATCGCCCTTATCCATAAGGACGCTGAGAGCGACTTCGGCGTTTCGTTTCCCGATCTTCCGGGTTGCGTCACCGCCGGCGCCACGCTCGACGAAGCGCGCGACATGGCCGCCGAAGCCCTTGCCCTGCATCTTGAAGGTCTGACCGAGGATGGCGAGGCCATTCCAGAGCCTTCTTCCCTTGAAGCCGTCATGGCGGATGCGGTGAACCGGGACGGCGTCGCTATCCTGGTTGCCGCTCCCGCGCAGGCGGTCAAGGCCGTCCGCATCAACGTCTCTCTTCCCGAAGACGTTTTGCTCAGTGTTGACGCTTATGCGAGCGCCAACGGCTATAGCCGATCGGGCTTTCTTGCCTATGCCGCCAAAAAAGCCATGGCGGCATAATCGGCCTACCCTACTCCTCCGGCGCATCCATGATCGGGTCATACTGGCTGGCGTCAAAGCCGAACATGTCCCACGACTTTTTCATATGCGGCGGCAGCGGCGCGGTTACGTCGAGTTCGCCGCCCCTGGGATGCGGCAGGATCAGCCGCCGCGCCAGCAGATGCAGCTTGTTTTCGACGCCGTCGGGCAAGTTGCGGTTCGGGTCCCTGCGGCGATAGGAATCCTCGTCGCCATGCCCGTATTTCGGGTCGCCGACAATCGGGCAGCCGATGGCCTCGGCATGGGCGCGCAATTGATGGGTGCGGCCGGTCAAAGGCTTCATCGACAGCCACGCCAGGCGCGGCGTCAGCTTGTCGACCGTCGCGTAATAGGTGAGGGAATGCTGGGCGTCCTCCTCGCCATGCTTGGCCACACGCATTTTCTCGATGTCGCGGCGCTCTTCCAGTCCGTGCTTCCCCTTGCCGCGAGGCGGGCGGTTATCCCCCATCGCCTCGCCCTTGGCGAGGTAGAGCGATATGCGGCCCTGCGCAGGGCGCGGCACGCCCTCGACCATCGCCCAGTAGATTTTCTGCGCCGTGCGGGATTTGAAGATTTCGCCGAGATCGGCGGCCATTTTCCGCGTTTTCGCGATGAGCAGCACGCCGGACGTGTCGCGGTCGAGCCGATGCACCAGCACCGGCCGGTCGCCGCGCTCGTTTGCCAGCGACGCCAGCATGCCGTCGAGATGCACCTTGGTGCCGGACCCGCCCTGCACCGCCAGCCCGAAGGGCTTGTTCAGCACCATCAGGTCGCGGTCGTCGAGCAGGATCATGTCGCGGATGGCGCGGGCGTCGGCCTCGGAATGCACCGGCTTTTTGACAGCAGGCGCGGCGACGCCTTCCATGCTCAGCGGGGGAACGCGCACATTGGCTCCGGCGACAACGCGCGACGACGTCTCGACGCGCTTGCCGCTTAAGCGAACCTCGCCCTTGCGGCAGATTTTCGCCAGATGCGACAGGGACAGTGTCGGAATTCGCCGCTTGAACCAGCGGTCGATGCGCATGCCGTCCTCATCCTCGGTGACGATGAGGATTTCGACCTTCGACGTCTCCATATTGGGCGCGGGCTCGGGCTTTTCCTTGGCCTCGGCCGCGTGAAAGGCTTCCGCCGCTTCGCGCACCAGCTTGGCGGCCTTGACCGGATCGAAGCCGTCTTCCTCGGCGCGGATCTTTTTCGGACGCGCGGCGAAAAAATGCTTCGCCTTGGGCGCGGCGCCCTTGTCGACGGCAGGGCGCGTTCTTGCCCCCGAACGGCCTTTTCCGACTGCAGCCTTGCCGGTTCCCTTGGAAGCGCCCTTGGAGGCGCCGGTCACCCGAGTCATACGATTGCCCTCATGATCGCGAGCCCGCCGAACACGCCCGCAAGCGCCAGACCGACGGAGCCGCCGATGTAAGCCGCGCAAATCGCCAATTGGCCGCGCTCATAAAGCAGCGCCGCATCGAGCGAAAAAGCGGAAAAAGTGGTGTAGCCGCCGAGAATCCCGGTCAGCGTGAAGAGACGCACATGCTGCGTCCAGCTCTCGCCCGCACGAAAAGCCAGATAGCCGGCGATCAACCCCATCACCAGCGATCCCGAAATATTGATGAGGACGGTGCCCCACGGGAAATTCGTCCCCCAGAACCTTGCGGCGAGGAGATTGACCGTGTGACGAAGACAGCCGCCGAGACCGGCGCCGAAAAAAACGAGAAGATAGGCCTGCATGGCGC
>Ga0182030_10007848_pt1 | contig 22198 bp, 18 predicted proteins | sample 812S3MmetaG_FD_121299 | JGI IMG/M metagenome (GOLD analysis project Ga0182030, IMG submission 121299) | Permafrost microbial communities from Stordalen Mire, Sweden - 812S3M metaG (Illumina Assembly) | ecosystem: Environmental > Terrestrial > Soil > Wetlands > Permafrost | place: Sweden... | reverse complement strand
GTGGAGTCAGAGTGGAGTCAGAGTGGAGCCAGTGCCTAGCGGCGCTGGAGTCGGACTTCGAGCGAGTCGCGCAGGGCATCGCCGATGAAGTTGAAGGCGATGACCACCACGACGATGCAGATGCCAGCTGGGTAAATCTGCCACCACCAGCCGTTACCGGCGGCATCGACTCCATTGGAAAGCATGGTGCCCCAGTCGGTCCCGGGCGCCGGGACGCCAAAGCCGAGGAAGCCCAAGGCCGCCAACAACAAAATGGAGTCCGCTACCTGGAAAGTAGCGAAGACCACGATGGTCCCAACCGAGTTCGGAATGATGTGCCGACCGATGACGCGAGATCGACCACCGCCCATGACTTTGACTGCTTGGACATATTCGCGGACGCGTAGGGACAGCGTTTCTCCCCGGATGAGTCGGGCAGGTATGAGCCAACTCACAAAGGCGATGACCAAAATGATGAGCGTCTCGCTGGCTTGGAAGATGGCGACGAGGGCAATGAGAAGGAATAGGGCAGGAATGGACAGCAAAATGTCGACGAGTCGCATGAACAACGCATCGACCCAACCTCCGAAGAACCCGGAGATGGCGCCGTACAGCACACCCACAATGGTGGCCACGGCCGCAGACGCAAAGCCGATGGTCAGCGACGTTTGGCCGCCGTACATGAGTCGACCGAGAATGTCGAAGCCGGTGCCGTCGGTGCCCAACGGGTGTCCGTTTCCGGGAGCGGCATTGGACGGATTGGCCAGTACGGCCTCCTGGTTGATCTGTTCGGAGTGGTACACGTGTGGCCCAACAAAGCAGAAGAGCACCATGAAGATGATGGTGATGACGCCGGCCACGGCCAGCTTGTTCTCAATGAAGACGCGGAAGATCTGCGACGCCATACTGCCCGAACTCGAGACATCACCGCCGGTGGGCCCCACCATTTCGTTGGGGACCATTGTGCCGCCCATGATCCCCACCGGAAGTGGGGTCGATCCTGTGTCTGTGCCAAAAATTGGGTCCTCGGTAAAGTCTCCTGGCGTGGTCACGATGAGCTCCCGAATCGGATACGAGGATCGGCCACCGCGTAGAGAATGTCAGCCAGTAGGGAACCAATCACCGTGGCCACCGTAATCACCAATGTCGTCCCGAGCACCAGAGGGATGTCCACATTTTCTGCCGCTTGGACGGTGAGGAGACCCATGCCTGGGTAGTTGAAAACGTTCTCGGTGATGAGGGCTCCGCTCACGATGGCCGGGAGGGACAAACCAACCAAGGTCAAGATTGGGATCAGGGCATTGCGCAGCGCGTGGCCGTAGAGCACGCGCTGATTGCTCGCTCCCTTGGCCTTGGCTGTCCGGACATAATCCTCGGCCAGGGCATCCATCATTGATGAACGCATGTATCGACTGAAGGAAGCGATGGTCAACGCGCACAACGTGATCAAGGGCAGTACGAATGCTCGAGGATCGGTGAAGATCTCCCAGGCGGACCCCGTAGGCGGCGATACCGGGAATACGTGGTGGTCGAGTGCGAAGAAGATGATGAGTAGCGTGCCGAGCAAGAACGCTGGCATGGCGTAGAAGATGAACGACAGACCAGTCAACGTGTAGTCGGTGATGGTGTTGCGCCGGACGACCTGAATGATGCCCAACGGAATGGCGATAATCAAAGAGACAACGGTCGACACGCCAACCAGGAGGAGTGTACGGGGCAGCCGCTCGGCAATGACGCTCCGTACGCTTTGATTGAACTTGTAGGAATAGCCCAAATTGGGCCGCCAGATGGGCCAAACCAATCCCTTGATGTAGTGGTACAGCTGATCCCAAATGGGGAGATCAAGCCCGTTCTTCCGATTGAACTGCGCGATGAGCGCTGGAGTCGCTCTCGTTTGAAGGACCGCCTTGGCCTCCCCACCTGGAACGAGTTGAGCCAGTGCGAAGACAATGATCGATACGCCCAGAATGACTATGACGGCCTGAATCAGGCGGCGAACGAGAAATCCGATCATGTGGGTCCAGCACCGAAACGGGAAACCCCCCGGCTAAAGGCGCAAGCGCTCCAGCCGAGGGGTTTCATCCGTTACGTATGTATTAATTCGCGGTTGTTAGAGGGCCGCGACTACTTCCACCGCCAGTTTTCTGGGTTGATGGCCCACAGCGGGCTCTGCGGCGTGACGCCGTCGAGGCCGTGCTGAATCTCCGTCAACGCAGTGACGTAGTTGGGTTGGTAGATCACTGGAAGCTGCGTGGCCAAGTAGTTCTCGTAGGCCGTCAGGCTCACGTTGGACTTGTTGGTGGCCAAAATGAGCTGGTCATTCTTCTTGTCCGAGTAACTACCCGAGTTGGACCCTGCACCGGTCTGGAAGATTTCCTCACCAGTTGGGTAGTAGTCGGGGGCAAAGACCCAACCGGCTCCCCAGTTCTGGAGTTCCCAACCGCAACCCGAAGAGCCAGCCTTGCACGGCACCGCGTTACCAATGACGGTGTCGAATGAGGCCGAGCTGATGCTCACGTTGATGCCGTCTTGAGCCCAACTGGACTTCTCAGCATTCATCGTGTTGGTCACCAGAGCCGAGGTGTTGGCGTACTGGAGGTTGAAGGCCAGCTTGGCTCCCTTGGGGATACCCGCACCGCACTCACCTGAACCCGAGCCGGGCTTCTGGCAGGTGGACGTTCCGTTGGTGACGACCTTCCAACCATGGCTCGTCAAAAGCGACTTGGCCTTGGACGGGCTGTACTTGTACGGGTTGTTCTCTTCGAACTTGGAGGCGAACGGGTTGGCTGGCTCGACCGGTACGGGACCGTACGTGCCGACTCCATAGCCCTTGGAAATCTTGCTGATGTACAAGGGCTGGTCAACCAAGTACTGAATGGCTTGCCGGACGTACAGCTGGCTGAAGATCTTCCCGGCGTTACCGCCATCTCCGCTGGAGTTGAAGTTATACGGGAAGTAGTTGATCGACCAGGTGTAGAGGGGCGCCAACGTGAAGTTGGAGAGGCGAGAGTTGTTCTCCCCGGCCTTCAAGGCGTTCGACGTCGGCGAAGTGACATCGTCAATCGGAAGGAATCCGACATTGACTTGTCCGGCCGCCAACGCATTGAACTCAGCTGGCTCCGACGTGTACGGCAACTCACTGAACTTGGTCAGCGTTGGCTTGACCGGACCCGAGTACGAAGGGTTCGGGACAAACGAGATGTTGCCGCTGGCGTCAAAGTGGGACAGCGTCCAAGGTCCGTCAACCACGTGCCACAGCGAGCTGGTGGCGTAGGTCGAGAACGAACCGGAAGTGTCCGTTGAGTTCGGGTTGGCCGGGTTGTATCCCGACTGCTCCGACAAGAAGTTGTACACCGCGGTGCACTGGGCGTCCGTCGTGCCGTAGGTGGTGAAGGAACATCCACCCGAGCCCGGAGCTCCAGTAAGGCTGGTCACGTTCCAAGCATTCGGCATCGGGGTGATCTCCGAGAGCTGGTTGTAGGTGAACCAGTAGCTATTGACCTTGGTGTTGAGGTCGAAGGTGATCTCCGTCGGGCTGTTCACCGTGATGGTGGACACGTTGTCCGGCAAGGTGCCGGGCGCGTAACCGGCGAAACCGGCCTTCTGCGCGTGCATCATGTTCATCCAGAACATCACGTCGCCGGCACTCACGGTCTCACCGTTGTTCCACTTCCATCCCTTGAGGCTGACTTCCACTGTCGTGTTGCCCTTGGAATCAGTCCCGTACTTGGGTTGGTCGGCCACAGAGAGCGAAGGGTTGAGGTCTGGTGTCGAACCATTACCGAACCAGTACAAAGGCCGGTACATCAGCTCTTGGAACTGGTTGATATTGGAGACGCTGAAGAACGCCAGACTCATGTAAGGAAAGATGTAGTTCGGCGTCGCATTCGGCGTTTCTGCCCAAGTCGCCGTCGTGGGCGTCGATGCCCCACTCGTAGTCGACGAGGCAATTAGTAACCCCGTCGACATAATTCCTGCGGCAAAGGCCACGCAGGCCGCCCGCTTGAAAATCCCCTTCAATCCCATAGCACTCCCTTGCTATTAGGCCGCCCGTCTGACGACCACCACTGCACCTTCAGCCACCCCGGCGACTGAAGATTCCGTAAACGTAACGCAACTGCCACATTCGGTGTCGAGCTATATCTCAATTTTCCGTCAGGATCACCACTTTCAACGGTAGGGAACGGTGTATGAGGCCTCCTAACACACGAATCATGCGCGGAACGGGTCCCAAACGACCGTTTACGACATGCTGGGGACTACCTGTGCACGAACTGCGTGACATGTAAAGGTCCCCGTTACAATCCGTTTCAGAACAATGGTCTATATCCTTGCTCTTGCCGCCGCATTGTCCAACGCGCTGACCAGCGTGTTTCAACGCATGGGCGTCGAGGATGCCCCCGAAGAATCCACCATGACGATCAGCTTGATGGCTCATGCCATCAAGCGAGGGATCTGGCTTTTGGGGTTTTTCTTCATGGTGTGCTCTTTCCTGCTGCAAGCCTTTGCCCTTCACGTGGGTCGGCTTTCCGTGGTGCAGCCGATATTGACCATGGAGCTGCTCTTCCTCGTGTTCATTTTGGGGACCTATTTCGGCTACAAAATCGCCTTCCGCGAGTGGGCCGGCGCGTCCGCAATTGCCTTCGGACTGGCGGGATTCTTGGTGTTTTCGGCTCCAGGCGGAGGGAACAAAATCCCCTCCACCTTTGGGTGGATCGTCGTGGGCAGTATTTGTTGCGGAGTCATTGCTGTCACGGTGGTGGCGACTCGTTGGGGGCCTCGTTGGTGGAAAGCGGCAATGTTCGGAACCGCCGGCGCCGTGGCTTTTGCCTTTACGGCCGCGTTGATCAAGGTGATGTCGGATTTTGCCGCTAACGATTGGACGACTCTTTTCCTCCATTGGCAAACGTATGGGGTCATCGTCTTCGGCTTGGCCGGCTTGTTTTTGACCCAGAACGCCTATCACGCTGGTCCATTGGCGGCTTCGCAGTCCACCCTGGTGTTGGTCGACCCTCTGGCCAGCATCTGCATCGGGATTGCCCTCTATGGCGACAGCCTTCGCACGTCGGAACCCTGGGGTCCGCTGGAAGCAATCTCCCTCTTGGTCATGTTCATCGGCGCCGTCTTCTTGTCACACTCTCCCCTGGTCACGGGCCTAAAAGGCGAGGGCAAGGGAGCTGAATACGAGGAAATGCTCTCCCGCCGAACCAAGCACTACGAGGCCGAGGAAATCGAACACCAGTTGCCCGAAACTGGCCTGCCCCCCTTCTCTCCGACCTAGGACTGCGCTCTTTCCAGGACCCGGCGCACGAAGGCGGCGAAATGATCCGGGTGGGAGAGATGGGCGCCGTGCTGGGCGCCGTCGATCTCATAGGACTCGGCCCCCGGGACATGCGAGCCCAACCAGGCCACGGTCGAGCGGTGATGGGGCTGGCTGGCTTCGCCGCCCATCCCGAACACCGCGGGTACGGCGAGTTCGGCGACGTCGAAGGGCTGAGGGCCTCGCATGAAGGTCATATCGGCCACCAGCGCTGGGCCATCGGCTCGACGAGATGCCCTCCCTTCGTCGGTCAGGCGCTGCCACGACGATGGGCTGACCATTCGACTGAAAAACTGCTCCGCTTCGTCTCCGGGATCCTCAGCCATGGGGGTCCAGTCGCGGGGACGGTTCGTCCCGGGTCGGGTTCGGCGAAATCCCAGCCAGGGCATGGGGGGTTCAAATGCCCCGATTGAGTCGAACGTGCGAGGTTCTGCCAATGCGGCACCGACCACCACATCGCCACCCAGACTGTGGCCAACGGCAGAGAGGGTGGTGCCCCGGCCAGATGTGCGGGCCATTTCTGCCACTTCGAGCAGGTCAGCCACATGGACACCCAGATCCACCACGCCGGCGTCCCGGGAACCCTGATAGCCCCGACGGTCATAGGCCACCACGTTGATATCGGGTAGCCGGCGCATGACCCGCCGGAAGCTCTCGGCCCGGTCGAGCGAACCATGGACCAGCACAACGGTCGGTGCGGGGGAGGATGAAGCAGGTCGCTCAATGATGTGGAGGCCGACGGGGTAACTCATAGGCACGGCGACCATATCGCCATGCCTTGGGTGCCCAAGTACCACCGGTAGGGTGGGACCATGTCGAAATCTGAAGCCTCGCCGGGCTCTTTTGGCCCCAATGCGTGGCTGGTCGACGACATGTTCGACCGATTCTTGGTCGATCCCACCTCGGTAAGCGAGAGTTGGCGGGAGTTTTTTGCTGATTATCGGCCGGCTCCAGTGCCCGCCCCGCAGTCGACGCCACTGGCGGCGGAGGCAACTCTGGCGGAAGCCTCTTCCTCCCCCACGACGTCGATCGAGGCGCAGGAGGCGACCGTATTGCGGGGCGCCGCGTCGCGCATCGTGGCCAACATGGAGGCCAGTCTTTCCGTACCCACGGCGACCAGCGTGCGCACCGTACCGGCGCGATTGCTCGAAGTGAATCGCCAAGTCCTCAATAATCAGTTGGCGAGAACCACTGGCGCCAAGGTCAGCTTCACGCACCTCATCGGCTATGCCGTCGTGCGCGCTCTGCACGATGTCCCCTCGCTGAACGCCGCCTTCGTCGAGCATGCGGGCGACGCTGGCAAGCCCGGTGTCATCCATCACAAGCACGTGGGACTCGGGTTGGCCGTCGATCAGGAAAAGAGCGATGGATCGCGCACACTGCTGGTGCCGTGCATCCGTGATTCCGACACCTTGGACTTCCGATCATTCGTGATGGCGTACGAGGACCTCATTCGAAAGATCCACACCAACAAGATTTCACCGGACGACTTCGCCGGTACCACCGTCACCTTGACGAACCCAGGCACATTGGGCACGGTGCAGTCGGTGCCTCGGCTTATGCCGGGACAAGGCGCCATTATCGGCGTGGGTGCATTGGGTTACCCAGCCGGCTTCGAGGCGGCGGACCCAAGGGTGCTGGCCCAACTCGGCCTGGGCAAGGTCGTCACCCTGACCTCGACCTACGACCACCGCATCATTCAAGGAGCCGAGTCGGGCATTTTCTTGGGTCGGGTGGCGGCACTGCTCACTGGAGCAGATGGCTTCTATGACTCGCTCTTCGAGTCCATGGGCGTGCCCTATGAGCCCGTGCGATGGCAAACCGATTCCAACGCAGGGGAAGGCACCGAGGATGGTGAGCACCAACGCCTGGTCAAGCAGGTGCACGTGCAAACGCTCATCAACATGTACCGGGTGCGCGGGCACCTGATTGCCCACCTCGACCCACTCGACGCCGAGCCTCCGCACATTCACCCCGAGCTCGACCCGTTGACCTATGGCCTGACCATCTGGGACCTCCCTCGGCCGTTTGTGGCCGACGGATTGGCTGGTCGAGAAGTGGCCACCCTCGACGAGATCCTGCACGTCTTGCGCGATGCCTATTGCCGCACCCTGGGCATCGAATACATGCACTTACAGGATCCCGAGCAAAAACGTTGGATCCAACAGCACGTGGAGGGACAACCGAGCACGCTCAACTCCGAAGAGCAGCGCCACATCCTCGATCGGCTCAACGCAGCCGAGGTCTTCGAGCGATTCCTGCACACTCGCTACGTCGGCCAGAAGCGTTTTGGGTTGGAGGGAGCGGAATCAACCATTGTGTTGCTCGACACGTTGCTCGACTCGGCCGCTGGTTCCGGCGTGGCCGAGGTCGTCATGGGAATGTCCCACCGGGGCCGGCTCAACGTGCTGGCCAACATTGTGGGCAAGTCGTATCGAGAAATATTCGAGGAATTCGAAGGCAATCTCGATCCCGATTCGGTGCAAGGTTCGGGGGATGTGAAGTACCACAAGGGAGCCAGCGGGACGTTCTTGGGGAGCGCGGGCGAGGAGTTGCCGATCACGCTGGCCTCCAACCCCTCTCACCTTGAGGCGGTTGACCCGGTCGTCGAGGGCATGACCCGAGCCAAGCAAGATCGCCTGTCGCCGCCAACCGATGGCACGCCACGTGCCATGGCAGAAGGCACATATGGCTTCCCGTGCATGACCGTCCTCTTGCATGGAGACGCCGCTTTTGCCGGTCAAGGCGTGGTAGCCGAAACGCTGAACCTGTCTGGACTCTCTGGGTATCGCACCGGAGGCACGGTGCACGTGGTGATCAACAATCAGCTGGGTTTCACCACCGCCCCAGCGTCGGCTCGCTCGTCGGTCTATCCGACCGATGTGGCCAAAATGGTGCAGGCGCCAATCTTTCACGTCAACGGGGACGACCCCGAAGCCTGCGTGCGTGCCGCTCGCCTCGCCTTCTCTTTCCGTCAGACATTCCACAAGGACGTTGTCATCGACATCGTGTGTTACCGCAAGCACGGGCACAACGAAGGGGACGATCCGAGTTACACCCAGCCCTTGATGTATCAGCGCATTGACGCCAAGCGGTCGGTGCGCAAGCTCTATACCGAGACGCTGGTGCGACGGGGTGACATCACGCTTGAAGATGCCGAGTCGGCTCTCGACGACTTCAATAACTCCCTGCAAACGGTCCTGGACGAGGTGCGAGGCGAACCTTCCTTGGCTCCCGACCACCTGCCGCCGTATGAAAAGTCCACCACGACCGTCCCGTCCGAATCGACCGGGGTTTCAGGTGAAGTATTGACCGCTTTGGCGTCCTTGGTGCGCACTGCTCCCGAAGGCTTCACCATCCACCCCAAGCTGGAACGCCAGTTCGCCCAGCGCGACGAAGTGGTGGCCTCCGGTCAAGTCGATTGGGCTTTGGCTGAGGCCATGGCCATGGGGTCGTTGCTGTATGAAGGCGTCAACGTGCGCCTGACCGGGCAAGACACCCGCCGCGGCACGTTCAGCCAACGCCATGCTGTCCTCGTCGACTACGCCGATGGCGATGAGTTCATCCCACTGGCTCATATCGCCGATGGGTTGACGCGCGTCGGAGCGGCCCCGTTGATCCCGACGAAGGGCCGGATTGGGAGCTTCACCGCGCGCGATTCGTTGCTATCGGAATACGCTGCCGTGGGCTTCGAATACGGATATTCGGTTGAAGCGCCCGAAGCCCTCGTGCTCTGGGAAGCGCAGTTCGGTGACTTCGTCAACGGCGCCCAGATCATCATCGACAACTTCTTGGTGGCGGCCGAAATCAAATGGGGACAGTTCTCCGGCCTCGTCTTGTTGTTGCCCCACGGATACGAAGGGCAGGGACCAGAACACTCATCGTCGCGATTTGAGCGGTTCCTCTCGTTGAGTGCACGAGACAACATGCGAGTGGTCGTCCCTTCGACGGCAGCGCAGTACTTCCACTTGCTGCGGTCGCAATCAATGCGCCAACCCAAGCGACCGCTGATTGTGGTCACCCCCAAGTCATTGTTGCGGGCCCACAGCTCGCGTTCGGATATTTCAGAGTTGGAGCACGGATCGTTTTCGACTGTGCTGGATGACAGTGACGTGGCAGACGTCGAAACGGTACGCCGCATTGTCCTGTGCAGCGGGAAAATCGCTCATGAAGCCGACCAGCGCCGGCAGCAATTGTCGGCCGATGAAGATCCCGCCGCTTCTGCCGTGGCCATCGTGCGCGTCGAACAGCTCTACCCATGGCCCGGGGAGCGCCTCTCGGCCGTCTTCGAGGCCTACCCGTTGGCCGAAGAAATGGTGTGGCTGCAAGAGGAACCGGAAAACATGGGCGCCTGGTCTTTCGTGCATGCTCGGCTCCATGCCTTGCTGCCCGATCGGCTGAAGTTGCGCCATGTGAGTCGGAACGAATCGGCGAGTCCCGCCATTGGAAGTGCCGCCCTCCACCAGTTGGAGCAGGCTGACTTGTTGCGGCGCGCCATTGGCTGAGACACATCACGTCGTGGTGGACGGTTCAAATCTGGCCACCGAAGGGCGCACGCTTCCCAGCCTTAAGCAACTGGACGAAGCCGTGCGGGCGTACGCCGAAGAAGATCCCACTGGCGTCATCACCGTGGTGGTGGACGCTTCGTTTGAGCATCGCATTGATGAATCCGAACGCGAGATGGTCCGCGACGCCATGCTCAACGGCGAAATGGTGTCGCCACCAGCCGGAGCCATCGGTCGCGGCGACGCCTTCGTGTTGCGGATTGCTGAGCGGACAGGCGCCATCGTCTTGTCCAACGATTCGTTCCAGGAATTCCATGGTGAACATCCGTGGTTGTTCGATGAGGGCCGACTCATTGGTGGCAAACCGGTTCCCGGAGTGGGGTGGATCTTCACGCCACGTCTCCCGGTCCGTGGCCAGAAGAGCCGCGCCGCCACCGCCGAAGCGCACGCCAAAACAGATCCCGCATCGCCCCCGGCCAAGGCAGCCGAACTGGCCAAGGCGGCCAAGAAAGCAGCGAAGCGCACGTCCAAGAAATCGAGTGTGGCCATCGAAACGTCGTGGCCCATCACTCCCGCTCAGCCGCCTCCGGCCCGACGAGGCAAGAAGGCTTCGCCGGCAGTGGACCCAGCCCTCTCGACCGCTATTGATGAAGCGGTGGCCGAAGCGCTTGATCCTCCCAAGGCGGTGAAGGCAGCCAAATCCTCGGCCAAGAAGAAGGCACCGGCGAAGAAGGCGGCGGCACCGAAGAAGGCGGCGACTGGCAAGAAGGCAGCGCCCACGAAGAAAACTGCCGCCGACAAGAAGCCTGCGACGGCCAAGCAAGCTTCGTCAGCCAAAAAGGCGGCCGACGCGAAAAAGGCGCCCGACGCCAAAAAGGCGCCCGTAGCCAAGAAGACGCCAGGACCCAAGGCCCCCAAGAAGCAGGCTGTCTTGGCCGCCGCTGCCCCAGTAGGCAACAGGGTGCCGGCCACTCCGCCGCCGGCGGTCAATGCGCCGATGGCCTTCATCAACTTTGTGGCCGCCTACCCGGTTGGCAGCACGATCGAGGGAGAAGTGGTGTCCTTCACCTCCCACGGCGCCATGGTCGACGTCGTGCTGCCTGAAGGCGGCAGCCTGCATTGCTACATCCCCCTCAGCGCCATGGGAAAGCCGCCACCCACCAAGGCGCGTGAAGTGCTGACCAAGGGTGAGGTGCGACCATTTGTCCTGGCTGGCCTGGACCCACCTCGACGGGTGGCAGAACTGGCGCTACCGGTGCAGCCAGCGAAAAAGCGACGGGGGCCAGTCAAGAAGGCTGCGAAAAAAGCTGCAGGACGTGGTGGTCGATAGTCTCGGTCCAATGGAGATGCCAGCACCGAGTGATGTACTGGCCCACCGGCCGCCGTTCCTGTTCGTCACGTCCATTGATTCGGTTGATCCCGGCGTTTCCGCGCGAGGGCGGTGGGAGTTGACCGGGGATGAACCGTTTTTCGCCGGCCACTTTCCTGGACGCCCCACGCTGCCCGGAGTGCTGATGGTCGAATCCCTGGCCCAGCTCGGTGGCATTGCCGTACTGCTCGATGAGCGATTCACCGGCAAGTTGCCCCTCTTCGGCGGCATTGAGCGGGCCCGGTTTCGACGCCAGGTTGTTCCAGGCGACACGCTCGACCTTGAGGTCACGCTCGATCGCATGTCCTCGCGAGCGGGCAAGGGACACGGCATAGCCACCGTCGACGGACAGAAAGCTTGCGAGGTGGAACTCCTCTTCGTCATTGTCGATGCCGGTGCTGCCTGATGCGTCTGGCCACCTGGAATGTCAATTCGCTGACGGCGAGGTTGCCGCGGGTGACGGAGTGGATCGAAGCGCATCAGCCTGACGTGCTGTGTCTCCAAGAAACCAAGCAGGCCGACGCCAAGTATCCAAACGATGTCTTCGAGACGATGGGATACGAGTCTGCTCACCATGGCGACGGACGGTGGAATGGTGTGGCCTTATTGAGCCGGGTTGGCCTAAGCGACGTCGTACGCGGCTTCGACTCAGCGGAAGAGGCGCATGGTTGCCGCATTGTCGCTGCCACCTGCGGTGGCGTCCGTGTCCATTCGGTCTATGTGCCAAATGGGCGGAGTTTGGACAACGAGTTCTACGGGTTCAAGCTGGAGTGGTTGTCGCAATTGCGCACCATGCTCGACGAGACCTGCCCGCCTGGCACGTCGGTGGCAGTTGGCGGCGACTTCAACGTGGCACCGCTCGATTCCGACGTGTGGGATCCCGCTGCCTTCGAGGGGATGACCCATGTGAGCGAACCGGAGCGGGCGGCGCTGCAACGGGTCATGGATTGGGGCCTCGACGACGTGTTCACTCGCTTCAATGCACCAGGCACCTTTAGCTGGTGGGACTATCGCGGCGGGGATTTTCATCTGGGCCGAGGCGTGCGAATGGATCTCATTCTGGTGAGTCCTGACCTGGCCGAACGGGCCACCGGCTCATTCGTGGACCGTGAAGCACGCAAGACCAATGACGCCGGGAAACCCTCCGATCACGCCCCTGTGGTGGTCGATCTCCGCGATTCGTAGACCCTGGGAGCGTTGGACCTCAAGGGTCCGACACAGCGCAGCTGAACCCTGGCCGTTGGTGTGGCCAATTCTCATCGTGCCCGCGTAAGCGACATCCGAACTCGTGACTCTTTCTTAGGCAGGCGGGAGGCGCCAGGGACCTCCTGACTGCAGGCATGCGGCGCCATGTGGACCGAGGGAAGAAAGGCAGGTCATGCGCAGCACAGCTGTGGATATCTCCATTCCATCGCCTACCCCGCGCCAGTTCGGCCCGCTGGCCCGACTCTTGGGGGCACCGCTGGTTCTCGCCCTGGCCATGACGGTGCCCTATTTCGGGATTGTGGCGGTCGGTACCGTGCTGTCGACAATCCATACTGCGGTGAACTCTTCAGTCGCCGGAGCCGCCGCGCCCGGTCAAGGGAGCCCTTTCGATTGCACCGGACCGACGACCTACACCATCGCGTTTGGGAACGCTTCGGTGCCAACGGGTGGCACGCTCTACGCCGTCGACACCAGCTCCATCGGGCAAAGTTCGGTCACTGATACGGCCGTCTCGGCCCAGCCGGCCGGGACAAACAACTTCAGTCCCAATGCGCTCGGGATTACCAAGGGCGGTGGAGCGGCCTATATGGCCGAAGAACCCGTCACGGGATTGACGACGCCGATTTATGAATACAACACGGCGACACAACTGTGGAGCACCTTCAGCGGCACCGCGTCGACTGGGAGCGTTGTGGCCGGAGCGGTGGATCCGTCCAGTGGGATCTATTACTACGCCCTCTTTGCGGGCGGCCGGGCCACCATTTACGGATTCAATACGACGACCAACACCGCCATCAGCGGCGTCATCGCCACGACGTCGCTCCCGACGGGTGGTTCGGGAATGGCCAACGGTGATTTTGCCTTTGACCAAGCGGGTGACCTGTACCTGATCGATAGCTCCGGCACGCATGCCGCACTCGGCGTGGTGGACGGGCCCTTGCCAACGGCTGGTACTCCCAATGGCGTCGCCCTGACCGACACCACCTTGGCTAGCTATTCGGACCCGTCTAGCTTTGCCTACAACGGCATTTCCTTTGACAACTTCGGTCACCTGTATCTCCAATACACCAGCGGATTCGCTCCGCATGCCTCCACCTACCTGATCGAGGTCAACCCCAATACGGGAGCCCCCTTGGCCGGACCGACCCAACAGGGAATCACCGGTGAGCCCGGGGTCGACTTGGCGGCTTGCCAACTCAACCCGACCCTGCTCGTCAAAAAGGACGTCGTCAGTAGGGCATCACCCACCGATCAATTTGGACTGTCGGTGACCGGAGGGGGCATCACCCTCGGAAACACAGCGACCACGACCGGGTCGACCACCGGCGCGCAGTCTGCGGTGGCCGGACCGGTCATCGGAGTGTCGGGTACCAACTACACCGTCGCCGAGACAGCCACGAATAATGACCTGGCCGACTATTCGACCACCTATAACTGCACGGACGCGGCCGAAGGCAACGCCGTCGTCGCATCGGGGTCCACGCAATCCTTCGTGCTGAACTTTCCCAATCCGGGCACCGACGAGACCGGCCCGTTTGTGACGTGCACCTTTACCAATACAGCTGCGCCGTCGTTGTCGCTGACCAAGGCGCTCTCGGGGAACCGAGTCAGTCCGGGCGACCAGTTCACGGTGCAGATTCATTCGGGAGGTGCCAGCGGTCCCGTGGTCAACGACACCGCCAACGCCACCACGAGCGGGCCTGGCTCGACCGTCACGGCGGGTTCGGGCACCACGGGCACGTACTTCGGCACGGCCGGCACTACCTACTCCCTGACCGAGGTGGCGGCCTCGGGGACATTGGCCGATTACACACCAACCATTTCTTGTACCGACGCCAACGGTGTGCAGGCCGGATTGCCGACCAATCTGCCCTTCGACGTCTCGCTCCCCATCACCTTGGCGGCCGGGGCGGCGGTGTCGTGCGTCTTGACCAATCAGGCTGTCGCCAATGCGGCGCCCGCCATCACCATCGTCAAGTCGGCCACCGTCGACGATGTCAACGCCGATGGCAAGACCGATCTGGGCGACACCGTCTCGTGGAGCTATGTCGTCACCAACACCGGCAACATCACGTTGCACGACATGGGCGTCAACGACGTCACGGCGGGAGCGGTGCACTGTCCCGACACATCGCTGGCGCCGGGAACCAGGGAGACCTGTCACGCCCGATCCAGCCACACCATCACCCAGAGCGATGTTGACGCCGGGGTGGTGGACAATACGGCCACAGCCAGCGGTACAGCGACGGGATCACGTACACCGACGGTCTCGGGACCTTCGTCGACCACTACCCCCATCGATCAAAGCAACGGCATCACTCTGGTCAAGTCGGCCACCGAGAACGACGTCAATGCCGACGGCAAGACCGATCTGGGCGACACCATCGCCTGGACCTACGTGGTGACCAATACCGGAAATGTGACCTTGAGCAATGTCGGGGTCAATGACCCAGAAGCCGGTGTCGTCCATTGTTTGTTCACCAGACTCGCCCCGGGCTCCTTCGAGACATGCGCGGCGGACACGCTGCACACCATTTCCCTGGCCGATGTGGATGCTGGTGTGGTCGACAACACGGCCACCGCCCAGGGTTCGGCGCCGCGGTCGAGCGTTCCGACCATTTCGGCTTCCTCGTCGACCTCGACTCCGGTGGTGCAAGTGAGTGGGATTTCGCTGACCAAGTCGGCCCTGGAGAATTCGTATTCATCGCTCGGCCAGACCATTCACTACAGCTTCATGGTGACGAACACAGGAACGGTCACCCTCTCGCATGTGGGTATTCACGACGACCTCCGTGGATTGGTCGGCGCGAGTTGTCCCATCACCACGATGGAGCCCTCCGCCTCACAACACTGCACGGCGTCCTACGCCGTGACCCAGGCCGATATGAGCGCCCAGACCATCGTGAACCAAGCCACGGCGCAGGGCGATCCGCCCGGAAGTCTCAACCCGGTCGTATCGCAACCGTCAACGGTGACGACGCCGCTGGCCTCGATCGCGATCGTCAAGCAGGTGTGCGCCTCGGCATCGGCGCAAGATTGCAGGCAGGGCGGTGCCGGTCCGTGGGGGAGCAGCACCACCATCTCGCCGGGTTCCACCGTGTACTGGCGGATCATGGTGACCAATACCGGTCGGATCGATCTGCACGGCGTTACCATCGCCGATGCACTCGAGCCATCGTGTGGTCTGGCTGGTGGAACTCTCTCAGTAGCCGTTGGCGCGTCGGTTGGGCTTTATTGCGCCACGCCGAGCGTCACGTCCAGCCTGATTAACGTCGCTACCGCCAACTTCGGTGGTTCGGGGGCAGCTCCGGTGACGTCTTCGGCCCAGATCAACGTGGCGATTCCGCAATCGGCCGCTTCGCCAGGACAACTGGCCTTTACTGGCATCGAATCGCTCGACGCCAAGATCGGCGGAGGCATCGCCGCAATCTTCGTTGGACTGTGGTTTGTCGTGGTGAGTCGTCGGCGTCGACCTCGCATGACCGGGCTGAAGGGGGAGCAGGGCGGCGACAAAGGAGGCCGCCTTGGGTAAGCGGACGCCACGCCGGACGGTGGCGTGGGTCGGTGTGGCCATGGCCCCGTTTGTGCTCTCGGCCTGTCGCCATGTGCCCGAATCCACTTCGGCCGTGCCGCAGCGGGCAACTGCAGCCACGGCGGCGCCCCATTTAAACGAAGGCCGACCGACCGATCCCCGCCTCAGTGTTGTCAACGACACCACAGCCCGTACGGACGTGGCGTTGACGTCATGCGCCGGTGCGTTTGGATCCTGGGTCGCATCGGGAAAGGTGACGAACTCAACCTCCGCCGCGGCGACCTACGACATTGAGATCACCTACACCGATGCGCACTCGACTGTGCTCGGGGTCGAGAAAACAATCGTGACGGCGTCCCCGAAACAAACGCAGAGTTGGCGGGCGACGTGGCCGTCGTCAATGACCAGCGGGGTCACTTGTGTGCTCAATGCGGTGTCACGGAGCGCGTAACGACATTCGTGTGGATTGTGTATACCTCTGTGGGTGGGAGCACTTATATGAGTATGACGAGACTGACCGTGAGAGTTGACGAGGATCTTGTTGATGAACTTCGAGAACAAGTGGGGGATCGCGGCATCAGCGCATTTGTGAATCAAGCCGTCCGGCATGAACTCCAACTCAGGAGAATCGGTGAGCTACTTGTCGACCTCGAGAATGAGCTCGGGCCGCCCGATGAAGACATGGGGGTCGAAGCACTGGCGTCTTTGGATCGCTGAACGACAGGGTGAGTTAAGAATTGAGGAGTTCGCCTAGAAGCATCTGCACTCGACGGTCGATCTCTTCGATGATAGGTCGAACCTGTTCCGGCGGCAGGCCGGCTGGGTCACTCAGTTCCCAATCGATGTAGCGTTTGCCGGGGTAGACAGGGCACGTGTCGCCGCAACCCATGGTGACAATCACGTCAGCTTGGCGCCCCAGGGTGTCGGTGAGCGGTTTGGGGAACTCGCGAGACACGTCCAAGCCCCGCTCGGTGAGTAGCGCCACCACTGATGGATTGAGCGCGTGCCCCGGTTCGGACCCGGCAGATTCGACTCGCACGCGTCCTTGGGCGTAGTGCTCGAGCAAGACTCGGGCAGCCAGGCTTCGGCCCGCGTTGTGCACGCAGAGAAACAGGACGATAGGCGTGTCGTTCACGATGGGTTCATGAGGTCGGCGACTCGATGGAGGAGTTTGGAGCCGGATCGTGGTGCGGCATGATGATGTCGGAGGCCGCTCGTTGGGTGAGGTCAGGGTAAAGGACCTTGACCACCACAAAGGCGAGGATTCCGCCGGCAATTTCGGCCACGACAAATGTCGGCACCGAAGATGGGGCAATGCCGGCGAACGTATTGGAGAACATGCGGCCTACCGCAATGGCCGGGTTGGCGAAACTGGTCGAACTCGTGAAGAAGTACGCCGCTCCGATATAGGCGCCGACGGCAGCGGGTGTCGCGCTCACCCGCTTGGTGCGAGCCAAAGCGAAGATCAACAAGATCAGGCCCAAGGTGGCCACGATCTCCGAGACGAAGTGCGGCCCACTGGCTCGATGCTTCGTTGAGATGCTGACGAGGGGCAGGGCAAACATGGCGTTGGCCAGTAGGGCTCCGCAAATGCAGCCAGCCACCTGCACGGGCAGATAGGCCAAGGCGTCTCGCCATGACAGGCCGCCGAAGGCCGCATCGACGAACGACACCACCGGGTTGAGGTGGGCACCCGATACTCCGCCGACCATGAGGATGACGGCGTAGAGACCGGCGGCCGTTGCGAGGGCGTTTTCCAGGAGCTGCAGCCCCGTGTTGCCGGGCGAGAGGTGCTGTGCGGCAATCCCCGAACCAACCACAATGGCCGCCAAAAAGGTGCAGCCAAGACCTTCCGCGATCAGGCGACGCCAGAGTGCCGGTTCACGCATGCGTTGCGTTGGACCTCGTCACGAGGTGGCTCACACTGGAGCAACACGCAGATTCGCCGGGCGCACTCAGCAAAGGGTCGCCTTCAGCGGCATCGGTATCGGCCAGCACGGTGTAGAACTCCCAGGCCAACCCGTCGGGCGACGCTGCCCACACTTTGTCCTGCCTGGCGTAGCAACAATCGACATCGTTTTCGACCGCCGTCTCCAGGTCCTCTCCGGCTAAGCGCACCTGCGCAGCGACCACTTCAGCGGTCGACGAGACCTCGACGCCGAGGTGGTTGAGGGTGCCGGGCGATTGGGATTGGTCCTCAATCAGGACCAATTTCAGAGGCGGGTCCTCAATGGCGAAGTTGGCGTAGCCGGGACGGCGCTTAGCCGGCTCAGTCCCAAAGAGCTTCTGGTAGAAGGCCACGGCTTCGTCGATGTTTTCGACGTTGAGAGCGAGTTGCACGCGAGACATAGGGGACCTCCGGTACATTGATGGTTATCGATGTGTAGAGTATGGACAACATATTCACATCTGTCAATGGGAGAAGAGGGATGAAGACCCGACTACAAGCAACCGCTACGCCGTGTTGCCCTTCGGTGTTGACTTCGGCCCTGAGCGCGGCCGAAGCGGCTGAGTTGGCGGATGGCTTCACGGCTTTGGCCGATCCGGCTCGGTTGCAGGTGCTCAGTATTTTGGCGGCCAGCAGCGCGGGCGAAGTCTGCGTCTGTGATTTTGTCGAGCCCCTGGGCAAGAGCCAACCGACTGTCTCACACCACATGAGGATCTTGTCCGAAGCGGGACTGGTGCACGGCGAGCGTCGGGGCAAGTGGGTCTACTACTCGTTGGATCGCGACCGCTTGGCCGCACTCCGGGGTGCCATCGACGCCTGACTAGGCCAGCACCGCTTCAATGAGTGAAGGGCCTTCGGTGGCGTAACTCTTCTCCAAGGCCTTGACGAGCGCTTCGGCCGTGTCGACTCGGACGGCCGGAACGCCGAGACCTTGGGAGAGTGACACGAAGTCGAGGGTGGGGTCGTCGAGGTCCAACATCCGTCGTGACTGTTCGCCACCACCGTCGGCACCCACTCGTTGGAGTTCCATATGCAAGATGGCGTAGCTGCGGTTGGCCAGGATCAATGTGGTGACGTTGAGCTGTTCACGGGCCTGGGTCCACAGTGCTTGGAGGGTGTACATGGCGCTGCCGTCGGCTTGGAGACAGAGCACGCGGCGCCCACCACCAGCCACGGCGGCACCGGTGGCGGCTGGCAGACCGAAGCCGATAGCCCCGCCAGTAAGGGTCAGCCAGTCATGGGGCGGTGCCCCCGCAGTCGCTCCCGAGACTCCGAAACCCGACGTGTTGCCCTCGTCGACCACGATCAGATCCGCGGGAAAGGTGGCGCCGATGGCGGTGGCCAGGGATTGTGCATTGAGGGCACCGCTCGGCGGATCGGGGCGGTCGGCCGGTGCCGGGGTGGCGGCGTCGAGGGGAGCGTTCACCGCATCGGCTAGGGCTTCGAGGGCGCCGACAGGGTCTTCGGTGGGCTGCACGAGCGCCTGCACAGTGCAGCCATCTGGGACGAGGTCGCTCTCCTTGCCGGGGTAGGCGAAAAACGAGACGGGGGATTTGGCGCCGACCAGAATCAGGTGCTGCACCCCATCGAGTTGCACTTGCGCCATCTCAGCCAAGTAGGCCAGGCGATCGACGGCCGGGATCCCGGCGCCGCGGGCCAGATTGGTCGGGAAGGTCTCGCCCAACAACGTGGCGCCGGTCGTTGTGGCGATCCGGCTGGCGGCCCGTAGACCGTCGAGCCGCAACGCTGCACCACCCAACAAGATCGCGGTGCGTTTGCCCGTGGCCAGGCCTCGGGCCGCATGGGCAACGGTGTCGTCGGGGACCGCGCTGGGCCGGATCCGGGGTCGAGGTGGGCAAGTTCCATTGCTACTTTCGGTCCAGGAAGAATCGGCCGGCAGCACCAATGTGGCTACACACCCCGGAGGCCGGCAGGCCGCCTCGACCGCATCGGCGGCGTCAGCCCCGACATCATCGGCTCGGGCCGCCACTCGGTACCAGCCCGAGACCGAGCGAGCGATGGAGGGGATGTCTGATTCGAGTGGCGCATCGAAGCGGCTGTGGTAGGTCGCGTGGTCCCCGACGATGTTGACCACCGGGACCCGAGCTCGCCGGGCATTGTGCAGATTGGCCAACCCGTTGCCCAAGCCGGGACCCAAGTGCAGGAGGGTGGCGGCGGGGGTCCCGGCGACGCGGGCGTAGCCGTCGGCCGCTCCCGTGGCGACTCCTTCGAAGAGGGTGAGGACACCGCGCATTTCCGGTACGTCGCTGAGCGCCGCCACGAAGTGCATTTCTGAAGTGCCCGGATTGGCGAAGCACACGTTGACGCCGGCTTGGACCAGCGTGGTGAGGAGCGAGCGGGCGCCGTTCATTGGTTGCCTCCGTTCATGGGGTCAGGCCGGAGGACGGAAAGATGCGTCCCGGCCCGAGTATCCCGCGAGGGTCGAAGACCGCTTTGATCGAACGCATGAGCGCGAGGACGGTCGGATCAACCGTGTCGAGGTAGTACTCCTGCTTTTCGGTCCCGATGCCGTGTTCGCCCGAAATCGCTCCACCGGCGGCGATGGCAGCGGCGAAAATGGCCACAATCAAGGCGTGGCGGCGTTCGGCGTCGGGTTGGAAGACCGAGAGGTGCACGTTGCCGTCGCCCACATGGCCGCAGCCGGTGACCAAAGCGCCGGCACCGTTGGCCAGTTCGGCCACTTCGGCCAAGTACGCCGGGATGGCCGCACGGGGCACGACAGCGTCAATGATGTCGTCGGCTCCAGCCGCCTTGGCCACGAAGAATGACTTCTCCCGGGCGGAGATGAGTTGGGCTCCGGCGGTGGAGGGGAGGACGTAGACGTCGAGCGCGCCCAGCTTGGAGAGCAAGGTGGCCAACTCCTCCACGTCGCCCTCGACCCGGGAAGCGTTCATGCCTTCAAGGACGACGACCAAGTAGGCCATGGCCTCCGCTTTGATGTCCTCAGGTATGCCGAGGTCGAGGCCAGCGGCTTGAGTCAGTCCCGACATGGAGATGAAGTCGATGTACTCGAGGATGGACGGGTCGACGCCGCTGCTGACGATGTGGGGCACGGCGTGAGCGACCTCATCCAGCGTGGCGAAGGGGGCCAGGACTGTGGCTGCGGCAGCGAGGCGGGGGTGCAACTTCACCGTCACCTCGGTGGTGACGGCCAAGGTGCCTTCGGAACCGATGAGGAGTTGGGTCAAGTCGTAGCCCGACGAGCTCTTGACGAACTTGCCGCCAGTGCGCATCACGGTGCCGTCGGCTAGCACCACCTCGAGTCCGAGTACGTGGTGCCGGGTCACGCCGTAACGCACGGCGCGCATGCCGCCGGCGTTGGTGGCCACGTTGCCGCCCAGTGACGCGCTGACCTCGCCGGGGGAGACCGGGTAGATCAAGCCGAGCGGCTTGAGGGCTTGGTCGAGTTCGTCCAGGGTGACGCCGGGCTCGAGGACGGCGACCTGGTTGTCCGTATCGAGCTGGCGAATGGCCCGCATGCGGTCGAAGGAGAGCACGATCCCGTCGCTGACCGGGAGGCAGCCACCGGCCAGACCCGTGCCGCTGCCCCGCACGACGACTGGGACCGGCGTTGGGTGGTCGTTGCAGAGGCGGAGGAGGGCGGCGACGTCGTTCGTGGAGCGGGGGAAGACGACGGCCAAGGGAGTGACCGGTTGCTCCCCGAGTGCCTCGTCGTGGGTGTAGTCGATTGGGACGTCTGGGCTGGCGAGGACTTGGTCTTCGCCGAGAGTGGCGCGGATTTGGGCGAGGAGGTCTAGGCGAGGCGACTGGGGAAGTTGGGCGGTCTCCTCGGGCTTGTCCGGCATCAATTCGACACTACTGGCTGGTATGGCCCTCGCCGCTGTCCGAAATCTTCGGCTCTCTTCGGTGACCTGTTTTCAGAAAAGGTTCGCTGGGGTGAACTAATTCGAGAGACAACCATCCTCATGCCCCGCCCCGCCCCGCCGAGTACCTATGAGCCGTTTTCCAGGCGCTTGCGGAGTTCGGCTACCCGCTCACTTACCTCAGAGGCCGCAGTGGGCGCAGCCGCCTTAGCCAGCCGGGCGATGGTGTCTTCCACCGCGGCCAGCCACGGACTCGGGCCCCGTGGTCGAGATGATGCGTCCTGAGCTGACCAGCTGCACCACAATTCTTCCTCGGCTCGGGTCAGGGCCACGTAGAAGAGGCGTCGCTCCTCGTCAATCGTATCTTGCGTGCGGGCCGAGGCAATGGGCATGAGCCCTTCACTGAGTCCGACGATGATCACGGTGTGCCACTGCAGGCCCTTGGCCCGGTGAAACGTGGTGAGGACCACGGCGTCGCGCTCAATCTCTTCCTC
>Ga0182030_10007847_pt1 | contig 22198 bp, 16 predicted proteins | sample 812S3MmetaG_FD_121299 | JGI IMG/M metagenome (GOLD analysis project Ga0182030, IMG submission 121299) | Permafrost microbial communities from Stordalen Mire, Sweden - 812S3M metaG (Illumina Assembly) | ecosystem: Environmental > Terrestrial > Soil > Wetlands > Permafrost | place: Sweden... | reverse complement strand
CTCGGCATTCCCTACTACGTCGTCAACCAGCAGGAGCGTTTTGAAAAGGATGTGGTCCGCCCCTTCGTCGACGAGTATCTCTCCGGCCGCACACCGATTCCCTGCTCGCTCTGCAACGACCACATCAAGTTCGATCAGTTGCTCAAGACCGCGCGCTCCATCGGCGCCGACAGCATCGCAACCGGCCACTACGCAGTCAACGAATTCGATCCGGAGCGCCGCCGCTGGATCCTCAAGCGCCCCGCCGATCTCGCCAAGGACCAGACATACTTTCTCTTCGGCCTCACTCAAGCCCAGCTCGCGCGCACGCTGTTTCCTCTCGGCCACATGACCAAGCCCGAGGTCCGCGAAGTCGCGCGCCAGCGCGGTCTAGCTCTCGCCGAAAAGGCCGACTCGCAGGAGATCTGCTTCATCCCCGGCGGCGACTACAAGCAGTTCCTCACCGCCTATCTCGAGGAGCAAGGCGAAGCAATGCCGGAAACCGCTGGCGAGCTCGTCGCTTCCAACGGCGAAGTCATCGGCCGCCACCAGGGAATCTCGAACTTCACCGTTGGCCAGCGCAAGGGCCTCGGCATCAGCTCGCCCGCGCCTCTTTATGTCCTCAGCATTCACCCCGACAGCCATCGCGTGACGGTCGGTGCCGATGCGGAACTCGCCACGCACAAGCTCCGAGTCAGTCGGCTGAACTGGATCAGCATCCCGACGCTGACCGCTCCCATGCGCGTAAAGATCAAGATTCGCCACCGCCACGAACCCGCCTGGGCCACAATCAAGCCTGCCGCAAAAGCAGGCACGGACTCCGCCTCGTCGGGCGATACATCAGGAGCAGCCAAGAGCTCCGCAGAAGTTGGTGGCCCAGTGCTCGAGAGGGAGGTCCTCGCAGTCTTTGACGAGCCCCAGCGCGCCGTCACTCCCGGCCAGTCCGCCGTCTTCTACGACGGCGATGAAGTCGTCGGCGGCGGCCGGATTCTCTAGGCCGCACTCCCTCCCTCAACACTCCTCGCTTCAGCGCGTTATACTGGCGCGGCACCGCAATTTGGAGAATTTCCGATGCCTGGGAAAACGTTTGCCCGCCTAGCTGCCTTTGCCTCTCTCGTCCTCACGTCCAGCCTTCTTTTCGCACAACAGCCTGCAACTCTCACCATTCATGCCGATCAACCCGTCTCCGCTGTTAGCCCCACGCTCTACGGCTTGATGACCGAGGAGATCAACTACTCCTACGACGGCGGCCTCTACGCCGAGATGGTTCGCAACCGCACCTTCTACGCAGACTGGAGCGGCATCCTCTACTGGTATCTCGTCGAAAACGGAAATGCCGCCGCCAAAATGGACCTCGACAAAACCACAGGCCCTAGCGAAGCTCTCTCATCGAGCATGCGCCTCGACGTGGAGCAGGCCGACGCGAAGAATCAGGCCGGCGTTCAGAATGTCGGCTACTGGGGTTTTGCCCTGCGGCCCAACACTGCGTACAAGGGCTCGTTCGACGCCAAGGCCGGCTCGACAGATCTGGGCCCAGTCACTATCAGCATCGTCAGTGATGACACCGGCAAGGCAATCACCACCACGACCGTCTCAGCCATCGGCACGGAATGGAAGCAGCACCAGTTCAGCCTGAAGACCGGCCCGATTGAGCCCTCTTCAAAGAATCACCTGGTCCTTTCCGTAGGCCATCCAGGTACACTCTGGCTCAACCTAGTATCTCTCTTCCCGCCCACCTATCATGATCGAGTCAACGGCAACCGCATCGACCTGATGGAAAAACTGGCCGCGATGCACCCCGCATTCCTGCGCTTCCCCGGCGGCAATTATCTCGAGGGCGACCACATCGCCGACCGCTTTGATTGGAAGAAAACCATCGGCCCGCTCGTCGATCGTCCCACGCACCCCAGCCCATGGTTCTATCACTCCGATGACGGCATGGGGTTGCTTGAGTTTTTGGAGTGGTGCGAGGACCTCAAGATGAATCCCGTTCTCGCGGTGTATGCGGGCTACTCGCTCCGCGGCGAGCATGTAAAAGCCGGCCACGATCTCGAGCCCTACATTCAAGACGCCCTCGACGAGATTGAATATGTCACCGGTGGCCCCGACACAAAATGGGGCGCCGAGCGGGTCAAAGATGGCCACCCCGCGCCGTTCAAGCTGACCTACGTCGAAATCGGTAACGAAGACTGGCTCGACAACTCCCACAGCTATGTGGAACGCTACCCGCCGTTCTACAAAGCCATCAAGGCCAAATACCCTGAGCTGCAGCTCATCGCAACGGCCCCCCTCAAAGACGCGAAGATGGATGTGGTTGACGAGCACTTCTACGTCCACGCCACGCAAAACTTCCACGATGCTAACCACTACGACAAAACAGATCGCGGCGGTCCAAAGATCTTTGTCGGCGAGTGGGCCACACGCGAGGGTTTCCCCACGCCCGACTTCGGCGCAGCCCTGGGAGATGCCGCGTGGATGACGGGCCTTGAGCGCAACAGCGACATCATTGTCATGGCCGCCTACGCGCCACTGCTGGTGCGCGTCGATCCCGGCGGCATGCAATGGGAGACGGACCTCATCGGCTACAACGCAACCAAGAGCTACGGCTCACCAGCCTACTACGCACAGGTTCTCTTCGCGCAGTATCTCGGCGATCACACCCTCGGTTCGAAGCTTGAAGGTGCTAGCCCCAAGCTCTTCGACTCCATCACAGGCAACACCGCAAAGAAGAAGCTCTACCTCAAGCTGGTCAACGCCTCGACCGATCCTCAGCCGGTTCAGATCAACCTCGAAGGCGCAAAGCTCGCGAGCACAGCCAAGCTGGTCAGCCTGCACGCACACGACGCGCGCGAAACCAACTCAATCGACGCGCCTGACCACATCGTGCCCGTCGAAACACAGCTACACGACGTCAGCCCTCACTTCCATCACACAATACCCGGGCTTTCAATTCAGGTAATCGAATTCGACGAGCAGTAGAATATCTGCGCACAAACAGCGGCGGGCCGGGACATCGAAGTCCCGGCCCTGCTGTTTCAGTGCGACTCGAAGCTACGAGTTTCAGCCAGTGAGAGGTGACAGGCCTTTATGCCGCAGGTCAAACAAACAAATCTTTGTCGGCGGCCGAATGTGTGGGCTGGGGTTCGGACTGCGGGCGCGGAGGACCGCCACGCAAAGTGCCGACCGCCGCGCGCGCGAAAGCGGCAACGCCAGCGAGCTGGCGAATCGGCACGCTGAGGACTTCCGCGACCACCGCGCCTGCTCGATCAATCGTATCGAGCGCGTTGGTCAACATCATATCCACGCGATTCGACTGGCGATTCACCCGCTCCATGATATCGGTGGCGGATTCGTCGAGCTTTATCCCGTGCGTGCGCAAACCGTGTGTCAGCGCCGCAAAGTCTGACGCAACCGATTCTATCTTCGGGCCTACGGTCGAGAGCAGTTCTTTCGTATCCTTCACGACCGGCAACACGTTCGTGCGCAGTTCCTCGATCTGCTCCTGCGCAATCTTCAACGCCTTACGCGCAGTGATCAGCATCGCCAGCAAGACAACCGCCTGCATCAGCACCGCGGCTCCGGTGCAGGCAACAAAAATGAGCAAGAGTGTTTCGTTATTCAGGTTATTCACGTTCGCCACCGGGATGATCTCGCGCAGGATGGCCGAGACGTCGCAAATTTCTTCTGAGTCACTGCCGGCGCAAAAGCGCCAGCCAGTGCTCAATCGGAGCCGGTGCACAATGACTGCGCATGCATCCGGCCCCCATACCAATTAACATCGAATCCAACCGATTCGATCCGGCCCGCGCAGTTACTCCGTCGGCTCGGTTGCAGTCGTGCGATATGCTTCCCGTCCCGCCTCAACCGCTGCCGCAACGCGCGTTGTCTGGTCGCCAACCAGGCTCTTGCCGCGCTCCACAAATTCTTCCCACTGTGCCCGTCCGCGGTCAACTACTTCGCGGCCACGATCGACGTAATCGCCCACCTGCTCCTTGCCGCGGTCAACCATCGTGCCCACTTGGCGAGCAGCCTGCTTGCTCTTAGAGCGCAAGTATTCCGTGCCTTCGCGCGCGCCCGACGCAATGTCTTCTCTGGTTTCGCGTCCGCTCTTGGGAGCATAAAGAATACCAACCAACGCGCCAATGCCGATTCCCGCCAGGAACCAGGCGAGCCCTTGTGCCCTGTTATCTTCTGCCATATCGAAATGTCCCCTTTCATCGGAACAAAACCTGAATGTATCAAACTTCATCGTACGCCTCAAATGCCAACCCGCGCTGCACATTGTTGATAATGCAGCAGAATCTAGCGTTGAAGGCAGAGCCCACGCTCGTGAAGCTCCTGGGCATTGGACGCCTGTGCGGATGAATGCGTTGTAAGCACTTGCTGCCGTTAGCGGCACTTGGATCACAAACATGGATTGCGCTTACTTCGGTAGAAGGCTATGCGCGATAGCATCGAGCAGACCATTGAGAAAGTTGATGGACTCCGGCGCTGAAAAGCGGCGGCCGATCTCGAGAGCCTCGTTGATCACAATCGGAAACGGCGTCCCTTTGAAGCCCAGCATCTCGCCGACAGCCATGCGCACCAAGTTGCGATCCACCGCCGGCATGCGCTCCAGCCGCCAGTTCTTGGAGTTCGCCACGATCAACTCGTCGATCTTTTCCTGATTGGCTGTTGCAACGCGAAACAGATCCTCGGCAAAACCCCGCACCTCCGGCTCCACATCGTCGCCGGCTTTCCAGAATGTAGCACGCACCTGATCGGGTGTCTGCTTGCCGATATCGGCCTGAAACAGCATCTGCATGGCAAGCTCGCGCGACTTGCGGCGCGTGCCCGCGGTCAAGATCCGCCCCGCTCGGCAAGTTTGCGTTTCAGGCTGACCATCTCAATCGCTGCACAGCCTGCCTCGAATCCTTTGTTCCCGGCTTTGATCCCGGCGCGGTTCAGCGCCTGCTCCAGCGTCTCGCAGGTCAGCACACCAAAGCTGTGCGGGATCCCGGTCTCCTGTTGCGACTGGCCGATGCCCCGCGACACCTCGTTGTAGATCGCTTCGTAGTGCGCCGTCTCGCCGCGCAGCAGACAACCAAGAGTGACAACTGCGTCGATCTTCTTTTGCTCGGCAATGGTGCGCGCCGCGGCGGGAATCTCCCATGCTCCGGGCACACGCACCACATCGATGTCACCCCGCGTTGCTCCACTGCGCAACAAAGCATCGAGCGCGCCGTCGAGCAGGCGGTCGGTAATCACCGCATTCCAGCGCGCGACGACGATGGCAAATTTCATCCCGGCCGCCGAAAGATCGCCTTCAATCGCGATCGGCTTCCCTTCAAGGGGATCGCTCCACGCCCAAAAGCTCAGAGCGAATCCCACCTGCGGCTCGACAATAAAGATGCGCGACTTCCAATGCGTTTCTGCAATCGGAGAAATCGACTCCGCACCGGATTCCCCGTCCTGCGCGCGAAGCCACGCCTCCGCAGCCTGGTGCACGGCGTCGAGGTGTGTCACTTCGACAAGCACATCGGCGGTCGAAGGAAATTTGCCTGTCACAATTTCGAGATTTCCCAGCGGCGCCAGGAAAGACGCGCCAAGGCTGTCCGCCTCGTTCCAGCCCTTGCCGCTTGCGAATCCCAGCGCCAAAAGAAAGTTCGCGAGGCGGTCGCAGGCCGCTGCGCTTGCGGCGGGGCGCAGGAAAGAAATCCCCTTGATCATGCTTTGATTCTATCGTGCTCGATGTGCCGTTCGGAGCCTGCGCACCACGGGCTCCCAGGTCTCGTCATGGAGATCGGGAGCCCGCGGAATTTCTCTTGCGACGCTATGTGGTAGAGCGCGGCTTCACGGCAATCGCCGTCGCTGGCACAGGACTCGTCTGCGGCGTCGTGATCGTGCAATCCGGATCAGTCCCCGGGGTGCAGGCCGGTAGATTCGGACTGATCTGCTGCGTATCGGTCAACGTGGAAGTGTTGATGTAGTGAATCAGGTTGTCCCCTGCCGTCGAGACAAAAAAGAGCGTGCCGTCGGAACTGAATGCACCCGCAACGGGAGCTGTAATCGTACCTGCGCCCGTCAGCGTTACATAACCAATCGTGCCCGACGCAGCACTGCTACTGGTCTGCGTGTAATACGGCAGCGTCGCTCCTGGGGTAGCCCCGTTGTAGGTGATGAAGCTTATATTGGACGGCGATGCCGTCGTACCCTGCGTGACCGCAGCGGGAGAAGTCACAATCTGGTTGACCGCCGTTGCGCTGATGGCGAGGGTTTGCGGCGGATTAACCGTGTGCGTAATCATCAACGGCGTAAGCGCGCCCGCGGCTGAAACCGGACATGGAGCAGGAGTGACAGCTCCGCTGGCCGTCGTGGTCGTCGGAACCGTTACGGAAATGTCATTGAATGTCACACCGCCGCCGGCATAGGCCGCGCCCAGGATATGGTCGCCGTCCGTTGTCGCCGCGAGAACATCGTTCGCTTCAGCCACCGAATCGCCCTGGGGATAAAAGACCATGCTCGCGTAGTTGCCGACAGTTCCAGCCGGGCACCAGGTGTGGGCCACTGTAGGATTGCCGCTGAGATAGGCGCCCACGCCGGGAATCATCAGCGCCAGACGCTCCGCGCCGCCCGATGCTGTGAGATCGTACGTCGTCCAACCCGTGTTCGCGTTGTATACATACAACGTGTCTGTATGGCCAGTAATGCCTGCGGTCGGGTTATTCAGCGCCGCGCTGTCCGTGATGTAGAGCGTCTTCGAATCCGGAGTCCACTGCGCCGAGCTGCCCATGCCTCCGAAGGTTGCGCTGATCGAGCCGCTGGCCGCATAGATGTAGAACACCTGCCGCACCTGGTCATTGATCAATATCGTCTGGTTGTTTGGTGCAACGGCCAACACGACGCCCGGGACATTGGGATTTTGGCTCGATAGAGAATTCGAGGCCGTCGTATACACCATCAATTCATGCGACGATCCGAAGTAGAGATTCGCGCCGGTCTGGTCCATCACCATCGAATTCGGCACATAGGGCAAACGCACAGTTGAACCCACACTGCCGCTCAGCAATTCAATCGGAACAAAGTACTGCGATTGATACGGCGCGGAGAACCACATATACGAGCTTGCTGTACCCGGCGTCGTAATGTTTACCGGGTTGCTCGAAATCGAGAGCCCGGTGCCGTCACCGGCGCCAACTTCGTTAATCGGCGACGGATTGCAGGTAGCCGGCTGGCATATCGCGTAAACAGACGCTGCGCCGGGGAAAGAGGCCGTGATCGCGCCACTCGCTCCGGCAGTGATATCCAGAGGATTCGTCGATTGGTAATCGAGCGAGAGGCCGGTGATCGGATTGCCCAAAGTATCGATAACGCTGGTCGTCAGGTTCTGTACTACTCCCTGGGTCACGGTTCCGGTCGTGCCACCATTCGCCAGACTCACCGAGATGGACTTCGGCGAGCAAGTGGAAAAGTAGCCGGCTGACGATCCCGACCCGGCGACCGAAGCGGTGATCGCCGTGGTACCCGGCAACTCTGCGGTGATCTGGTTGGTCTCGGGATTAATTGAGGCAATCGCGCTGGTGCCGACAGTGTAGGTCGCGACGCCAATCGCCGTCGTGCAATCGGGCACTGAAGTCACGCCCGGTGGCAAACCACCCTGGCAGGCCGGGGTCGTAGTGCCCGGCGGTGCACAGAATTCGTACTGAGTGTTGTTGGGGCCAGCGAAGCAGGCTTCTGAATCCAACTGTGCTATCGTCCCTTGCGACGCACACGTCTGTCCAGTTGGCAGGCCGCTGGTGGCAAGTGAGATGGCGCTGACGGGCGCATGCACAAACACTTGCACGGGATTGGATGTGATGGAATCCGCAGCCGCCGTGATGTAAGCAGTGCTGTAGGGCAGTCCCCCGGTACTTGGCAGTGGACTGGGAGGATTGCAAATCGTGTAGTCCGCAATGCCGCCGCCCGAGTTACGGTTCCAGCGCCCTGCGCACATGTTCCCCGTGGGAGAAATGTCGACTAACTGATTATTCGTCGTGCCATAGGTATAAGTCGCAACACTGGCCGTGGTGCCCTTGCAGGTTTTGGCCGTCGGAGCCGTTATCTGGCGCGTCTGCTCGAACGCCAACGAGACCCCGGTCGTCCTCGGCTCCAAGTCGATCGAGTACACATCCGTGTTCTTCAATCCGTAGCCGAGCCCGTTACAGTAGTTCCCGGCTGGATTGCGCACACACCCGGTGATCGAAACCCCTGCTGGAATGGCCACGCACAATAAAAAAATAAGCGCTAAATACCGCCGCATGAATCCTCCCCGTCCCACCCCTGCCAACCGCGGAACGGTCTTTCTGAATGCGTCAAAAATTTGGGTTGGAGGCTGCCCGTCAACAACTTCTGGACCCGCCTGCATTGGGCATTATCCGCTCAGGCATTGGGCCGCAGGTAATCGGCTTTCGTGGGGCCGGTCGACGCAACATACCTTGTTCTACTCCAAAGAAAAGTGTATCAGGGCAAAGCGGCCAGTTTGCCGGGCCCGCGCGAACGCAACTTTGCCAAAGAGCTTTTCCGATATATGGATAGACTCCTGAGATTTCGGATGGCGAGCAGACCACAGTACCTACGAAGGCGGCATAAACCGGGCAAACCACTCCACCGTTCGCTCCACCACGTCGCGCCGATGGGCAGGGTCGACGAAGCCATGACCCTCATTTGGGTAGACGACTAGCTCCGTCGGCACATGCTCATCGCGCAAGGCATGCCAAAACTCATACGATTGCGGTGCGGGACACTCGCCATCCCGATCCCCGACGACGACCAGAGCGGGCGTGTGGGCTTGCTTGATGAAGTCGATCGCAGAACTCTTCGCATACACAGCGGGATCGTCGTAGACCGACGCTCCGAAATAGGGAATCATCCACTGATCGATGGAGTTTTCACCGTAGTAACTCAGCCAGTCTGAGATGCCCGCGCCGGCAACCGCAGCCTTGAACCGCCCTGTCTGCGTCACCGCAAACATGGTCATGAAGCCGCCGTAGCTCCAGCCGGTCAAACCCACGCGCTCGGGATCGACGGGATACTTCGCAATCACTGCATCGACTCCCGCGAGAATGTCGCGCAGATCGCCATAGCCAAAATCCTTGCGGTTCGCCTGCGTGAACTCCTCGCCCTTGCCATAGCTGCCGCGCGGGTTAGGTTCCAGCACGAAATATCCCATCGCGGAAAAGGCCTGCGCACTGATGCCGCCTCTCGGCCCCCATTGCGCCACCACCGCAGCAGCCGGCCCGCCATGCACCTCCACAATCAGCGGATACTTCTTCGCCGGATCGTAGTCCTTGGGAAGCATGAGCCACCCCTGCACGTCAAACGACTCGTTCTTCCAGGAAAGTGAAACAGACTTGCCCCAGGCCGGCTCCACGCCGTCATTCAAATGCGAGAGCTGCATCACGCCTTCCAGCCCCGAAGACATCACAGTCCCCGGCTTAGCCGCGTAGATCTCCATGGGGTGATCGAACGTGCTGGCACGAAAGACAAACATCGAGTGGTCGGCCGTCGAAGAAAGGCTCATCTCCAATCGTCCATCGCTTACGGAGCCGGGGATGCTGAAGATGGGCGCGCCGAAGCTTGTGGCCACGCTTTCGCTTGTCCTGTCCCCTTGCAACCGGAAACGCATCAGCTGTGAATTGCCGCCGGCAAGCTCGCTGACGAAAAGATGCTCATCGTCCTCCCACTCGATCCACGCGGGAGAAGTGGGTCGCTGCGGTGTCAGATTGCGCGGTGCGCCTCCGTCGGCAGGGACGATCCACACATCGCCGCCGGTTGACCCCTGGTCGCTCATCAGCCCACCAATGAACGCAATCGCCTTCCCATCCGGTGACCACCGTGGCACAGCAATCTGCATGCCGTGCAACGGGCCTGCCACTTCGGCCGGTGCCAGAATCACCTCCGGCGGTGGGCAGATTCCATCCTTCGTGCACGCGCCCGCCACCGGCTCATACAGACTCCTCAGCCGCTGTGTGTATAACTTCGCAACCCACCAGTTGTTTTCTCCCGGCGGATCGGAGGCAATATACGCCAACCCCTTCGAATCGGGAGCCCAGTCGAACTCGTAAACGTGAAGATTTGCAGGCGTCACTTGTGTCGGAACGGCGGGCGCTTTCGCATCCACTGGCACCGTCGCTACCCGCTGAATCTCAACTCCATCTTCGCCAATCACACCGGAAGGCGGCTTCATGGCCGCAAGCGCCCCGGCCGGTCGCGTCGCGCCTTCTACGTACAGAAACGCGATCTTCGTCCCATCCGAAGAAAATGCCGGCGAGCTCTCGTCTCCCTTCAACATTGTTAGTCGGCGAGCCGCGCTGCCATCGAGCTTCCAAAGATAGAGATCGTTTTGCTCGCCCGGCGCGGCGCAGTCAGAAAAAAAAGCCAGTCCTTTCGAGTCCGGCTCCCATACGATGTCGTTTTCGCGGCAGTCCTGACCAGACTTAGTCGCAGCAGTCACGCGCGTGCTCTTCTTCAAATCGTCCAGCGGAGCCACCCACATCGCTCCGCCCTCACGTCCCCCTTCGATCCACGTCAAACGCTTGCCGTCGGGCGAAACAGCCACCTGGCTCACGTTGCGGCCGCGATTCAAGCTCTCGAGCACATCTTCGATGTGGCCCCGATCGGGCGCAGCCGCAGTCGATCCGCTCTGTGCATTGGCCCTCAGTAAAACGCCGAACGCCGAGAAAAGGAGAACAACGCAAGGCAACAATCTGGGGGCAATGATCTTGTTAGCGCGGGCTCCGAACATGCGGAAATGGTATCAGGCGAAATCAATCGCATTTCTGCGCGCAATCTTGCGCGCCGCGCGCGACCGGCGCGGCAGCACAAACTCATTCAAATCGCATTTAGATCTGAGATACGCAGCGGGATTGCCTAACCCGCCGCCGCCTGTATCGCCAGCAGCTTCTCCAACAACGGCTTCAGCAGCTTCAAATCCAGCGCATTCGCCCCATCCGACTTCGCATGCGCCGGATCGTCGTGCACCTCGAGAAACAATCCATCCACGCCAGCCGCCACCGCCGCACGCGCCAGCAAAGGAATAAACTCCGGTTGCCCGCCGCTCACCCCATGCGCTGCCGAAGGCTGCTGCACCGAGTGCGTTCCGTCGAACACCACCGGCGCCAATTCGCGCATAATCGCCAGCGCCCGAAAATCGACAACGAGATTGTTGTAGCCGAAGCTTGCCCCTCGCTCGGTCAGAAACACCCTTTCGTTGCCCGTCGACCGCACCTTCTCCACAGGATGCGTCATGTCCCAAGGCGCAACAAACTGCCCCTTCTTAATATTGATGGCCCGGCCCGTCTTCCCCGCCGCCACCAGCAGATCGGTCTGCCGGCAAAGAAACGCCGGAATCTGCAGCACGTCGACCGCTTCCGCCGCTGCCTCGCAGTGCGCAGGCTCATGCACATCGGTAAGCACCGGCAACCCCGTATCTTTTGCTAGGCGCCCCAGAATCCGCACACCCTCCACAAGCCCCGGCCCGCGAAAGCTCTTCACGCTGGTGCGGTTGGCCTTGTCGTAACTCGCTTTGAAGATGTAAGGGATATGCAAATCGCTGGTGACGCGTTGAATGGCCTCAGCCATGCGGCGTACATGCGCTTCCGACTCGATGACGCATGGGCCGGCGATGAGAAACAACTTCCCCGTCCCAACATGCACAGGGCCTATTTCGAACGATGTGCTCACGGGGCGATTCTACGGCATGACCGCCGCCAGTCGGACTCCGGCCACACGTATGCCGCGACCCATCCCTCTTCGAACGCCAGCCACCGGCAAGAGATCTACACCAGAACTCGGTGCTCGGCGCGGCTCCGCGACCACTCCCAAAGCGCCCGTTCCAGCGCATGCAACGGCGTGTCGCCAGGCAAATCGGGTTGCGGCTTCACCAGCCCTCGCTCGGCCAGCCGGCGGCAAAAGGCGACATACTCGGCGTAAAACTCCACATCGTGACGAGCATGTCCCAGCGCCTCCAAGGTACGAAAGTCGAGAACGTTATAGCGCTCCGGGTCAATCGCCGCAAGAATCGCCGAAGCGATCGCGAGATCGATTCCGCGCAATTCCATCAGTGCTTCGACTGCCTTGCGGGTTGAGCTATCCGGCGAAGCGGCAACCGCCAGCACCTGCCTAATCTTAGCCTCGCTATTCCCAATCAGGTAATGGACCACACGTTCCGATTTCCAACGAACAATAGCTTCGAGATTCGCCAGCGAGTATTCTCCGGCACGAATCGATGCACCGGCCTCATAGGCCTCCGTTTCAAGCTGGTGCTCACGTTCGCCGGCTTTCTGCCAGCACTGCTCCGCAAATTGCTGTAATTCAGACTCTGCAGGTTGTAATTCAAACTGAGCCATCGTCAAGAACTCCCTTTCTTTCTATAAAACCAAGTCACAATAGGCCCGCCGAAATTCGATTGTCAATAGCCAGAGGTGTTAGCGCGAAACCAATGGGCTTCCGTGATGGGAAGTGCGGACGTCCGACCCAATCGGAACCGATGCGCAGCATGAAGCAAGGCATATTTCTATATTTCCATAAATATGCTAATCTCTGCGCATGCGTACCACCGTCGACTTGCCTGACGAAATGTACCGCCGCCTGAAAGTCAAGGCCGCTCAAGAGGGCCAAAGCGTGCGGCAGATTGTCCTGCGCGGAATTCATCGGGAGATAGAAGAGCCCGCGCCCAAACTCGTAAGGCGGCTGACTAAGCCTGTCCTCAAGTCACACGCGCCGGGCTCAATTCGCATCGATAGCGAGCGTATCTATGACCTCATCGGTTTTCCCTGATGTGAACGTCTGGCTGGCGCTGAGCTCACCCGACCATCAGCGTTTCACCTCTGCGTGGAATTGGTATGGGGCGCTGCCGAGCGAGACGGCTCTCCTGTTTTGCCGGATCACACAGCTTGGACTTTTGCGGTTACTAACAACCCAGAGTGTAATGGGCAAAGGGACATTGACACAGGCGCAGGCATGGCAGGCGTATGACCGATGGCTTGAAGCGGGCGGGACTGAATTTGTAACCGAACCGCCGGAGTTGGAACCTGCCTTCCGGTCGCGTTCCGGCGCTGCGCAAGCCTCACCAAAGGACTGGGCAGATGCTTATCTGGCTGCCTTTGCCAAAGCCGCGCAATTGACTTTAGTCACTTTCGATCAGGCGCTGGCGGGAAAAGCAAAGGGTGCGGTGCTGCTCGTTTGAATACCAACTTGCGTTATTGCCGTCGGAGTCCTGTTCCATATCAACCCCCGGAACGGGGGAGTTACTGGACAACCGAAACAGAATTCAATTCTTCAGAGTTCTTTCTCCCCAGCCTATTCTTATAACTCGCAGCAATAAACTCCCGGAACAACGGGTGCGGTTCAAGTGGCTTCGACTTGAACTCCGGATGGAACTGGCATCCGAGAAAATAAGGATGTCCCGGAATCTCAACAATCTCCACATAGGTCGCGTCCGGCGTCGTCCCCGTAATCTGCAGGCCGCCTCCGGTAAGCAACGCCTCATACTCGCGGTTGAACTCGTAACGGTGCCGGTGACGCTCGCTGATTTCGGTCGTGCCATAGGCCCGATGCGCCACGGAACCCTCCTGCAGAACACAGGTCCACGCCCCCAGCCGCATCGTGCCGCCCATCTCCTCCACGCCCAGCAGCTCGCGGAGCTTGTAAATAATCCTGTGCTGGCTCGCGGGATCGAACTCACTAGAATTCGCATCCTTCAGTCCGCACACATTGCGTGCAAACTCAATACACGCCGTCTGCATGCCAAGACAAATTCCAAAGTACGGCACCTGCTTCTCGCGCGCGTAGCGAATCGCATTCAGCATGCCTTCAATGCCGCGCTTACCGAACCCGCCCGGCACAAGGATCCCATCGAAACCTTCTAACTGCGATTCGTAACTCAGATCGTCGGGAGACTTCGACTCCAACCCCTCCGCCTCGATCCACGTCACATTCAGCTTCAGGCTCTTCAGCAGCGCGCTGTGCGTCAGCGCTTCCTTCAGCGACTTATAACTATCCTCGTACTCCACATACTTGCCGACGATAGCAATGGAAACTTCGTCCTTCGGATTGTGGCAGCGCTCCACCAGATCCTTCCACTTACTTAAATCGCCTTCGGGCGCCTCTTTGTGCAGATACTTCAGGATGAGCGAGTCGACCCCTTCCTGCGCGAATCCCAGCGGCACCTCATAGATAGTCGAAACCGTCTTTGCACCGATGACAGCCCGCTCCTCTACATTGCAAAACGCTGCGATCTTTTGTTTCATCTCGCGGCTGATGGTCCGGTCGCTGCGGCAAAGCAGAATGTCGGCTTGAATGCCGATCGAAAGCAGCTCCTTCACGGAATGCTGCGTCGGCTTGGTCTTCAACTCCTGCGCCGCCGCAATCCAAGGCACCAGCGTCAGGTGCACAAACACCGTATTCTCGCGGCCAAGCTCCTGCCGCATCTGGCGAATCGCCTCCAGAAACGGCAGAGACTCTATATCGCCTACCGTGCCGCCAATTTCCACAATCGTTACGTCCGCGCCGTTGGCCGAAACCTTGCGCATCGCGTTCTTGATCTCGTTCGTCACGTGCGGAATCACCTGCACCGTCTTGCCCAGATAATCCCCGCGCCGTTCCTTCAAAATGATCTGCTCGTAAATACGCCCGGTGGTCAGGTTGTTGTCGCGCGAAAGCGGAGCATGCGTGAAGCGCTCGTAGTGGCCCAGGTCCAAATCCGTCTCCGCCCCATCGTCGGTCACAAACACCTCGCCATGCTGAAACGGCGACATGGTTCCCGGATCGACATTCAGGTAAGGATCGAACTTCATCAAGTTCACGCGCAGCCCGCGGCTCTCGAGCAAACAGCCAATCGAAGCCGCCGCAAGACCCTTGCCTAAACTGGACACAACTCCGCCCGTCACAAAGACGTATTTCGCCGTCATCGCTGCGACCTCACTGTTTTGTTTTGAAATTGGACGTACCGGATGGGCACGATCAAGTATGGCAGAGTTGCAGTCCTTGAAAAAGCAAAAAATCTCCGCAGCACGTGCAAAACGCGGCACGTATCGCCGGTACCTTCCTTTTTTCAGCTACTTACATCGTGCTGTGCGACTGCGGCAAACAGCACTAGACGTGATACTGCTCCACAGCCTGTTTCACGCGATCGACCATCGGAGTGAGGTCTCCAATCAGCTGCGTAGTATGCTTCACGACCTCCACATTCTGCTCGGTCATGGCGGCAACCCGCGTGATGTTCGCGCTGATTTCGCTCATCGCCTCAGTTTGCTGTGAAGAGGATGTCGCGATCTCCGAAACGCGGCGGACGGCTTCCGTCATCAGGGTGTTGATTCCCGTGAGCGCGCTCTGCGCTCCCTGCACAAGCGCAACGCCACTGCTCACCTGCGAGGCCCCGGCACGCATTCCGGCGGTGGCGCGGTCGCTGTCGCCCTTGATGGCGCTGATAAGGGCATCGATTTGAGCCGTAGCCTTCATCGTGCGGTCAGCCAGGGAGCGCACTTCGTTGGCGACCACCGCAAATCCGCGGCCTGCTTCACCAGCTCGTGCAGCCTCAATCGACGCATTCAGGGCCAGGAGATTCGTCTGGTCGGCGATTTCGCGAATGACGCCGGCGATGGCTCCCACCTCGGAGGAGCTCGTGCCGAGAGCCTCCACCTCCGTCGAGGCCGCCTTGACCACAGCAGCCAGTTCCTCAATGCGTTCCGTGGCGTGTTGAGAGACTTCAGCGCCCTCGGCAGCCCGGCGCCCTGTCTCCTGAACTGCGGACTCGGTGGACTGAAGATGCTGCGCGACCTCGCGAATCGTTAGGTCGAGCTCGGTGGTTGCCGCCGCAACAGAGGATGTGGCCATATTCTGGTCGGCGGCTGCTTGATCGATTCCCTGGATGGCTACCCGAATCTGTTCCGTTCCCTCCTCGACGGGAACAACGGCATCCTGAATGCATTGGATGGTCGACTGAACCCATCCGCAAAGTAATCCAACCTTACGGGCTATCTTTGCCGAACGGCCGCGTTGATCCAGGTTGAAAGGAGTCGTAAAGTCGCCGGTGGAAAGCACCTGATCCAGATAGGTGTCGATCTGGTCCAGGTCACACAGCAAATTGGGAAGAGTGCTGAGCAGAACAAGGAGCGAGCCCAGGCCACCGCATACAAAAGCAGCGCTGCACACGGCACGCACAAGATGGAATTGAGCGCCACCGGATTCAAGGGTCAATCCTGCTACCGCAGACGCGAGACCAAGAATCGCCCCCAGCGCAAAGCGCAGGTCCGGGCGAATGAATTGGCGGACCAACGCGGAATGGTTGCGTAGGGCCCTGCCTTCTTCGATGCAGAGTGTGCGGTCACCCTGTTGAATCCGTCGATAAGCATCAGTGGCAGCCTCAACTTGTGCGCGCGAGGGCCTTCGCCGCAAGGATTGGAAGCCAACGATGTGGCCACCTTCTCCACGCAAGGGCGAGACCGTGGCGAATACCCAGTAAAAGCCGCCGTCCTTGCGGCGGTTCTTCACGACGCCCTGCCATGGTCGGCCTGCCTTCAAGGACTTCCACATGTCGGCGAAAGCCTCCTTGGGCATGTCGGGATGGCGGATCATGTTGTGTGGCTTGCCAAGCATTTCTTCCACAGCGTAGCCACTGAGATCGGCAAATGCTTGATTGGCCTCTGTAATGCGGCCCTTGGGGTCTGTCCGGGAGTAGATAAATACATTCTCGGGAACCGGTGTCTCGATATTGGTCTCACGTGTTACGGATGCCATTCGAATTTCTCCGGGTTGTGAACAGCCAGGGCCTGCCCGCAAGTCCCGTGCACGTCGGTTCACAGGAGATAGAGCGCCTGCTCAATTCGCTCATCGGCTGAAACGCCCAATGGATGAGGAGAACCCAATCCACTTAAAGATGCGCCCGCTTCGTTCCTCACAAAACCCGTCCACTTACCCACTTGCCGCATCTCATGTGCAGGCTTACTATGCCTCACGGGAGAAGCGCGCATGACCACCACCGCCACCAAGCCCAACCGCAAACTCGGCACAACCGGCCCCAGCGTCTTCCCCATCGCACTCGGCTGCATGGGCATGAGCGGCGTATACGGCGCTGCCGACGAATCGGAGAGCATCGCCACCATCCACGCCGCCATCGACGCCGGCATCAACCTGATCGACACCGGCGACTTCTACGACATGGGCCACAATGAGATGCTCGTGGGCCGCGCCCTCCGCTTCATCCGCGACCAGGTCCTTATCTCCGTCAAATTCGGCGCGCAGCGCAGCCCCGATGGCGCCTTTCTCGGCTTCGACGCGCGCCCGGTCGCCGTCAAAACCGCCCTCGCGTACACCCTCAAGCGCCTCGGCGTCGACCACATCGACATCTACCGCCCCGCCCGCCTCGACCCCAACGTCCCCATTGAAGATACAGTCGGAGCTATCGCCGACATGATCAAAGCCGGCTACGTGCGCCACATCGGCCTGAGCGAACTCGGTCCCGAAACCATCCGCCGCGCCGCCGCCGTCCACCCCATCGTCGACTTGCAGATCGAATATTCACTCATCAGCCGCACCCCCGAAGCCAAAATCTTCCCATTGCTCGACGAACTCGGCATCGCCGTCACAGCCTACGGCGTCCTCTCGCGCGGATTGTTATCCGGCTCGTCCATCGCGGGCTCTGGCGACATGCGCAACCGCTTTCCCCGCTTCGCCGCCGACAACCTCGCCCGCAATCAGCAGCTCGTCGCGCGCCTCAAACAGATCGCCGAGGCATGGGGAATCACACCGTCTCAATTAGCCATCGCATGGGTCCTCGCCAAAGGCGACTCCATCGTTCCTCTCATGGGATCCCGCACCCGCGCCCAGCTCGCCGAAAGCCTCGCCGCCCTCGAAGTCAAGCTGTCCCCCACTGAAATCGCCGACCTCGAAGCCTCAATTTCGCCCGAGGAAGTCGCCGGAACCCGTTACGACGAACACCAGATGAAAGTCCTGGACAGCGAGAACTAAGCCCAGCCGACCGCACCTTCATCTATGCCTGATGAGGCGGCGACTGATCCCGAGGCTACATTTCAGTTACAAACAGCGCGACCAGGCTTCCATTTTGCGACGTGCCGACAACGCGCACATGATCGTCCTTCTGAGCCTGAAACTTCAAGCCGCCCACTGCCCCTGCGTAGCTCTCCGCGACAGTGTCCGCGTTGATCTTGAAGGTTTGGACCGTTCCGGATTTGTCTTCGATCGAAATGGCATGTTCGCGGATCTCGTATTTCGCCACGGTACCCTGCGCGGCTGTAAACGGGCCCGCACCCAGGCTCCGCACTGCAACGGCCGTTCGTGCACCCGTTCCTCCAAAGTAGTAGATGATCGCATACGCTCCCTTCGTCGTGAAGGCGTCCGCAGCGGTAGCATCGGAATGAAGCTTCTTGTCAAAAGATAAGGATGTTTTTGCGTTCGTCATGTCTTTGAAGACGCCCTCGGAACCGCCATCAAGAAAAACAGTGATTGACTTGTCCACGGGATCGATGGAACTCACTGTTCCCGTGAGAGCATGAACCACTTCTTGTGCCATGCCCCCGTGGCACGTCAAACCAAGGCAAACTGCAACAACCAAGGCGAACAAAACTCTTCTGAGCATGCTTTTCCTCCGATGCGCTTGATTTCAATTGGGCCCGAATGGAGGGAGACAGCGGGATCCTCATCGACGCCGTCAGTATACCCCGGCCTCGCGGACGACAAAAGCATCGTGCCTGCGGGCCTCTGGAAAAGAAAGTCGATCCCCCGAATCATGCGTGGCGGGTGAGAGTCGTCCATGGCGAACTCAATACGGTCAGCCAAAAACGAAAGAGCCCTTGGGAGAGAACCAACCCGCTTGGCTCTCACAAGGACCCATGAAATTGTCCAATCGCGAAATCGCAATTCGGCACTTGAACTACGAACTGTCCTAAAAGTTGAACGTCACCTTCGCCGTCAGCGCACGCGGCGTCACATAATGCGTTCCGCTGAACGTCGACAGGAAGTTATACAGCGAATCCTTGTTGGTTACATTGATCGCCGTCAGATCGAAGTCCACCTTGTAGTGGTCCGCGTGGAAGACGTTTTCCTTTCCCAGCGATGCGTCAAAGAGATTGCGCGATTGAATGCGCGGCGGGTTGTGGTCGTTGTCGCCGGTTCCCGGAGCCGGGATATTCACGAGGTTCGAGCTGTATTCCGATGCAGGGCAAACGGCAGGCAGAGGGCTGCTCGGAGTTGCCTTCACTCCGTCGCAGATCAGCCCGGCTTGCGACTCCTCGTCCGCGGTCAGGCTGCTCAGATCAACGGCAGGTTGGCCGTTGAGCATTGTCGATGTGGGCGCGCACGCGCTGTTGGGATCGTTCGATAGCGGGTTGTAGCAGGGAACCGATCCCGCTACCTGCCCCGAATCGTAGCGCCAGTTGAATCCTCCCCAAAGACCGCCGATCAGCTTGTGTCCCGGCAGCGTGTATTGCAGATGCGTCGTCTGGTTGAATTTTTCGTCGTGGTCGATGCGGAACGGCAGGCCGGTTTGGCCAACCGTAGCGCCGGCGCCGGCGACCTGCGGCGGGAAGAAGCGCGCAGCCACTGAGGACATCACGACATAAGCGCTGAAGTTATGGAGCTGCGGCACGTCCGCATGCAGCGCATAGCCGGGAATCTTCGAATTATGCCAGTCGATGGGGAATGTAATCGGCGTGTTGCCGAGCACGCTGAAGTCGAAGGCATTGTGTGTGTACTTCCAGATGTATTCGCCGCTGACCACAACCTTCTTCGCAAAGGCCTGCTGGATGCTCGCGTGAAACTCGTTGCGAAATCCCGGAGCCATTGTGTTCGAAACGCCTGAACTGCAATTGAGCAAAGGCGAGAGCACGGCATTCTGGCATCCCTCGCTTGAGAGCACGAGATTCTCGTTGAACGGTGTTTCGAGCGTGCGCGCGTAGGAAATGCCCAGCACGGTCGCGGTCGGCTTCACATTATAGGCAACGCCGAGACGCGGTTCCGCCTGCCGAGCCACGGTGAGCCCGTTATACATGTCGCCGCGAATGCCGAGGTTGAGATTCCAGTTCCCTGCCTTGATCTGGTCCTCGACGAACAGCGCGAGTTCCTTCACATCGGCGTGACCGAAGTATGTGTAGTAACTCCCGCCGCGCGTGAAGTCATACGGCGCAAGGGTCGAAAGATAACTCGGATTCGCGCTCAGTCCGCCGCCTGCGCAGGCCGATGGATTGGCGTAGCCTGCCACCGGACTGCCGCTTGCGTCGACGCAGGGCGCGCTAAAGCTGTAGGTAGGATCGACAATGCCGAGACTGTCGTTCTCGCGCACAAATGTCTGGCCATATTGCACGCCCGCCTTGATGGTCTGTATCCCGCGCGAATAAGTCAGATCGGAATGAATCGCGGTGTTCATGAGCGTGCGGTTCTGGTAGATCGAAGATGTTTGCAAGTTAGCAGGGCCAAGGTCTGCCAAATGATCTTCGCTTGGAAAGTAGAGATAGAGATCCTTGCGGACAAAGGCTCCCAGGTTGATGACCGCGTTGTTACCGATCACCCGAGTATATGTCGGCGAGACGTTGAATGTGCCGATCTTCGAATGCTGATCGGTATCGCCGAGGTTGCCAAATACCGGCGCATCGCTCGCGCCTCCGCTCACCACATTCGACACATTCAGGTTCTCAAACGAGTTGGGTGTCTGGAACCACGAGCGGCTGTAATTCATGTCCAGATGCAGCGAGTCGGCCGACGTGAAGGTGTAGTCCACGCGATCGAAGAAGTTCTCTTCGTTACCCTTGTCGTGAAAGACGGCGAACTCCGGCGGATCAAGAAAACGGCCTGAGTTCAGGCCATCGGCCTCGAGAAAATTGCCCCAGTTCTTGCCGCCGTAGGACAAATCGAATCCGGCGGTGCCTGATCCAAACGATCCGTAGGAACTGGTGACGCTGCCAGTTGGCTTCGTTACGCCCTGGCCCGAACGGGTCGTCGCAACAATGACCAGACTCGTTTTGTCGCCGTATTCGGCCGGAGGTGCGCCGGAAATGACCTCAATGGACTGGATGGAATTGGAGGGAAGCTGATTGGAAAACACCTTACTCTGCTGGTCGGTGATCGACTGCCCATCGACAGAAAACGAGTTGGACGCATGATCGCCCAGCCCGTGGAAGAGGCCATTGGAGTCGGCGGAGACGCCTGGAGTGGTTGCCGTGACGAGCGAACTGAGCGAGGACGACTGGCTCTCCATCGGAACCTTGATGAAGGCATCGCGGTCCACATCTGTATGAAAGGTCGGATCGTCTTCCACCAGATCGCCCGTGGCTTCCACCGTGACTGTCGAGCTGGCACCGGCGATTGGCAGAACCAGCTTCAAGGTGGTCCCAATGGAAGATCGAATCCCGACACTCTGGGTGATCGAACTGAAGCCCGCTGCCGAGACAGAGATTTGATAGGGATTGAACGGGATATTGGACAGCTCGAACTGGCCCGTAGCGTCGGTGGTGACGGTGCGGTCGAGCCCGCTAATGGAGTTGGTCAGGTGCACAGTAGCGCCGGGGATTACCGCGCCGCTAGGGTCAGTGACGGTCCCACGCACCGCACCGGCGTTGCCGCTTTGCGCCGAAGCGCCGAGGGCCACAAAAATGAGGGCGAATGATGAAAGTGTGCCAAGGAAAGTGCCGCGTATACCCGGCATAGTGTGCCTCCAATGGGATGGCTGAATTGCAAATAGGGAACCACGGCGTACTTGCCGCGGCATCATCGATGCAATCGAGACATCTTTCCGTCGAGTCTTTATCGCGTCTGGCCTTGTCTATTGGAGATACGCTGATTCCTCGCTCATGGAGCGTGGGCGTTGGTCCAAAAAGATAGGAGATGAAAGCGGAAAGATGCCTAGCAGCCTACGGGAGGCGGACGCGTGAAAAGCTGCGGATGCCAGTGACGAGCGACTCGTCTGACCTCAAGCACGGGAGCGGTCAACGCTACCTGAACCAACGATACGAGAGCTACGGCGGCCACGACAGGCGCGGCCGAGTGCATCACGATGCACAGAGGACAATGATCCGCGTCACTGCTTTCCTGGTGGCTATGCGCAACCTGCGCGACAGCCAACAGCGCCAGCAAAACCAGGCAGACAAGAGCAACGGCCGCAAAAGCACGGGGCTTTCTGCGTCCTTTACCTTGAGAGCGTGTCTGGAATCCTGTGATCAATTGCTTTTCAGAGTTGTTGAACCCTTACCCT
>Ga0182030_10007846_pt1 | contig 22200 bp, 18 predicted proteins | sample 812S3MmetaG_FD_121299 | JGI IMG/M metagenome (GOLD analysis project Ga0182030, IMG submission 121299) | Permafrost microbial communities from Stordalen Mire, Sweden - 812S3M metaG (Illumina Assembly) | ecosystem: Environmental > Terrestrial > Soil > Wetlands > Permafrost | place: Sweden... | reverse complement strand
TCATCCTCTACGACTCGCCCACCGGTGGCCTTGATCCGGTCACCTCGACCAACATCATCGAACTGATCGTGAAGCAGCGCGACGTACGCCACACTCCATCGATCCTCGTCACCCACCGTCTGCAAGACGCCTTCACGCTCTCCACGCACCGCTATGACCAGGAGCAGGAGCGCATGGTGCCGCTGCCCAAAGGCGAGATTGACCAGAACACCACCTACCTGATGCTCGAAGAGGGCCGCCTGATCTTCAACGGCTCACTGCACGGCCTGCTGCACTCCGACAATGCTTTTGTGCGCGAGTTTCTCCGCTAGTACCGCAACCGCCAGGATATATATTTGCGTCGATAGGTCGCGTGGATCTTCCGATCCACGCTTGTTTCTTGTTGGTCTGCAAGATTGGTCCCCCCATTCTTATACCGCGCATGGTATCTCTATCTCATGCGCATCGCTTCCCTGCTCCTTCTGGCTGCAACCACTGCCTCCGCCCTGGCGGCTGCACCCGCTCCTGACCCGCGCCTCAGCGGCGGCTACACCTTCAACCGTGACGGCTGGACGTATGTGCATCTCGAAGGCACGCCGACTGAGATCGGCTATCAGCACGGGTCGATGATGGCCCGCCAGATTGAGGACAACGTTCATCTCTTCCTCGTCGAGTCGGCGCACGACTCCGAGCAGCCCTGGAGCTTCTTCCGCGATGCGGCGAAGAACGTGCTGTGGCCGAAGATCGAGCCCGAGTACCGCCAGGAACTGGAAGGCATTGCCGCAGGCCTCAAGTCACAGGACTCCGTGCTGGACCTGTGGGACGTGGTGGCGCTCAACGCCTTTCTGGAGCTGAACCACTACTACCTGCCCACGGTGAACGCCAGCCACAGCCAGCCGAGCCCTCCCAAAACCGCGCCTCCCGGCAAGTGCAGCGCCTTTATCGCCACCGGCTCGGCCACCAAAGGCGGCCGCATCGTGATTGCGCACAACAACTGGTCAAGCTACGCGGAGGGCGAGCGCTGGCAGGTGGTCTTTGACATTGTGCCCGCGAAGGGTGAGCACATCCTGATGGACGGCATGGCAGGGCTCATCGTGAGCGACGACGACTTTGGCGTGAACTCGGCCGGCCTGATGATTACCGAGACCACGCTGCCCAAGGCCACCGGCTTTGATGTGAACGGCATTCCGGAGTTTGTGCGCGCACGCAAGGCCATGCAGTACGCCACCTCGATCGACGAGTACGCAGCCATCCTACGCAAGGGCAACAACGGCGGCTATGCCAACTCATGGCTGATCGGCGATCGCAAGACCGGCGAAATCGGCTACCTGGAGCTCGGCCTGCACCACACTCCGCTGACCAAGAAGAAGGACGGCTACTTCGTCTCGTCGAACTTTGCCTCCGATCCGGAGCTGATCCGCGACGACACGCCGGGCTTTGACCCCAACGATCCCGAGAGCACCATGAACGCCCGCCACATTCGCGCCGAAGCCTTCATGAAATCCCACTACGGCAAGATCGACACGGCCGTGGCAGAGGCCTTCCTCTCAGACCACCTGGACAGCTACGAGCACAAAGTGGACGCCGGCAAACGCAGTCTCTGCGGCCACGAAGATACCTCGCCGGTGGGCGAAAAGGTGTGGGGCGATCCGCCGTATACGCCATCGGGCGCAGTCACCGGCAAGGTCACCGACTCTGAGCTGGCGGCCAAAGTGAGCTTTATCGGCCGCGCTGGCCATCCCTGCGGCGAGGATTTCTTCGTCAAGCCGTTTCTGGCAGCGCACCCGGAGTTCAGCTGGCAGAAGTCGATTCTGGGCGACATGAAGGCTGGGCCCTGGGCGACGTTTAACGTTGGGGAGAAGGCAAAATAGCCAAGCAGTATTCGCTGCAAGCTAAGATTCTGCCCAGCGATTCAGGTCAGTCGACGCCGAACAGAACGGTCACAAGTCGGCTTCAAACTCCGTCAGAACTTCCAGCGGAAGAGGCGCGTCGAAGTCGTCGGCTATCCAGACTTTCCCTTCAGCGCACCGAATCGGATCGGCTTCTTTTCTGGCATGAAGTTCGTCAGACGCGCTACAGGGTTTCCAGCACGGGCGAGGATGACCTCCTCGCCCCGCTCCGCAGCCTCAATCCATTTTTCAAACTGCTCTTCAGCTTTGGAAATGTCGACCGTTGCCATAGCCGCCTCCAATTCCTACACCATCACCGTAAAGCTGTCCTCGGTCCGCTCCACCGGGCGGTATAGCGTGTCGCGTTCCACCGGAATGCGGCCCGCCTCGGTGATCAGGCGGCACAGTTCCTTGCGGGTCATGCCCTGCGGCGTGGTGGCTCCGGCGTCGTGATAGATTTTTTCTTCTACGACGGTTCCGTCCAGATCGTCAGCGCCAAAACGCAGTGCGATCTGCGCAATCTTGGCCGTCAGCATCTGCCAGTAAGCCTTGATGTGCGGGAAGTTGTCGAGCAGCAGGCGGCTGACGGCGATCTGGCGGATGTCGCAGAGGCCGGTGGTGGCCGGCAGGTGGTCGAGCGCCGTGTTTTCCGGGTGGAAGGCCAGCGCAATGAAGGTCTGGAAGCCGCCGGTCTCGTCCTGCACCTGGCGCAGCTTCAGCAGGTGGTCCACGCGGTCCTCGTCGTTCTCAATGTGGCCATAGAGCATGGTGGCATTGGACTTGAAGCCCATCTTGTGGGCCAGCCGGGCGGTGTCGAGCCACTCATTACCGTCGATCTTATGGTCACAGATGATGGAGCGCACCCGCTCGGCAAAGATCTCCGCGCCGCCACCGGGCATGGAGTCCACGCCGGCCTCGCGCATCCTGCGAAGCGTCTCTTCAATGGTGAGCTTGGCGCGGCGGGCAAAGAAGGCCACCTCGACCATGGTGAAGGCCTTCACATGCACCTTGGGGAAGCGCTGCTTGAGGCCGCTGACCAGGTCAAGGAAGTACTCGAACGGCAGATCGGGGTGCAGGCCGCCAACGATGTGGAACTCGGTAACCGCTTCGGAATAGCCGGAAGCTGCCGCCGTCCACGCCTCTTCGAGCGCCATCGTGTAGCCGGCCGCGTCGCCCTTTTTGCGGCCAAAGGCGCAGAGCTTGCAGTTGGCCACGCACACGTTGGTGGGGTTGATGTGCCGGTTCACGTTGAAGTACGTCACGTCGCCGTGCATCTTTTCACGCACGTAGTTGGCGAGCCAGCCCACTGCCAGCACGTCCGGCGAGCCGTAAAGAACCAGTCCATCGGCAAAGTCCAACCGTTCACCGGCCAGCACCTTGGCGGCAATCGGCTCCAGCCGTGGGTCGTGGGTGCGAAAGGCAGCCCGCTCGGGGCCGTGCAACGTCTCAGCGCTCATAACAAGATCATACCGAAATCCGGTGACCCGGATCACCTTCCTCCGGCCGGAGCCTCAGCCCCTGCCGGTTCAACCAGCACGCCGTCGTCGGTGGACGCGGCAACCATGCTCTGACCCGCCACCCGGATCAACGCCACGGGGTAGCCCGTACGCCAGTATTTCCAGGTCATATTCTTGGGATCGATGGAGTAAATCTCGTCCGACTGCCGCGAGCTGGCCAGGATGCGCCCCTCGGCCTCGTTGTAGTAGAGATCGTCCACATCGCGGAAGGCCAGCCGCTCAATCCACAGCCATGTCTTGCCCAGGTCGTGGGTAAAGTAGATGCCTTCGCGCGCGCCCAGCCACAGGGTTCCATCGGCCGAGAAGACAACGCGGTGAATGCGGGTGAGCATGGTGGGCACGCCCAGCGGCCACCAACTTTGCCCGGAGTCGTGCGAGATGACCACGCGGTCGCCGCGCGCGGCCACCATGGTTTCGCCATGCACGGCGACGGACAGAAAATCGCCCATGCCCATCACCGGGCCGCCCTGCCAGCTCGCGCCATGGTCGCGGCTGGTCACCAGTCCGTAGTTGGTGGCGGCCACCCACACATCGCCCGAAACGTCGAGCGCATTTACACGGCTTTCCAGCTGAATGGTCGCTGCTTTGGTCTGCTTTTCAATGTTGATCTGCTTGCCGTGCACCGTTTCGGTCGCAATCTTGGTGACCGTGTTGGAGATGGTATTGCGCGGCTCCCACACCGGCTCGGCAGCATTGTCTGCTTGCGGCTTTGGCGCTGTCCGCACGAAAATCCCGTGGCTGGTGCCAGCCACCAAGGTGCTGTCCTGGGTCTGGGCCAGCGCATACACATCGCGGCCATCCAGCCCCTGGGCCAACTGCTGCCAGTGCACACCGCCGTCGGTAGTGGCAAACGCGCCGCCGAACTCCTTGTCGTTGAGCACACCGGCGTACATCCGCTTCGGGTCGCTGCGGTCCACCAGCAACGCTTGCACGCTGCGGCCAGAGATGCCCTCATTCGACGCGTGGAAGCTCTTGGCGCCGTCCTCGCTCACCAGGACGCCACCGCGATCAGTAGCCAGCAGAACGCGGTTTGAATCCTTCGGGTCCACGTAAACGTCGTTCACAATCACGTCGGCAGCGGTCATGGGATTGAACGTGCGTCCGCCGTCAATGGTCTTGTAGAGGCCCTCGGTAGTGCCGGCGTAAACCACTTCGCGATGCGAGGGGTCCTGCATTAGCACGCGGGTGCGCCGCGCCTCGGCCGGAATGCCCTGAATCTTGCGGAAGCGCTCGCCCGCGGTCTCACTCTTGTAGATGCCGCTGCAGGCGCTCAAGAACACCGTGCGCGGATGCTCGGGATCGACGATGATCGAGAACACGTCGGAGTCGTCAATGATGCCCTGCTTGAGGTTGGCCCAGTGCGCGCCACCGTCGGTCGTCTTCCAGGGCAGGTGCCAGGTGCCGGCGTACACAATTTCAGCATTGCCGGGGTCCACGGCCAGCGATTCCACCTCGTGGATCTCCGTGCTGCCCTTGGGGCTGATCAGCGTCCAGGTCGCGCCGCTGTCGGCGCTGCGATACACGCCTGCAAGCGTGCCGGCAAACAGGATCTTCGCATCCGACTGCGCCTGCGCCATGGAGCGGATCGATTGTCCGCGCAGCCCTTCGGGCGCGCTCCATGTGCGTCCGCCATTGTGGCTTATCCACAGGCCACCGTCCGAGTTTTCGCCGCGCCATGCGCCCACGAAGATCGTCTTCGGATCGGCCGCGTCCACCAGGATGCTGTCCAGAATCAGGCGGCTAGTGCCGTCCAGCTTGGCCAGCCGTTGCCAGTGCCCGCCCTCGTCGGTTGACTCGTAAAGCCAACTGCTGGTTGAGCCCAGATAAAGATGGTTGGGCTCGCCGGGAACCGCGGCAAAAGCGCGCGCGTCCCCCCCGGCCGGGCCGGCTACGGTCCAGGCTGTCTGCCCGCGCAAAGCTGCTCCGCACAGCAGAAAAAAAACGACCATCCATGCCTTGGACAGAACAGAGCCCACGCACAGCTTGACTCCGCTGCTTTCTACACAGTTCATCAAATCCTGAAGCTCCATGAGAGGAAAGAACGAAAGAGGAGGACCCAAAAACCAAAGAGGCTGACCGGCTTGCCGGTCAGCCTCTGAAGATTGCAGGAGGGGTTCGTATGCTGCGTCTCTGGCCCGGTCTTCCGAGCCAGAGACAGCAGCGTTTCTCACCGCTTTAACCCGCGCAAAGGCCAGTTACTTGGCAGCCTTTTTGTGGTGCGGCTTCTCGCCGAGCGGCTTGCGAACATCCGCCTTGACGGTTGCCTCATCCACCGGGGTGGTTCCCTGAACGTCGTTGCCGAAGGTAGCGCCGGCCGGAACCAGGTAGTTCTCCACCGTCTGGCTGTCTGCCGCTCCGGTAGCAACCGTGACCCGCGAAGCATCGATGCCCTTGTCGGACACCAGATACTCCTTGGTATTCACAGCGCGCTGCGCGTCGAAGTGGTCAACCTTGGCCTTGGACTTCTTGTGCTTGGCGGCAAAGGCTTCCTGCTTTTCAGTCTTGGCCTTTTCCTTGGCGTCGGAGTCGCCTACCACCACAGCCTTGGCATCCGCCGAGCGCTGCAGATCGAGAGCAACTTCGTCCAGGCAAGCCTTGGCTTCGTTGTCAACACGGGTCGGACGCTTGGCGTCCTTCGCGAAGCTGATGGAGCAAAGGGCCTGCGCATGGGGCGTGGGGGGCACGTAAGGAGCCGTGATGGTCACCGAGGTGTTGGCGGTGGCAGTCTGGCCCTTGTCGTCGGTGACCGTGCAGGTGATGCCGGTAACACCGGTGGGAGCGCCCGCCGAAGCGAAGACTGCCGTGGTGCCGGTACCGGAAACGCTGCCGGCCGTGGCCGAGTAGCTGTAGGTCAGCGGGCGGTTCTGCGGGCTGACGCCCACTGCCGTCACCGTCGAGCCCTCGCCGGGCTTGATGGTGCTGGGGCTTGCCGAGCAGCTGATGGTGGGAGGCTCAAAGGCCTTGACGGTAAAGCTGGACGAGCAGGAGGCCGACTGGCCAGGCTTCAGACCTTCTTTGCCCGCCTTGCCTTCCTTGATGTCTGCCTTGACGGTATAGCTGCCAGCAGCCAGAGCGCTGGTGGCCACCGTGGCCGTGGCGCCGGCGCCGGTCACATCAGTGCCGGACCAGGTGTAGATGGCGTTCAGCTTCGGATCCAGGCTACCGGCCGTGGCCGTAACCGTTACCGGCTCGCCAGGGAAGACCGAGGCCGGGCTCACCGAGCAGGCCAGAGTCACCGGCGGAGGCGGCGTGATGGAACCGATGTGCCATACAACACCCGTGCTCAGACGCGCTGCATCGATGTTGGCGCGACCGCCAAACACAGTAGTGGAAGGACCAAAGTCCTCATGGATGTACTCGTAGTCAGCTTGGAAAAGGCGGATGCCGAGGTGATGATTGAAGAAAGGAGTGCTGTAATCAAGACCACCGCCGATCGTAAGCGCAGGGCCCCAGGTGTTGGCCTGGTAGTACGGGCCGTTCACATACGCCGCACCCACCGTTCCGTGAACGAAGGGAGTGATGTTTTCCAGCGGGAAGCGCGCAATCAAACCGCCGGAATAGGTCATAAAGCCGTCATTGTCGCCTTGCGTACCGGTGTGGGGAGCAGAGCCGTTGTTAGTACCATACTCGTGCTCGCCAAGCTCAAACTGGGCACCCACATACTTGTTGAAGAAATATGCACCGCTGAACAGTCCGCCCACATTCACTGCATCGTAATTGGCTGTGATTGTGGACCCATTGGGAAGCGTGGTCAGCACCGAGCCCTTGGGGGCCAGATAGCTGTAACCGACAAAGATGTCCCACTTCGAAGGAGAGTCGTTCGAAGCGGCTTTTCCAGCCGTGGCCGCCTGTGCGCCCAGGGCCACCGGTAACATGGCCACAAACCCAAGGGCAAGAACACGGCTCATAGATTTCAGAAAACGAGCATGCATGCGTTTATCCTCCGCAATTAAGCTGTTGTACCAGATAAGAAAGAACGGTGTACGAGCTAGAAAGAACAGTGTGCGAGCTAAAATTCTTTGCTCGAATTCGAAAACCAGTCTTCAGACGCAAAAACTGGCATCTTCTGCAGCACTAATAAAAGTACCATAGGAGCAATCGCCAACAAGACTTTTTTTCAACAAGTTGCCTACTGTGCTACCTGTTCTTTTCACTTTTTCGTGCATGATTACCAGAGCATTACTCCGGTAACTCAACTCTACTATTTCCTGCTACTTTCCTTACTTAAGCCAGGTTGAGAGCCTTGCGCAGACTCCCCTGTTCGCGCTGAATCTTCTCCTGAAGCAGGGTAAGGGCGTACAGCAACTGCTCGGGCCGCGGCGGGCATCCGGGCACATACACATCCACCGGAACGATTTGATTGACGCCCTGCACCACCGCGTAATTATTGAAAACTCCGCCAGAAGTGGCGCAGGCGCCCATGGAGATGACCCATTTCGGCTCGGGCATCTGATCGTAGAGACGGCGTAACACCGGCGCCATCTTTTGCGACACGCGCCCGGCCACAATCATCAGGTCCGACTGGCGCGGCGACGGACGGAACACTTCGGCTCCAAAGCGCGCAATGTCAAAGCGCGCACCGCCGGCAGACATCATCTCAATCGCGCAGCAGGCCAGGCCAAATGTCATCGGCCAAATCGAGTTCTTGCGAATCCAGTTCACCGCAAAGTCCAGCGTCGTCAGGATGAGCCCGTCAGGCTGCTCGAAGCCATAATTAGCCTCCGCCAGTTTGCCGCGGTTTTTTGCGCTGCTATCCAGCGCGCCAAACAAATACCTGTCTCGTCCCGTCGCTGCCGTCATGTCTTCCACTATACGCCGAATTTGGTGCAAACTACCCACTTCGAAGCACTGCTACCTGCTCAGATTCTCTGAAGCCGCTGCCGGATTTCTACCTGTGAGACGCCACTGGCGGGGGAATCGATTCAGTGGAAATCAGCGCCTGCTTTCAGCCCCGCTACTGGCAGCCTGCGCGGCTCGATTGCACGCCGGCTGGCGTCTTCCATCCCGCTGGCATCCATAACGTCACGGTAAACCGGATCCAGTCCAGCGAGCCGCGCGCCGTGGCCTGGCCGTTCTGCGCTGGCACTTCAGAATGCGGCGTGCGAGCCGCCTGCAACGCCCAGTTTTCAGAAAAGGGAGCGGCGTCGGCCACGCCCGCAGACAGGCGCGCGTCCACAATGCGTAGTTGCCCCACCGAGCCGTGCAACGCCAACTGCATCAGCTTTTGCCCGGCACGCTGGCTTTCATCCGTCTTTTGCCCCGCCGCCACTGCCCCAAATAACTGCTGGCCCTGGCGCAGCGCCGCCACGTCGGTCAGGAATCGGAAGCTGCGCGGATTCCAGCCGATGGCGTCCTGCGCGCGCAGGCCAAAGGTGGTTCCAATCTCACGTTCGCTGATCGATCCATAGGGAGGGGTGGCCAGTAACAGCGCATCCGGATAGCCCGCGCCCGGTTCGCGATCCATCACCAGATCCCAGCCCGTATAGCTGGCCGCTCCGGGCACAATCGGCGCCAGCCGCAGCACCCAGCCGCCGCCCACGGCCTGCCGCCACTCGTGGCCGGCGCTTGCCTCGCCGGCAAGCGTCAGACGCTGGCAACTCGAAGCCCGTTGCGCCTCAGCCGCGTGACCGGTCGCCACGGCTGCCAACGCCACCAGAACCGCCATGGCCAACGCTGCGCGACGGACGGCCTGACTCAGCGGCCTCAGCAGGCAGTCCAATGAACAATTCTGGCGGTAGTCCTGGCCACAATCCTGCGGCAACCCACTGCGCAAACACGCTTCCACTGTCTGGTTTTCCTCCCGGCTCGTTCACTTACCCGGCACATTTAACCTTAGAGCATCTCTCCCGTGGTATAGAGCTCTGAGTGCCCGACCATCGCCGCATTCTTGTTTTTGCGGCTAAGGTGGGATAGCAAGGAACCCACTCTACTGCAACAGGAGAAACACTCTAACGCGGCCACGCCAGCCGGTGCGCGCTCACTCGTAGCGCAGCGCCTCAATGGGGTCAAGGTTGGCGGCGCGAATGGCCGGAATCATGCCGCTTACCAGACCCACCACAATCAGGATCACGGTGGCCACAATCACCGAGCCGGGCGAGATGAGCAGTTGAATATCGGCGTCGGAAGCATTCTTGGCCAGCGCGCTATAAAACGTGATGCGCCCCACCATGAGCGAAACCAGATAAGCCAGAGCAATGCCGGCCATGCCGCCCACGCTGGTAATGGCCATCGCCTCAGCCAGAAACTGCAGCAGAATATGCCGCTTCTGCGCGCCCAGCGCCTTCTCCACGCCAATTTCGCGCGTGCGCTGCTGCACGCTGACCAGCATGATGTTCATCAGCCCGATACCGGCGATGCCCAGCGTCAGCGCCCCCACCATCGACAGCAGCACCTCCAGCGCCATGGACAGAATGTGGAACTGCGCCAGTTGCGTCATCAGGTTAGCCACAAACATGGCCCGCTTGTCGGTCGGCCGGAAGTGGTGCGCGGCCGCCATGGTTTCCCGCAGGCTCTTCTCAATCAGCTCGTGATTGCCCTTGTAGTTGAACCACACGCCGCTGATGTAGTGCGTGTCGGCTAGGTCGCTCATGGTGCTGAACGGCAGATAGATTTGCCGGTTGCGATCGTCGTTGTCGCCCTCCTGCATCTTGGGCTTCATCACTCCCACGATGGTGAAGATGACGCCGTTGAGCCGGATGGTTTCGCCCACTGCCCAGCCGCCTGAGTAGAGCTTGGTCTTGGCCTCCGAGCCGATCACGCACACATGCGCACGCTGCTGATCCTCGGCCCCGTTGAAGAACCGGCCCTGATCCAGGTCGAGCTTCCAGATGTCCTGAAAGATGGGCCGCACACCGTTGGCCGTCCACGTGTAGCTGTGTAGATCGTTCTGCACCGTCACGTCTTTCCACACCACCGGCGAGATGTGATTGATGCCCGGCACGCTGTTCGAGACGCGGTCCACGTCGTCGAGCGTGAAGCGGACGCGCGCGCCGGCCTTGTCAGCGCCGGCCTGCTCGCTGGTGCGGCCCGGGAAGAAGCCGATGATGTTGGTGCCCCACTCGGCAAAGATCGCCTCAATGGCGCGGCTGAAACCCGCGCCATAGGCCAGCAGCAGCACCACCGTGGCAATGCCCCACGCCATGCCGATCATGGTGATGGCCGTGCGGCGGCGGTTGTATACCATCGCCTCCCACGCTTGTCCGAGTATGTCTTTCAGCATGCCCGCATCCTCATCTCTGCATTGCTCTGGCTACTCGTTCAATGACTATTTGTAATGATCATGTTGTTCTCAGATTCCTCGCTGTATTCACTTTCCCAGCTTCAAATCGTAGACTTTTGACCTTCCGTAAGGATCAAATATCTCGAAATGGGGACGGTTGTTGTAATCCACATATAGCTTGATCGCATCCTGCCCCCAACGGTTCCCGATGAAGATCCCAGCATCGTCGTACGGAACACCATTCTCCAATCCACGCTTGTTCCCCACAAATAGGCGTCATGCGCCAATCTTGCCCTCTTGAAGCGATTTCAGCCGCAGTGCATCTCGATCCTGAGGATTCATGCGATCCATTGCTGCATAAATTGCATATTCCTCTTTCACGTTTGTATGATCGGGCCGACTCAAAATTGACAGGCCATCGTCAATGTGAACAGCGTTGCCTTCCTTGTGTTCTTCATGGTGCAGATAAACATTCTGATCCTGTCTGTATTGGTCGAAGGTTAGAGAAACATCGGCGTCTTGTCCGCCAGGAATTGCCCTCCCGCGGTAGACTAATTCGCCCTCCTCCTCGCCTTCCTGGTTGTAGAACATGAGGCCTGAAAACTCGACATGCTGTTGTTTTCTGCTCTCTCCTATCCCGCTGAATCCTGCTGAATTTGAAAGCACAGCTTTGAGTGTGCCGTCAGCTTCGCGGATTCGGACTTGTTCGGCGTCCAATGTCCTGAAGCGCGCCGGAAGAAAGGGACAGATCAAATTGGCTATGAGAACACTCGTTGCGACAAACAAGACACATACCAATACTTGAAGGAATCGAACCTGATGGACGAGCGATTTATCCAATGGACACACCCTTCTCCGGAACCGGAGGACTGACTTCTTTGCCAGTTGAATTGAGCTGCTCTACTCTCGTCTCAACGCCTCAATTGGATCGAGCGCAGCGGCTTTGCTGGCCGGGTACAAGCCCGCCACCACGCCGCTCACCACCAGCGAACCCAGCGCCATTGCGGCCGACCACGGCACCAGCCGCGGCGGGTCCCAGCCCGGCATCTTGCCGGTAAAGAAATGTTGCAAAAGCCCCATGAATCCCGCTGAAACCACAATGCCCAGCACTCCGCTGACGCCCGTCAGCAACAGCCCTTCCCAGAAGAACTGCGCCAGAATGCTGCGCTTGGTTGCGCCCAGCGCCTTGAGCAGGCCAATCTCCTGCGTGCGCTCGGTTACGCTGACCAACATGATATTGATGATGCCCACCGCGCCCAGGCCAAGCGTAACAATACCCACGCCGCCCAGAAAGACGTCCATCGCCGTAAAGATCGCGCCCACCATCTTCTCTTCCTCAATGGTGTCCCACTCGTCGAAGGCGTCCTTCAAGGATGGATCGAAGTTGTGCCGCGCGCCGATGACACGATGCACGGCGGTCTTCGCGGCAGCAGCATCGCCCTTGATGGTAGGCTGGTACTGGATGGAGGTCAGCGCGTCGCGCGCTACGTTGTCGCCCTTCATCGCGTACAGTTCCTGCATGATGCTGAGCGGAATGTAGACCTTCTGATTGTCGCTGTCGTTGTTGCCGCGGCTGATCGAATCCACCTGGCCCACCACGGTGAACGCCGTGTCGTTGATGGTGATGGTTTCGCCCAGCATGGGCCGGCCCGGAAATAGAATCGCTCCGCTCTTTGAGCCGAGCACCACAACGCGGCGTCGCTCCGCAATGTCGTCGGGCGTGATGAACCGGCCGTGTGCCACGGGCACAAAGCGGATCTTTGAGTAGTTCGGCTCCACACCCAGCACCTGGCCCGAGGTATTGGCGTAGGCGCTTACCTGATAAAGATCGTTGCGGCTCAAGAAGCCGGTCACGTCGCGCACCTCGGCCAATGCGCGAATGGCCTGCTCGTCGCCCGGCGTCAACTGGTAAGGCCTCATGCCCGTGTGCTGGTTCGGAAGCGCTGGAATGGTGCCGTTCCACAGCATCACCACGTCGTTGCCGAAGGTGGCCAGTTGCCGGTGCTGTCCGCTGCGAAAACCCTCGCCCAGCCCCACCAGCACCAGCAACGAGCCCACACCCCAGGCAATGCCGAACATGGTTAGAAACGAACGCAGCTTGTTAGCCAGGATGGCGCGGAAAACCTGACCGAGTGTGTCCGAAAAGCTCTGCATAGTTGCTGACCATTGCCAAATGCGGCGTCAAAAGTCTATACGACGGGGGGGCGATTCAAGTTCCGGAAATATTCCTTTGCCTCTTGGGAACCGCGCTGCGCTCTGCTGCGTAAGTTCTCCTCGGAAGATGAGTTTTCATGGCCGCTCTGCGACACGCCGCCCGGCTGCCTTCCACACTCTTCATCGTCGACCTGGCAGCCCACGCGCCGCGTCGCGCAACCCGGAGGATTCCTGTGGCGCCTGCACGCAAAAGCAAAAAGTTCTGGATCTGGATTTCAATCGGCGGCCTGCTCCTGGTTGCCGTTCTGGGCGTCGCGCTGCTGCGCATGGTCAAAGGCAACTCCATCGACGCCAACCGCATTGCCAAGGTTACGCGCGGTGACGTTGCGCGCTCCGTAGTGGCCACCGGGAAGATTCATCCCATCCTGCAGGTCGAGGTGAAAAGCAAAGCCTCGGGCATCGTTGAAAAGCTCTACGTAGACATCAACGACCGCGTGCACAAGGGCCAGCAGCTGGCCCAGCTTGACCAGGTTGAGATTGCGGCGCAGGTGGAGGCGCAACGCGCACAGCTTGCCGGCGCTGAAGCCAATGTCTCCACTCTCCAGGCCAACATCGAACAGGACAAGGTGAACGCCGCCGCGCCCGATCTTCCCATGTACAAGGCCACGCTCGACCGCAATCTGGCCATGCAGCGCCTAGGCATTGTCAGCAACCAGGCCCTGGACGACGCCAATCGCGACTACCAGGCCGCGCTCAACAAGCGCGACACCGCACATGCGCAGATCGGCGTGGACGCAGCCAAGCTGAGGCAGGCCCGCGCCCAGGTGATGCAGAACCAGTCTGGCCTCAAGCAGCTTGAAGAGCAGCTCGGCTACACCACCATTACCGCTCCCATGGACGGCGTCATCCTCTCGCGCGATGTGGAGATCGGCGACGCGGTCAGCTCCATCCTGGTGCTCGGCTCTACCGCAACGCTGGTGATGACCGAGGGCGATACTACCGAGGTCTACGTGCAAGGCAAGGTAGACGAGGCGGACATTGCCCACGTCTATCTGGGCCAGCAGGCGCGCATCAAGGTGGAAAGCTTCCGCGACCGCGTCTTTGAGGGCAAGGTAACCAAGATCGCGCCCATGGGCGTTGAAAAGGACAACGTGACCACCTTCGAGGTGCGCGTCTCCATCAACAACCCCGGCGGCGAGCTGAAGTCGCAGATGACCGCCAATGCCGAGATCCTGCTCGACGAGCACAAGAGAGTGCTCACCGTGCCGGAGAACGCGGTGATGTACGACAGCAACAAGAACGCCACCGTGGCCATCCCCGACAAGAGCCAGAAGGAAGGCTTCCGCAAGGCGCCGGTGAAGGTGGGTCTGTCCAACGGCTCGGTGACCGAAATTGTGAGCGGACTGAAGGAAGGCGATGCGGTGGTGCTACAGCAGTAGCAAGGCAAACGGGGGACAAAAGCAAAACGGCGCGGGCTTGAGGCCCGCGCCGTTTCTGTCTTCAATGCAACCTGAACTAGATGAAAACCGGATTCATCCCCGGCGCGCCGTACAGTTCCGGCTCGGTAGCTGTCTGACTCTCGCGCACGCGGCTCAGCAGCTGGCCTACAACGTCGGCCACCGAGTAGGTCATCTTGCCATCGGCCATGAACTCGGAGGCGGTGTTGATGTCGTCTCCTGCTGTCACCAGCGCGGCCTCCACGCGGCCATCCTTACGGATCTGCGCATGGCCCACATTGGCCAGCAGACTGTTGCACAGGCACTTGCGACCCACCGTATCTTCCTGCTTGCCGCCCTTGGCCAAATAGTTTGCCACCGGCTCAGCCGCGCAACGGTAGCCAACCTTGCCATCGCCCCCTTCGTAGGGCTCGCGCAGATATCCCAGGTCGCAGACGCGCTTGCGCTGCTCGTAGATCGGCAACTGGGAGCCGGTTCCTTCCAGCACCGCCACCTTGAACGGGAAGCCTGTCGGAGAAGCCAGACGGTCGGTAAAGATGTGGCCGCGCCTCTCCCGTACCTGGCTCAGGAGCTCAGTCTTCAGGTCGTCGCGCAGGCCAGATTCTTCTGTGAGTGCAAACACCGTACCCACCTGCACGCCGGTAGCGCCAGCCTCAATGGCCTCGCGCACCTTGCCGGGGCTGCCGTAGCCGCCAGCCAGCCAGAAGGGCACGCCCAGAGCGCGCAAATCTTCCACGCTGATGCGGTCGCGCTCGCCATAGAGCGGCTCGCCGGCTTCGTTCACCTGCAGCTTGCCGCGCGGCGGAGCATTGTGGCCGCCTGCGATCGGGCTCTCGTAGACCAGCCCGTCCACCTTGCCACTGGCCCGCCGCAGCATGGTCGTGGCCAGCGTATTCGAACTCACAATGGCCAGGAACTTGGGCCGTACAAGCTCCGGCAGCTTGCCCTCGGCGTAATCCGCCGGATCGAAGTTCATGTACACATCTTCGGTAGCGCCAACCACGGCCAGCTTGTAGACCGCCGCGTGTTGCGCCGCCAGCGCATCCAGCACGCCGGGAATGTGCAGCGGAATCCCCGCGCCCATCAGCACGTAGCCCACACCCGCCAGCATGGCGCCGTAGATCGAGGCCAGGTGCGGCATCTGCACCTTCTCAAGAAAGTTGATGCCCACCGGATTCTTGTGCCCTTCCTTGGCCAGGAAGACCTCGGCAAAATTTGACACCATCAACAGCTCTGCCACCTTGCGCTGCTGCTTGGCCTGGTGCATGGTCAGGGCCGGATACGCCGCGTCCGCCGGCTTGCCGCCGGGAACAAAGTACTCATTCCATACCCGCCGCGCCATCTCCTGAAACGGAAACGCGTCGATCGCCCGCTTCATGTGGCCGCCGCTGTCGCCGTCCACAAGCCGCCGCACAAACAGCGTATCGAGCGCCGTGCCCGACACCACGCCCAGTTGGCCCAGACGAGATACGGCCTGCGCCAGCCGCCAGTTCGACACCCCTACGCCCATGCCGCCCTGGATGATCTTGGGCAACTCAAAGCTGGGAAGCTCAAAGCTGGGCAGTTCAAACTTGGGCATCTCGAACTTCGGCATCTCGAACTTGGGCATTTCGAATTTCGGCATTTCGAGTTTCGGCATTTCGAGTTTGGACAGGTCCATATGCTTGAATTCTTTCACAAAATCTGTGGATTTCTTCGCTCGCGCGTACACTAATTTGCGCGCCGTGCCCAGAGCGGAACGCCACAGACCGGCGGCCGAAGACACTTCTGCGGCTAACCCCTGTGCTTGCACCAGCTGTTGCGCCAGACCCGCCGTGGCTAGAGTTTTTCCCGCAGGTAGCCGATTACCTGGTCGGCCTGCACAACTCCCACCATGTGACTTTGCGCGTCCAGCACCGCCAGCGCGTGCAGGTTGTACTTGTCGAACATCTCGGCCAGATCTTTCTGGTGCAGATCGGCCGAGCAGTAGAGCACGCGCGTCTCGGCGAGCACGCTCAGCCGCGTCTCCGGCTGCGCCACCACCAGCCGCGCCAGCGGCACCACGCCGCGCAGCACCCGCTTCGAGTCGAGCAGATAAATTTCGGTCACGCTCTCCGGGTCGCCGTCAAAGCCGCGCAGGGCTACCACTGCATGGCTCACCGTGGCATCGATACCCACCTGGACAAAGTCGGTGGTCATGCAGCCGGCCGCCGAGTCCTCATCGAACTCGAGCAGATCCTCCACTTCCTGCCGCTCCTCGGGCTCCATCTCTTCGAGGATGGCGTCGGATTGCTCCTCGGGCAGCTCGGCCAGCAGATCGGCTGCCGCGCCGGGGTCCATCTCCTCGACGATGTCGGCGATCTTCTCTTCATCCAGCTTTTCCAGCAGCGCCTTCTGCAGCCGGGGCTCAACCTCTTCCAGCGCATCAGCCGCCACGTCTTCATCGAGCGAGGTAAACACTGCTTCGCGCTCGGCCGGAGCCAGATCTTCCAGAATGTCGGCCAACTCGGAGGGATGAATCTCGGCCAGCCGCTCGTAGGCAATGCGCAGCTTCACACGCCGCGCCGGGTCCACCTCGATCACATCCACAAACTGCCAGGGAATGCTGCTCGGCTTGAAACGGCGCGAGATTCTTTCCAGCGTGGCGCGCGGCATTACGCCCTTGAAGATGCGCCGGAAGGCGCCGCGCAAACCCACTTCCACCTCGGCCACGCGCAGCAGATGCACCGCGCCCTGGCCCATCCATTCCAGGTCCACGTCGTTGACGCGAACCACCTTGCGCCCATGCAGGTCGATGATCTGGCGGTCGATCAAATCCTGCTGCAGGTAAAGATAATTGCCCTGGTCGTTGAGCGGCTCCATGGCGTCTTTGGAGCGCAACTCCAGCGTCCCGGCAGGAGTCTCCATCACTTCCTGCGACGGCACCAGCCACAAGCCCGCGCGCGTCTTCAGCACCAGCCCGGCCACTTTGCCAGCGTCTGGACCGGTAGCCACGGCTATATCCTTCAGCCGCCCGCGCAGGTGGCCTTCGGCGTCGGTAACCGGCGTGCCCAACAACGCTGTCAGGCTCACTCGTGCTGTGGCGCGTTTCTTCATCCGCTCGGTCTCCCTTGGGCAGTGTAACTCCGCCGTGCACTTCCCATCGCCTCGCTCCAGCAAAATCGCACTGCTGCATGTGCCCGGCTTGAACGCTGCCTCTTCGTGCGTCTGCTGCCCGGCCAAGTGGACGAACTGGCCGTTCTGCCCCTGCCATCGCGCCCTCTGCCGGCAGTGGAAGTCGGCCCTGAAAATGCCCCGCGCTTGACACACCACCCACCCGCGATGAAAACTGCCAGCAGAGCTTTTGTGGCGCTGCGGGCAGGCCTTCCCCGGCCACTCCAGAGCAGAGGTGAAACCGTAAACCCGGTGAGTAACCCTAAGACAGAACGGCAAAGTTTTCGTCTCGCCTCCACCATGGAGAGCGTTGACGAAGTGGAGGCTGCGGCAGGCAAGCTGGCCACAGACGCCGGGCTTGACGAAGATGCCTGCTTCCACATCACCATGGCCGTCCGCGAGGCGGTCATCAACGCCGTGCTGCACGGCAACGAATACGATCCAGCCCGCCAGATCGCCGTCAGCCTTGAGAACAACGGGCGCAATCTGGTCTTTGTGATCGCCGACCAGGGCAAGGGGCTTGACCCGGACACGCTGCCCAACCCCCTGGCTCCTGAGAATCTTCTGCGCGGCACCGGCCGTGGCATCTTCCTTATCCGCTCGTTCATGGATGAGGTACACTTTCGTCAACTGCATCCCGGAACAGAGTTGACCATGGTCAAGCATCTGACGCCGGCCACAGAAGCTTCTTAACGGACTTGCAAGGCGCGCGGGCGTGAGTCTGGCGCGCAATCGGTCACTGGCAACATCTCTCCACGGTTGCTTCCGTGCGAGTGCGATAACCTGATTACCGACAAGGAGGATTTACCGTGGCTCTTACGATCGCATCCCGCGAAGTGGACGGCGTGACCGTTCTCGACCTCAGCGGGCGTATTACTCTCGGCGAGGGCAGCGTGCAGTTGCGCGACGCCATCCGCGACCTCATCAGCAAGGGGCAGAAATCGATTCTGCTCAATCTGGGCGACGTCAACTACATCGACAGCTCCGGCCTCGGCGAACTGGTCAGTGCTTACACCACGGCCAAGAACCAGGGCGCGGCCCTCAAGCTGCTCAAGCTCACCCAGAAGGTCCACGACCTGCTGCAACTCACCAAGCTCTACACCGTCTTCGACATCTACGACGACGAAGCCATCGCCATCGCTTCCTTCAAGTAAGCAGGATGCGGGCCACTCCGGCCACTGTTCTGTTCTCTTACACAAAATAAAAAAGGCCATCCCGCCCATCGGGATGGCCTTTTTGTCTTATGAATCTCGCTCCTCGCGGCGTCTATTCCCTATTCCCTGGCAACATGAATTCGCACATTGAGTTCGTGCTATCCCAGGTCCCAGAATCGGGACCTGGGGCACCCAGCATTTGTACAACTCCAAGCTGTAAGAGACTACGTCCCTAGCACTTAGCACCCAGCACCTAGTCCTTAAAACTTCACCTGCGGCACCGTCCGTGCGGCTTCCGAGGCCTGGAAGTAGGCGTTGTTCACCTGGAAACCCGACATGCCCGCCCAGATGTTGTTAGGAAACTGGAGCACGTAGGTGTTGTAGTCCTTGAGCGAATCGTTATAGCGCTTACGGGCCACGGTGATGCGGTTCTCAGTGCCCGAAAGCTCGTCCTGCAGGCGCAGGAACTGCTCGTTCGACTTCAACACGGGATAGTTCTCCTGCAGCATCAGCAAGCGGCCAATCGCCGAGTCCAGATGGCCGTTGGCGGCCATCTTGGCCTGCGGTCCCTGCGCGTTCAACAGGCCCGCCCGGGCATTGGCAATATCGCCAAAGACGGTGGTCTCTTGCTTGGCAAAGCCCTTCACCGTCTCCACCAGATTGGGGATCAGGTCAGCGCGGCGCTGCAACTGCGTATCCACGTTCGACCAAGCTTCCTTCACCGCCTGATCCTTATCCACCATCGTGTTGCGCGCGTGCACGTAGTTCAGGCCCACAAACGCGCCCACCACCAACACCAGCGCCACCAAACCACCCAACACCGCCAGAGTAATTGCAAGTCCACGACTCATAACTTACCTTTTCTCCCTTGATCTCCTGCCCTTTGGCAGTCGATGTAAAAAAGCTGTTCAACGTTCGCCGTTCACAGTATTGAAATGCAGCACGCTATTCAGATTCGCCGTTTACAACCGAGCCCCCAACACTTAGTTACTCAACACTCAACCACACAAGGAATCTTCGATTCGGTTCTGTTCCCCGCCGTACATTCCCTCAGGGGCTAAAGCCCATGTCGCTCTTTGTGGCGTTGACGGCCCGACTAAAGTCGTGCCCTGTTACAAAACCTGAGTTACCGAGGGTCTTTCTGGAACCTGCGACACGACTAAAGCCGTGCCCTTTCAAACCAGGTGATGAAACAGCTCCCAGCACTCAGTACCTATTGATCCGGCCCAAAAGATTTGCATCGTGCCATCCCACCCTAGCGACAAAAACAAGAACATCGCGAGGGTGGGGCACCCAGACAGTGTTGCAATTCTTAAGGCCCGAATCAGCAAAAAACCAGCACTCAGCACCTAGCAACCTAGCACTTAGCACCTACCAGCTTCCCCCCGCGCCGCCGCCGTCAAAACCGCCGCCACCGCCGCCGAAACCGCCAAAACCTCCACCGCCGCCAGAGCCTCCTCCACCATAGCCGCCACCGCCACCCCATCCGCCGCCGCCCCAGCCGCCAAAGAACAGCCCAAAGCCGAACAGCATTCTGAGCAGCGAGAAGCCGCCAAAGAAGATGAGCAGAACGACGATGAGAATCAGCTTGCCCAGCGCCGAGCCATGATGCACCGCCCTTTGCGCGGCCACCGGCTCATCGCCGCCATTGGTGAGCGTCACATGTGCATCGGCGGCAATCACCTGCGCCACGTCGTCCACCGCCCCGGTCACCGCGCCGTCGTAATCCTTCTGGCGCAGCAGCGGAACCATCTCGCGGCCAATGTCGCCGGTCTTACCGTCGGGCAGGATTCCTTCCAGCCCTGAGGCAACCTCGATCCGGTACTTATGGTCGTCCACGGCGAGTAGAACCATGGCATAACGGTTCTCGCCCTTGTCGCCCATCTTCCAGTGGTCTTCGAGCCGGGTGGCATAGCTGGCCGCGTCGTCGCCGTCCAGCGACTGTACGGTGACCACTGCGATCTTGGCGTTGGCCACCGAGTGGTCCAACTCCGAGCACAATGCGTCCAGCCGGGCCACGGTTTCCGGCGACAGCGCGTGGGCGAAATCGCTCACGTAATCAGTAGGTTGCGGCAGCTCTTCCGCCTTCTGAGCCAGCGCGGCCAAGGGCAGAAGCGCAAAAAAGGCTGCTACCAGCAGCCATCCGAGGGTCGAAAGTGCTTTGCGAGAGCCGTTCATCGCTCTCAATTGTACGCGGAGCGCTCAAGGAAAGTTCCCGGCAGGGTTTTTCTGACGCCAGCCTTCAATGGGGCAGCACGTGCGGCGCCGCCATCTCTATGAATTCACGCGCCGTCACCACTTTGGTCGCCTTCCAGAAGCGGGGGAAGTGGCGTAGATTGCCGGTAATCAGGTAATCGGCACGGGCCGCATCGGCGCACTCGATGAACCGGTTGTCGTCCGGGTCGCCCGATACCTCCAGCCTGTGCCGGGGAGCAACCACATAGCTTCGATTCTTGATGAGTTGGAGGAACTGGAGGCGAATCCCTTTGCGAATGCCCAACTCGCGCCGGGCCAGAACCTCGGCGTACTCCTCCAGAATCGGCTCCGTAACATAGAGCCGGGCAGGCTTGGTGATGGCCAGCAGAAGCACGGTTCTCTGCAGACTCTCCGGCTTCAGAGCCGCTGAAACCAGCACGTTGGTGTCAATCACCAGCCGCAGAGCGATCATGCGCGCTTCTTCTTCGCCGCCCGTGTCTTTCCAATGGCCTGGTCGATCTCGCGCGAGCTTAGCGCGCTGCTTCCCTTGCGCTGAGCCTCTTCGCCAATCAGCCGCAGCACCTCCGGCTCCGGAGCCGCCATCTTCACGTAGTCACCCAGGCTCAACAGCACGGCGCGCGGTGTGCCGCGCTTCTCAATTACCAGCGAACGGCGCTCCTGTTCCACGTCGTCGAGCAGTTTGCCGAAGTTCGCGCGGGCCTTCAGTACCGATACCACCGTCGCATTTCCACCGGTCGCCGAAGCCATCCAACCCTCCAGTTCAATTGTTTGAACTGTACAGTTTACCCGAGCGACGGTCAATAAGAGACTACACTGGAGTAGATATGAGTAATAACCAGCTTCCCTCGCCACCCGTTGCACGCATTGAGCACACTGAGACCCTTTTGCACGGCACCACCCTGGTAGACGACTACGCCTGGCTGCGCCAGAAGGAGTCGCCCGAGGTAACCGCCTACCTTGAGGCCGAGAATACTTACTCCGATGCATGGCTTGCGCCGCTCAGCGGCCTGCGCGAAGATCTCTACGGCGAGATGCTTTCGCACATCAAGCAGACAGACGTCTCTGTGCCCTATCGCGACGGTGATTTCTGGTACTATTCCCGCACCGAAGAGGGGCTGCAGTATTCCATCTACTGCCGCAAGCCCGGCGCAGCTGCCAAGCGCAGAGTGGCAGAAAAAATCGACGAGAGCGCGCCCGAAGAGGTTCTGCTCGACGGAAACCAACTGGCCGAAGGGCACGCCTTTTTCGCCATCGGCGACACCGACATCAGTGACGACGGCCGCCTGCTGGCCTACTCGACCGACACCACCGGCTTTCGCCAGTACACGCTGCACATCAAGAACCTGGCCACTGGCGTAACGCTCCCGTACGAGGTTGAGCGCGTGGGTTCCATGGTGTGGGCCGCCGACAACCAGACGCTTTTCTACACCGTTGAGGACGAAGAGCAGAAGCGGCAGCATCAGCTTTGGCGGCATACGCTCG
>Ga0182030_10007844_pt1 | contig 22208 bp, 24 predicted proteins | sample 812S3MmetaG_FD_121299 | JGI IMG/M metagenome (GOLD analysis project Ga0182030, IMG submission 121299) | Permafrost microbial communities from Stordalen Mire, Sweden - 812S3M metaG (Illumina Assembly) | ecosystem: Environmental > Terrestrial > Soil > Wetlands > Permafrost | place: Sweden... | reverse complement strand
GTCGATGGCGTAGAAAACCAAGACAGACACTGCACACACGATGAATGACGTCTGTAAATGTATAATAGCCACTTGGCTCTAAGACTGGGGGAAGCTGTGTTTTCACGGAAAGGGTTCCAGATGGACGACCGTAGCAGAGGGCTAGAATCATATCCTGCCAGACTACAGACCACCTATTCAATCATTTAGCTCTTGCATGGCTTGTAAGTGATTTCTGCTTAATGACAATAGACACTCTGACTGGATTGACGCGCAAAATTGATTTCAGTACTTACCAAAGATTAATTTTTATTATAGCTAGATCGTCAAAAGTATCACCGTCTTGCGATAGTTGCTGATCGTGGCACCCAATGACCTGTGCAAGGCGAATGGTAAGACCTTTAATTTGTGATGAATAAGCCAGGGTACCTTTAAGCAGGCATCAACTGTAGCTTTCTGCTACTACATACCAAGTAGTGACCACGCAACGCCTGGATTCATATCATTTCGCAAGATGTTTCCAAGGTGCAACAAAGCTTGGATTGAGTTTATCGTAGGAGCGACTAAGAAATTGCCTTTGAGGCATGAGAATGAAATGCTTCCTTTTATTCGTACAAATGTGAGTATCCACTGAAGGAGAGAGTTAGTGATAAGAACGTACCGAAGACTTTTGAATTGAGTTCAGCTTCATCGTCCATAATGCTTAGGCACTGAGCGCCGCAGGCAAGAACACCAAACAATAGCGCAAACCATGAAGCATCTTGTTTGTGCTGAGCTTGAGATGTGTTGCCTGCGCTCGCAATTACTCGATCTCTGTCATCGAGAAGCGATTGCAGCTCTGCTTCAAACCGGTCTCGATCAACTAGTCCAGGGTATATGGGCAAAAGAACATCGGAATATATTTGGTAGTACCTGCCATCAATAAACATCAGGATAGTCGCAAGAGCGAGCGGACTGCGTAAGTTGCTTTCCTGTAGCAAGTGAAATTAATATAGTGAAGACTGTATAGCTTGCCTTTGGATTTGGTGATTGGGGGGGAGAGCGAGGCAGAGGTCCACGATAGATTTTCGAGGAAGGGATAAATCGTCTAAGGAAACAACAAAATTTAGGCCGTCGTTGACGATTTCGGAAATGTGCTGGGACCAAATTTTGTCCAGACGTTGACGAGGTTGCTGTAGATATTCTCTCAAGTTGAACGGGCAATCTGCAGCCACATTATCTGGACCATAAATAGTTGATGCTTCTTGGGAAAGTGGTGGATGCGGCGCAGACAAGATCGGTGGTAAAAGTATTGTTGACGAAGATTGCTGTGCCTCTGCTGAGTGAGGAGTGTTTAGTTCTTCCGGTACAGGATGAGATTTTTCGACTTCGGCCCTGACCCTGCCATCAAACATCGTATCCCAAGATTTATTGCCTCCAGCAGTAGATATCGGTGTCGAATTCGTTGAAGACTCGAAAGATTGAGGCCGAGACATTCTATCACAATTAGAAGCTGCGTTTTCATAGACTCAGACAACAATTGCAACAACTTGGGACTTACGATATTGGATGTGGTTCCATTAAACAAAATTGAGGTTCACCTCGTAAAGCACAACTGCTACAGGGAACGCCATTACATTTAACCTTTCGCTGCCTACAAGGATAACACGCTTTGGGTTGTCTTTGCTTTCGAGGCTTCTTTTGTAGTGGCTGTCTGTATGTCGTAGCCATATTCCGCTCAGCAAGGATTTCTAATGCGACGGGGAGATGGAGATTTGACGATTAAATCGTGTCTTCGAACCGTGTGGTCACACCCACAGGTTTGGGGGAAAAACAAAGGTAGCAGAATTCCGCCTTGATCTAACGATGTACTGCAGCAGAGAGTATGATTTCGCGCTGTGCGAAGTTGTTGGGAGGAAGTGACATTACTTCCCCGCCAACACCAGAGGAGTTGTTGCCTGGCGCCTCGTGTTTATGCCTTACCCGATTTCACTGGTCAGTACACTACCTTACTGGGCCAACCCGGTTCTCATACAGACTGTATATACCATATGGCACGCGCTACAGCTGTTGGAAAGTGTGTGAGGCGCTAATTTTAATTTAATATTTCTAAGATGTACGTATTTTAAGGATGTAGGGAGCGCATCTACGCGTACTAAGTTTAAGCCTCATTTTGAGCCTCATCGCGCTAGCCCTCCTCGCACGCGTACCTTTTATCACCTTGACAACCATCTAGACCAAGTCATATATCAAATAAACAGGTATCTGGACCATCCAATTCACCTCATATTCCGTATCACCACCACCAACTCTTAAAACACTCTAGATTTTAGTATTATAAGACTTATATAAGTATTTCAATGGCACTCTACTATACCCATCTTATTTAGAGCACCTTTATATATTACGTAAACTTTTATTTAGTCCTGTAGAAGCCTCTACAGCCTTAAAATCCCTATATTCTTAAATTTTCTATAGCCTTAGAGACTCTATAGCTATAGTGTACACTACAACTAATTTAAGCTATCTATACCATTAAAACATTTCTATTAATAGATATTCATTATTTAGCATCTTTAAATCATTTTAATAATACCAAAGATTTATAATAAGCTACAGGCGCTACACAGCATTTAAGAGAACCAGCAACGCCCGCTAAGGTATACATACCTCGAATTTTCGCGTGTATTGTTGCACGAAAATGAACAGAGCCTAGGTGATAATAAAAGCTTGCATTTCCTAGGTGATTGTAGTAGTGGGTTTATAGCCGAAGCAGCCACATAACCTAGCTGCCTAAGACTACTATACAACATATATACTTTAAAAAAAATAATATATAAAAATTATTAATCGCAATATATTGTTAATTCTTTAATAATTTTTTATATTATATTAACATTTGAAAAAGAATTTTATTTTATTATAAAAATTTTAATGATTTTAAATTTTAAATATAGTTTAATAAATCGAAAATTTTATAAAATAATTGTTATAAACTCGGGTAAATTATATCAACGCTATTTTGGGGCACGTATTGTGTCATTCGCCGATAATATACCAGACTTATTGCCCATCGTGACAATATCCCGTCTTTAGCGAGCTAAGAATAACCCCCCTTAATCTCCGTTAGTGATGATCGTCACGTAAACTTTTGTATCTTATATTGTTAAAACTTTGAGCAGTTCTCGATTTATGAGGATTCTATGCGTGAGCTCTTGGATATACTCTCGCTTGTTTTTTTATGTACAATCTGTTGCAGGCATGAGATGGGAGTGAGAACGGGCTGTGCTATCGTAATACAGTAGTATATTGATATCCAAGTTTCCAATACTAGTAACAATCGTACGAAAATCCTTTCGGTTTTCCAATTTCACAGTTCCCATTTTCTATAAGATCCGCAACTTGAATTTTAATTCTTTAGAGGTGTTCTAGGTGATACCCTGATCAGCTTTTAACAAACCAGAGCTAGATCAAAAATTAGCAACCGGCTGAGATTCTTTCTCCCTTCTCGAGGAGACAAGAACGCTTTGAGACATCTAGAAAGGAATCGGCGGACACTTCGAACTCAGGTGGGTAGAGATCGGTTTTTGTCTGGTATTCGGGATTGCTGTGTTCTTGGGATCGAGCGACCTATGAATTCTAGAGCTAAAACCTGCATCTACGCACATTTTAATATTGAGGCTTCGGACGTTCCGAGATTACTCTAATATATAGTCTTATAAATTAGCGTACTTTTAATTATAGTACTATAAATAAGAGTACTTAAAGCTAAAGTAAAAATAAATCGCGTATATTACTCGCGAGTACTTTAAGGCATAGTCTTATGAGTTAACGTATTCTTAGTTATATTACTATAGTTGAGAGTACTTGGGGCTCAAGTATAAATAGGCTACGGAGGCATCGAAAGACTTGTTATTTAGGTTGTTCTTAGGAGAACGCAACGTAGTCGGTGCAAGCGAGGCTGACTTAAGGGTGCTGAAAATTTAACTATATATAGAATCAGATGATTGAAGTCATAGTAGCAAATAAGATAGAATAATCTATAAGACTAGGAACATTTCAGAGATATTTAGCGATCTGCTTATCACACCATTCCCAGAGCTTATATCCATTCCCTTTCTCGCCAGTTTCTATTTCTCGAACAAGGTCATCTCTTGGCTTTATGAAGCGCCCCCAGGCCGTGATGTGCTTTCCATTCCTTTGCTTCAGCTCGGGTGAGAACGCGGCAAATAGCAATGTATACGCACCCATGGCCATGGGGTATGCTGTCCTTCCCTGTTACTGCATTAGCCTGAACAGCTTATACGCATGAACAGCGGTAACTTTACATACCACGACCCAGAAGAAAAGATTGAACTTGTGATGTCGTTGCAAATTTGATTTTAGCGATCCCGGGTGTAAACTTCCACTCAAAACACCAGAATGCGCATATTTTCGAGCAAATTCCGTAGCTTGGAAGATGTTCCCAGCCTTACTCTGTCCATAGGCCGTGAAATTGTACGGACCGCTGCTAGTGTGATTGAAGTTGATATCATCCCACTGTATGCCCCCATTCTTCGGAAAATTACTTTGAGAGCCGATGCTGCTGGTCCAAATAATTCGCACGCTTCTTGGAGGGGATATCTTCGCAGTCTCCAGTATCAGAGGCATGAGAAGGACGGTCAATAGGTTACATCCTGCCAATGGTGTTTAGAGACTTGGCTCTGTTTCACGTCATTCTTTTCTCTTCAATTTGCCTCAAGACAATATCACCAGGATCCAAAGAAGTCCCCACGGCTCTGATACACTTGAGGGAATGTCTCCGCCTTGTCAACGAAACGAAACATTGACGTCTCCATCTCGGATACTTCTGGATAGCACATTCGTGGTGATAGCAACGCTAGCATATTTCGAAGTAAGGTCATTATCTTTTTGCTGAGCAATGAGTTAACCAATATTTGAAGAAGCTCAATGGACACCACCAAAACTGGGGCATGCACATTCATGGGCTGAAGCAAATGGTTCGACTAAGAGGGGGGTTAGAGATGTTTCGGTCAAACCGGGTATTGTATAACATGATTCTTCGGTTCTAATTATCTAGCCTAATTCGAGCTTATGGAAGAAGACTGATGAGTTACAGTACTGATATTTGTGGCTCGATTGATGCGGAGAGCAAGCCCTTTTTCGACGACGTTGGCGTTTCGGCTGTAATCCCGCAGATCTGGAACACCTATACCAGCAAAGGCTTTCATGAAATCAACAATCTCGTACATTTCAGCAGCGAATTCATCCATATCTTGCGCAGGGTGGAAGATTCAACAAATGCATTGAACGAGCTTCGTGGCGGACATACACTTACGCCTCCGTTCGATATACGGGATGAACTCACCTCCATTCAGTACGCTCTTCTTCGCATGGAGTCTTCACGACATGATTTGAGTGAGCCAAAACCCCAACAGCTCTGCCGCCAAGGTCTCCTGCTATATCTTGCCACCATCTTGTATGGCCTTCCATCAATGGCTTCAAATTTCAATATGCTGGGCGCTAATCTAGTGGTTGCACTTCAAGCTCCATTTGGTGAGATCCAAGTCACTCAAGGATTGCGCTTGTGGCTGGCTCTCATCATCACTGAAATTGTTTGCAACCAGACAAGTAAGTCATGGGCTCGGAGTGAGTTTGCAACTATTGTTTCAACGTCTTTTCCCCGCAGATTTGAGGATGTGAAAGCACGGCTGGAGACATTTTTCTGGGTCCACAGGATCCATGGACCAAGACTTGATGAATTGTGGAATAGGAAGTTGGGAAATGTGCAATATAAGAATGACTGCTAAAAGGTCTTCGCCTGGAAACGCTTTGAAGACATGTAAGAAGACGGAAGCATATTTGGACGAAAAGGAAGCTTACCCGAAGAAAATAGAACAGTTATTTGAGTATTTAACTAAGTGGCAGTGGGAGTAGTTTCCCTCATCACCAAGCTCTGTTTGAAATCTGATTCAAAGGTTATGTTATTATTCTTGGTGAATACGAGAGAGTGCTCTGACATATTCCCAGCTTAGTCAGTCCTTACCTTCATATTGATAAATCACACTCCGATTTGACTTCAAACTTTGTTCGCCAGCAGGCAGACAAAATCCGGCTTTGCGCCATCTAACCTCTGCAAGAATGCGTGAGATGGATGGCACGCTCTTCTCCTCGGTCGCAGGAGGCGTTGGTGGTGAGCTCGTAAAGCTTTCGGGAGGCGTGATTTGTAGTGATTGCTGTGCACTCACGATACCGCAGGTGTTAGACCCACGACCGAGACTGCAGGTTGATGTTGGACACATTACACTGGAGGGAAAGCGGCATTCTGCTGTTTGTTATTGATGTTGCCGTTGGCTGTCGGCGTGGAGAAAGGGCCCTACCAATGGAATAAAGCCTTCCCGTTCCGAAACCTGGGATGCCAGCCTTGCACCTTCCAGCCAATCAACAAGTCCGAGAATGCAACCACTTTCGCTACAACAGCAATCTAACCGCTTTGCTCTAATTCAACATCTATCCCATACACTTCTGGAACAAAAATCACCAAACGCAGAAGAATAAATGGAAGAAGCTATAGAGCTCATACAAAATGCACGGCTCGAGCATCCAAGCACGCCACTACTCGAGACTTTCCTCGACGAGGCTGCAGACCGTCAACAGGCTGCAAGATTTCTAGTGGGCAGATGCTCGAGAGACCCTGATGGTGTCGAAATGGTCCGATTCATTGAGGACTGGAAGACTCTGGTGAGGTTGTGTAAGTCCTATAAGTCCAGACGACATATTGGGGGGCTTTATCCACTAACTTTAAAAGTTATGGTGGAGCACCATCCAACAGATCCACCAGAGCGAAAGTTGAGAGAGCGAATCATGAAGCGTGACGATAAAAAGTGTTGTCTAACTGGACAGAGGTCTCAACTTTTCGAGAGACTTCGCGTTGTTCCCGTTTTGCCTATCGATGACTTCAACTTGAAGAAGGTAGAGAAGTCCAAAATCTCGTCATGGATACTTGTTAACCCTAAGCAGGGCAGTCTTTTTGATATGCTGATAGCTTTTGTCGGTCCTGATCAGGCCAATAAATTACTTTCCTGGGACAAGACAGATCTCGAAAGCAAATGCCGGAATCACTGGTTGCTGAGTCGCGAAGCAGCGGACGTCTACGCCCAAGGATCAATCCGACTCGAGAAATTAGAGGATGCATTAGTAAGCTCGCTATGTCATTTTTCATGGTGTTTAAATATTCAAGTGACTAATATATACTAGTACAGTGTTAGCTACAATGCTATCGGTGGGCCAATCCCCCCAATATACCTCGCAAGATCATCGATGAGATGGAAGTGCCACTTAATAGATTTCTCTGAATCTGATATTGATACCCCAGACCCTGATCTTGTTCAGCTTCACTTTCGCCTTTCAAAGGCTATGAAATGGACGAAAATTGCCGATTCTTTTTCTGAGAGAAAGAGATCTCCGAAACTTTCTTCATCCCAAAACCATTCCAGGTCCGCCTTTTCATGGTCGCTCAAAATCATTACATTAACCTTTCTTGCCATCTGGATGCTTATTCCCACCCAAATCAGGATTTACATATATCAGAAACTAAGTCATATTGGAACCTATTTATACGGCGGAACTATATCTTTCAACGTTCAAAAACTACCCTTTGGGTTATACCTAAAGACCGGACCTACCACTTTATACGCCAAATCTGAAGGAGAATTCGGCGCGCTTCAGCTTGTTCGCCGCTATACTTCAATTCCCGTACCGCGCCCAATAGACCTCATCCAAACGCCAAAATTCTCATTTCTTCTCACCTCGAGAGTGGAAGGGGAACGCATCGGTATCGGGTTCGACTTTTTGAGTGACGATGAACTTGCACGGATAGCCACAGCCCTGCGGAATTATATTGCTCAGCTCCGCACCATACCACCGATTCATAGTCCAGATCTAGCCATCTGTAATAGTATCGGCAAAGCTTGTCACGACTATCGAATCTATACCCAACAAGTGGGACCATGTGTTAATGAGCAGACCTTCAATGAAGTTATATTCCTTACCTCGAGGCCTCAATTGGCACATCGCACTGATCACCGAATCTACTTTACTCATGGGGATTTGAATATGGGGAATATTTTGATGGATAATGGTGCTGTCACGGGAATAGTAGATTGGGAAAATGCAGGCTGGTATCCGGAATACTGGGAATATACTAAGTGTCATTTCAGCGTCAAGCGTGGGAAACCGCGGTGGAGTAAGTTTATCGATGATGTTTTCAAGGAGGATGATTACAGTGACGAGTTGAAGATAGAACGGCAGCTTTGGGCACTTGAAGAGTGGTGATGGTGGATGATTCACATAATGGAGGGTATGTGTCTTCTCGCAACTTGGTCTCAGGTACTTAAGCACAAATGAGGAAGTTCGTTAAACAGAATAGAGATATAAAAGGCAATGATCTAAATCCTATGGAAAACGCCTTAAACCAAGAAACTCCAAAGCCAAACGCCACACATGCAGATAATTAACAAAGTAACTCAAGTTGCTTTTGTATCGTTGATAACTAACGCGTTGCGCTGTCTTGCACGGACCTGAGCCTCAACCGTTCGAGCATACCAAGCGGCATCAAACTCAATATCATCTATGACCAAAAGTTAGCGTATTCCATTTACCGGTGCGGACGCAAGTCATCTTACAAACACCCTTTAGCAAATGAAATATACCCTGGCTCTGCATTTCCAAAAGGACATCCATTGTCCAATTTTTGCAGTTGAAAGTCTGACCACTCTTACGTGATGGTTGGCCATCAGCAGGAACACTGTGTATAGCGTTTACCGCGCGTGTCTCCTGGCCTGCTTGAAGTGGTGCAATTTTGTAGAGCGCGACTAGGGATGCAGAACTCATAGGATTGCCCGATCGGGTCTCGAAACGCCAGATATTCGTGTCCCGATTTGTTGCGTGGTAATATGTTGAAGTGCCGTCAGCGTGGGTAAGCAGGATTCCCCAGTGCTAGTGTACGTTAGAGAAGGGGACGTCAGGATGGTATGAAAGAAAGACTTACAAAGCTTCCTGGTTGGTCTGCTCCACGTTCGTTCAATGTGATATATATGCTGTTTGGTTCCATACTTCCCTCTCCATTTCTTTGAACAATTCTTCCTGAAGCTGGATTTGCCTTTGCACTGCGACGACTTACCGTTTTTCTGCCATCGTCTGGGGCCTCTCGAGGGACTACCAAGGAATTGCGTAAGGGTTGGGAGTCGCCGTGACTTACTGAAGTACCATCTGCGTCGGGATGGCGGGTTTGAAGAGAACGTGCAACGGTATGGTCCAAGAAGATACTGCCGACCAGAAGGAGTAGTGAAAGAGGACGGTTTAAAAGCATTTTGGCGGGTGTAGTAATTGCTAGACTGGGGATGAAATAGTAATGAGAGGAAACGAGACTTCAACCAAATTGGATGTGTTGAGGGATTGATGATAAAGAGGGGTATTTATACCATGAAATTGAATCTTTTTAGAGATTTGAACACTTATCTTGCTTGCTTGAAGGCTTCGAAGAAACGATTCCATTGGCTTTTGTGACATGATCCAGGAGGCTGTTCGATCCCTCACGTCTCCATTACAGCCACTATCCTTCAGCCCTTTTATTAAAAATAGAACATTGAGCTCCAGGAATAAATCCTAAATTCAATGAGTGAATGGGTATTTTCCGTAGAGATGTGACATAGAAAGATTGAACCATGCTGTGATTCGCAAAGGTAAACGAGACTGGGTGGCTAGGAACTTCCTCCGAGACCCTGAACTTGCTCTGCCCCTTAAGTATGCCATTTTCAGCGAGGCTCAGATCTTTGCAAGGAGGGTGTGCCACACAGACCCTCGATAGTGTGAAAATGGACGGAACAGCAATATTACGTCTAATATATATCACATAACCGGGTGTGTGAGGATGCACTCTCGCAGCGTCCAGTCCAAGGTCATTTCCTACAGTATGTCGTTGAGAAGTATATTTATGAGGCGTTATAAAAGGTATTTCTGGCCTCAGGGCAAGAGAAAGATTGATCAATATTGTGACTAAAGCTGTGGGTTGAAAGTGATGGCACAGGTGTCTTGGCGCTGCATGGAAGGGACCAGGTGACGTGGTTGGCGATGTAGGCTGTGCCCTGTCTAGGGTCTCATCAGATATTCCTTCGGGACCCGGAAAAGTAAGATGACCGCTCTTCGAATTTGGGTGGTGCGATGAGCCTTGTGTCGTGGCTGTGGTGGCTTGGAAATCGTCCCAAAAAGGGACGCAAACTCTCCGAGCGCACCTGTGAGATAAAGGATAAAGAGACAGATATCTAGAACACATTTGTAAGATTTAGTCTCCAAGATGTTCAATGGAATTGGGTGGATAAAAGAAACAATCAATGATTAATAGCATCATTTCCACACCGTGCCTCAACTGCCATACCGCCACCATTCTTTTCTTTCACATTCCCTAATTTCCACCAATTACTTCATCCAATAAGAGATATACACCACCCTATCAAACAATAACTTGGAAGTCCGAGAGAAGCGCTTAAATGATCAATTTCAACTCTCCCAAATCCAATGAGAAACAAAGTCTTTAATTGCAAACAACTCCAAGCCCTGAAAATAGATATTATTATTTCATACCTATCCAGAAATGAGGGATGTGCAGTTACCTACAAGGATAACCCTATGACATGAGTAGAAAGAAGCCTGATTTTGAAATCAGGAAGAGAGAAGAAGGTGAGACTCGGCAAAGGGGGAGATTAGAAAAGCCTGAGGAATACGGTTTCTATTTTCCGCGGATCCAGCGCGGGTAATTTTAATATAGAGAGAGAAAAAAATGTGTACATAATTTAATGCAAATATATATATATATATATATATATAATATAATATATTTAACACAAGTTTGGGTTTCTATATTTCCACGTAGATTAAGCGACAGGTGCCCAAAGCGTAGGCTTACGTAGGGGCTTGCGTGGACTATAAAAACCGAATTACAATTAGTTTTTAATTTAGTTTTAATCAATTCAAAAAGATATTCCTTTTCTGGAGGATTTCTATTGTTTTCTAGACCTTTGGTGAATCCTAACTTATTCTAATTACTGATTCTAATCATCGCTACTGCTACAGCTTATATAAATATATAAAATTCAATTAAAACTAAATTAAAAACTGGTTATAATTCGGTTTCTATAGCCTACGCACGCCTGCGCTTTGGGTACCTGGCGCTTAATCTACGTGGAAATGTACAAACCCAGAGTGTGAGCAAGTGAGCAACTAAGGCGAAACTGAGAATCAGAAGAGGCGAAAAGAATATTGGAGCCTAATCTTGGCAGCTGCTGCAAGAACCTATCACAGTGATCAATTGATCGATCGATTGGCGATAACCGAGAAGACTGTGCAGCTGATTAAATGAAACTTAATCTTATCAGATCGGTACCATGTCACACGTGCAGTGCAAGCTTCACTAGGCCTTAATTCGGTGCAGTAAAGTGTGGTACAAGTTCATTGGTATTCTAGGCATCTAAAGAGAGAAGAGAGAGAAGCTCTCAATTCTAATAAATCTAAGGTGCTGAGGTACCTAGGAGCTATAAAGGTACCTATCTACCTTACCTTTACGTAACTTCTTCACGTGACTACGACACGCCTCTTTCTCCATGCGTTCTATCCCAGAACGAGCCTTGAACTCCTGTGAGAAGAAAGAGCAAAATTTGAAAATATGGGGATTGGGGGCCATAGCTTGAGACCTATTGACGTCTTCCTCTTCAAGATGCAGGTCTAAGACTTCGACTACCTCTACCCTATACATGCAGAAAACAGAATTTGTATATTGAAGGTTGTAGTAGGCCCTCCATCAACTACCGTATAGTCTAGTTTGTAAGCCTAATGCTAATTATATAAAAATACGAATTCTTGTACAAGCCTATGTTTTCATATAAGCGCAGGAACTAATTGATCAAAACGGATGTTAGCACAGGCGCCAACATCAGACTATACTGTATTCCCCAACATGCGATGAAAGTTGAAAATTGGAGATCCACTCAACATGGTTTCAATTTTGAAATCGAATACTGTTCAATATTAATGCCAACTTTTGCTTTAGACATGACAATATCCAGGTTTGACGTCTTGATCTATTTTCGTCACATACATTTGAAGCGTGTCCGGGTTTACCGACGGACCCGACAATGGATTTTCAAGCACAGCACATTTGTAATCCACCACCATACAAATCGTGATGACACAGAGCAGCAGGAAAGCAACATCAAAATAAGAGAAAAAGGTTGAAAATACGTCATTGTATGAAACTGACAACAACAGTAATACATTTCACGATGGAGTATAATAATCAGGTATCAGCGGCACTGAAAATAGAGTATCAAACCATCAGCATCTATCAGCGACCATGCCCCACGCAATCGAAGCCGAGCCGTCCACCCAATCAAGACGAGCTCCAAAAGCGACAGGGTCTTCATTCCGGGAACTCCGCCAACTACACATCCTCTACAACAACACCCGAAACAAGTACCTCCCATCAAATCTCCATATCACTATAACACGTCTCCTGGAATCCAAAAACCGACCCGCAGTCACAAAATTAGTATCCCTGGGCCTGGGCAGTCTAAAATCCACCGATCAACCCCGGCGAATAAAACAACTCACGATATTTCTCGCGATCGCGGAACAATTACGCCACCATGACCCCGATCTCGAAATCTACGCGCAAGATCCATCGTTCTCGAAGACCGATGAAGCGTTCCTGCAAAGCCTAGGCGTACAGATCCTCCGCACGCCCTCGGCTACTGAACCCGGAGAGGCGGCGCAATATCTCGGCGACTCGACGCTGGTGTACTGTCCGTTTCTGACGTTAGAAGCATATCAGCTCTTCTTTTCTACGGAGAAGCTGAACTTCTTTATCGGGGATGACTTTGATGCGTTGAGGCTGAAGTGGCCGAAACATAGCGCGGGGCGGGATGAGGCTGAGGGGTTGTTGAGACGGTTTGTGCAGGGGTTGCGAAAACGGGTCGTTGGCCGGGATGAGGCGTTTTGGGATGTCGAGGATAAGCCGTTTCCTATGGCGATGTATTGGAGTGTGTCGAGAAGGGAGCAGGGTAGCTTGGTTAAGGCTATGTTATAATAGAGATGATTCGGAGTATAAAAAATTTGTAATAATAATAAAATGAAAAAAGGCACTGATAAGGGAAGAATTGGTTATCATCCTTGGATCCCAACCCAGATTTTCCCAACTGTGTCTTTATACCCTCCACCAAGATAGCACCACCGACATTCTCGCCAGCTTGAAAAGTGAGTGAGCTATGTGTGGTTGAAGCCTCATCCCATCTTAAAGGGATCCCTGTCGACCTCCTCATTATTTCTGACATTTCACGTTCACGAACTCGTCTCGCAAGAATGGTATAACGAGCTTCTAACACGGCCAGGAATTCGCCGTCTTGTTGTAGGTAGCAGGCCATTTGAACAGCTCCATCAAGCCTTGGGTCACGGCAGATATGGTCGCCACTAATGACACAAGTTATCGGGGATACTCTATTAAAGCTGACTGCAGCTCAATCATAAACCCATCATGCAAGATATCTAGTGCCCAGCCAGCATCAGCGGAATTTCCAAGTACCTGAACATGAAGGGCAAAAAGAATCTTTTGTATGATTTAACATGAGGAGTAAGGGATGGTGCAACATGAGATGAACTTCACTGGAACGATGCGACACAATCATTTCATACTCGCACTGGCGAAAACAATCCCGAGAGCCCTGTTTTATATCTCCAGGAAGCGCGGGAAACACAAATCGATGTGTATGACTTCAATACGAGCATTGGGGGGAGGTTGAGCAGGGTTCTCTGGGGATTACTACTCATGCACTGACTCCCCCCTTTAGGACCCTGCATGAACCCTATATCGCAAGCGGAGTCCTGAGGTTTCTATAAGGCGACGAAGCTCTTTTTAGCTATAATCAAAATGCAACACTGCCTCGTCTTAAATGGGAGTCCTGGTACGCAATTAGAACCTTTGGCTTGCGTGCGAACAGGGGATCTCATTAGAACAGAGTATACGGAACCCAGGCTATTTAAAGAAGATGGGTCTTCAATTCAAAGTTCGTGTTGGCGCGCGTCTTTTCAAATCAACTCACTCCATGCTTTTCTTGAATATGCTTGGTACGTCGTTTCCTCTTGTCAACCGCTTTTTTTTTCTTTTGTGGATGCCATCCCAGATACTAGTACTTGAGTCAGGCACCCACGTCCAACGTTTGAAGCGAGGACCCTGAAAATGTAGTACGACGACCCTACACGAATCCCTATGTAAGTAAACTTGAGTAAAGATCTTTGAATAAGTATCGATTGTCTGTTTCTCAGATATCTGATTTGAATATACTAGTAAAGACGATATGGATTTGCCGTTGTATATTTCTTGCGCAGTTCTTAAACAACCCAATCCTCTTCGACCTGGGGCAACTTCCTTGTCTGCTTCCAGAATCGTGGTTGGCGACTTAAGGTTCCAGATCGATCTGCACCAGGATGCAAAATCCCTGCTAATTTTGGCCTTTCACCAATCCAAACCCTGAGAGGTCAAGCTACCCTAGAAGGAAGTGGCGTTCCACCTATCCGCTCCTTTTCACCCAAACTTACCCCCAAAAAAACCTTCGATATATTTGCAACCTCAATCCCAAAACTCAATCTCGCTGTCGTATGTTGGATAGATATCAAAGCGTGGCGTTCGACCTAGATACATCGGTTCTGGTAAAACCTCGCGATTCATCGGTGAAGAGCCCCGAGTCCGAGCCTCCGCCCACGTCACTTGTCGACTGCCAAGTCTGAGAAGAGAACCTGAGAGTTGGATTGAGGAGAAAGGCAAGGTCAGGAAGATGAAGCAGCGCGTGTGAAGGATGACTATGATAGTCCCTTTACAAGAATCCCAGATCATCATGGAGAAGCTGAGCTTAGACGCACGTGTCATGCCCACCGAAATCCCGTGGAGAAAGGTCTTTGACTGGCTTTCTGAACCTTACTCAGACGATCTGACACCATTCCAAAAATTCGTTGTATCCCTTGACTGGTCCAAGAGCCCCTTGGGGCCAATCCAGTCATGGACTCCTCAGCTCCGTCAGATGGTTCTGCTGGTTATGGCTGATCCAACGCCCGCTGTCATCTATTGGGGCGATGAAAACACCATCGTGTATAACGAGCCTTATACGCAATTGATCGGTTCAAAACATCCAGCGCTCCAAGGACAAGACCCGAAGATTGAATTTGCAGAGATATGGGATCATTTCGATAAACTTTTAGCTACGCAACGCGAAACTGGAATTACCACCATTGAAGCGAATGCTCCTCTCTTACTTCACAGGCATGGATTTCTAGAAGAGACGTACTTCAGTTGGAAATTTGTCCTGATCATAGGCCCAGATGGATGGGTTGTGGGATCTCACGCGACTGTCGTTGAGGTCACTCGTGAAGTCATCTCAGATCGCAGGCTTTCAACCGTTCAAGCTCTCAGTCGTCATTTATCAGGATCCCGTAGCATCAAAGATCTATGGGCGGGCATTATCCAAGGGTATGTTCCCCAGTATCTTGAAAGGCGCTCGCTGTCTACGAATTCAACCTTTCCCATAATACGAAACAATCTAACACTTTCGATAGACTTGAAACAGCAGAAAAAGACATTCCCTTGGCGGTACTTTACTCCATTGCAGATCCAGCAGTGACTTCAAAATCCGTCTCGCCACCCAGGAAGATTAAATTGCAAGAACCAACTCTGGTCCTTCTTGAAGGATGTATTGGTATCTCTCCAGGCCATGAGTTCGCTCCCAGGTCTGTGAGTTTGGATACCGATCAGTCATGTTACATACCATATTTTCGAAAAGCAATGGAGCAAATGAGTCCCATCTTGATGCCGATCGATGATAGAACGCACGGAATTCTGAAGGGTTTAAGTGAGTGGTCGGAACATTCGGCCCAGCCCTGATGCTGATAGCTCTCATTAGATTGGCGTGGATTTGGTGTTCCTTCAACCAACATTGTCATGTGTCCCATTGTACCAACAAATTCCGGGAAAGCGCTGGCATTTCTCGTTATCGCTTTGAATCCACGAAGGCCATACGATGATGATTATCGTCAATTTATTAATTTAGTCACACAGCAAGTAACAACACCGCAGCTTTCCGCCGTCATCCTTCGCGAGGAAGTCGAAAGACGTGCTGCGCTAGCGCGGCAAGAAGCTCTTGACCGAGACAGATTGTCCAAAGAGTTGTCAGAAGCTGAGACGAAATTTGCAAGATTTGCAACAAGAGCTCCTATTGGATTAGCAATACTCGGCGTTGATGGCCTTGCTTTATCTGCCAATGGTGAGTTACGGGCTTCAAATCTTTCCCTTCATAAGTTTCTTCACGAGTTATTTAGATTAGAAAAGCCCGTCAACGCTTCGGAAACAGTTCTCCGGCATTTGGCCAGCGTCGGGGTTTCACAATTCTTCACAGGTCACAAATGTACAGCTCTATTATATAGACTCAATAAACATTTTCTAACGTTGGGGGATTATTATGTTGAAGAAACAGAGCTGGAGAGCCCCGGTTTTCATTCTTCTATGTACATTCACGCAGCTTTCTGACTTTCAGCCACAGATCTCTGGAGAGACCTCACTATGTTAAGCGTTGGGAGTGAAAAGGTACAGTGGGAAGAAGTTCTAGTAGAGGGAGAATTTGAGCATGTAACTGACTCATGGGCGAAAATGGTGGAAACAAGAAAACCGTTGACGATTCAAACGAAAGTTACGAAACCCTGGAAAACACCGGAGCTGGATGCAAATGGGAGCGATCAATGGACCGATACACATTTGTTGCTATCTTTATATCCAGATCTGGACGATGATGGCGAAGTCCTAACTATCATGTCATGTATCACAGATATCAGGTGAGTGTCCGAGAAAACAAATCTTCAAGAGTGGGCTGAATCTGTGTGAAGTGGCCTGAAGTGGTCTGAAATTCAACTTCGGAGGAGGATGGACCAGGCTATTGAGTTGAAGAAGCAACAAGAGAAGTTCATTGACATGACCTCGTAAGTTTTCTCCCCAAAGTCTATCACCGAGCTGAACTGTCAGACACGAGATGAGGAATCCATTGTCTGCTCTGATAGGCTGTGCCGATGAAATCATCACCTCTTTGAGGGACTATCGTACCGCCATTCAAAAGCCTGCCATCAATGGCTTTACCACCGCTGCTGCGACACCCATCCACCTGCTAGATGAAGCAGCCGAAGCAGCTGAGACAATCATCTACTGTGCAATACACCAGAAGCGGATTATCGATGACATCCTCACCCTTTCTAGACTCGATTCCAACCTCCTCCTAGTCTCCCCCGAACCCTCTGAACCCCTCCAACTCGTTCGCTCCGCTCTCAAAATGTTCGAAGCCGAAACCAAACGCGCCGACGTCCGACTCGATCTCATCGAGCAAGAATGTCTTCAATTCCTCGCCATAAATTGGACCCTTCTCGATCCTTCCCGTGTTCTCCAGTCCGTACATTTTCTGTTATTCTCCGAGGCGCTCACCTACTCCTTTCTACTCTCCAAAACTCTAATGCTTCAAACCACTAATCTAAATTCTACGGCAAATATGCAAATACTAATTAGACATTTTCAAACAGAGTCCTCATCAACCTCCTCACCAACGCCATTAAATTCACACGCTCTGAGCCAACCCGCCACATCAAAATCACCGTCGGCGCCTCCCTTACAAGACCATCCATCACCAACGAATTCGGAGTCCAATTTGTCCAGCAATCTCTCCATCACTCTCCAGACCAAACCAGCAAAGAAGAGTGGGGAGACGGCGAAATCATCTATTTATCAATCACTGTCCAAGACACGGGCCGCGGCCTCACTACACGGGAAACGAAAAACCTCTTCCATCTCTTCCAACAAGCATCTCCGAAAACGTACACCCAATACGGTGGTTCCGGTCTCGGATTGTTCATTTCAAGACAACTCGTCGAAATGCAGGGAGGAGAAATCGGCGTTGCGTCGGAAAGTGGAAAAGGTTCAACATTCCAATTTTACATCAAGACGCGTCGAACTAACCCGCCTTCCCCTGGCTCATTGCCCGAGGCCAGAAAACCCGATTTCCAACTCCTAGTCCGAGAAGATGCGTTACGAGAAGCGTGCGGAGTAGAGTTTCCGGCCTTACAGAACGAAGGGACGATCCTTGGGGCGAATCTGGTGCCTGGGAGCGAGAGTGGGACGGAAGGAGGAAAAAAGAAAGTAGAAGAGAAGATAGAGGGAAAGGCGAACGGTAGACTTCATATCTTGATTGTGGAGGATAACTTGGTGAACCAAAAAGTGGTTTCTAAACAACTCCGCAAAGAAGGTCATATCGTTTTTGTCGCGAACCACGGCGAAGAAGCTTTGGGCTTCATTCAAAAATCGAAATTCTGGCATACGGTCAGTACCGGAGAAGACATCACACGCGAAGGAAAGGAAGGGGAGAATCTGAGTGTTGTATTGATGGATCTTGAGATGCCGGTTATGGATGGGATTACATGTGTGAAGATTATTAGGGAATTGCAGAGGCAGGGGAAAATTAGGGGGCATGTGCCTGTGATTGCGGTCACGGCGAATGCGAGAAAGGATCAGATTTTGAGAAGTTTGGAGGCGGGAATGTGAGTCTCTTCTTCCTTCCCATACTCCCAGCCTCGGCCTTCCTTTCTTGTTCTTTCACTTCCATTGCTCGCCTGGCTGAGATCTTTCATTGCTTCTTGATCCGCCCAGCAGTTTGAGTTATGAAATACCACTGGATCAAAATGTCAATGATACCCGCTGATTGAGATAACAGGGACGATGTAACCACAAAACCGTATAGAATCAACGACATGCTCAAGCAGATTGACAAATTAGTCGCGAAACACAACATACCTACCACACTTAACCCGAAAATCATGACACCACGCAACGCAAGCTGTAAATAGACGGATCATCGGATCAAAAACTTGTAGATACAATGAGACAACTCAAACTTAATCAAATCGAGACCAGAACAAGACCAAAAACAAATGTAAAACATTGCAATCTATTCAAAATGTGAACTTATGACATGATTCGTGAAGATCGTAATCGTAATCGTAACCTCATTTCCCCTTCTCCAAAAGCCACAACTCCAACATAATACTCGCAGCCCGTGGGTACATACTCGGCGTCAGTTTACAATAATGATTCCTATAATATTATCCCTCACATCAGCAAATTATTTGGATAGATCGAACCACACATCAAGAGGCATGAAGTACCCACCTGGTATTCTTCTCACTCTTCTTTCCCCCTTTCATACACAGCAAATATCAAACAGAACAGTACTTAGAACTTACACCATCATCTGCAGCATCTTCAGCACGCCCTCTAATGGCCCGCCTTTACTTCCGCCAAAGCCTTTGAATTGCTCGAATCCCCATCCCGCGTCGAGGATACCTTTTTCTCCCTCTCCTGGGAGGCCTGGAAGGGAGTCTTGAGGGCTGGGATTTGAGTTGGGGCGTTTGTGTCCTTTATCAACCAGCCCCAATCCCTTCCCCGCGACCCTTGCTATTTTAGCAACAGCCGTCACCGTTAACAACGGAATGAATGTCAATACCCCTAGGTCCCCATTAGCACAAACTTCTACAAATGCTCGACTCCAAAGACATGGTATTTGCAACAGCTCGCGTTCAAAATATGGAAATATGATTTGGGGGTAATATGGGGGATGGAGGACGTACCAGCAAAGATCGGGTTCCGTTTCGACCACCGCATAAATGCGCGGATCATAGCGACGATCTTATTTTTTATTCGGCGTGTGAAACCCGGGCGCGGTTGTGGGCGGGAAGCGTTATAGGGCGTGTATGGTTTTGGAGATGATATGGATGGCAAGGGAGAAGAGGTGTACTAGAAGTTTGGTTTGTTAGCTAGTGTTTTGCTGATGGGGTCGAGAGGGGAGAGGGAAAAACCTACATAGTTCGGGTTCCCCGGCGAGCGTTCTCGGCGTGGTGGAGAAGGGGGCCGGAAATACCCCTCCTTTCCACCGCCATTCTTGTGTGTGAATGGTGACGGAGCAGGTGAGGAACGCCGTCTATATGGCACATTTGCATTTCCCTGTGCCGGGAAGGTATCTGATGGGTTTTGTGGAGCGTATTGAGATGGGATCGCAGGGTCGTGGATAGGTGATGTTGGTGCGGAGTAAGAGTGGAAATATGTCTCTTGGGCCGGAAGTTGGGGGGCCTGTTGCGGGTAGGAGGCTGTGTGGGTGGGCGGTGGGTAGGTGTCCTGAGGAGGGTTTTGAGGGGGAGGAGGGTAGGTTTGGTAGCTTGGATAGCTTGGTTGTTGTTGATAGCTTGTGGGTTGCTCCTGGATGGGAGGAGGGTAGGAGTAGGTGTCCTGCTGGGGAGGATTTTCAAGGGGATGTGGATAAGGTTGGTAGTTTGGTTGTTGTTGATAGTTTGGGCTATGATCTTGTTCCAGGATGGGAGGAGGGTGGGAGTACGTGTCGTATGATTGTTGATTGACGGTCGAGTGCTTCGGGGAGTTAGTCGGTGGAGGGGTTGGGTAGGACATGTTGACGAGGTGCTCGAGATACTGCGAGAGAGACAATTACGGTTGATGGATAATCAAGTAAGCTTACAACTCTTAAAGATGATGATGAGTAGGCTAGAGAAGGTCGTGGTAAAAAAAAAATGAAGCTATATTGCTTTTCCGGGGGTTGGTGAGTTGTTCATCGGCAGAGTTGAGTGACATGATTGGGGAGCTTCTACAGTTTTCAGGGATCAGCTCACCGTGCGATCCGAGCCAGGGTTGAATGCCAAGATCTTTAGCTCCCGCTTTAGCGTCGAATGGTTCCCTTATTATTTTATATTTCATATTTTATTTTTCACTTTGAGAACCTAAGAGACAATATCACAATGAGTAACAAGTGGCAGATATTGAAGATCACACATATGTATTCGTGAAGCTAAAGCTCACATCCATCTATCTACTACAACCCTCACCCTACCCTCATTAAACCTCCCACCTCTCTCTCATCCGTCCGAAACTCATCAATCAACCATGCTCCGACACCTTCATCCCTCATATCCATCCGTATCCATGAAAAAAAGACTCGGCAAAAAAACAACTACAAAGGAATCAAAATAATCCCATCCACTCCTTCTTTTCCGCCTCTGCCCCGGCATCCCATGCCACACCCAACTCCCGCACCCTCAAAACCAACCGCCAATCCAATCCAAACTCACCAGATGGAAAACAACAACAGAGAATCGAAGGAGGAAATCAGAAATTATCAGACAAGGAAAGGTCAAGGAAAATAAATTCAAGAATACGCTAACTAAAAAACATGGAAACGTAGGAAGAACCCGATTCGCAATGCCACAAATGCTGCCATGCCTCTTCTTTTTTGTACCCTCGCAAAGACCCTGTAAGAACCGCAGAACCTTATAGAATGAACAGTATGGTTGTTGTGTACGTTTGTGAGATCGAATCCAAGTAGCACAGGACGAAAGAGATTCGATGAATTTGATGTATGACAAGAAAAACGAAGTCAGACCCTTCCCTTCCCCATATTAGCCAACACCCATTCCGAGCATCCCCTTAATTCTCCCGCAAACAGACAAGCAAGCAAATTGCAAAAGGTATTCGGCCGTCCTTTCCTATTTTCACTCCTTCGCTATGCAATCAAGCCAAGAATATTCGATTTCGTCCTTTCCTTTACACTGTCCGTTCAAGACCAGATATTTTTGTCGCATGCATCGCTCGAAAATTTCCCTGTCCGCTTGTGTAGCCCGAACCGTCCGCATTAAAGAACTCCGCCCTCCATACAATACTATGCTCAACAAACATTCGTCGTTCGATGGTTTCTTTTGTCATGTGTACGATCATCTCCTTTTCCCTGTCCCTCCATGAAATTTTTTCTTTATACCGTTCCGCCTATCCACCAGCCTTAACCAAATCAATTCGCAGATCACCTTGTGAAAACAACAAGTCCTGAAAGCTCCTACCACCGAATGCAATCTATTTTTCATTCGAACCCCGAAGCCGTCCTGAAAATAGAGCATGTGAAGAAAGAGAGTCGAGACAGGTATAGATCGTAAAGGGAAACCGACGATAAAGTAGCAAATTAACACTTAAGCAGGAGACTTGCTGGGAGGGCCCAGAGGCGCCGACCCACCATTTTGGCGTGCGTCTCCGCTACCCATGGACAAGTTGCCAATTCCAGTCGAGAGGAAAG
>Ga0182030_10007843_pt1 | contig 22211 bp, 14 predicted proteins | sample 812S3MmetaG_FD_121299 | JGI IMG/M metagenome (GOLD analysis project Ga0182030, IMG submission 121299) | Permafrost microbial communities from Stordalen Mire, Sweden - 812S3M metaG (Illumina Assembly) | ecosystem: Environmental > Terrestrial > Soil > Wetlands > Permafrost | place: Sweden... | reverse complement strand
TCCAACTTCCGCCGGACATCTTCATTCAGAACAATGGGCTGAGCTACACGCATATCGAGGTCTCCTCATCATAAGATGACCCTCGATGCATAATCGACTCTAATAATGAGACACTACACTAGCTTGGGCGGCGCGGGCTTTGCTGTCACAATCGGAGTTTCAGGTACCGTCTGTGGTACTGGCTTGGCGGTCTGGTCAGAACCGGACATAGCCACGGCGGCCGGAGGGGTGAGTTGCGTTGCGATCTGCACCGGGCCAAGTTTCCCATGGTAATAAGCGGCAGCGAACCAAGCGGCGCCGAGTAACGCCGCTGCGCACACGGCGCTTACTACCAGCAAAAGCTTTCTGCGCTGGGGCACCGCAGGCTCCTGGAAACTCCGAAACATTCCTGCATCGCTATCACCCAGTTCATGTCGCCCAGAGCTTGCAATCTCCGGATCGTTGACTGCAAAGTCAGCCTGAGGCGGCGTAACTGCGAAGGGTTCTTGCTCATCCCCGCTGAATTTGAACAGCGGACGGAAATCTTCCTCCTCTGAGGGGAAATTCGGTGCTTTCTCGGTGGCGAGCTTGAAATCCTCATCCGGGCCCGTCCCAAGTAGAACCTGCGATGGAGGACCTTTTGGAGTCTCGGGCGGTGCCGAATCGGTTTGGGTGGAGAAAGTCCGACCACGTGTCGCGGGCTGCAATGGAGGTGTGCTTGCACGATCAGGTTCCAAGACTTCGATGGTTGATTCCCGCGCCGTGGACTCGCCTTGCTCAGCGGGATGGGAGTCAATGGCGGCGGTTGGCGCTGGTGTGGCCAAAGCCTGGCCGCATTGTTTGCAGAATCGCTTTCCAGCGACAATAACCGCGCCGCACTTAGAGCAATTTAGAGCCGTCGGCTCGGGCTGGGCTGGAATAGCAATCGTCGAGATCGCCTGAGCAGAGGCCTCGTCGGGAACGACCTTATCCGTACCCGACTCGCCTTGGACTACGGCTGGCGGTTCCTGGGCCGCACTCGGCTTGGTTGAACCGACAGCATGACCGCATTGTTTACAGAAGCGCTTGCCTGGAGCGATAGCCGCACCGCACTTTACGCAGAATCGCGCTGCTGACTCGGGTGGGGCTGGCTCAGCGTTAGCGGCGACCGGCCGACCGCAGCCTCCACAAAAATGCCTGCCCGGGAGTATCTCTCTCCCACAACTCGAGCAACTTCTTTCTAACATCGCAATGTACCGGGTTCTTATCGCATTCTAAATCCAGTTACTGTGATGAGAGATCAATAACATTCGATATCTCACGGCTATTGTCACCTTATCTTTCAAACCGACCTTGCCTTAGGAATTTCTCGCGGCACCAACGCTCAGTTCAGCCATTTACCTAAATTCTCGCAGAGCGCGGAGCCTTTTTCAGCTTCTATTGGGCGGCCCTGCGTGTGAGGTTGGCTACCGAGAAAAGAGTCAGGACTTGTTCATCCCCAAGTCTCTGACTTGAGACCTGGGAATGAGCAGGCAGCTTGGTTGGGCATTTGGGGAATAAGCGATGCCGTTATAGGTGTTGATTTTGGTAGGACTACGGCGGTGTGCAGGGCGCCCCTGGACTTCCGGGCACGATCATTGACCACACATCACTAATGGTTTGAGCATCGCCTCCGAGGTCATATACCGTGAGGACAGCAGGGATGAATGCCGATCCTTTGATAGACCACTGCGCCCAGTCGTTCCAGTATTCAGCAATGTCGGAAGCGTCGTCGGGCAGTGAGGCCACTGAAATGATCGTGCTTGCAATGTTGGTGATGGAAAGTACTTGCCCAGCGACAGAGTTTACTTCGGCGGCAGTAAGATGATTCCCTTCCAGAGTATTCGTTGAAGAGACGAGAGCAACAGAAGTGGCTTGCTGCAAGGAATTCATGAAAGAGTTCACCTGCGCAGAGACCTTCGCTTCCTCGGGGCCTCCAATCGCCGAGGCTATGTCCCCGACTACTTCCGTGGTACCTTGAGCGGCAATCTCGGTACTTAGTGCGAGCCCGGTCCCAAGGACATCTGCCACGCTCCCGAGAGTACCTAATGCTCCTGATACTGAGAATAGGCCAATTGGATCGCGATGGCCGAATGGGTTCCCAGCAACATACGTATAAGGATTCATTCCTCCATTCAGGCCGATCAGGTCGATTTGCACATAGCGTCCTGTATCCGGCATGTAGTCGCGCTTCACGTTGTAGTTGAATCCCGTTTCCACGTCGTAATACTGCCCTGGGAAGCGGAGGTTCTGGGTGATTGAGGCATTGACGTTGCCGGTGGTTCCGAAGGGCTGATATGTGGTGCTCCAAACGGTTGCGCCGCTGCTGTTGCTGGCAAGCTGCGGCGTGCCCATGCGGTCGACGAGGATGTAACTCACCTGGTTGGCTGTTGGAGTTGCGCCCGGATGCAGGACTGCAATAGGCCGGTCATCGGCATAGATATAGTCGGTCACCGCACCATTATTGTTCTCGGCAATCAGCGTTCCGCCCTGCGCGTAGCTGTACAAAATCGGTCCAGCGGCGCCGGGATTAGTCTTGCTGAATCGCTCCCCTGCCCAGTCGTAAACAAATGTCGCCGCCAGTGGCGAGCCTGTAACTCCTGCAAGACGGTTGGCGTCGTTGTAGGTAAACGTTGCGTTTGCCGTGGCGTTTGCCGGAGGAATGCTGGTGATATTGCCATTGGCATTTGTGGTTACTGTAGCCACCAGAGGAATATTCATTGTGTAGGTGGCAGTGCCAACGGCACTATTCGAGTAGCCGCTGGCTGCGGCAATGGCATTGATGGTCTCAGTTGAAGAAACGGTGATCGCCGCAGTGTACTTTGTGGAGTTTGTGGTTGGAGCGGAACCGTCGGTCGTGTAGTAGATGGTGGCGCCCGTGGTGGTGTCGGAGATGGTGACCGTCTGTACCGAAGTATAGGTGCCTGTACCTGGCGAGAAGGCCGGTGTTGCAGCGGCTGGAAGATTAATGGCGTATACAGCACTGGCGACACTGCTATTGCCGTAGCCACTGGCCACGGCAACGGCGTTAATGGTCTCGGTCGAGGAGACCGCGATCGCCGATGAGTACTTTGTGGAGCTAGTGGTCGGCAAACTCCCGTCGGTGGTGTAGTAGATCGAGGCTCCGGCTGTAGAGTCGGATATTGTCACGGTCTGCGCCGACGCATACGTTCCTGCCCCTGGTGAAAACGTAGGCGTCGCGGCTTGCGCGGTGGTCTTAATGGTGCCGCTCGAGCCAGCACCGCAGCCATTGAGCAGGCTTCCGACCCCGATGACAATCGCAACTAGGAAGAGAACAGCGAAGAACTTGTTGTCAAGGAGACGCTTCCGGAATCTCACCATTCCGGCAAGACCAGCAAGCAAAAACGGCCACCCAAGAAGATCCGCGAGCATAGTAGAGACTTTGCGACCTGAATCCGGTGGCTGGGATGAACCGTTCCGGCCCATGCCGCCGGGGGATGCGTGCGCCCAAAGTTCCGGACCAGCGCTGCTCCTTGGCCTGAAATCCGGAGCCGGCTGCAACAGCACCAATGACTTGGTAGTGGTATATGAGGCAAGCCGATTGGTGCCGCTTGCATAAGCGTAGGTGACGGTTGTCGAACCCCCCACCTGCGTGAGTCGGTTTCCGACCTTGTCGTAAGTCCAGCTAAAACCACCATAACCCCCAGTGCCACTTGTTGCGGTGATGAGCCGGTTGGTCGGGTCATAGGTTAGCATCTGGCTGTTGGCAGCGTTTACAGCGTCAGCGATTGATTTGACATTGTTGGTGTTGTCATAGGCATAGGTGAGCGCCTGCACGTTCGCGCTGGAGAGAGTGTCTGTGATGCTGGTGGGCCGGTAGGAGTTGTCGTAGGCCCAAGTTTCAGCTATGCCGTTCCCGTAGGTAACTGCGTTCATCGGGCCGAACGGTTGATGATGGATGTTTGCAATCGTTGTAGTACTGGTCGCGCCAGCAGGCTTGGCGGTCACTGTCGAAACGTATCCGGCAGCATCGTATTGATAGTTGACCAGAGTGCTGTCGGGATAAGTCATGGAGGCGACGCGGTTCGCTCCATCGTACGTGTAGCCGGTGGTAAGCGTGGTTTTCCCGTTGACGCGTGTCTCGGTTAGTAGGCTTCCACGTTCTTCGTACGCTCTGGTCAGGGATCCGGCTCCGTCCGTGACGCTCGTGAGTCTGCCGATTCCGAAAGAGGAGCCTGTCCCGGTCTGGTCATAGGTGTAAGCCACATTTTCCGTAGTGTCGGTAGGATAGGCCGTCGTCAATACCCTGTCGAGCGCGTCGAATGTTTGGCTAGTCACAATTCCGAGTGCGTCTATCTCTTTAATGAGATTGCCGTCGGCGTCATATTGAAAGACAGTCATTCCGGAGTCAGGACTTGTCTGCTGAATCACGTCACCGAAGCCATTCCGTATATATGAGGTCACGTTGGCATTGGCATCCTTGACGCTAACGATCCTGTTGTGGGCATCATAAGTGGGCGTGGTCACACCGCTGTTCGGGTCGGTACTCGCACTCAATCGATTCAGCGCGTCGTAGGTCATCGTTCTTGAATGGCTGAGGCCATCCGTGACCGTGAGAACATTGCCGTTCGGATCGTACGTCTTTGTCGTGGTCTGGCCTGCGCCCTGCGTGTCCACGAGCAGCCGCCCCAGCGCATCGAATGTATCTGTGCGCTGCCACGTGGAGGTTGCTCCGCTATTAGCGTAAATGCTCGTCTGGGTTCGATCGCCCATCGCATCGAGCGTATAGCTAGTGTAGTTGCCAAGCGCGTCCGTCACCTTGATGAGCCGGTGCGCAGCATCGAAGGTGTTCGCAAGGTACGAATTGTCAGGCAGTATCGTTTGAATCAGATTGCCGGCTGCATCGTAGGTCCAGGTAGTCACGTACGTGCCGCTTGTCCCGCTTACGGTGCTGCCCGTAAGCCACAAGCGTGGACTGTAGGTCAGTGTGGTAGTCACCGCATTGGGATCGACGATCGTCTCCGGCAGTCCACCTCCAGTGTGCGAGGTAATATTTGTGACGTAACCCTTGGGATCGGTTGTGGAGGTTAGGGCGCCTGAACTGTCATAGCCGTATTTGGTTATGTTGCCGTTGGGCGTCTTGATGGACGCGAGCAACGCATTGGACCAAGTATTCGTCCACGTCCGAGTCTGGCCCGCAGTTGAGTACGGAATAGTGGTGGTCGTGGTGTCCGTGAGAGTCTTCGTCAATACCTCACCGTTGCCGTCATAGGTAAAGCTCGTGGTGAGGCCTGGAGTCGTCACAGCCTCGGGTAGGTGTACCCATGTCGAATCGTATGCAATCGTAGTGGTGCGTGCCACGCTCGCGCTGACCGCCTCATTGATCGTTGTAGGCAGCCCATGGCTGTTGTTCACAAACGTAGTCTCGTTGCCATTCCAGTCAGTCTTGCTTGCGAGATAGCCATTGCTGTCGTATGTAAGGGTCTCGGTGGATGCGGCCGTGCTCGATGTGGCGGCTCGGCTGATCTGCGTCAGTTTTGGAACACCTTGAAGGGTCGTAAACGTATATGTGCCGGTGACCCCTAGCGCATTGGTTACCGTCCGGCTATTATCTGTGTCATTGTAGACAACAGTGGTGAGGTCGGCGCCATTTGAATGCTGGCTGGTGAGGGCACGTCCGGTTGTGTCGTACGTCCAGGTGGCAAAACGGTTGCCGTCCTCGTCCGTTATCCCCGTGAGAGCAAAAAGGAGTGCGGCGTTTTCATAGAGATAACTCTGGGATGTGACGGAACTAGTCGAATACGCGACTGAGGTAAGCACAGTTCCGGGTCCGCTCGGTGCGTAGCTGTAACTCAACGTCAGGCCATCCGGCGTCGTCACCGTCTGCAGAAAGCCATTCTGGTAGGTGAAACCGAGACTGCGATTATAAGAGTCAGTTACGGAGGTCAGAGCATTGCTTGAATTATAGGTAAGCGTCTGCGTATACCCATTGCGAGCCTTGATCGAATTGAGGATTGCCTCACTCGAGTTAATCGCAGAATAGGTTTCTACTGTGTCGTCCTTATCAGATAGGATCCATGTGCTTCCGGATTGCACGAGGCTCAGGTCGACGTCGCTATCGGGCGTCCAAGTGCTGCCATTCAGATTGAAATTCACTGCCTGACCGTCAGCGCGCTCGACGGTTACCGCAGAGGGGGTAATGATCCGAATGTAGCGATCGAAGGTGGAGCGCCATTTGGCCCCGAGGGCCACTGCGAATGTCTCCAGATTTCCGAAGCTGTTGTAATACCGCTCAAACGCCAGCTTATTTACCCCGGCAGACCTATAATCAGTAACCTTCTCATATAAGTTACCGGTACCGACGCTGATTGGGTCGCCGCACTCACAGGAACCAGGCACGTCCGAAGGATTTCCCGTGGCTTTCCCTGGATTCACCTCGACGGAGGCGCCCAGCGTAATGCTATCGAAGGCAATATAGTTTTCCGTTCCGCCAAAGTCTACCGACATGGCGGTCCCGGTGAAGGAAACACCGATAGGATTCCACACACAATAAACGGGATCCTGAGCGCATCCTCCCGTTAACGGCAGATTCAGAGTTGCAAGGAGCGTGCCCGTGCCGTCGAGACCCGACCAGACGTTAATATACCCGGGCTCTTCGGGGGCGGCATAATAGAATGAGAATCCACCCGTAAATCCAGCTGGCACATCCATCGTAGCTGCAGAGCCGCTGAGGAAGATAAGGCTGTTCTGTGGGGATGGCTCGTTCGTCACGTTCGATGTATAGCCGCTACAAGTGGATTCGATGATGTAGTCCGCCAACGCCTCGGCATTCGAGCTGAATGTCACCCCATAGTTCGGTCCGGGACCGGTTCCGTTGCTGCCGTTCCCGCCAGCGTAGTAGTTATCGACATATTCGAGGCAGTTTAGAGAGTCGAATCCCATCAATATATTCACAGGTGCGCTGCCGGTGTTCGCTAGATTTGGCAAAGCAAGCGGTTGAAGAGGTAGGGAGCGCGAAGGAGAAATCCTAACTTTTGATGCGTTGCCTCTCAACGTGACAACCGGAGTCTTGCCTGGGAGAACCTGAGCGTAGGGTGAAGCCGTCTGTGCTTGCACGAAGCTTGAAAGAAGAAAAACGACGACGATTACAGAAAACAGACTTTCTTTGCGCACAACATCCTCCTTGACCTGCCGTTCTTGAGGTGGAGAAGAAACCGTCACGGGCCCGTACCTAATGACCTTGCCTTCCGAGATAATCTGTGCAGTTCTTGTACTCATTAGCGCTTTACCGTTACGAATCTCACCAATTGCCTTGCGCCTACTCGACGATCTCCCAGCCAAGGTCACAACTGGTCTGGTAACCCGGCACCAGCGAAACCAGCGTGGCCTTTTTCGTGCCGTCAGGATTCGGTTTTAATGTCAGGCTCCACGCCTGGTGATTGAAGGCAAACTTGAGCCGTGCCTGCGGAAGATGGTCGAAGACGACCACGCCGTTATAAGGCACTGGCGGCCCTTGATAGTGCAGAATCCCTGAACGAGGCGCAGCAGGCGTAGGTGTGGGTGGGTTGGACGGAGGCGGTACGATTGCCAGCTGCGGCACTGCTGAATCCCGGTGTTGGGCCGAGACTGGTGAAGTATTTGTCGATGGAGGGCTGGGCGGCGTCATAGCTCCAAATCCGGGCGGAGGCTTGGGGAGACTTATGCCAGCATGTCCCTGAATGCCAGGCGTCGGCTTCGGCGTTTGCACCGGCGAAGTTGCTGCCGGTGGGTTGTTGGCTGGCGGCGTCACCGTAGCCTGTTGCGATTCAGCCAGCGATTTGGCGACGGGGGAAACGCCTCGATGCGAGTAGAAATGCCACGCCAGGACACCTCCGGCCGCCAGCAGCACCGCCGCGGCAACGCCGATTGCGAGTCCCAGTTTCGCCTTTGATTGGCGGAACGGCTTTGTCAGTGGTTCAGGAGATCCGAATGCCGCAGCGGACAGCGGAGAAGACGCTGGAATCTGCGATCCCAATTTAACTGGCTCCCAGGCCGAGGTCCAGTCTTTCGGCAATCCGTCCTGCGCAGGGAGAGCAACATCGGGTTCATTCGTCGATGTGGCGACTGGCATCGCGGCGGGCATATCCAGGACATTCGATTGCTCGGCCGGGATACCATCGTGTCTTTCGAGAACAGGATCGACTTGCGCCGCGGCGCCCGTTGAATCGACAGGCTGGCCGCACTGCTTGCAAAAGCGTTTGCCGACCGCAACAGCGGCACCGCAATGCGCGCAAGAGAGAGTTGCTGGCGAGTTGGCTTGTTGCGGCGAAGCTGCCGGTGCAGGTTCTGCCTCTGGCGCAAATTCACCCACTGGCTTTCCACATTGCTTGCAAAAGCGCTTGCCTGGCGCCAGGGCCGCGCCGCACTGTAAGCAGGACTGAGGCGCCAAATCGGGTACTGCCGCTTGCGCGGGCATTGCTGGAGCAGCCACAGCGGGCATGGCTTGTCCACATCCGCCGCAGAAGCGTTTGCTGTCTGCCACTTCTCTTCCGCACTTCGTGCAATGTCTGTTCGCCATATCAGTTTGCCGCTGTTCCGCACTCGTCGCAGAAGGTGCTGCCCGGTTCGAGAAGCTGGCCGCACTTTGTGCACTTGCGCTGCGTTGGGACGGGAGGTTCCTCGATCCGGATTGGTGGTGGGGGCGGAACAGGAGCAGGCGCTGCTGGGGGCGCCGGAACTGGGATTCCAGCGGTCGGGGTTGAGGTGGTACGCAGTCCTCGCGTGTTCAAAGCGATCTCGACAAGCACGACGCTTAGTTCTGCCAGCGCATAGGAGAAAACGATACCGGCAAAAGCAATCAGGACAAAAATGATCGCAAATTCAATGCCGCCCAGAAAGCCTGTTCCGGCGTGACTGGCAAATGGAATCTCTTCACCGAGCATCCCCAGCTCGGAAAAAGGACTGAAATCTGTGAACCAGACAAATAGGCATCCACCGACACCGAGCAGCGAATACATGACAAACATCAGTTCGCCGTTCAAGCGGAAGAGCAGCGAGAGAATCGAGAGCACGGTGAAGTGGCTATCCCCCAACTCCTTCACCGAATTAGCACGAAAAACGAGAATGCCCGCGGACAGATATCCCCAGGCTAGTGCGAAGAGTGCAAGGAGAACCCCTCCGATTAGAATGCCGGCTGTACGAGTTCCCAGGCCCTCTTCACTGGCCTTGAACGTGAAACCGATAATGGCGATAAAGCCCAGCAGCCCGATCAGGGCTGTAATGATGGCCAATATTCGGAGCACCCAGGCCACCGTGAGTCGAATGAGCTTACCATCGCTCAATGCATGGAAAAACGGATCCAGAAACTTGAACATCTGCATTGCTTCCTTTCTTATCCCATTGGCCTCGCCACTCAAGGCAAAGGCCCGACCTTCCCGCGGCGTATGCAACAGCGGCGCAAGAAGGGATCGCCGATCCCTTCTTGCGCCGGCTCACGCCGGCTACTGTACGTCGCTCACCTTGCCGTTGTTAAAGGTGACCTTCATGCCGTTGTAGTAATAGATTGTCTTGGGGCCCAGCTTCGCCACCCTTGCAGGCGTGCCCAGGGATGACTGCACCTGGTCGGTGGTCTGACCGAGTTCGACAGACGCAGGAGCCGCCGCAGCCGGTGGAGCTGGGGGTGGGGGAGCCGGCGCGGCACTGATGGGCGCACCGGTGTCCTGCGCTGCCTCTGTCTCAGCCTGATCGGCCTGCTGAGCCTGTTGCTGAATCTCCTGGCTGACATTGGAGTCGGGCGGTGGCGCAGCGGAAGCGTACAGCGCCGGAGCAGGCTCGCTCTTTGCCGAGGGCGGCAATGCAGGTAGTCCGCCCGTGCCCTGTTTGGCCTGCAAGTCCTGCAGGCCTTGGTCGATGGTTTCCCGCATATGGTTCTGCATCTCCTGCAGGTCAGCCAATGCCACCGACACCGTGGCTTGTTTCGTGCACTCCTGGCCGCCCTTGCTTGAGAGCACCACCACATCCGCAACTGTTGCGTCAGCAGGAGGAGGAGTCCGGAGCGTGATCACATCGCCGTCGCTCAGGGCGCACTCGGTCTGCGAGTTATCCACCACATCTAGAGCGCTTCCCACCACAAACACATGCGGCCGGCCGTCGCTCACCATGCGCGCAATTCCGCTGGAGGCGGGATCGACATCCTGCTGCTGCGCGTTCTGCGTCGCCTCCTGGTTCTCAAGGGCCAGTTGGTTCCTGACCTCGTCCGCAATCTGCTGCTTCACATCCGGCGTAAGCTCCGGAGGCCCACCCTCGGAGGAGGGCGCGCCATCCATCTCGCCAGCCTCCTGATGGGCCGCATAGGCGGTCTGAAGGTCGGACGAAATCATGTAATCGGTGAGCCAGTATGCGGCCGAGGGATACATCGGATACGGCTGGAAGTAGGAACCGTAATAGCCGTACCAAGGAGCGCCTCCCCAGCCCCAGCCGTAAGCAATCGGCATGGCCCAGGGGTTATAAGCCCAACCGTAAAAGCCGGGGCGATAGTAGAAACCCGGTGCATAGACATTCATATACACGCCGCGGTAGGCATAGCCGTGATAGAAGTGCGTGTAGGCACGGCCATGATAGAAGTAAGTGCGCTGTGCGAACTCACGTCCGTGGAAGTTGTATGGGTGCTGCACAAATCCCGGACGGCCCCGCTCGGCGAAGACACGGCTGTGATCGCCGCGCTCCACCATGACAGCGCGATTGCCATTCAATCCATGATGAACGTCGATGCCCCGGTGCGGGTCATGCACATCGCTCAACCTTCCGTTGGGGCGAATCCTGACATCGCTTCCGTGCGGGGTGCTGCGCTCATTGCTTCCTCTGGGAGCACTGGTTCCGAAGTTCGAAGGATGAGAATTGTTGCCAAAGGATCCGCCGGGCCTTTGCGCCTGTTGGCCTTGATTGAACCCACCGGGCCTCTGCTCGAAATTGCCCGGGCGGTTCGCTGAGGGAACGTTGTTTCCCGGACGATTTGCGGAAGGGCCGCTGCCGCCCGGATTGTTGACAGAAGGACCGCCATAGGGACGGTTGGCCGAAGGTCCGCCTCCTGGACTATTTGTGGAGGGTCCGTTCGATGGGCGATAGACCGATGGCCCGCCTCCCGGGTTTCCGGCTGGTCTGGGCGCTGGTGCCGCAGCTCTGGGTGCGGGCGCTGCGGGTCGGGCAGGTGGCGGCGGTGGCGGTGCCTTCTTATTGTCTGCGCTTGCCATGCCGGCTAATCCAAGGAACACGACAAAAATTGTTGCTGCGAATAAATGTCTCATGGTTCTGCTAAAAACTGGCATCGTCATAGGATCCTCATTCCTGTTCCGAATTCCTCATCCGGATTCCTGTTGTTCGTCCAGTGCCCCCGACCCGGTACCCGGATGCACTACTCAACGTTGCTGACTTTTCCATTCCTGAAGGTCACCTTCATGTCCTTGTAGTAGAAGATGACCATCGTTCCCAATTTCGCCACCTTGAGCGGTTGCCCAAAGCCGGCGGTTACTTGATCCATAGTCTGGTTAAGGGCAATGGTCGGCGGTGGTGCGTTGACCGGTGGTGGCGCGTCGGCCGGCGGAGGTGGAGGAGCAATATCCGGAGGCGGCGGTGGCGGCGGTATATCCGGCATTGGAGCGGAGGCAAAATTTGTTGCCGCAGCCATAGGGGGCGCTGCCTGGCCGGCAGCAGTTTGATTTGGGGCCGGCTGCTCTCCCTGGCCTGCCTGATCATCTGACCGCACCGCCGTCAGCACCTCGGCTACGGTCTGCATCACTGCGTCCACAGGCGGCATTTCCTTCTTGTTCGGGAACGGTATCTTGAGGTTGGCATAATAGCGAATGTCGTCGTAGGGATCGCTGTAAAGCTGGAAAAGCACTCCATCCTTTTCGACCTGAATTCCCTTAACCCAGCACTTTTCCTCCGGCACAAACTGACGATGGGGGTAATCTGTTGCCGTTGCGCCTCCTGGCGCCGCCATCGTGATCAGCATATCCTTGCCGAAACCGCCCCAGCCTTGACTGATCTTTCCGTTCTTGTAAGTGTTCGACGGGGGCAATGGCGAAGCCACGGCGTACATAAGCAGGCCGGCCCTGTGGATCACAACTACATCGCCGGCAGTAACAATTCCCGAGCGATCGGGCGTAGTTGTGGTCAGTCTGAATTGAGCGTAAAGTTTTTGCTGAAGAACCGCCGGATCACCGGCTTGCGCAGATAGCATGAGGCTGGATAGTGAACCGATAATTGCGAATCCGAATGCACGAGACCAACGAATTTTATTCATACCCTACTTTCCTTTCGAAGCTCTACTCAACGTCGCTGACCTTCAGGTTTGTGAAGGTCACCTTCATGTCCTTGTAGTAATAGATGACCTTCGTTCCCACCTTTGCCAGCCTGAGCGGTTGCCCGAAACCTGCAATTACTTGATCCACGGTCTGGCCAAGTGCGATGGTTGGCGGGGCCGGTGGGGGAACATCGGGAGGTGGGGGAGGGGGCGCAATGTCCGGCAACAGAGCCCGGGCGGGCGGAGGTGCCTCTTGGAATGAAGCCGTCGCAGGAGCGAGCGCTGTGGCAGAATCTGCCTGTTTCTCCCAGACCATCCCATCGGGATCGTTCAAGGAGTTTCCAACGAACCGAGACCTCCACTCGCGTTTAACACGTGGAGACGTCGCGATAAGGGTGTCACCTTCAACCTTATAACTGCCCCTGACGTCCCTTCCGTCTTGATGGACGAAGAACACACCGTCAGAACCAAGCACAAGAAAGTCGCTGCTCTTGCCTTTTCTCACGTACTTTCCCTGCACGGAAGCCGGGTATTCTGATGGGGTACCATTATTGCTCGCTGAATTTGTTTGCCCCGCATCGTATTGGACCGCACTAGGCTGCGCGCTCTGATTCTGCGCCGGCTGCGCCGTCACCACCTCTGAGACCATCCTCAAGGCCTCATCGGGCGACGGAACTGAACCTTTTCCAAAGGGAAACTTCAACTCGCCGATATAACGTCCATCGTCGTATGGATCTGTTACAGCCACCAACACGATGTCTTTCTTGCCAACAACGATGGCGCTAATCCAGAATTTCTCGCCAGTCGCGAGAGTCTTCTGGGGGATGTCGTTGCATCCGTTTGGCTGGTTGAGGCCATTCGCCAGGCAAGCAGCAAATGTGTCTCCAAACCCCTGGGAGAGCTTCCCGTTCTTATATGTGCTAACTGGATGAGCGGGCACAGGCAACCTGAAAACGAGAAACCCATCCTTCTGTAGGGTCACAACCGCACCTGCGGTCAGAACCTGGGATGCGTCCCGGCTAAAAACAGTAATCGGAAACTGCTCTTTCAGCTTATTCGCCACCAAATCGTTGGAGGCCCCGGTCTGTGCGACTAACGCAAGGCTGGACATCGCTGCGATAGCAGCTAATCCGAGCGCACAAAATCTTTGACCCTGTAACATAGGGCTTATCCCTTTCATCGGTTGCGGGGGGAGTTATTGAATGGACAGCAATGAATACGCCAAGATCCCGAAGATGTCAAACTAAGTGTATCTGCGGCAATCAAATGCGCCGCTTCACTCATCTGTAATCCCTCCTTGCACTCTGCCTCCTTCGATATTCAAGGTCTTCAAGTCGTCGAACACTATCCCCAGATGGCCCCTGACTTCTGCACGTTTCGTTGAACGCGCAGCGCGACCCAGCCTCATGATTCCTGGTTTTCCGCCCAGGTGACACAGCTCGCCTCTTTGCCGGTTCGGTCTAATTAGATAGAGAATTCCCTTGTTAACAGAAGGGACTAAGAGCTACTCTTTTGCAAGAGACCAGACACGACAGGAACTGACTTTTGTTGACATTGCCCCTGCGGCTCTTGGTCTAGCGCATCTCCGGGCCCCTTCGCTTTCACTGTGTTGCCGGTTCAAGAGGCTATGGCAAGTCAGCTCCAGGGAAATGGTCGGTTGGACGGATGGAAGGCCATCTCTGACTACCTCGGTTGGCACGAGCGCACAGTTATGCGTTGGGAACAGCTGAGGGGTCTGCCGATTCACCGCGTTCCTGGTGGCCAGCGGCATGCAGTCTTCGCTTTCCGCCACGAGCTCGATGAATGGCTAAAGTGCGGTCATTTGGATGACTGTCATCCGATCGAAATCCCTGCGCCTCCGCCGGAAGCCATCATTTCGACCCATCGAATCTCTCAAGTATCCCCGCCAGAACCAACCGAACTGGCCGGAGGGCCTGGCACCAAACTTCCAGCCGAGCGTTTCTGGCACTGGACCGACCATCGAAAAGTGATTTGGGTCACAGTGTGCATCCTGTTGCTCGCGACCCTGGGGTACACAATACGTTCCCTTGCCTTTCCTCCGCGGATTGAGTTCACCGGCGTCGTTCAGCTTACAAACGATGGTGCAATGAAGGAGGGCTTGGTCACTGACGGTAAGACTATCTATTTCGGCGAGTACCAGAACAGCCGGATCGTCCTCGCCTCGGTATCCGCCGAAGGGGGGCCTGTTCGCATGATTTCGAGCCCCTTTGTACAAGCGGTGCCCGCCGATGTCTCCCCTGATGGAAAGAGATTGTTGATCCTAGCCTGGGAAGGGCCACAAACAGAGCGTACCCTTTGGATTGTTCCGGTATCGGGAGGACAACCCCAGCGAGTGGGAGAGTTTCGATGCCACGCAGCGGCGTGGGCTCCTGACGGTCGCCGAATTGCCATTGCAGCCCAAAACTCGATTCTCATGACGGCCGACGCAGGGGCGTCGATTCAGGAAATCCAGTCATTTGATACCACCCCGGAGTACCTTCGTTGGTCGCCGGATGGCAGACGCCTTCGATTCGACCTGCGAGATCAGAGGAATTGGACCACTTCCTTCTGGGAACTGACTTTTAGCGATCAGGACGAAACTCAAGTCTCATCGCTTGTTCCCTTGCATCTTGTCCTGAGAAATTGCTGGGCAAGATCGATGACGCTGGATAGCCGTGGCAGCTCCTTTGTTGGGGAAGGAAGATGCGGTGACGAGAAGATCTATCTTCTTGAGAAACATCAAGACCTTTGGATCAATCACTTTGACCTGCAGGCATCAAATGCAACTGTCCACCAACCAATGGACCTGGCACTGGATTCCGGGTCGAAGAAACTCTTTGTGCTCGGCGATTCCATAGTTCCCCAAAGCGGCGGAGTGCCAGAGCGACTTGACCTCTTCAGGTTCGACTTAAGTTCTGGTGAAATAAGGCCATTTCTTCCCGGCCTCCCTGCGAACTACGTGGATTTTTCAAGAGACGGGAGGTCTATCGCATACATTCGTGTTCCGGATCAAACTTTGTGGGTTAGCCAGTCCGACGGTAGTGCTGCTAGGAAAATAGAATTTTCGGCGAATCATCTCGAACTGCCGAGATGGTCACCGGATGGCAGATGGCTTGCCTTCATGGCGCAACTTCCAGGCAAGCCTTGGCGTATCTTCGTGGTCTCGACCGATGGCGGAAAGCCTCGGGAGGCTTCGCTCGGAACAACTAGTCAGGGCGCCCCGACATGGTCACCGGATGGCAAGTGGCTGACTTATGGAAAAGTGGACTGTCAGGAAGCGGGCATCTGTGCGATTCATCGACTGAACCTTGCTACGAGCCAGGAATTCACTGTGCCAAGCTCAGAAGGGCTTGGAACTGCGCGTTGGTCTCCGGACGGAAGGTATATTGCTGCACTTAATCCAGTAAGTCACGAAGTTTTGGTGTTTGATCTAATTACTCAGCGATGGCGAAAGCTGGCAGACGGTGTCAATGGTAACGATCTGAGTTGGTCAGCGGATTCCCGATATCTTTATGCGAGCCGGCCCGTTGGAAATTGGCCAGAGATCCTGCGAGTCTCTGTGAAAGATGCCTCAGTCGAAACGGCTGTAGATCTTCGATCCTTTACGGCACTGACAGGCCACATCAACACATGGTTCGCACTGGCACCCGATGGCTCAATTATCTTTATGCGCGAGATAAGCTCCAACGAGATTTACTCCCTGACTTACACTGAGAACTGAGCGTGGCTTAGTAGGGATATGTCAGGGACAGACTCCGCTAGTGTAGCGTCTCATGCAGATCGTCTTTTATTGAGCGTGGTCTGAGCGTGGGAGACCTTTTCGAGGATGTCGTTTGCCTTTGCGGTCCAGATGAAGGGCTTGGGGGTTTTGTTGTGGTGGTCGATGTAGTTGCCGATGGCTGTGATGAGTTGCTCCAGGTCTTGGAAGACGCCGCGGCGAATCTGGTTTGTGGTCAGATCGCGGAAGAACCTTTCGATCATGTTCAGCCATGAAGCCGACGTCGGTGTGAAGCGAACGTGAAAGCGCTTGTGCTTTTCCAGCCAGCGCTGAACGCGGGGATGTTTGTGCGTCGCGTAGTTGTCGCAGATCAGGTAAATTGTCTTTCCCGCTGGAACGGTCTGGTCGATCATGCGCAGAAAGCGTAGCCATTCCTGATGGCGATGCCGCTGCTGGCATAGCCCGTAGACTTCTCCGGTTGCCGTATCGAGAGCGGCGAACAGCGTGGTCGTGCCGTTGCGCTTATAGTCGTGCGTCATAGTAGCGCCGCGGCCCTTCTTCATTGGTAAGCCGGGCTGTGTGCGGTCCAGCGCCTGTATCTGGCTCTTCTCGTCCACGCTCAACACCAGCGCATGTTCGGGCGGATCCAAATACAGTCCAACGATGGCCTCCAGCTTCTCGGCGAACTGAGGATCTTTGCTGACCTTGAAGCTCTCTACACGATGCGGCTTCAAGCCGCTGGCGCGCCAGATGCGAGACACCGACGCCTTGGAAATGCCCATCTCCCGCGCCATCGTGCGCGTAGACCACTGTGTGGCGTTTGAGGGAATACTCTGGGTGGTCTTCTCAATCAGAGATGCACGGGAGATGGTCGGAGTGCGGCCCGGCCGGGGCGCATCCTGCAACAGGCCTTCAATGCCAAGCTCAATAAACCGGCTCCGCCACAGCGCCGCCATGCGTGGAGCCACCTTCAACGCAGCTGCAATCTGCTTGTTCTCCAACCCTTCGGCAGCCAACAGCACGATGCGGCTGCGCAAAACAACGCGCGCCTGCGTCGAACGCCCACGAGACTGCTGCTCAAGCCTTCGACGGACTTCTTCGCTAAGAACAACTGGAGGCGCAACACGCATATCGAGGTCTCCTCATCATAAGATGAGACCCGATATATAAATGATTCTATTAATGAGACACTACACTAGCTTGTGGATGTCTGGATAATCTTCTGGGTTGACGTCTTTCAGTTCGGGATGGAGTGCTGCATATCCTTCGCCGGGGAGACGGGCATAGCCTTCGTCGACCTTGATGAAGGGATCACCTTCATGGAAGTTGACGTAGTAGTCGTCGCCGGGGAGCCAGGAGGCTGCGGTGTTGGGGATCTCGTTGGCCTGGGGTGAGAATGTCTCGTGTTGAACGAAGCGGCGGAAGGGTTCGGTATATCCGAAGTGTTCCTTCATGGACGGGGATGGTCCTATGCCGGCTCCCAGTTCCTTCTCGTAGTAACGACGGGTGAAGCTGTCTATTTGTCTTGATCCCTGGTAATCAACTTCTTTACCGAGTGAGTTGGTATCAGGGCTTTGGATCAGACTCTGCTTGGGAGCATGATCATCGTGGAGTTCAATTTAGCGTCGCTCTGAATTTACTTGACAGGCGGCGCTCACAAGGAGCAATACTCACATGAGTATGGTCATAAACAATCAAGAAGACTTCAATCGGGTCAACCGCCAGGTCTGGGGACAGCTGTTCGGCTTGTTTATCCAGAGGGGCCGCGAGAAAGGGAGCCGTTCAGTGGAGGAGGCGGCCGGGGTGGCCGGTATGGAGCAGTCTGAATGGCTGGCCGTCGAGGCCGGTCGTGTTCCAGAGACCGCGGCGCAGCTTCGTTCGATGGCCGGCGCCCTTGAGTTCAGCGACGCGCAGCTGGCAAACGCGACTTGCCTCTGCCGGGATGCCTGGAAAAAGTAAACCAGCCCTGCCGCCGCCCCGGGCCTTCCGGGGCGCTGGCGCCGGGGTATAAGCTCACTTCCAGAGAGAGGAGGTGAGAACAATCAAGAAGAAGGAAGGGACAGGGATCAAACGCGTGAACATAAATATCCCAACAGAGCTTCACAATCGTTTTAAAGCCTCAACCGCAGCTCAGGGCCTGGAAATGACGGTCGTGCTTCAGGAGTTCATCCAGGGCTACGTCGCCAAGTATGGATCTACTTCGCAAAAGAAGAGCAGGCGCGCATGAAGCGCGCCGCGCTCTACTCGCGGGTCTCGACCTATGATCAGAACCCCCAAACGCAGATCCTCGATCTGCGTCAGATGGCTGCCCAACGTGGCTATACGATCGTCAAGGAATACACCGACAAGATCTCCGGCGTGAAGGCCAAACGACCAGGGCTCGATGCCATGATGGCTGATGCTCGCCGCGGCCAGTAATCGCTGCAACGATCGTTTCGACCACGTATGCCTCCAAGAACGACAGAGCAATTTTATCGTTCAGCTTCTCCCACTTGCGCTCCCAGTCACGGGAACCAACCAAACGCCGGCCGTTTAGGTTCGCCATTCGACCGCGTCCTCTGGGAACGATTTCTTTCCAGCGATCAGCGCCATTCCCTCCGCAGTGAGTTCGTACTCAAACTCAACCGGGCTGAACAGCCATCGCGCTAATCTCGGGCTGCCATCCGGTCTATACAGATCGGCACGCCGCGTCGCGCTCATTCCGCCCAACCCTTGATTCATGCCGTTCTGATGCAGCTTCGCGATCTTGACAAGTTCACTTGGATGGATCACGTGATCTGAACCGCCTTTGAATGCAAGCGATTCATGATCGGTGGGGCTTTGCGGCAAGCCGAAGTTATAGTTCCCATCAATTCCGAAGTGGTCTACCAGCAATCCGGAAGTGGTCTTGAAGCGAATCCCTGGAAACTTGGCTAGACCAGCGCTTGGAGCGTTCATAATGCCCAAAATGAAACGTCGAGTCGGGTTAGTCGCAGAGTAGTACCCACCGGTGATCCCTTCGATTTCCAGATGCAACTCGAGATTGGGAAGACCCGGCAGACCTGAAGCTCTGCCGAGAGAGTTGTGAGCTTCAATCTCAGTTAGCGTCCTCCACGCCCGAAGCAGTTCTTCGGTGAAAAACGTAGGATCGGTGTCGATCAGCGTCGCACAAGTCCCGCACAGCCAGATGCCATTGTCGACCGAGCGTCGCTGCTCAGGAGTCAGGTTAGGGTTGTATCTTGGCCCTCCAGGAGCCGCAGCAGTAATGTGCGCCGCCTTTCCGACGTTGGCTGTCCCTGTTGCATTGTGTTGAGGCCCGGATGTTGCAGCTCGGCACCTCGGGTTAGAGCATCGATGTCCAGCACGGTGCGCCAACTTCCGTACTACGCCCACTCGAAAATCGTCGCGATTCGGCATAAGCTCAGCCTGTCATTATTGGGCCGCGCATTTGTCGCGCGGGAAGTATCGTGCCGCCAGCCCTCGTCTTTTTCTGCGTTGCAGGCGCGGGCGCAGCGCGTTCCGCCGCCTTGATTGTTCGCCGCGTCACTTGTGTTTTTCAGCGTGCTGTGTCAATCTTACTACGTGACAGGTACTACTTCGCAAGTAGCAATGGCCGACGATGATCTGGGACACTTCTCAGACACACCGTTACTCGTGCTGGCATGCCTCGAATCTGGGCCAAAGCATGGACATTCGATGCTCCGCACCATCGAATCCACCTACCGGACCCGCCTTGGTCCTGGCGGCCTGTACGGCGCCATTTCAAGGCTCGAGGCCAAAGGCCTGATCTCCGCCCTTCCGGCAGAGGAGCGCCGTCGCCCATACCAGATCACCGAGACTGGTCTCCGTCTTCTGCACGCCCAGCTGGACACAATGAGTCGATTGACGAACCGGGGATCCATGCCCGGTTCACCGGAACCAGCGCTCCCGATTCCAAGCTTTTACACGGCAGAGTCAGACGAGGATGTTTACTCCGAAATGGAGCAGCGGCCCGCGGGCAAGCCAACACCCTTTAATAAGGATCAACTCCCGTTTCTTCAGCTTGGTGGAAGGGGATTTGAGATTTTGACGTTCCTTCTGAAGCAAGCCGAAGAGCCCAAAGGTGCGGTGCTGACGCTCGTGAAAGCGTCTCGGGACGCCGGACGCGACGTGCTCGTTCATGTGAACGGCCGGCTTCGTGTCGTCGTTCAGTGCAAGAATCTCGAGAATCGGTTTCCCCAGCCGTCCTTGCTTGAGGAACTGGTCAAGTTTGTTCTTTACGACTACGCAGAGCGCTACATTCCTGAAGACGGAATCACCTACGAGTTCTGGGTTCCTGGCGGCCTGACGGAACCGGCAGATCGGTGGCTGACCGAATTTCCGCATTCGCTCGTGGACGAAGAGCTGCGCAATGCCTTCGATCATGTGGTTCTGGCGAACAAGAATCTGAGTAGCCTGGAGTGGGCCGAGGTTGGGGCATACCTGCGGGAGACACTCACGCGCCGCATTCGCCTCAATCGGCATGAGGCCGTCTCCCTAACCCGCAAAGTGAAGTCAACGCCAGGCGGCTTATATGAGGACTTTTTCCAGGTCACCGTCGTAGCTCCACTTGGTCAAGTCACCGACGTGATCGGGGCTCAGTTTCAGACTCAGAACGACCAACTGCTCTCCAGTCTCACTGACGTAGTACAAGGGAGCGCGATTGACGAGCAGATCAACGAAGCCCGGGATGTGGTGAACAAGCGTGAGTTTACTGAAGCCGCAATCCTGCTAAAGCGACTGGAGTCTAAGAAGGGGCACCTTCTCAACAATCGCCAGAAATTCAGGATCTCCTCTAATTACGGCGCAATTGCGTTTGGGGAAAACCGCCTCGAGGATGCGGCTCGTTGCTTCCTGGAAGCTATCCGCTACGCTCCGGAAGACGAACTCGCGCGAATCAATGAGGTATTCGCCTACTTTCTGTTGGGGGACCGGGATCGCGCTTTCAAATCGGCGACAGAGCGACGTCTGCAGTATCCAGTCTCCGCTCGGCTTGCGGGCATCTGGATCAACAGCGCCCCGGAAACCACCTCCCCCGAGGACCTCGCCTCACCGCTTGACCCAAGTTTGATGGGAGATGCCGAAGTCTGCATTGCCCTTGCGCGGCGCTGCATGATGGCTGATCTGCTGGATAAGGCCGATGAATACTGCACTCGCGCAATTTTGGTGAATCCTAAATGGTCCCAGTCATGGGCAGTGCGCGCGCAGGTTGGCGTCGGCATGTTGATGGAGGAGGCTGCGGGGACACGCACTCTGAACACCCCCCGAAAGACGATTCTGGCGAAGGCGATTGAAGACGCTACGAAAGCCGTTGAGGTCTCCGAGAGCGAAAAGGAAGGAAAATGGCCGATTGCGGAGGCCCGTGCTCTACGGGCGCAACTGCGCTTCATAAACGGAGAAATCGAACTCGGGCTTCCGGATGCGGAGGCTGCCTATAAGCTGACCCCCGATGTCTTGCACGTCATTCTTCTGAGGGCGCAGGGCCATCTGATGGCTCACGACACGGACAGCGCCATAAAGCTCCTGGCTGAAGGCTATGCCCAGGAGGCTCGCCCTGACATCGTGCTCCTGTACGCAAAGACGCTCGCCGGCCGTGCTAAGGACGGTGACCTCGCGCGAGCTGTGGAAGTAGCCAGTTCGGTTGATGTGTCTACCATTCCAGCCCGAATGCGTGATTCCTTCGTCATCAATGCGATCCAGTTCATGGCGCAGCTCGAGGATTGGGAAACAGCCAGCGAGTATCTCCGTCGTCAACGAGCCGCAATTCATCCGGTGACTGCCCTTGCTGTTGACGTGCTCGTCCACCTTGGTCGCAAAGACAGGGAAGCTGCGAATCGGTTTGCCGACAATGCGTTGTCTGACCTTTCGGATGCAGTGCAAGCGGGTACGAAGGAGTTCTTCGCGGGCACATTGATGCAACTGGACAGGGCCAATGAGGCGCTGCCGATTTTTCAGGAGCTCTTCGACAAAGACATTCCGACGTTTGATCCGCGCCAGCTTATCGCATGCGCTGACCACCTGCGCCTGCATAAGAAAGTGCTTGACGTTTGCGATCAACTGCACAGCAGGAGACAGCCAGACTGGCAACTGCTGGAGTTCGAGGTTCAGCACCTGGAACAGTATGACCGGGATAAGGCGATCCAGCGGCTTCAGGAATTTCTGCAACTGCATCCTGGGCACAAGCTCGCACAGCTTCGATTGTCCATCACTGCCATGCTGTATGGCAGGCGGGAACTTATCCGTGCAACCGTCTCTGAC
>Ga0182030_10007842_pt1 | contig 22213 bp, 22 predicted proteins | sample 812S3MmetaG_FD_121299 | JGI IMG/M metagenome (GOLD analysis project Ga0182030, IMG submission 121299) | Permafrost microbial communities from Stordalen Mire, Sweden - 812S3M metaG (Illumina Assembly) | ecosystem: Environmental > Terrestrial > Soil > Wetlands > Permafrost | place: Sweden... | reverse complement strand
GGGCCACCACGCCGGTCAGACCGTCGCGCAGCTATGGCCGACAGCGCAGGTTTCAAAGCAAAATCAAGGGTTTTACCCAAAGCACTACGGTTCGACATTGCAAGTTGGAGCATCTGGCGCTTTTCCTGGCGATTTCCGTTTTCAAACAATAAACACGCGGTTTTTGCGAGTTCGACAAATTCTTCCACTCGTTTGAGTAGAGTGTTGGGATCAGCCCGCAACTCGCGGATTTGATTCTCGTAGTCAAGGCGTTCCGAAAGGAGCGCCGTTTTGCGTTGGCCGAAAAGGTCGGGATCGATGTGGCCGTCCAGGAGTGCGTCCATGAGACGGTTCAATCGTTCATTGACGGCCGCCAAACGTATTTCAAACTCCGCAATCATCCTTTGGTGTCCTTGGGTGGCGGATGCCTGGCGCTCTTTCCAATACAGATCCAAGTCCTTGAGCTCTTCTGGGTGAAGCCGCAGGCGTCCGAACAGCTTCAAGAGAGCCGCATCGATTTTCTCCTCACGAAGCGATGTGCCGTTACATGAGCCCGAATGACAACGGTAGTAAACATGGGCTTTCTGCATTTCCGCAATGAGCGACCGCCCACAGGCCTGGCATCGAATTAGCCGGGAATAGATGAACTCCCGCTTTGACGGCTTGCTCCGAACTGCGCGGCCGTGAAGGACATCCTGCACCGTGTCGAAGAGCTTGCGCGTGATGAGAGGCTGGTGAGCGCCCGCAAAGCTTTTGTCGCCTTTGCGGATCCGTAGCAGACCGAAGTAGAACGGATTGCTCAGGATGCCAGCAAGAGTGTTCTTGCTCACCGGCAGTCCGCTCTTCGTTCGCAGACCGCGGCGTTCCATTTCAAGCGCGAGCGAGTATTGGCTGAACTCCTGCGATGCATAGAGCTCGAATGCCGTCTTTACCAGTGGCCCTCGAATGGGATCGGCAGTCTTCGGCTTGCCACCTCCAGCGTCCAAATACCCAAGCGGCGCAGGTAACGGATAGAGTCCCTGCTTCAACCTGCCATAGAAGCCCTTGATCGTCTCTTCGCGCAGGTTGCGAATGTAGTTTGCGGCCACTACGGCCTGCACATCGGCCGATAGGCGTCCGCTGGATGATTGCATGTCGAGCGCTTCGCGGGTGAAATGTACCTCAATCCCATCGTCTGTGAGCTGGCCGATGTCAACCCAATCGCGCAAGTTTCGAGCACTGCGATCGATCTTGTGAATTATGACCCCAGCGGCTTCACCCTTGCGCAGGCGTTGCATCAGTTGCGTAAAGAGCTTCCGCCCGATCTTTGCCGCTGTTTCGCGCTCCTCGAACCACTCTGAAATCGCCAAGCCCTTCTGCAGTGCATAGCGTTCAATCTCTGATTTCTGTTCTTGTAGGGATACCCCATGTTCGCCCTGTTTGACCGTGGAAACACGGGTATAGGCAAAGTACTGCTTCATGTTTTGGAGTTTGATAGATCCTCGGAGCCCGAGGGCGGGTTAACCATAGAATTAACCTTGGTAGTCGTCAAGTTAAGATCCCGTTTCTTTTCTTCCATCCGACTGAATACTCCCCAGGCGAGGTCGAAGTATTGCCGCAACTGGGCCTGGGCTTCCATCAGTTCGAGTTGACTGTAATCGGGGTGGAGCGAGGCAAGGTGATCGCAGTTAGGTTGGGTTTGCTCTGAAGTGGTGCTCATGACGTGTACGGTAGAACACTCCGAACAATTGCGGAAGAAGGGTAAATCGACGCTTCTGACGGCCCAACGCACGTGTGCCGTGAGAGCACTAAAAGAGCCACCTAAAGCAGGTGGCTCTTTCGCCTTACCGAGCAGAAATGCCAAGTCAATAGTGCCTGTAATGGCTAGGCCTTCTTAGCCTTCACCTTCGCCCAGCGCGCCTTCATAGCGGCTGCGATGCGAGCCCTACCCTCAGCACTCATCTTTCTCCTTGTCTTTTTCTTGGCAACTGTCTGCGCTACCGCATCTGCGCGCGGACGCCCTCGTCCTTTCTTTGCAGGAATTCCTTGCAGAAGTTCCTTGACCTTGGTGAGACGTGCGATCTCCTGATCAATCTGGAAGATGATCTCATTTGTGTTCATCTAAGTTCTTGTCCTTGGAAGTTGATCTCTCGGGAACTGATTGTTCTTCAAGGATAACAATTTCTGGGCCGGTTCTCCAGAGTCCCTCCGTACTGATCTGTTCTTCAATTCGCGCTATAGAAAGCTTCGCGTAGCAAGCTGTGCTCAGCTTATGCACAGGAACAGCTTTGTGCGGACTCCAATGTGCACGGTTTTCCCTCCTTCCACTGCTTTCAATTGATTCGTATGCTTCAGGCAGAAAGGAGGACAACTAATCCATGTCCAAAACAAAAATAAAATATCCGAACGATCTGTTGCGTTACCGGGAGCGGATCGGGTTGACGCAAGAGCAGCTTGCGCATCTCGTTCGCTGCCGGAGAGCACAGACAATTCGGCGAATGGAGAGTGGAGCAACGATGCCAGGTGTCGTTACAGCGTTCCGGCTGTCGGCGGCGCTGCGAGTGCCGGTGGAGTTCTTGTATCGTCAGACCTTCATTAACTTGCGCGACGAGGTCCGCGCGGTTGAGGAGCACATGCCGAAGGGCCAGCAAGGCTTGTTGCCATTACCTCTATGAGCGGCATCCTCGACCAGATTCGTCAGTCCGCCCAGTTCTCTCCAACCACGGTCGAAGAGTACCTCGCCCTGCAACTGTCCAAACGCTTGGGTGACGAAGCGGCCGTGGTGCGCTACCTGCACTACATTGGGCGCTACACGGTCGAGCATCTGCTAACCCTCTTCCAGCAAGTGAAGGAGCAGCCAGACCCGGCCCGAGCCTTCCATTCATCCTTAACCTCACCAGATTCATGAAGCACTTCACCCTGGCTGCGTTCAGCGCCGAACGGCGCATCGCCGCAATCGCGCTGTTCCGTGGCACGCACCTTGAGGACATGCGGCTTCTTCACTTGCCTGTCGATGCACCGAAGGCTTCAGGAAGTGTTCGCCAACTCGCGACCCGCTTTCTCCAGCAGCGCACCCCAGAGTTCGTCGCAATCAGTTTCCCATCGACCAAAGCTGGTGTGCGCATCCGCAGATTCTGCGATGTTGTGAAGGAAACTGCAGCGAGTCTAGGCATCCCCACGATAGAGGTGGAGGATAGTGCGCTCATGTCGGCGTACGGATATCCTCCGTTCACGCGCAAACAACAAGTCCGAGGGGCTGGGCGCGCGATATGGCCAAGCCTGAACGGTTCGAAATCCAAGCGCGCTGCCGTCGATGCCTGTACGGTGGGCCTCTATGTCCAGACCGAACGGCTCTTCAGCCAATACGAGGCACAGCCATGAGGGGGCCAATCAGCTATATCGGCGGCAAGAACCGCCTGGCAAAGCTCATCATCTCGAAGCTGCCCGAGCATACGGCGTATGTTGAGCCTTTTGCCGGAGGCGCCCAGGTTCTCTTTCACAAACCGCGCTCGGAGATCGAGGTACTCAATGACCTCGATGGCGAGCTGGTGAACTTCTATCGGGTCTGCCAGTCGCACTATGAAGAGTTGGTCCGCTATATGCGCTATATGCTGGTCAGCCGGGAGTGGTTCCTACGGCTTAAGGCCGTTCCTCCGGAGGCGCTGACGGACATCCAGAGGGCGGCGCGCTTTGCATATCTACAAAAAAACGCCTACGGCGGGCGGGTGACCCGAAAAGCATATGCCATCCATGTGTCGAGCGGACCCGGATACAACCCCGAGACGTTAGAGAAGATACTAGCCGAGACGCATGAGCGGCTGGCACGGGTTCAGATTGAACACCTGCCGTACGAACAAATTTTGAAACGATACGACCGTCCGGCTACATTCTTCTATCTCGACCCGCCGTATTACGACATCCGCCTCTACCGCCACAATCTGGAGCACCACGATTTTGAGGTCATGGCTGCCAATCTGACGGCCCTCAAAGGCAAGTTTCTGCTCTCTATTAATGACCACGAGGAAATCCGGCGGCTATTCTCCGATTTCAAGATTGAGACGGTGCCGATTGCGTATTCCTTGCACGGCATTGCCGGAAGACGGCATCAAGAATTGCTGATTCGAAACTACTAAGGGGTGGCATACTGATTTCCCATGGCCTCGCAGAGCAACACCGCCAGCGACCTGATCCTTGCCCGTCAGGTTCCGCAGTCCATCCGGTTTCTCAGGAAGCTCAAAGTACCAGCCACCCGCATTGCCGGCATCTTCGGGGAGACAGCCGACTCCATCCGGCATATCGACGACCGCGCTTACGCCAAAGCTCCAGCCGATCCAGCCCTCGTCAGCTTTGATAAGAATGACCTAGCTCTGCTCCGGCTCTCAGATGAAAAGAGGAGAGCCCAGTACCGGCGGAACATCCAGGGAATCCGGCTTCGATCCAAGCAAGACCTCGACCATGCAGAAGCAAATATTTGGGCGATCTTCCAAAGCCATCAAAGTGTCGGCTTCGAAGAGGGCTATGAAGCTCTGCTTGCGATGCTTCCCAGCGTCGCCAACGCCCGCCACGGGCAGGCCCTCAAGGTTCGCCTGCTTCTCGAAGAGAAGCTTGCATGGTTTGCACTGCCACTCGGCAGAATCGAGATGGCGCTCGCACACGCGCAACGTGCAATGCGCGCGGCGCGCAAAGCCTTCCGCGAATCTGCGGGAGAGGGCGGCTATCTTCTGCGATATGGCGAGGCCGCACTTGTAGCTTCCATCTGTCTCCAAAAGTTGCATAAACCAGAACGGGCCATCGACTTCATTCGAGCGGCTGACGAGGCCAACGAAGCCTTGGGCCAGCGGCCTGGCTCGGAACATCTTCGCCAATACGGAGCCTGCTTTCTCCAGATGGGTGAAAACTACGACGACCTTGCCGAGCGACAGTTCAAGCGAGCGCCGAAGCGCATGCTGCGCAAGGGCGAGGTAAACCATGAGGTCGATCTCGGAATGAGCGGCCTCCGCCAGCTGGCATTTCTCGACCCTGCCTGGGGTTGGGACAAGGCCCTCGAACTCGCCGATGCAGTGAAGAGTGCATATGGAGCGAACAGCATGCAATACAGTGTCGCAGCCAAGTCCGCTGCAGTCGCAGGATTGAAGTATGCGACGCCTGAGGCCACATCGACTGCGCTGAAGCTGCTCGATGAAATATCGCCTACCCCACCCGAGAACGCTGCAAAGGGCGTGCGGCACATCCTCTCGATCACTTCGGACCTGAAGCTCTCCCCCGACGATCTCGACCGATGGCTCCGCTTCGCCATGAATGAAGCTCCCCTTCCCTTCAAATAGAACCTTCAAAAACATGACAAAAACGCCCCAGGAACGGCCAGACGGCCGGGCCCTGTCCGGGGCATGCTTCGAGAACGACGTGGATTTCAAAGGAATTCGCGAGTTCTGTGAGAGACATCCTTATGAATTGGATCAAATACCTGCCCATCAACCTCTGGAACAGCCTTGTGGATGCTCGCGCACCCAAGCTTGAGGGTGGCCTCCCGCTCGGCAATCTCATCATCGAAGACAAACTGACCGACAAGCCGTATTACCTGCCCACAGAACGGCGCAAGGTCCACATCGTCCTTCAGGGCAAGAGCGGGAGCGGCAAGAGCTTCTACATCCGCCATATCGCCCAGCATGACATTGTTGCCGGGCGCGGGCTGATTTTATTTGATTTGCACGGCGATTTAATCCTGCCTTTGCTGTGGTTTCTCGTTTCACGAGGCGTACGCGCAGACCGCGTGATCCTCGTTGATCCCGGCAACCGGCAGTGTGCGGTCGGCCTCAACCCGCTTGAAGCGAATGACGAACAGACGCGATTCCTGATCGTCGCCGAGGTCACCCGCAACCTGGCGGACCGTTGGAGCTTCCGTGGGGCGCGCACCGAGGAGTTGCTTCGCAATTCCCTATTCGTCCTCTCAGCCAACGGGCTGACGATTCTGGAACTCGGGATTCTGCTTTCGAACGACGGCTTCCGCGAGCGGATGCTCAAGAAAGTCTCGAACCAGGACGTGCGAGAGTACTTTCTCTACCGCTTCGACCCGCTCTCGGAGGCAATGAAGTCGACCCTCCGTGAGCCCGTCCTTAATAAGGTTACAGAGTTCACCGCCGACCCCCACTTCCGGTACATCCTCGGGCAGCGCAAGTCGACATTTTCGTTCGACGACGTGCTGGCTGACGGCAAGATTGTCCTCGTGAACCTCAACAAAGGACTTCTAGGAATCCACTCGATCACGTTCGGCGGGTTGGTTCTCGGAGCTTTCACGGCTGCCATCTTCCGGCGCCGCAACAAGGAGTTGTTCACGCTCTTCGCCGACGAGATGCAGAATCTCGTCACTGCCGACACCGATTTCGACACTCTCTTTTCCGAGGCGCGCAAGTTTGGCGTAGGCATCGTCACCGCCAACCAGTTTGCGGCGCAGCTTCCACCTGAGATGCGTTCTGCAGTCCAGGCAGTGGGCACACGGATTTTCTTTCAACTCTCTCCAGAGGACGCCCGCCATGTCGCCGACGAAATTGACGGCGGCAAGAGCACGGCTGAAACCTTGCGGAACTTGCCCGTGCGCTACGCGGTGATCAAGTCCGGAAACTATCCGCCGCAGCAGGTACGGACGCCCAACGTGTTTACCGAAAGGACCTCCATCGATGCACTCCTCAATGGTTCAAACGCAATCTACGCGAGACGCCGCGAGGAGATCGATGCCGACATCCTCGAGCGACGACCGAAGCCGGAAGTGCTGAAGGAGGTCATCGATGCGTGGGAGTAACTCATTGTCCGTTTTACCTACCGACCGCGATCTGCACCTTTTTCGGGAGTTGGAGATTGCGAAGTTAGTCGACCGGGAGATGGTACAGGAGATATGCGGGTTCCCATCTATCAACCGCGCCAACGACCGGCTCCTGCAACATCACCGAGCAGGCTTCCTGCGCCGCCATTTTGTCGGCACCGAGGCGGGAGGGCGAAAGGCCCTCTACTCGCTCTCCCCGAAGAGCGCCGCAATTGCCTTGCCGACTTCCCACTGGAAGCTTCAACGACCGGAGAACGCACTCTTGGTTGGGGATTGGTTTGTAACACACCAGAGCGCCATCAACTGGATCTGGATCACGGCCAAGTACCGCTCGCTTCCAAATGCCCAGTTCCTGCGTTGGATGACGTTCCACAAGCCGCTCTCCGAAAACGTCCCACTGATTCCCGATGGGTACTTCGAATTGAAGACCACCGAGGGCATTCAATCGATCTTCCTCGAGGCAGACCTGGGCACGGAGACCTCGAAGATTTGGGAGCGAAAGACCGCCCTCTATCTCAAGTTGGCAACCTCGGGAGAGTTCAGCAAAACCTTCATGCAACCTCGCTTCAAAGTCGCGGTTGTAGCGACCTCCGAACTCCGCCTGCGGAACCTCCGCCGGGTCGTCCGAAGGCACACTACCAGAATCTTCTTCTTCAACACACTCGACACCATTAAGAGCGACGGCCTGCTCGCATCGTCCTGGCTCCGGCCAGAGGGCGATGCGCGGCAGTCCCTCGCATGAAAGGAAACAACCATGCGGTATTGCACGAACTGTAAAAAGCTGACCGCCGGATCGCCGCCGTATTGCAACCACTGCGGACGGTCTTACCAATACAAACTCTGCCCGCGCGGGCACCAGAATCCCAGGGCGGCCAACGCGTGCTCCACCTGCGGCTCCCGGGAGTTGTCCACGCCCTCGCCCCAGACGGGCATGAGCACCATTGGTTACCTGATCGGGAGCCTGATCCTCGCTGCTCTTTGCATCTACGCCGTGTATTTCGCCTACAGGCTCCTGACTGACCCGAATACGCTGCTGGACCTGATGCGCGTCGGCATCGAGCTGGGGGTCGTCCTGCTGCTCTGGATGATGCTCTTCGGCAAAGGCAAATCCAAGCGGTAAACGCGCACTCACTGATGTAAATAGCAGGATTTTTCGGATATGCAGAAATCTCAGCAAACAAACGCCGGAGTTGCGATTTCGCCTCTGGCAGAAGTAACAGACCCAGAACCGGAGGCTATTGATGCCAGACATGACCACAAAACTTGGTTCACCCCTCTCGATTCGCGAGGTCGCCAGAATGATCGGCAGCTCGGCCTGGACCGTGCGCCAGAAGTATGTCCCCCAGGGACTGCCCTGCCTGCGCTCCGGGCCGAGCGGCAAGCTGATCTTCTTTGAGGCTCAGGTGGTCGCTTGGATTCTCGCACAACAACAGAAAGGAGGTAATCGCACATGAGTCTCTACAAGCGGCGCAACGTGTACTGGTCGGCGGTCTATGTCGACGGCGTACGCCATTTGCGTTCGCTTGAGACTACCAACCGCCGCAAGGCCGAGACACGCGAGGAGGCCATCAAGGACGAGCTGCGGGCCAGACACTTCCAGCTTCCCGAACTTCGGCCCGAGATGACCTTCGACGAACTGTACACGCGGTTTCTGGCCGAAGGCGGCGTCAGGCCCCACCACATCGAACGCGCCAAGCACTTCCTGCCGTTCTTCGGAGACCTGTCCATTGGGAGGATCACCAAGAACGAAGCGATCCGCTACCGGAAGCAGAGGCAGAACGATCATCTTGCCAAACAAAATGGCAAGAACGCACCCAGGCCGCTGTCCGAGGCAACCGTCAACCGGGATATCTCCGTCGTCCGCCACCTTCTCTACTGGGCGGCTGACGAAGGTTTCATCCAGCAGAACCCCTTCGCCCGCGTGCGCATGGCCCGCGAGCGGAGGAAGCGCAGGCCGGTGATGCCGGTCGCTGAGGAGGTCAAACTTCTCTCCGTGTGCGCGCCCCATCTGGTTCCGATCGTCGTGCTTGCGCTCGATACCGGAATGCGGCGGGGTGAACTGCTCCACCAACACTGGGAGGATGTCGACTTCGATAGAAGACTCCTCTTCGTCACCCACTCGAAAACACCCGAGGGCGAAATGCGGGAGGTTCCACTCACAACCCGCGCCTTCGACCTTCTCACCGCACTGCGGCGGCCGCAGGGACTTCTCTTCACCTATAGGAAATCGCCGATCCGGGACCTGAAGACCGCCTGGGCAGCAGCCATCCGCCGCGCAGGAATAGCCCACTACCGCTTCCATGATCTCCGCCACACCTTCAACTCGCGCCTCGTCGAGGCCGAGGTGATCGCCGATGTGCGCAAAGAGCTTATGGGACATAGCCGGGGTGGGGACGTTCATAGCATTTATACCCACGTCGAGTTGCCCCTGCTGCGGGAGGCCATCCGGCGTCTCGAAGCCTGGCACTCGGCCAAACTCGACGCTTTAGCAACCATCACCGCCCAAGGAGGCCCATCCGATGTCCGACCAGCACTCCCTGCCACCACCTGAAACCGTAGCCGCCATTCGGGCAATCTTCTTCGGAAGACTCGCGGAAATGAACAGCGACATCATTCAGGCCCACTTTGACCTCGCAGTCCAGATCAAAGCCCGGGACGATCACACTTGCCTCGTTCTGCTTCTGGACATAGAGAACCGACTCGAAGCGATGCACAACATCCTGAAGGTCTTCGAAGAATGCTTTGAAGGCTAGACCCAAACCCACAACCGAATAAGGAGGAAGTCATGACAACCAAGAAAGCAGCCCCTGCAAAGCCTGCAGGCACCCAGGCCCCAACCACTCCAGGCCGCAAGGCCTGGATCAAAAAGACGCCGGTCGAGGTCGTCCTCGAGCAAATCGGCAAACAGGAGGAAAGAGTCGCCGGCCTGCAGAAGGAAATTGATGCTGAGAAAAGCCTGCTCGGCAAGCTCCAGAAAGCCAAGGCCGCACTCGAATCATAACCCTGAGGAGTCACCCGTTCCCAAACGGATGGCTCCTCTTTTCTATGGCGAAAGATCCACAGCGAAGGGAGTTTCACGATGAGCGCACAATCCAGGGTTCTCAAACTCAACAACAAGACGGTCAGCATCGAGGACTACGCCTTCTACCTGGGTGCGCAGCATATCCCAGTCGAAGAAGGACTGAACGAACTCGACCATCACTTCCGGCAGGAGGAGGCCAGGATCGAGGCTACCTCGGTCCTGAAACAAAAGCCGCTCGAAGCTATCCTCGAGCGCAACGCCGCCAAACGGGCGAAGGTCGAGGCCGCATGGAACGCCATGAACGACCTTTTCGGCCATCATCCGCCACCGGTCGCCCTGTTCTATGCCATCGGCGCGCTTGGCCTGGTGGCTCTCATTATCGACGCAATCCTTACCGGGCCGGGCCTCGATGCTCTCAACATCACCAACCCGGCCATCCAATATATAGCTGCATTCGCCCTTGCCGCGCTCGCCGCCTCGACCTTCCATCTGGCCCTTGAGAGCTTCGAATCAAAGCGCATGGACCCAAGAAACCGCTGGGGAGCGAGAATGCTCGGCCTGTTTTCACTCCTCGGTCTCACCTGTTGGGGCATCCTGCGCGGCCGGCAGATCGCGTTTGGGGCCAGCCTATCCCACAATCCCCTCGGCGAGTTCTTGCACGGGCACGCGATTCTGTCGAGTATGGTGTTCTGCTTCATCACTGTCGGTTCGCCGCTGGCGGCTGCGTTTGCGACCGGGCGTGCCGCCACCCAGATCCACGACGCAGCAAGATGGGCGCGGGCGCGCAAGGAACACGAAGAGCTGGTTCACACCACCACCGAAGCCCAGAAGGCCCTCGAAGCCGAACGCGAAACCACCACCCACAAACTCAGTGAACTCGGCGCGCTCAAACACGAGTGGCAGTCTAGTTTCTTGCTCTACTACGCGCGAGGCAACGTGCGCGGCGCCCGGCAGGAGCCCTTCTGGACCGTCGTTGTCCGGTCTTCCTTTCTTGGCCTGGCTGCTCTGATCCCAGCGCTGCTGCTCGTTCAGTTCGTTGGCTGGACTGTCCTTGCGCTGCCCATTGTTGTTGGCCTGGTCGCCTTCATTCACTTTCGCCGCCTGCGCCTCACCCCGACTTACAAAGAACTTCGGCGCACCGAGAACACACGTTTTGCCGTCCCAGCACACGCGCCCGCAGTCATCGAACCGCGGGAACCGCTCACCCTCGAAGCCTCTGTGGAGGATCACCATGAACGCTAGGTCTCTCGCTTCCCTTCCCCTATTGTTGTTGCTCGCAGTCGGTTGTCGCAAAGCAGCCCCTCCCGACCAATATGTATGTCTTCTAGACATCAGCGCCAGCATCTATCCGGAAGCCGTGAGAGACGAACTCGCGGCCATGGACAAGCTCGCGGACAACCTCAATCGCGGCGATCAGCTCGTCATCATCCCGATCACCGGCAACGCGCGCAACGATGTCCAAGGGCACATTGTCCGGCTTCACGTGCCGGAACAGCGAACTGCCTTCGACAGCGATCTGGCGCCCTTTCGGGAAGAGGCCCATCAGGAAATCGCCCAACTGAGAAACTGGGCGACGTCCCATCCCAGCGCTCTTACGGACATTCTCGGCACGTTGCTAGTTGCTCAGCAAGAGGTCGCCGAGCGTCAGGCAGACACTACGAGATTGATCGTTCTGTCGGATTTCATAGAGGACGATGGCAAGTGGAACTTCTCCACGGATCAGAACCTCGGCTCCGTGGTGCTCGCTCTCCGTCTCTCCGACAGGGCGAGATGTCATGTGGAGTTGCAGTTCTCGTCCGTATTCCTTGGACAGGTGCGGAGTCGTGACAGCGAAAGGCTTCCAATGTCGCGCTTGGATGCGGTGGAGGCGTTCTGGGATGAGTTACTGAAGCTGCCCAACCAGCAGATTCGAATCCACACGGATGGCATCGGGTCATTGACCGCGAACCTGGAGGACCCTGACCCGGTCGCGCGCTAGGGTCCTGCGCGCCAATTTAGCGAGCAGCCAGAGAGGAGTGCAGCACCGTGTATGTAGCGAACTTCATGCAGGATTGGACGCAACTAGTGAAATCGCTGGCGGTCATTGCCTTCATTCTGACGGCCTTTGGGTTCATGTTGGGCTTCATTAAGCCCGCCGATGCGCTGAGACGCGTCGCTGCCATCCTGGGCCTCGTTGCTATGTTGCTCCTGATTCCATGTGCACTTGCAAAGCTATGGTCCGACATTCCTTTGTGGCAATGGATCGGTCTCGCAGCAATCGGGATCTGTGTTTGGCAATGGCGACGAACGCGGCGGCTCGTGCGGAACAAGAGGGGAGAATAAAACTCAGTTTCCCTGCGGAATCGGACGTGAACTTCCGTCTTCTATCGGCCAAATGTTCACTGCATTTGTCTCTTCCTATCGGAGTGAGTTCCTCTTCGTCCGGTGATGCCTGTGGAAATCTCCCATTGCGCATCCCCGGTCGTGCCGAGAGTTGTCCGCATAACATTGAGGGTTTACTACTTAGTAAGTAGCCGCCGGGCACTGAATATGGTGCAAGTCGACCCACGCGATCTAACCCGCAGATTCAGCACCAATCCCTACAGGCAGCCGCACCCACTGCACCGCCCCAAGGCAACACGAACTTCAAGACTTGTGTTGCGGATAAGCAACAGGCTGTGATGAGGAAGGGATCGAACACGCAGGTTGCAGTCTACAGTCGGTAATCACAGGCCTGCACGCATGACTTTACTGAAGCGACTGAAACTTCAGGTACATGTCGCTAACGCTCGTCGCCAGTAGTAACGCTAAGCTTCGAGGCAGGCCCACAATAGAGTGCTTCGCCTCTAGTTTCGGTCGACGAGGAATAAATGATCGACCACAGGGTTGCTTATACGCAATGCGCTTCCAACATATGGAAGAATTCTTGCTCCATTAATTACAGGCGAGCGTTCATCTAAAGCGATAAAACAATGAGCCGGTGACGAGTGGCCGCACCTGTCGTGAGTAATTTCACATAGAGATCAGATGCATCGATACTGTCCCGCTAGAGAAATATTTATAAAAAGCATCTTGACGCACTAATACATTCGTCGTAATTTACTCGTGCCATGACTTACTAGAAGTTTGGTGCATCCGGAGTTCCGGAAAAGTAGCGGACGCTGCTTAGGAATTCCTAAAGGAGTGCTGCATGCCGTCTCTCTTGCTCAGGTGCTCTGCTGGATCGTTACCTCTTGGGTTTGTTATGTCGCTAACAACTGGAAATGTTAGGTTGGCTTGGAGCAAGAAACGCTTTATCAGTTATCTCAGCGTCATTCTCATCGCCTCTACCGCAATCAGTGTTGCCCAAGGCGGGCCTGCTCTGGAAGCCAGACCGAACAACGTCGGCATCGCTATTCCCTCAACAACCGGCCTTCTTGGTCAAATCGATGCTCCGGCGTTGGATGAGGTTCGCGCTCATTTGGCGGCGATTGGTGGTGCCGCCTGGGAAGGCATGCAGGCGGTAGGCACCCTCATAGATCGATCGCAGAACCCCACTGCCTATGCTGTCACCCTCGCCAATCTCGGTGGCGACAGGTTTCGCTTGGACACACAAACGAAGAAGGGGCAAGTCAGCACCCGCATTCACGGGCTTGCGGGCAAGGTGCAGGTTGACGATAGACCGGCATACCCCCTCGGCCCTGACACTGCGGCCGTGGGCATCTTCCCGTTCGAAATACCGCGTGTACTAACTTCATTCTCGCCAGGAGCCACACTAACGGATCATGGGCTGGTCGGTGTCGACGGCACGCAACTCCATCGAATCACAGTCGAGAAAATCGTGATTGGAAATGACCCAGTAACCAACAAACGAAACACAGTGGCCATCGATTTCTACTTTGACCCAAAGTCCCATCTCTTGATAAAGAGCGCAACCAGTGGCTCAACTGATGGCGATAAACGAGTCCATTGCTTGACCGTTGTCACATACAGTGATTATCGGATTGTGAACACATCTCTAATTCCTTTTCGATATACGGAAACGGTCGACGGCGGGATATCCAGGATACTTCAGCTATCAAGCGTGCAGCTCAGCCCTGCACTGGGGACGGCTTATTTTGAGTTTTGAGAGGCAACCGTGAGACGATTAGCACTCGTATGCTTTATTGTGGCGAGCCAGTTGGTGCTTTTGGGGACTGCGGCTTTAGGTCAAAACAGCCAGAGTTACCTAAACGACACTGGGAGTCCCGCCTACGCCGTAACGATTCCTGTCGAAAACGGACACATTGACGTCAGCAATGGCAACCTGCACTTAGAGTTCCCACTTGCATCACCTCCCCAACGAGGTGCGTTAAGCCTGAACGAGAGGCTAGCCTATGACAGTCGCATTTGGATGTTCTCTTCCTTTGGAACGCATGGAAGCTACCATTGGTGGCCGACTAATGTGTATGGAAGTTCTGGCACAGCGGCGGGATGGCGCCTCATCACAGGAGCGGAGACTGGATCTCTGTCCTACACCGTAGTCGATACAAGCATCGTTAATGGAGGGTCGTGCCCGGATGGCAGTGAGAATGTCTTTACCTATTACGTATCAACTATCAGCTGGACCGATCCATCGGGGACTGTCCACGGATTTAGTGGAGACCAAGTCACTCTGGATAAGACCTGCTCGGCATCTTCACAATGGGTGACTGCTGGAGTTGCAACCGATGGCAGCGGCTATAGCGTCGCCGACGATGGGTCTGGCAGTGCCAGAATAATCGATCCATCGGGCACAGAAGTCTACCCGCAGATCGTCGACCGATACGGAAACTATTTCTCGACTGATGGAAGTGGCGATGTTGTCGACGATACGGGCCGAATTCCAGTCATCATGAGTCAGAACCCTCAGAATGCGAATATTACGTACTACGATGTGGTGGCTCCAAACGGGACAAGCTACCCCAACGAGCCCGGCACGCGTGTGCGCTACAAGATAACCACCGCGCTCATAGCGGTCGGAACGGCCTTTGAGTATCCCGCTGACTGGGGAACCATCTACGAGTGGTATGGAGGGTATACTGACCCACAAACTGGAATTTGGTGGCCTGAGACCCTGAGCCCCGTGCAGAGTATTACCCTTCCAGACGGATCTCAATATACGTTTGGCTATGATACGTTCGGGGAGCTTTCGAGTATGACGCTCCCAACGGGCGGTGTGATTACCTATGGGTACGAAGACTACGTTGACTCGGCATATACCGAAAACCGTTGGCTGACGTCGAGAACAGTTGGCAATAACCCGTCAATGACATTTACGCCATGGGTTGTGAGTAATTGCCAAGCCTACTCCAACGGGTGTGTTGAGAATGTTGGCCTCCAGAAACCCAGCGGGGATACCGTAGTGTACGAGCTAACGTTAGTCAACGGTGCGTGGAATACAGGAATCACAACCTTCGTCGGACAAACAGCCCAGAAGATATCCCAGGTAACAAATATCAATACGTACACCAATCCATGCCCACCAGGATCCCCGTGTGGCTATAGTAACTACATTAGCCAAACCCTACAGACGACCGAGCTATTCCCGAGTGTAGCAGGCGCCCAACCACTCTATTCACAGGTCCAATCGGTGTACAACCTGTACCCGTCAAAGCCAAGTGTTGTAAAAGAGTGGGACTACGCAAGTTCAGCAAATATGTTGTTGCCGCCCAGCACCAGCCCAATCAGACAGACCAGCTATACCTACACTGGATATGACCCCCATATCGTCACAGTACTCGGCAATGGGACTCAGCTGGCGCAGACGACTTACACGTATACCAGTGTAGCCTCTCCAACCACTGGGGTGGTTCAACATGGTACACAGAATGCCGGAGGCCCCTATCTCTGGACCGTATCGCAATGGCTCGATACTGGAATGCCAGCTGTGACGACGTATTCGTGGGACGACACCGGGCAGCTTCAAAGTGTGGAGGATCCGGACCACCACTTGCCCGGCACAATGAGCTATCAGTGCGGGAATTCGCTTCCATATCAGGTCTCAAATGCGTTATCAGAGAGCACGATATACGGCTACGATTGCGGTTCGGGAGCGATTGCGAGTGTGCAGGGCCCGAACGAGATTTCAACATTTCCTTGGACGGGCATCGCCTATTACTATGAACCGCTGGCAGGCAGGCCACAGTCGGTGACATACCCCGACGGTGGTGCGACGATCTACACCTATCCGAGTCCACAAGAGGTCGACACCACGACGCTCGCAACGCCGGACCCTTCGATAACGACCCAAAGCATCGTGGATATCTTCGGCCGACCTTACCAGCAAGTTCAATCAGGGATAGCGACTGAAACCACATATGACGTCAATGGCCGAGTTCATTGCGTCACTAACCCTCACGACATCAATGGAAATGCGGACGGCAGTACATGCGTAACGTCGTATGACGTCTTGGACCGACCGCTGGGCCAGCAACAGCCCGATAGCAGCACGATTGGGTGGTCGTATTCGCAAAATACCGTTACTGAGACGGACGAAAACGCTAAGCAAACCCAACGAACAAGCGACGCATTCGGTCGACTGACGAACGTGTCGGAGCTATTGTCTGGAGGAGCCAAATACGTCTCCAACTATACATACGATGGACTAGGGAATCTTATTAAGATTGCTCAACTAGGCAATGGAACAACTGACATCCCGAGAATCCACGCATTTAGATATGATTCGATGTCGAGGCTCGTGTGTGCGTCGCACCCAGAGAGTTCAACCGCACAATGCCCAACGTCTACAACATCGAACTACACACCAGGCACACTTGGGTATGGCTACGATCAAAACGGCAACGTAACCACTAAAACGGATGCGCGGGGCGTGCAGGTTTATTTATCGTACGATGCCGTTAACCGTCTTATGGGCAAGACATACAGCGACGGTACGCCAGCGGCTTGCTTCCAGTATGGTGAGGCGGCGAATGGTTGGCTTACTATCGGCAGACTCGCCAATGAGTGGACTGAGAAAACATATTGCCACAGCTCTCCGCCGCAGAGCGTGCTGTCCTTACGTAGCTATGGCTACGACCGAATGGGGCGAATTCAGTATTCCACGAGCTGCACCGGCATACGTTGCTCGCAACTGGCCTATAGGTCGCTGACGTATACCTACGATCTCGCAGGCAATCGAACTGGCTCGACGGACGGGGTTTCGGCTCGTGCCTTTATAAGTCAATACGATCAAGCGGGGCGACTCCTCACCTTTAATAACGATCTTTCAGGGGTTTTGACGCCTCTGTTCTCAGTTCAGACATACGATCCCAAGGGATGGTCGACTGCAAAACTCGGGTCGAATATGACTGCACAGCAGGGATATGACAAGCGCAGCCGGCCGACCAGCGTAACGGTCACTACACCGTAACCCTCTATCGGACTGAAGTTGGTGGAAGCAATTTGTTGAGAGCTGGCCTAGGAAAGGCAAGAGAAATGTTCGTCGGAAAGGTTCAAAGACAGATCTTCACGTGCTTGAGCATGGCGCTTTTCACTTGCATTTCGGTGGGTCCGACGATAGGGCAGGCGGTCCCGGCCCAGTCGACCCCAACAATCCGGAAGCAAGTCAGACCGCTGTCCGTGCCCCATCTCTACTGGCATTTCCTGGCCTACCAAAACCATCTGGATACGAAGGCGGCAGCGGTGGCTGTAGATGGGAAGGATGGTACCGGACTGCGGAACCTACTTCAGAAGAAGCTCGGATTCTCTGATGCGGATTTCGCACCTATACGGACATCCTCAGTCCGGCTGACTGCCGAAGTGCATTCGCTCGACGCTCAGGCTGTAGCGATTCGAGCAGCTGGCCCATCTGCGACGAGCCTTGATCAACTTCATGCCTTGACTGGTCAACGCGAAACAGAAATCACTGTCGAGATCTCCTTCCTGAAACAACACCTGCCACCGGACAAGATAAAAGCGCTTGAAGCTTTCCTGACGAAGTTCTTTTCTCCGAGCAACGCTGTGCCCCGACCACCTTCTTCCGTAGGGCCGTTGGGACCTATCGGGGTGCAAAAATGACCAGCCTATCGCGATTCCTTCGACGCCCAGCATGGTTGGTTCTGTCTACGCTCGCTACTGTGTTTGTGCTGACAAACACTTCCGTGTACGCTCAATATCCGGACCAAAGCAACTGCGCCTCCGGCACTGTTAACTATAGCGATTCGGGGTGGGACGGGGGTACGTCAGACGCCGAAGATCAAACCGTTTGCCTTTCATATGATAGCCAGACCGGGCTTGATTCTTACGTCGAAACGGATAACGACTATGCTGGGGACTTCTATTCCGAGTATGGCTACGACAATATGTTTACCTATGGAGTAGGAGCGGAAGCGCAGCTTGTCGGCTTCGACGCCGACAACAACTCCTCTGTCGTCGCCGACAGCTTCATGAACTACAGCGGTACGGACTGGAGCGGGGCACAATCTGCCGTCGCGACAATCGATTCAATACCGCAACAGTATCCCGCATATCAGCTGAATGGATCTTGGGCCGAATGTGAGAGCGGCAACGGCCCCAGTTGCAATTGGTGGGGAGCAAGTTCTGGGCTATCGGTCGAACTGAGCCTAGCCCCGGTTCTTCCGACGCCAACCCTGAGCTTAGGCACGTCCGGAACACCGTCGGCGGCCGGGCAATCGGTGACCTTTACGGCTCTTGCGAGCGGGACAGGAGCAGTTCCAACCGGTACCATAATTTTCTACGATGGAAGCGCCAGCATTGGCTCCGTCAGCCTAATGAGCGCAACGAATCTGCTGCCATTTTCAAATGACTTCAACAGCTGGAACGCGATACAGGCACAAGTGACCCCGAATGCAACCACCGCTCCAGACGGATCAAATACGGCGGCATTGATATCTGTTGGTCCTTTGTATTACGTCGGACAAAACGGCTTTGCGTGTTCTCCGGGTCCGGTCACGCACTCAGTGTGGCTCGAGCAGAACAACGCAAACCCAGACGCTTATGTATGGTTGTCTGTGAGGTTCTTTAACTCGCAGGGTGCAGAACTTATCTTAACCGGATCCGTTTTTGCACCAACCTCGAACTGGCAGAGAGTTTCCGAAACGTATACTGCGCCGGCGGGAACCACAAGCTGCTGGATCGGAATAGAACAGCTTAATACCAATTGGGGCGCTGCAACTTCCGGCAGCGTCTACGCGTGGGGAGCACAGGTCGAGCAGGCGTCGTCGGTCGGCCCATATATACCGACAGGCGCGTCTGCACAGAGTGATGGCATCTCCACCTTGCCCACGAGCGCTTTGCTGGCTGGCACTCATTCGATAACCGCCTCCTATTCCGGAGATGCCAACTACGGCGGTGCCACATCCAACGCGATTTCCCAAACAATTCTGCCATCAGGTAGTTCCATGTCGCTCATTTGCTTCCCCAGCACCGTCGTTGTTGGCGGAACGTCCACATGCACGGCTAATCTGCCGGCTGGAACCCCCGGTACGATAAGCTTCACCGTGGATGGCGCGGCTTGGCAGACAGTCCCTATCGACCCCAGCGGCGCTGCTGTGGCGAGAGACGGGTTAGGCCAGGAGCCGGTAGGGACGCATACTGTGACAGCCACCTTTTCTTTTGGCGGTGCTCAGTCAGTAGCAGTTACGATTAATGCCAATTCGGCGCCGACAACTGTTTACTCCTACAGCATCACCCAGCCGAACGGCGTCACCACCGGATATGCGCCAAACGGCAACGTTGTGGCATACACTGATTCGGTGAATGGCACATGGAGCTTCGGCTATGACGACGTTAACCGACTGACGTCCTCGGTGCAGACCGCCGGCGGAGCGCAGCAGTACAGCTGCTGGAGCTACGACAGCTTCGGAAACCGGCAGATTCAGACGATCTCTGATCTGGCGTTTCCTGGGGGTGGGACGCAATGCCAGCCAGCGTCTGGCGCGAACTACTCGACTACCGAAGCTGTGGCTTCTCCATCCAACCAGGTTGCAAGCGGATGGTGGCAAAACGCCTACGGGATTTCCGTTTGGGGGACTCCGGGGTATGATGCCGCGGGGAACATGACCAGTGATATCCAGAACCAATATCTGTACGATGCGGAGGGACGCATCTGTGCCGTTCAGATGCAGCCTGCAATAGTCGGCCTTCCGAATCCGATGATTCAGTATCTTTACGACGCAGAGGGCAACCGGATCGGCAAAGGGTCGATCACCACTTGGAGTTGCGACGCTTCGATCAACCCAAATACAGGTTTGCCTAACAACGGCTTCTCGCTGACCAATGAGTACGTGGTGGACCCGGACGGAAACCAGGTGTCCGAACTCGACGGAAATGGCAATTGGCTGCACACCAATGCATTCGTCGGGGGACAGCTGCTTGCGACCTACGACTCGCTTGGCCTCCACTATCAGGTTGCAGATTGGCTCGGCACACGGCGGGTGCAGGCCTCTCCCGCTGGGGCAATCGAGGAGATATGTCAGAACCTGCCATTTGGCGATCAAGCGAATTGTACGCAAACAAGTGCGCCTACCGCCGACGATGCAACCGAACATCATTTCACCGGCGATGAATACGACCCCGAGACTGGGCTCAGCCATACCATGTTCCGGCAAATGGCCTCGACCATGGGTCGGTGGATGTCTCCCGATCCTTACGACGGTAGCATGGATCTCGGTAATCCACAGAGTTTCAATCGGTATGGATACGGTGGGAACAGGCCGTTGAATTTTATTGATCCGAGCGGGTTACAGTTTGGTGATACATTGCCAATAGCCGGTAGTGCCTGTGGCCCTGTATGTGTAGTGATCATATTCTCAATCGGTGCCGCTCTCGATCTTTTGCCGGGTTTATTTCAAGGATCTCCGGAGCTACAGGGAACCACGCAGCCACGACCCTGCATCGCGAACTGCGGCCATCTTTATCAGCCTCCTGACGATCCGATTCCTGGTGGGTCTAATTTCTTTCTGCCACCACCGGTCCCACCAGGAGGGACGGGCCCAAGTAACCCTACTCCCTGCAATCAGTCAAGGGCGAATGGAAAGGCGCTCGATTATTCTCAGCCTATCCACAATGGCTTAACTACAATGCAGCATATCCAGTCAAGACATATGCCGGGCGTGGGCAGGCAGAATGTTTCGACATATTGGACGCAGGACTGGTCTGCCGTCGGGAAAATGAACTACTGGACATTCGTCTTTGGGGATCAGTCTTTTGACCGCGGATCAGTGGTAATTGACTTTACCTTTCCAAATCTTAGAGGCTGGTTGTTTCCCGGAGGTCTACAAAACGGTATAGGTTATGACGCCAAAGGCAATGATACATTGACGAATCACCTCGTCCTAATGCCTGATTGTAAGACGGTAGTCACTTCATACCCCATTGAGTGAGAAAGTTAGCGCAGATGAGAGGACCTAATGTCGACGCGAATGATCGTAATTGTTTTAGTCGCAGCTTTAGCAATGGTTATAATTAGCCCTTTCTTATATGAACATGTGACTGGCGTGGGTGTAATGAGAGCATCGAGCAAGAATAGGCGTGAGAAAACTGAGCCGAAGAGGCGGCCCGCAGCCAGAGCGTACATCATAGGGTCAGATCCAGAGAGCGAGGGATCACAAATTGTAGTTCCGATTTATTCTGTAAACGACATCTATGCATCAGTAGGGGTGGGTCCAAACGACTTCTCCCGGTGGCAGGAGAAGCATGGGTTTGGAACTCTCGGAAGAACCGATAAGGGAGTCCTTTTCGTACCCAATTATCCCGTCCTCTCGAAAATTGCTTGGATGGGCATTGATCCAATCGATTTGTCGTCTGCGGAGACGTCGATGCTAATCGAAGAATGCACAAAGGCAAGAAGTAGGTCCGTTAATGCAGCAGCAAGCACGGAGTTGGAAGCGCTTATAGCGCTTGCGCGAAAGGCAATCGCTGTGGGTGGAGCGCTCAGATTCGGTCTACCGTGATGGTGTTGTGCCTCGCCAAGATTCGATCCGGATCGAAAAGTGGGGGTTTGACACAAGGAGCGTTGGGTTTTGCGCGCTGTGCCTCGCCAAAACTCCATCCGGGGCGAAAAGCGCGGGTTTGACACAAGGAACTTCAGTCTTAACCTGCCGATTCTCGCATAGATGGGGCGCCCCGAAGCTTCTCGCGGCTTACAACCGGATTCCAAACGCATGTTAGGTAACAAATGGACCTGACCTGCCCCCGGAAATCTCTACCTGTGGCTCGCCAAAACTCCATCAGAGGGTAGAGTCGCATGAATTGTTGAGATGGGCCTACGACTTTGGCGGGTGTGCCTCGCCAAAATTCCATCCGGCACGAAAAGCGTGGGGTTTTGACACAACGAGCCTCACCTTTGGTCTGCTGATTTTCGCGCAGACGGGCGCCCCGGAGCATCTCGCGGCTTACAACCGGATTCCAAACGCTTGTCAGGCAACAAATGGACACCCCACCGCCGACGCATTCCGCGGTAATTCAGATACAGGTGG
>Ga0182030_10007840_pt1 | contig 22215 bp, 14 predicted proteins | sample 812S3MmetaG_FD_121299 | JGI IMG/M metagenome (GOLD analysis project Ga0182030, IMG submission 121299) | Permafrost microbial communities from Stordalen Mire, Sweden - 812S3M metaG (Illumina Assembly) | ecosystem: Environmental > Terrestrial > Soil > Wetlands > Permafrost | place: Sweden... | reverse complement strand
GATAGCGACATGTTCGTTAACCTCGGATTCAATTACAAAGTCATCAGCTGGCGCTTCGGCGATCTCAGAGCCATCAGATTTAGCGAGCATCACTGCTCCAATTAGTGAAACGAGCAGAAGGATTGAAGCAAACTCAAACGGCAGTGCATACTGTGTTAGCAGTCCATTGCCGAGGATTCTCACATTCTCCGCGATGTTTGGCACTTCGCTCGATCTTGGCCAGGGCTCGGACAAAATTGCCATGTACAAGACGAGGAAGACTAAGCCGGAAGTGAGGAAGGCCGGAAGGCGCTGCTGCGGCAGGTCGACGCTGCGCTCGTATTCAAGATGCGGGTTTGTCAACATGAGCGCGATGACTACAACCAGTGTGATACCAACGGCGTAAATCATCATCTGGGCCATTGCCAGGAATTGCGCTTGCAGGAGGAGAAAAAGCACTGAGATGCAGCCAAACACACCGATCAGGATAAATCCTGCTCTGATGATGTTTCTGTCGATGAGCACTCCGTAAGACAATGCCAGCATGAGTATTGCTGACGAATAGAAAAGGAATGTTTCGATTGCTGACGTTACATGAGTAACTTGGTCGTTCACTTTATTGCTCCCCTTTGTTTTCAGCGGGCTTGGCGCTATCTTTGTCTTCCGGTTTGGTTTCGGCCGAATCACTTCCTGCTTTAGGAAGTTCTTTGGTTTTGTCGACATCCGGAGCGACAGCCGGCTTTGCGGCTTCTGCCGTGTCGGCGGGCTTAGCTTCTGGTTTGGCTTGAGCTGCGGCTTCTGGGGTAGCAGCAGGTTTGTCCGGTGCAGGTTTAGCCGCAGCAGCTGCTGCTGGCTTAGCCGCTGGTTTTGCCGGTTTTGGCTTCGGCATCGGCAGTTCTTTCTTGTTGAAATAGAATGCCGATTCATCTTGAGTCAATGTCAGTTTACGCAAGTCATAAACGAGTGCTTCGCGTGAGTAGTCTGCCATTTCGAAATCATTAGTATTGATGATACAGCTAGTGGGGCAGACTTCTGTGCACAATCCGCAGAACATGCAGAGCCCGTGATCAATTTTAAAATTGATCAGCTCGGGCTTGTTTGTTTCAGGACTTTTATGCGAAGTAATTTCAATGCATTTATCCGGACAAACTCTCTCGCATTGCAAACAAGAAATGCAGAGGTGATCGCCGCTTTGTGGATTGACGGCAAGCGCCAATCTGCCACGGAAGTGACCGGCTAGATGAGGCATTGAGTCGGGGAAGTCTTTGGTGATCGGATTGCGGGCAGCGTGCATCAGCACGGTGCCTAATCCGCGTGCCACCTGGCGAAGACTCTCGACTGAGCGACCTACAAGTGCAAACATTTAGATAAGCTCCTTGAGGTAGGTAACGGCTAGCAAAAGGATGAGGGCTAGCGGAATGAGCCGCTTCCAGCCGAAATCCATCAATTGGTCGATTCTAAAGCGCGGCAAAGTACCACGAACTAGAATGGCGAAATAAACCAGGAAATATACCTTTGAGACTGCCCAGAACGTGCCGCTCATTACTTTGGGATCAAGTATCGGTGCGGTTTCGGGTACGCCAATCATGAAGAGAAGTTTGTTTACGTTGCTGGCGATAAAGCCAAGCGCATCCATCACTGGTGCGTACATGCTGGACGGGATCGGCGCTGAGCCGCCACCAAACCACATAACTACGGCGATGGTCGCGACGATAAACAAGTTGGTAAATTCAGCCAGGAAGAATATGGCGAAACGGATGCCACTATATTCAGTGTTGTAGCCACTGACCAGTTCAGATTCCGCTTCAGGCAAGTCGAAGGGAATGCGGTTGATTTCAGCGCAGGCTCCGGTCATATATAGACCGCAAAGCAGCCACTGGCAGAGGATCAACAACAAAGCGCAGATGCCTTTGAAGATCATGGCGCCGCCGGCAACTTTCTTGGCTATACAAAGTGCGAGGAAACCGCTTACGGTGTCTCCGCCAAAAATGTTCCAGTTGAAGAAAGCCAGATTACCGAGATTCTGTACGCCGATTGAGCGCAGATCTTGCACGGCTTGCGAATCTACGTGTAAGCCATCCCAGCGGGCAAGAGCATCAGCGCCTTTCAATTGGCTCAACTCCCAGGGATTTTGCATCCAGGCAATATCGCTGACATTGAGCGTGCCGACCATGATGCAAACAGTAATGATGGCCAGTACCAGCGGAATTTCGTAAGAGATGGCTTGTGCAGCTGAACGCAAGCCGCCGACCAGCGAGTATTTGTTGTTGCTGGCCCAGCCGCCCATGACGATGCCTACTACTGGAATGGATGACATTGCCAGTACGTAGAAGATTCCGGTTGGAAACGAAAGAACATTGAAGAGCCCGTTTTCACTGGTCACTGCCGGTAAGAGCGGTAGCGCGCCGAAAACTGAAGGAGCAAAAAATACGATTGGCGCCAGCGTGAACATCAAAATGTCTGCGCCAGTTGGGTTGATATTTTCTTTGAACAAAAGTTTGATGGCGTCAGCACCGGTTTGCAAGAAACCGTCCGGACCTACTCGGTTCGGGCCGTTGCGCACCGTGAACAGAGCCAGACCTCTTCTTTCTGCCAGCACCATATACGTAGCGTTAATTGGAATAAATACCAATACCGCCACCAGTGGTGTCAGTAGCCGCAGAATCGAGGCGATATTCTGCGCGGCAACACTGGTCGCCATGTATTTATCGAGCAAGGAGGGGATTAGCCCGCCGACTGCATAGCTTGCCAGCCATACTGCTCCAAAAATAATGCTCAACCAGATTGCTGATATGCGGATGAATTTCCAGATTTCCCAGATGTTTCCATCAGTAGTAGGCAATCGTCCGGGGGCAGTCACTGTCACTGTCGCTGTTGTCATTTAGCTCAACCTTTGTCCTTTATTCCTCAGTCGTTGGGACTGTTCTGAAGCGGGCTTTCGCCTGCCTCTAAATCTATTTTTTAGCGGTCGACGTCCGGCAAAATTACGTCGATAGAACCAAATATGGCCATAACGTCTGCGATAGGCGAGCCTACCAGCATGTGGCTTACTGCTGAAAGATTGCAGAATGAAGGATTGCGCCAGCGGAAGCGATAAGCTTTGTCGGAGCCGTTGGAAACGACATAGCAACCAATGGTGCCACGCGGTGATTCAACAGCAGAGAAGCCCTCGCCTGCTTTAACACGCAAGCCGGCATTTTGCTTCTTCGCCATTAACATCATTTCTGGTGCCAGATCTTTACTGTCATCTTTCTCAGGACCAGTTGTGCCCAGACCTTTGCGTAGCTCTTCGGTGGTTCCACCAGGAATTTTTTCGATGCACTGACGGATGATTTCGACGCACTGGCGCATTTCAGCAATGCGGCACATGTAGCGCGCCCAGGTGTCACCTTCTTCTCTGACCGGAACTTTGAAATCGATTTCGGGATAAATCGAATAAGGCTTGGTTTTGCGCAGGTCGAGCGGGATGCCCGAGGCGCGCACGCACGAATCGTGCATGCCGAAGTTCATCGCTACTTCTTTAGAAAGATAGCCGATGCCCTTTGTACGCTTGAGGAAGATGGGATTTTCCGTGACGATTGCTTCGTATTCATCAATGCGTTCATTGAATTCGTCGAGAAAATATTTGAGCTGGTCGAACCAGCCAAATGGTGGGTTGCGCACAACTCCGCCGATGCGGATGTAGTTGAACATCATGCGCTGACCCGCTACAGCTTCGAACAAGTCGAAAAGTTTTTCGCGTTCGCGGAATGGATAAAACGGGAATCCGAACATGGCGCCAAGGTCGATCAAATATGTTCCGAGCCAGAGCAAATGCGATGTAATGCGATTCATTTCAGAAAGCATGACACGCAAGTATTCCGCGCGCTTAGGCACCACGAGCCCTTCGATATTCTCGCAAGAGCGAGCCATCGCCCATGAGGTAAACATGCCTGAGAGATAATCAACACGGTCGATCAATGCTTGATATTGAAAGATGGTGCGATTTTGTCCCTGCCATTCTTGCGCTCTGTGCAAGTGACCGAGAACTGGTTCGACGTGCTTCACGATTTCGCCGTCAAGAGTAACGATGAGACGCAGCACGCCGTGTGTGGCAGGGTGCTGCGGACCCATGTTGATGAGCATTTCTTCGGTTTTCAACTCTGGCGAGGTGAGTTCGACTGTCATTCTGAGAACCTCTTTGATTAGCGCATGCTGTGCGGATTTTTGTCGTTCAAGGCGTCAACTGGTTGCTTATAATCGCGACGCAGCGGATGACCGTCCCAATCCCAGGGATTGAGAATGCGTCTCATATAAGGATGTCCACTGTAGCGAATGCCGACCAGGTCGAAAGTTTCGCGTTCATGCCAGTTGGCGGCGCCCCAGAAGTTGGCGATGCTGGGCACCGTCGGTAGGTGACCTTCGGGAACGGATGCTTTTTGAATTCTGACTTTGACTACCAGCGCTTTCAAATTTGTATATGACCAGAGGTGATAAACAGATTCAAAATATTCGGGAAATTCGGTGCCAGTGATCGTCAGCAAATAATTCAATTCTGTTTCAGGACTGTTGCGCAAACGTTTCATGGTTTGTTCGAGGTCGGCTGCGGCAACTTCGAGGCACTCGACGTCACCGGAGTGATCGGCGTAACGCGATGAGCTGTTGCCAACTTCTTTTAAGAACTGACCAAAAAATCCGAGTGGCAGATCTCTGGCCGGCTCTGTCGTCGGTGCCGGTATATGAGCGGGACCTGCCGCTTTTGCTGCGGGCTTTGCCGCAGCAGCTGCTGCGCCTGCTGCCGCCGGCTTATCCGCTGGAGCTGCCGCTGGAGCTGCTGCTGGAGCTGCCGCTGGAGCTGCCGCTGCTGCCGGAGTCGCTGGAGCTGCTGCTGCTGCCGGAGTCGCTGCGGCTGGTGGTGTTGCCGCTGGAGCCGTTGCTGCTGGAGTTGCCGCGACTGGCGTTGTCGTTGCTGGAGTCGCTGCTGCCGTATCTCCAACAACTGCTCCTGGCGCTTCTGCCGCACCGGGGGCGGTGACTGCAGTCTTGTTCGCTTCTTCAACCTTCGCTACAGCTTCCGTGACACCAGTACCTGCAGCTGCAGGCTTTTCTGCCGCAGCCGGCTTCTCTGCTGCTGCTTCGCTGCTTGCAGGCTTTTCTTCTGCAGCCGATGCCGCAGCACTTGTTGCAGCTGCCGGAGCTTCAGCCGGTTTTTGCTCAGCCGGTTTAGGTTCTGCCGCTTTCGGCGGCTCCTTCTCCGGTTCTGCTCCTTCTGCTGGTATGTCTGTCATGGTTCAATCCTTTTGACTTTGACTCAAACAACGATGTCTTATACTTTCTTTCCAGTTTCGCGTTCAATAAGCGCGGCAGCTTCAGCGGCTTGTGCTCTCAAAACCTCGAGCGGCATGCCTGTGTCGTAATCAACGTGACGAACCGCTCTGGAATCTCCAAACGTTTTGGCACGATCTGACAATGATTGAGTGCGAATTTTTTGTTGAAGCTTCAACAATGCATCGAGAATACCTTCCGGACGTGGAGGGCATCCTGGCAAATAAACATCGACTGGAATAATACGGTCGACACCTTGAACCACCGAGTACGAATCGTTGAACATGCCACCAGTTATGGTGCAAGCTCCCATAGCGATTACGAACTTGGGCTCGGGCAGTTGTTCATACAAAGTAATCAAAGCTGGTGCCATCTTTCTAGTGATGGTGCCAGCCGTGATGATCAAATCTGCTTGACGAGGTGTGCCGCGAAATACTTCAGAACCGAATCGCGAGATGTCGAATGCCGACATACCCACTGACATCATTTCGATGGCGCAACAGCTGGTGCCGAATGTCAGTGGCCACACAGATTGTGAACGCGCCCAATTCGCGACGGGCGACAAGACGTTGCTAAGTGTTTCGATCAAAGCGCCAAGTTCGTGAACCTGGGCTGACTCGCGCAACTCTTCTGGAATATATGCAGGTGTGTTTTGTTCTTGGTGACTCATTTCTTTACTCCCACTTGAGAGCGCCTTTTTTCCAGGCGTAGGCAAGACCAACTGCCAAAATAACCAGGAATATTGTCATCTCTATAGGCGCTAGCCAAACATCCATCGAGCGCATTTCTTTGCCATGTGCCGCAATCGCCCAGGGAATCATGAATATGATTTCGATGTCGAAGACAATGAACATCAGTGCATACAGGTAGTAACGTATGTCAAACTGAACGTTTGCCTCTTGAATCGGCTTCATACCGCACTCATACGGTTGATTTTTCAATGGATTTGGACGCCCGTAGCCGAACATCAATTGCAATAAGAAGGAAAGTCCTATCATTCCAAGTGCTGGCAAAGCAAAGCCAGCAACGGTGAAGAGAACAATTTCTACTACTTGCAGGTCATAATATAAATGTGGATCCATACATTTCTCCTGAGGAGCACGCGTCTAACGACACGCCTGCCGAGATAAGAATAGCAAGGCATGAGCTCTCAATTTCTTTCCTAAGTAGCTTTATATAGATTATAGAGGGATAATACTTACTCAAGCCTTAGCCAACGAAGTATTTTCGACGCCTTGATTGATATGCTGGAAAAATAAAAATTCTCTACGTTATAGCCCAGTTCCCGTCCGCCTCAATAAACTTTTACATTGTTGAAGATTGCAAGAGACAAACGAAAAATCCATGACAACCGCTCCAGAGATTTCAAGTGAAAGAATCGCTTCTCTTGCGGTTTTACAAGAGAGGATGTCAGTCAAATTCAGCAATCTCGCGTTTCTTGATGAGGCGCTGACGCATAGTTCTTTCTCGCATGATCATCCGCAATATCCTGATTACGAGAGGCTTGAGTTCTTCGGTGACGCGGTTCTCAAGTTTATAGTCAGTGAATATCTCGTGCAGTTTTATCCCAAGCATGATGAAGGCCGACTCACAGAAATACGTGCCGTTCTTATTAATGCGCGCACGCTTGAGCTTGTGGCTAACGATATGGGATTGGAAGAGTTCATCAGGGTTGCAAAAGGTGTGGCGATCCGATCATCTATGTTGGCGCGATCTATGGAAGCAATTCTTGGTGCGATCTATTTAGATCGAGATATGGAAATTGCGCGCATCTTCATCAATCGCTTTTTCTCCTGTCGAGCAGACGCGGTTAATAGTGATCGTGTCAAAGACAATTTCAAAGCGCAGTTGCAGCAGCTTACGCAAGCGCGTTCTCAAGGGGTGCCGATTTATTCTGTGTTGCAAGTTGAAGGACCGCCGCACGATCCAACATTTATTGTTGCTGTGTCTGTGGCCAACAAGCTGGTTGCGCAAGGCGTTGGTCATTCGAAGAAAGCTGCAGAGCAAGAGGCCGCGCGTGCCGCTTATGACATTCTCTGTCCTTCAGGCGAAGAACCTTCGCGCGATGCTTAGAATATAGAATGGATTACGTCACTTAAAAACGTTCACTTCATTCGTGTCGGCGGTGGTCACAGAGTAGAACGAGCGGAGCCCTGTCGATTGGTGTTTAATCGATGCAGCGGGAGGTCGGATTAAAATTACTGTTCATCCTCTTTACGCAGAGCGGCCAGCAATTTTGCTAATTCTGCTTCAGCCGTTTGCCGTGCCAGCGCTTCTTGGTCTCGCGCTGCTTCAGCCGTTTGCCGTGCCTGTGCTTCTTGGTTTCGCGCTGCTTCAGCCGTTTGCCGTGCCTGTGCTTCCTGTTGTCGACCTAGCTCAGTCTTCTGAGCTCTCTCATAAGTCTCTGGGAAAGTTTGCAGCCACTTTCCGCAAGTAGGATCGAACAAGCGGAGTTGAGTACCAGATCTTTCCAAATGCAAATCTAGAACTTTGCTCGGCAGTCTGCCATTCACTGGACGGATTTTTGCATAACGCCCACGCACCAAACGATAACCGTGCATCGATGGTGTCAAATATGCAGACTGCGGATCAAACAAAAAGTACTCGTGAACTTTGAGTACGTCGCGGTAAAGCTTGAATTTCGTTTCTATATCTTCATGTCTTGTGGAAGCAGACGTTAGCTCAATTACAAGATCTGGTGCCTTACCCTCTTCCCAAACGAGGTAGTTGTCCCGGATACGTTTATCTATGCCACGCACAACAAAAATATCTGGTGAAACCTGACGGCGCGGAAGTGTAGTGTCAGCACACCGATGACTTCCAACATATCGCTGAGATGAGTTTCTGTTTCAGCCATGGGCTTGCCGTCGGAGCTGGGATATTCGACTTCCTTGGCAGCCCGAGATTTAGCAAAACTTTTCATGTCTGCATCACCTTATCATGGTGCCTGAGCACCAGCTCGGAGCATTAGCTAGAACCGAAATTATAGCATGCTTCCGCTTGGCAGCACGGGCGAGCCTAGTCTCATTTATTGCTTTCGTTCAGCCTCGTATACTTCTTTAGACGAGCAACTCATGCCAAGAGTTCAACTCTTTTGCTGATTTTTTTTTCTGAATTTTCTTGCTGAATGTTTGCAAGATTTTCTTGCGGTCTCTTCACCCTGCAATTTAGTGATACCAAAAATTTCTCTGCGGACAGTGAGGCGATAGTTAATTCTTGTCTTGCAACGTCTAAAGCCCATCGCCACAGGGAAAAATGTTTGAGAGTATTTGCGGCGGAGCGGGATGAATGTCCAGGCTGTTGGACCTTATTTGTTATTGCTATGCAGCTAACAAGCCGCTGACATTGCTTATGGTTTTCAGCCTTGTCGGAATGCTGGTTTCTTTTACAGGATTGGCTTTCGATCACCGTTTAATTCAGGGCGTGCATGCCTGGATCAAACCGTGCAAGTTCAGCGTTTCGCTTTTTGTGTATGGTGCCACATTGCTCTGGTTTACTGGATTCATTCAGGGCAATAGAAAACTGATCTTGTTTGCCTCATCCGGTGCGTTGCTTGGCACCATTGTCGAGTTGAGTGCGATTATCATGCAAGCCCATCGTGGCGTGACCAGTCACTTCAATGTCTCCACACCGTTCGATCATGCTGTGTGGATCGCGATAAAAGTCGGCATTTTGCCAGTGTCTCTTGCGTTGATCATTGTTTATGCGCTATTGCTGAAACAGAAACATTTACCTGTTGCGCTCGGGCTCTCCCTGCGGCTTGGAGCTTTATTGACGATAATAGGATTGATACCAGGATTGATGATGATCTTGCCGGACCCGATGCAAGATGCCATAACGAACTACAAGCAATTTGATGGGCATACCGTGGGCTCTCCAGAAGGTGGTCCGGGAATTCCCTGGCTGGGGTGGAGCACCAAATCTGGTGACCTACGGGTCGCACATTTTCTCGGCATTCATGCTTTGCAAGTTTTGCCGTTTCTTGGATTCTTCATCGATCGGCATTGTCTCTGCTTGCCTCTGCAACGTCAAACACAGCTGATTTGGAACGCCGCCCTAACTTATCTCATGGTTGTCGTCCTGCTCACATGGCAAGCGTTGCGTGCAGAATCGTTTTTTGCGCCACAGTTTGACACGCTGTTACCGGCGCTTATCATGATTGGCTCAAGCGTGAGCTGGGCTCTGCTGACAGTTGCGCCGGAGCTGAAATTAGTAGTACCTATGGCATTGCGCAAGCGCACTTAGCATTAGGCTTGCACCTGGCAGCAGTTGTGGATTAGCCTCCATGTTGAGGATTAGCGACCGGTTTAAGCTTCGGTCCCTGTCCGCCAACACCGACTCCACTGCCTGTGGTGGCTTGCTCAATGGATATGATTGGTTGAGTGGCTGCTGCTGTGAAGTTGAAAGAGCCAGGCACAAATGGAAAAGGAATGGGCAAATTCACCTTCATGCTGGTAACAACAGCGACGTCGCCTATACCCGGTTGTACTGCCGCGCTTGGCCAAGTCCCTTGTGTAGCTGGAGTGCCTGAATCATTCCAGCTAAAAGCAGTAAGGAACGAGGTTGTCGTCTTGCTGATAATTGGTGATTCAGCAAATTGATTGGCCGTATTTAGTGCAGCAGTATAAGCAACAGTTTGCGAACCCTGGCTAGTTGAAAGATCGATCGCGCTGGCTGCTGCACGTGCCGCGCTGTTCGCTAAACCGTCGTTAGCGAAGTTTGCCAGTACCAACACTCCGGCATCAAGCAAGAATAAAGCGATAGGCACGAGAAAAACGATGCCAACAACTATCTCAACTATGCTCTGTCCCCTTTTTCTCAATTGGTGAATTGCCATATTGATAAAATCTCAACAAGGGACTACAAGTCTATATTCCCATTCTTCGTGTCAAATCTATTTCTTTTGGATTAAATTCCGCCATTCCTTAGTGAGTTCGCCTAAATCATTCATGCGATGAAGCTCTCGTAAAAAACGAGCATAATCGATGAAGATTGGTTTTCCAACTGCATTACGCGTGAATGTGTTTGAACTGAGGATTTCAAAAGCCGCCTTATAATAATGATCGGCTAACTCAATGTTACCCTGCGCTTTTGCCAGAGCTGCTAGTTGGCTCAACGTTTTAGTTAGAGCAGCGCTTTGAGGCCCAAAAAGCTTGGTTTGCAGTTCAAGGAGTTGTTTGAATTTTTTCGAGGCTAGCAATGGCTTGTTTTCAATTTGATAAATCCGTGCTTCGATTGGGAATAATTGGGAATTCGCCATATCCTGGTTATTTACGCTGAATCGTTTGGCAATTGCATTAGCTCGACGGAGGTAATTCTCAGCTTTGCGTGGAGTCTTTTCTACTGATAGATCGGCCATATCAGTCAAATCTTGGCAAATGTGTGGATAGAACTTTTCTGTTGCTTCTTCCGATAAGGTGAGACCTTGTTGGCACAAATTGAATTTTTTGGAAATGCGACCTAGCAAGGTGTAACATGAAGCTAAATTCTCTTTGTCAACTGGCTCTTTACTGCGTTCGTAAATTGAGACGGCTGTTTCTGCTTCATTCCGCGCATCTCCAACCATGCCCTTTTGCAAATAGAGATCCGCAAGGTGATATCGACAGGTAGCCACCTGCACAGAACCCGACCCAAATAATTGCCGATTGATTTCCAGAGCTTCGTTGAATGCCTCTTCTGCTTTGTCTAGATTGCTCGTTTTTTGGCAATAAGCAACTCCCATCTTAATAAGTGTTTTAGCGATGGCTGGATGCATCGGGCTGAGAATTTTCTTTTCCAGTTCCAAACAGCGCTGGTAATATGCGATGGCACCATCGTAGTCTCCCATGTCGTGAGCAAGATGCCCTCGATTGTCGAGGTAACGGCTCATGAGCTGGTCAGAAGTACCGAATGCACTTTCTATCAGTCTCGAAATTTTGTCGAGCAGAGTCCTGCTTGTTTCCAGCTCTCCAGTTTGCCAAATGCTTGCAGTCGTGTCCATGGCGGCAGCACAGAAGCGATGCAGGCGTTTGTTTTCTTCGTCAGTCAAGGACTGAGGTTTTGTTTTGAGGGCTTGTATCTCGGCATCAATAGAGCTTTCCAGCTTTTTTGCGTCGCTAATTGAAAGCTTGGAATTATCTACCTCATGCAAATATTTGCGCTCAGCGACAATGTTGTTTTGTGCACGGCTCAGGTCAAGCATTTCATTGTAATTTGCCAGAACCAATTTGCGATCGCCTATTTGTTTTGCTGCGCTAAGCGCCTGTTCAAATGTTTGTTGTGCACTTTTCAATTCGCCGTTATCAAATAAACGCTGCCCTTCTTCGTCAAGCTTGTGCCACTCGGGCTCTTGAGCAACCGTAGTTTGTTTCATTTGACCAAAAAATAAAACGCCCAGGCCTAGCAATAGAGCCGCTGAAATCAGAGTTAGTAGAGCTGCATTGTGCAAGAGGGGGCGCAGCGGCGAAAGGAATTTGCGCAGATACCACTGGCGTACAACTTGAGGTAAGCCGCGCGACAGACTTTTTTCTGGATCATGTTTGAAAGCTTCCAGGTCTTCTTTGAACTTGAGCATCGATTGATAACGATCTGCTGGGGCTTTAGCCATCGCAGTAAATACAATGGCTTCCATAGTGTCTTTAGTTTTCTTTTGCGAAATACTATTAGACAAGCCCTCGGGCATTTCGTTTATCTGCTTGAAAATAGTTTCGTAAACGCTTGCCCCTTTTAACGGCGGCTCCCCGGAGAGCGCCTCATACATTACGCAGCCAAGCGCATAGATATCGGTGCGATCGTCGAGCCGCAGCCCCTGGCACTGTTCCGGGCTCATGTACAAAGGTGTTCCGAAAATTTGCCCGGTTTGTGTTAATTTCTGCACTGACAAGTCGTCTGTGACTAATTGTGCAATTCCGAAATCCACAACCTTGACCAGATCTTTATTGTCTTCAGTTTTGACGAGCATGATATTGCTCGGCTTGATATCTCTATGGATAATGTTTTTACTGTGCGCGTGGGCCAGAGCGCTGCAGCACTGGCTCATTATGTCGGCTACTCTTTCTGTGCCCAGATGAGGTTCTGACGAAATCAATTGTGATAAGGTCGAGCCTTCAACATAATCCATTACAGTGTAAGGGCTGCCACTATCAGTGATACCAAAGTCGTGTACCCGAATTATATTGGGATGATCCATTCGGCTTGTCGCTTCGGCTTCACGCTTGAAGCGTTCGATCGCGTCTTTCTCAGCCGCCAGGTGCGGATGGATCATTTTTAGTGCCAGGATTTTATTGAGCATCATATGCTTGACCTGGTAAACAGAGCTCATGCCGCCCTGGCCCAGCATTGATATGACCTGATATTTTCCAGCAATAATTTCTCCGGACGAAGCGCACTGATTCTTGCTGCTACGTGGACTCAATGTATTCCGCCCGTCGAGGCTCTGGTCATAGCCGTCGCCCGTGACGATTTGAGTTCGCTGAATTTCTTGCTCTTCTGCTTCTGGCACTTCTTATTTAGCTTTACTGAGGGGCTTTCTCTTTTTCCTTTCTCTCCTTATACCCTGCCATTGCCAAGGCTGTTATCTGCAAATGTTCTGGAAACCATTACGAGATGGCTTGCTGGGCATGGCAGGCCAGATCTATGTTTTGCGCATTGACTGTGGATTTGTGCAGTTTGTTTCTGTGCAAGTCCGCAAGCTCTTTGCGCTTGACAACACGCTTTTGCTTAATTCGATTTTCGCAACGAAATTTTGACGTTTTGGCGGGTATATATTGACTATTCGGACATGTGAGAAAAAATTCAGTCTTCCAAATCAAGGCTGAGACCTACCAGGAGAATTGACAATGGCTGCAGCAGATAAACCCGACCAGGGCAAAGAGGTAGTCAATCCCAAGGATGCGGCGGATAAGCCGGCAAGCAAACCTGAGGGTGTTGATGCGCTAAGGCAAGAAGGCTTGTCAGGCGGGGTCGTCAAGAGTGACGCCCAGAGCACTGCAAAATTACATGATATGTCAATTAGCACCGATAGGTCAGGCTCTCAACTTCTAAAAGAGTTTGTCGGTGATGGAGCTCCACAATCGGGTTCACACTTCGCTGATGTGATGAAGTCGATGAAGCCTGAGGAAATCCCGGCCTTTGTCAAAGCATATAATGAATATGCTCCAGGCGCCGCAGAAGCCAATATTAACTTCATTCTAGACCGCACGGAAATGCCAGCGGGCACGGAAAGCGCTTGGACTAAGGCAGTAGCTGAGCTGAAAAATCCAGGAGACGCCGGTGCCACCGCCGCAGCTAAAGCAGAGACAAGCGCGCCAACAGATCAGACTAATCTGCGCAGTGGCGAACAACTTCTAAAGCAATTTACAGGCGATGGTCAATCTCTGCCTGGTTCACACTTCGCTGATGTTATGAAAGGCATGAAGCCTGAAGAAATTCCGCGTTTCGTGCAAGCCTATCAAGCTGCTTCACCAGATGTGGCGGCAAGCAATATTCATTTTGTTCTTGATCGCTCTGAAATGCCTGCAGGAACAGAAAAAATTTGGAATCAAGCCTTATCTGATGCAGGCAGTGGCAAGGCACCAGATGTGGTGGCGAAGCCGGCTGAGGCGGCCGAAGGTTCGGCCGAAGCCCGACAGCACGCGCTGGACGATATGGTTGCAAAAATGCCTGAAGCACTTAACAGTGGTGACCGCGCTGGAATTCAGCAACGCTCACTTGAGTGGCTTGGTCAGTTTGCCTCAGCCACAGAAAAAGGCGACTTGAAATACGACGCCAAAGCTATCGACGAAAACTTGAAGAAAGCTGGTTTCGATTCTTCGATGACGGCCTTAGACGCCACTGCCAACGACGCACATATGGGTAAATTCTTAATTGCTCAAGCCATGAACAGTCTTGAGTCTGGCAAACCGCTTCCTGCGAATTTCTCCAAAACAGTCGGCGATTATTTTGCCCCAGCCACTAAGGCAGAGCTTCCGACAGAATCGTTCCATTTTACCGATATGAATTCAGGTCTTAAGCCTGAGGAAGTAAAAGCTGCAGCTTTCACTGCTCAAATAGCTAAAGAGCAAATCGGCAAAGTAAGCGATCCGGCAGTAGCTGAGCAACTTAAGGGAATGTGGATCGGACGTAACGGCAGCAGCATGGCTGATGTAGCTGCCGGCCATGACGCCAATCCCGCACAGACAGTCAAAGAATGGAACGATGGCGTCAATAAATTGGTGGAGTCGAAAAAACTTGACTGGTCTCAAGGTACGGACTTAGAAGTCAAAACAAATTCTGCTTATGCACCGCTTGATGCTTCTAAACCCGGATTCACATCGGCCAACCCAGAAGCTTGGGAGAAAGTGGTTAAAGGCGGCTTCAGTACTGGGTATGGCGCTGACATGGACGTCGCCATGCTGAATCACGTGGCTGACGCTAACAAAATGATGCAAGATGCCGTTGATGCAGCTAAGGAAAGTGGTAAACCGATTAGCTCTAAAACACTTACCGGAATAATGGATGATACCGATAAGCTCGGCGATTCTGGATCCTCGCGATCAATGGCCAACAGACTCGTTATCGCAACTGCCCGCGAAGATGTAGGCCGCGCTTACTTGAAAGCCTTGCAAGATCAATCTACAAATGAAGGCTTCAAGAAAATGCCTTATGAAGATTACGTCAAAACTTTTGATGGCAAATATGGTGGCACTAGAACACAAGATGGTCCCGCGGCTAGTTCGCGCGTTGAAGGACCGGTGAAATTTAGAGATAGTTCCGGCGACGTTCAAGAAATGACTAGGCAGCCTGACGGCTCCTACAAAATGGAAGTCGGCTTGGGCTCGAATTTCTCTGGCACAGCAGCCACAGCCATTGAACAAGCTAAGGTTCGCGATGCTGATGTGACCTTCAATTTCAATGGCGCTGAAGTTAAAGCCAACGGAAAATCTACTGTTGATGAATTAACTACACAATTCCACCAGGAACTTGATCGTCGGGCGGAAGCTTATAGAAGTTCGCCAGAGGGTATTCAGGCTGCCAAAGAGCAGGCTGCAGAAGACGCCCAACATGATGCCGCAAAAACTTCTCTTGAGGCTCAGTACGGCAAATTTAGCGATCGTCCTGATCTTTCCAAATTGCAGTTTACACCCGCCAATCCTGAGGCATTAGCTGCCCTGGTCAAGAAGGCTGACAGTGGCACCATGAGCGGTTATGGTAAAGACCTGGACTATGCGATGCTCAACCATGCAAACATCGTTGATTCTGAATTGCAAAAAATTGCAGATAAGAGCGGTGTTGCTGCGCTCACACCAGACGCAGTCAACAAAGTCTTTAACGACACTGACATGGTAGGGCATTCTGGATTCTCTGCCAGTATGGCCCAAAATTATGCTATTGCGAACGCGCGCGAAGATGTTGGGCGAGCTATGTTCAAGGCGTTTAATCCTGATTCGAAAGTTTCTTACGACAATTTCGTCAAAACATTTGATACTAAATTCGGTGGCACCCGTGAATTGTCCGCCGCGGAAGCTGCACCAGCTCCTGCTCCTATCGAGAGCATCAAGAGCCCAGGCGGTGACAATTTTAAGGTCCAGGCTCAACCTGACGGTAGCTATAAAATGGCAATCACCGGTGGTGCCCGCTTAGACGATGTCTCTGCTGCAGCGATTGAACAGGCGGCGCAGCGTAAGGCTGATGTAAGTTTCAAGTTTAATGGCGTCGATGTGACAGCCAATGCGACTTCAACAGTCGAGGGACTTTCTAAGGCATATGACGCCGAACAGACCCGCAAGTCCGCAGAATACAGAAATTCGCCGGAAGGCATCAAAGCCGCTAAAGAACAGGCAGATGACGCCGCTGCGCGCAGTGCTCAACGCACAGCCCTGGAGTCTCAGTATGGCAAATTTACAGATCGTCCTGATATAAGCAAAGCACAATTTACATCAGCCAATCCCGAAGGACTGGCAAATCTGGTCAAGAAGGCTGATGCCGGCAACCTTACTGGGTACGGAAAAGATCTCGATTACGCCATAATCAATCATTCAGATGTTGTCAGTTCCGAACTGCAGAAAATAGCTGATAAGAGTGGCGCTGCCGCATTGACTCCTGACGTTATCAACAAAGTTTTCAATGATACTGATGTCGTTGGTCACTCGGGAATGTCTGCCAGTCTAGCCGAATCCTACATCGCGGCAACCGCTCGCGAGGACGTTGGCAGAGCCGTGTTTAAGGCTCTCAAGATGGGAGGCACTTATGAGAATCTTGCCTCTGGTTTTGACAAAACTTTCGGTGGCACTAGAGAAGTTGCGAGCGGCACTGGCCCGGTAAGCATTCGCGACGGCAAGCTGGCGTCAGACCTAGATGGTTTCGATCTGGCCAAGCAGCCTGATGGCAGCATCAAAATGGATGGTTACTACGGTAATATTTCCAACGCCGAAAGACTGGCTATTGGTCTAGCTAAAGATCAGAATGCGCCAGTCAAGTTTGACTTCAATGGAGTCGATCTGACGGCTAAGCCAGATGCAAAATCAGGCGACATACAGGCTGATTTCACAAAACAGCTTGATGCGAAGAGAGAAGCTTATCGCAGTTCGCCAGAAGGAATAGCAGCCGCAGAAAAACGGACTCAAGAAATTGCTGAGACGCAGGGTAAGGTTGATGAGCTGATTAAAACACTTCCTGATGTTTTGAAGTCGGATGATGTCAACGCGCCTAACGGTAAGGTTGTTGATTGGGTTAGCAAATTCTGCGATCTTAACGACGACGTGGGCGTTAAGATGACGCCTGATCAACGTCAGGAAATGGTCAAGCAATTCGAGGCGGCCGGCTGGAAGGCCGATGCCCGCGTTGGTGATCCGGCGGCCAGCACTGACGCCAAAGCCTTTGCTCAATGGGGCGTTGGACAAGCTGTTTCCCAGCTGAAAGACGGAAACGTGTCCCCCAATATGGCTGGTTTTATTGAAAGTGGCTATTCCAAGCTTGTAAATCAAGCAAGCGATGCGCCTTCCGCCGCAGTGAGCGTCCGCGACGCAGCTCTGGCAGACCAGTTGAAACGTTTCGACTTGGAAAAACAGACTGACGGCAGCATCAAGATGGATGGTTATTACGGCGATATTTCCAACGCCGAAAGATTAGCTCTTGGGCTGGCCAAAGATCAAAATGCTGAGGTCAAATTAAATTTCAATGGAGTGGAACTCTCGGCAAATCCAAATTCGAAAGCTGGTGATATCGCCAATTACTATGATAAAAAGCTCGACGCCAAACGTGAAGCCTATATCAATTCACCTGAAGGCAAACTAGCCGAGCAGCAAAGGGTTACGGACGTAGCAGAGAGACAATCAAAGGTCGATCAGCTCGCCAAATCACTGCCTGATGTTTTGAAGTCAGACAATCCTAACGCGCCCAATGGAAAAGTGATTGACTGGGTCAATCAGTTTGGCGATGCTTCAGATCGGACCGGTGTAAACGTTACGCCTGAACAAAGACAGCAAATGGTCAAACAATTCGAGGACGCCGGCTGGAAAGCTGGTGCTCGCGTCGGCGACCCGGCTGCCAAAACAGACCTGGCTGCGATGGCTCAATGGGGCGTAGGACAGGCCGTTAAGCAAATTGAAAGTAACGGTTCGGTAAGCTCAAATATGTCGGGCTTTGTTGCTGACAACTTCAAGGAAATGGCTAAGGCCGCGGCAGATGCACCGGCAAAAACCGCAGCTGTGGAGCGCGCTAATGACGATCCGCATGCGCCGCTTGATGCAAGCAAACCCGGCTTCGACGGGGCAAATGCCCAAGCCTGGAAGAATCTTGTGGAAAAAGCCGCTGCAGGTGAAGGTCCCACGGGTTATGGTGCTGATATGGACAATGCCATGCTCAAGCATGTTGCTGACGCCAATAAAGCCTTGGAAGCTGCAGCTGCAGCCGCCAAGAATGGTGGACCTAAGCTAAGCTGGGACAGCATGGAAAAGATTCTTGATGATACCGACAAGCTCGGCGATTCCGGCGCTTCACATGCTCTGACCCGGGCGTTGGTGATCGCTACTGCTCGCGAAGACGTTGGCAAAGCATACTACAAGGCTATGCAAGACCAGTCGACCGACAAGGCTTTCAAAGCTAAGCCCTACGAAGACTACGTCAAGACGTTTGACCAGAAGTATGGTGGCAGCAGGGAGGCTGCTCCGGCTGAGGCTCAGGCGCCGCGCGAGCGTGGTGGTTTAGACACTGTAGCCAAGGCCGATGTTAGTAAAGCGGTAGAGGATTTTGGGCAGCAAATTGGTAATGACGCGGCTTCCAAACACGCTTTCTTGAGCGCTGTTGGTGACGATCGCGCCATGGCTAAGCTTCTCGATTCGACCACTAAGGAAGAAGATCGCCGCGCTCTGGAAGATTTGCGTGATAAAGTGCGCGGCATGTCTCCGGACGAATTGAAACTGTTCAGAGAAAACTTGCTTTCAGACTCGCCTCAGGCTCGTGGTGGCATGGATACTTTAGGTAAGGTCGGCTTGCTTGGTGGCTTAGGTGTGGCAATCTCCACAGCGATTTATTTCGCGCACCAGCAATACCAGAAGGAATCAAAGCCCGCAAATCGAGTACCCTCATTCACCAGTGACTAGTAGGTTCCTATGATTGCTGATGATCTGCTACTTGAGCTTGAAAGGCTAAATTCGCCGCGATTAGACAGTTGTACTGTACCAGCACACTGGCTTTTGCTGGAGTTTCCTTTGCTCACGTCAGAAGGGTTCCTGGCCGGCATCTCTCATCTGCTCTCGACTGAGGAGCCGGCTCCCGGTCTAGAAGAGGAGTTCTACCAGCTCTGTCTGTCCAAGCTCAAAGAGTTCGCAGAAGAGCAGGTCGAACTTCTTATCGAAATGGGCAACGATAGTTCTGCCGCTAAAAATGAATATGCTCGTAAAACCATTGGCGCGATGCTCATTTCTGCTTGCGCAGATCAGCCCAAAGAGATCAAGCATTATTGCCTGCGTCGAGTTTCTGATGCGGTTCGCTATTTCAGTGAACTTGGTTTGCCAGGCTACTTGATAGATAGTCTGGACATTTGTCTTTGCAGCAATTTGCAGCTCTCCGAGAAAATTCGCTTGAATTTGCTCCATGCTCTGATTCAATGCGCTGATGCCGGGGTAGACGAGCCTGATTCAGCTATAACTTTCTTTCGGACCGCCCGTATTTTGCACGATGCGCTGCTGCTTGAGATTCAGCGAGCACTCTACGCGCAGAGTTCACGCTATTACCAGTTGCTGATGGATTCGATGGCCAGCTATCCGTACCATCTAGCACCTGCTACCCTGAAAGCGCTTTCTCTAACATCTTGTGAAAAATCTTTGCGTGAAATGGCTGATGCAGCCTTCCATGCGGTCACTGAATCATTAGAAATTCGTTGGGTTAGAACGATTAGTGATAAACTAGCTAGTCTCGAATCGAGAAAAGAGCGTCTTGCAGCTCTCTGCCATGGCGAAACTGATCAAACCAAGGTTGTGCAAGTTATTTTCAGTAATCTTAAAGGTCTGCCCATAGACCAACTCGACGATCCTCGCCTGGCTACGATAAAAACACTTATGACTTATGCTGATTCAATCAAAATGGCGGGATGTTGGTCGGTCTTTGCTCAGGGCGAATATAGCGAAGAAATCGATAAATTCCTTCAGGGCATAGCAGAACTGTCCGAGCTCGCCATAAATTCAGGTTCTGCCGGTCTCAGTCATGATGCAGTTAAATTATTGCGCCAGCTGCAGAAGCAACATCCAGATTTAAGCAGCACTATCACAGAGCAAACCGAAAAAGCGAGCATGCGTTTTGTCAATGCAATTTTGGAAAATGGCATTGCTCCGGCGCTTGTCACGCCTTCTATTCCCCTGATCGATGAGAGGGATTAAGCATGGCAGATGCAGCAACAGATGTTCCAGCGAAAAAAGCTCCCGAAAGCAAACCTGCTGAAAAGGCGGAGACAGCTAAAGAAACTCCTTCTTTGCTAAGCCTTTCGCCCGATCTGACTTTGCAGCAAATCCAGAAAAAAGAAACCGCTGCTAACAGCGATGCTACAGACAAGTTACTGGCGAAGAAAGATATTCCCAAAGTTACCCTTGAAGAAGGTGAACGTCCCAAAGATCAAAATCAGGCGCAAGTGATGAATGTGCTGCAAGAGCGTTTGATGCAGCCTGGTGTCCTGGCGGCAATCACGCCGCTTGACAAAGTGCAGCCTGGTGAAACGCAAGATCAGTACAAGCAGCGCGAAATGGCAAAACTGCAAGAGCGTCAAAAGGAATTGCAAATTGAATTGGGCACAGATCCTGAGCATAAGGGACCAGCCGTTTGGGGCAAAGAATCGCAAGCTGCGTTTAAAGATTATGTCTCCTGGATACAAGGAAAAGTGATACCAGGGACGATGTCGGCTCTCATTTCTGCCGGTGTTCCTGAGCCGCCTGGTGGTCCAATGCGCATTCCTGAGGGCATGTCTCCGCAAGATTTTGAAACCAAGGTTGCCACCAACCAGATGTCCATGAATTTTGGTATTGATGCTAATCGCATTCCTTCAGTCGAACAGTTCAAGAAGTTAGAAGATGCTTTGAACTGGACCAACAGTTCGTCTGAATTACTACAAAAACAGCATCTCACACTTCAAGACAAACAAATAAATACTGCCATTGATACCATGGGTTTTCCCAAAGGGTGGCATTACAGTGGAGACAGTGGCAGTCCTGATGCGGCTGCTGGGCGCGGTTCCGCCGCAGATATGATCGACTTATACAGTCGCATGAAGCGCGCCATCGATGTAATTGATAGTAATCATATTCACGACGTTGATTTGCCTGCCGGTGTAAAAATCACGCGTGGACCCGATGGCAGCATCAGCAACCTAGCTATTCCGATGCCTCAAGATCTGCGTCAAGAAGATCCTAAGAATGCAGAGATCATTCAGCGCGATCGCGAGTGGTTGGAAAAAGCTGACGCAAAAATTCAGAATGCCATGAAGGATAAGAACGTTCCTACCCTGGGATTCTCTGATACCGTTATTCCGCAGGTTTTTGATAAGCAGGGCAACAAGATAAATGCCCAGGCTCGTTTGGATGATAAAGGCAATCTGCTTGATGTAGTCAACCCGGCTACAGCTCCGGCAGCAGATACGGTGACAAAAGAGCAGGTAGCAGGCCGCATAACTGAAACGGCCTCTTCAGTAAATGACGCCATGAGCAAGTTGCCCGACGCCGCCAAGCAAGAATGGAAGGAAATGACGCCTGGCAAAGATGGTCAATATTCGAGCGCTCAGCTAGATTTTGTCAAGAGCAACGGCAGCCCCGAGGTTTTCTCTGCAGCTCAAGAACATAACAAGGCGATTCAATCGCCGGATGGTTATGTCAAAAACGGCCACGATTTGAACATGTTGAAAGAGCGTTATTCAACTGATGCTGTTTCCAAAGATCAAGTTGCCGATCGTGCCAAAGAAACGAAAGCGCAAGTTGATACTGCCGTCTTGCAATTGCCTCAAGATCAGAAGACCGCTTTTTCTGCCTTAAAGGCTGGTGAAAATGGGGCGTATTCTGATGAGCAACTTAGCTATCTGAAGCAACATGTGAATACTGATACTTATAACGCTGCGGCCGAGCATAACGTGGCGCTTTCCTCGCCAGATGGTTACGTCAAGGTTTCACAGTCTGTGCAGGCTCAAGATGTTCCTTGGTATAGCCCACAAAACCTGATTGCCTCAAACGTTGGAAATCCAATGGCTCTCGATGAACGCTTTTACAAACCGGGTGACCTGGTTGGCGTAAAAACAGGCAGCGGTATTGAGTACGTCGTTGCCAAAGATCTGCCGGGCTTGCGCGATCAGCAAGCGTTTGGACTCTATGGTACAAAGGCTCTTGTTTTGAGTATGGACGTGGCCATGCTGGCCATGGGAGCTGTGGAAATTGGCGCAGTTGTGGCTGGCGCCGAAGCGCTTGGCACCGCCGGTGCCACCATGACCATGGGGCGTCT
>Ga0182030_10007839_pt1 | contig 22216 bp, 20 predicted proteins | sample 812S3MmetaG_FD_121299 | JGI IMG/M metagenome (GOLD analysis project Ga0182030, IMG submission 121299) | Permafrost microbial communities from Stordalen Mire, Sweden - 812S3M metaG (Illumina Assembly) | ecosystem: Environmental > Terrestrial > Soil > Wetlands > Permafrost | place: Sweden... | reverse complement strand
TTGGCGCTCCCTACCGGATTCGAACCGGTGTTACAGCCTTGAGAGGGCCGTGTCCTAGGCCTCTAGACGAAGGGAGCGACGGTTGGATCCCGGGCCGCCTGAACCCGAGAGGGCTGGTAGTATACGGGCCAATTTTTTTGACTCAAGCGGAACCGCCTTTTTTGAACTCACCCTCGACGCAATTCCCTCATTCGGTCATTCCTCGTCCCGAGCATTCGATATCGCGGGCCTCGATCTCACCCAACGCTCTGAAGGTGCTGTACCGGCTCAAAGAGGGCGGATATCAAGCGTTTCTGGTGGGCGGCGCCGTGCGCGATCTGCTGCTTGGCTTGAGACCGAAGGATTTCGATGTGGCAACCGACGCGTTGCCCGAGGATGTGCGGCGGCTGTTTCGCAATTGCCGCCTCATCGGCCGCCGTTTTCGCCTGGCGCATGTGCACTTCGGCAGCGAAATCATCGAGGTGGCGACCTTTCGGGCCGCGGCGGCGCCGGAGCGCGAGGACCTTCCCGAGGATGCTGCCGACGGCGCGCCGGAAGAGGCTGCCTTGGATGCCGGCGAGGAGGCGGGCGATTACATCGAGCCCGTTCGAGTCGAGCCGGTGCGGACAGAGCCGGCGCAGGCCGCGGACTCGGAGCATCGGGCTTTCGATATCACCGGGCGCATCCTGCGGGACAACATGTACGGCTCGATCGAGGAAGACGTCTGGCGACGCGACTTCGCGGCGAACGGTCTCTACTACAACATCGCCGATCTGTCGATTTGGGATTTCGTCGATGGGGTGAGCGATGTGAAGGCCCGCCGGCTGAAGCTCATCGGCGATCCGGAGACTCGCTACCGTGAAGATCCGGTCCGCATGCTGAGGGCGGTGCGCTTTGCGGCAAAGCTCGGGTTCTCCATCGATGCCGATACCGAGGCGCCGATCCGCAAGCTGGGCTATCTGCTCGACGGCGTGCCGCCGGCGCGCCTGTTCGATGAGGTGCTGAAGCTCTTTCTTTCGGGGTACGGCGCCCGGTCCTTCGAGCTGCTGCAAAAGTACGGCTTGTTCGAGCATTTATTCCCGCTCTCGGCGGCGGCGTTCGAGCTGCCGCCGTACGCCTATGCGCGCGAGATGCTGGAACGGGGGCTTGGCAACACCGATGCGCGGGTGGTCGCGGACAAGCCCGTGACGCCCACCTTCCTGTTTGCGATCTTGCTGTGGAGCGCCGTGCTTCGGGAATTGAACGAGAGGGCGGCGGGTCCCGCGCCCGACCTGGCGCTGCTGATGCAGGCGTGCGACGCGGTGTTGAAGGCGCAGCAAGCCCGCATCTCGATCCCGCGGCGCTTCGCAGTGCCGATGCGCGAGTTATTGATGCTGCAGCCGCGGTTCACCCGCCGCAGCGGTGTCAAGGCGCTCAACTTGTTGCAGCACCCGCGGTTTCGCGCGGCCTACGATTTCCTGCTGCTGCGCGCCGAAGTCGGCGTCGCCGATAAGGAGCTCGCGGAGTGGTGGACCCGGATTCAAGTACTGCCGCAGGAAGAGCGCGTGGCGCTCGTGCAAGCCCGGCCCCCGGAGCCGCCGCTGTCGGCAGATGGCGCGCCTGCGCCGCCAGGGCGGCGGCGCAGGCGGCGCAGGCGAGGCGGGGCATCGCGCGGCTGAGTCCGGCACCGCGGATCCACGGGATGGAGGAGCCGACTTGAACACGTTCTGGCGCCCCGCCTATGTGGCGCTCGGCAGTAACATGAATCAGCCGCGCGACCGCATCGCCGATGCGTGCACTCATCTCGCGGCGCTCTGCGAGACGCGTCTGGAAGCGTTCTCGCCACTTTATCGGGCGCGTCCGATGGGCCCGCAGGATCAACCGGACTTCGTCAACGCAGCGGTTGGTCTTCTGACACGCAAGTGCCCCCACGAGATGCTCGACGCACTGCTTTCGATCGAGCGCCAAATGGGGCGGGTTCGAGGGCAGCGCTGGGGACCGCGGGTGATCGATCTGGATCTTGTGTGGATGGTCGGGACAGACGTCGATGATCCGGGGCTCACTCTGCCGCATCCCGGAGTGTCGATGCGCAACTTCGTCCTGTATCCTCTCAGCGATATCGCCCCCACACTCGACATTCCGGGACACGGCCGTGTCCTGGAGCTCAAGCGCGAGCGGGGCGGGGACGGGATTTCGCTTCTGGAGTGAGCAGGGCATCGTCAGTGACCGAGAACGTGCATCGATTCATCGTCGTCGAGGGGCCGATAGGCGTCGGGAAGACCAGCCTCGCGCGGCTTCTTGCGCAGTCCTTCGGCGGTCAACTCGTGCTGGAGCAGGCTGAGCAGAATCCGTTTCTGGAGCGCTTCTACAAAAGCCCGCGAGCGGCTGCGTTTCAGACGCAACTTTTCTTTCTGTTTCAGCGTGCGCGGCAATTGGAAGAGGTCCGGCAGCAGGACCTGTTTGGCGCCGTCCGTATCGCGGACTATCTGCTCGAGAAAGACCGGCTGTTCGCGCGCGTGACGCTCGATGACGCCGAGTATGCTTTATACGAGCGGGTCTACGAGCGTGTGGTCGTGGACGCCCCCAAGCCCGACTTGGTGGTCTATCTACAAGCGCCGGTCGATGTCTTGATGGACCGAATCGCGAAACGCGGCATCCGCTACGAGCAGCATATCGAGCGCGGATATCTCGAGAAGCTGACCCAGGCGTATGCGCGTTTCTTCCACAGTTACGATGCCGCGCCGCTTCTCATCGTCAACTCCGCCGCCATCGATCCCGTGACCAACGATGCAGATTACCGGCTATTGCTCGCGGAGATCAGCAAAAAAAGGCGCGGGCGGCATTTCTTCAATCCCGGCGGGAGCCTTTTGCCTGCGTCCTAGGACGCAGGCGCATTGACATCCCTCCCAGCATGCTCGGCGAGCGCCCACCGAACGTGCTCGCGCACCAGCGCCGATTCGTGGTTCTCGCGCGAGCGCAGCGCCTCGACCACCTCCGGTGAGCTCGGTGCATTGCCGAGCGCCACGGCGATGTTGCGCAGCCAGCGGGCGCGCCCGAGGCGGCGAATGGCGCTCCCTTGAGTCTTCCGTAGAAACTGCTCCTCGCTCCAGCCGAACAGGGTGAGCAACGCGGCCCGGTCGAGGCCGTGCTGCACCCAGAACGCCTTCTCCGCGGCGGGGCGTGCGAATTTGTTCCACGGGCACGCGAGCTGGCAGTCATCGCACCCGTAAATGCGGTTGCCCATGGCGCGGCGCAGTTCGATCGGAATTGCGCCTCGAAGCTCGATCGTGAGATAGGAGATGCAGCGCCTCGCGTCCAGCCGGTAGGGTGCGACGATGGCGCCGGTGGGGCAGGCCGGGATGCAGGCGCTACAGGTGCCGCAGTGAGCGGTGCTTGCAGCGTCGGCCGCCAATGCGAGATCGAGATAGATCTCGCCCAGGAAAAAATAAGAGCCGGAGTCTCGCTCGATCAGATTCGTATGTTTGCCGATCCAACCCAAGCCCGCGTTGCGGGCGAGCGCCTTTTCCAGCACCGGAGCACTGTCCACAAAGGCCCGATGACCGAAAGGACCGATCGCCGCTGCGATCTTGTCGCAGAGTTTTTGCAGTCGAAGGCGCATGAGCTTGTGGTAATCGAGTCCCAGGGCATAGCGCGATATGTATGCGGCGCTCGGATCGGCGAGCACGTCCTTCGCGTCGACGGAAGCGGCCGGCCAGTAGTCCATCCGCGCACTGAGGCAACTCACGGTGCCCGGAACGAGCTCGCCGGGGCGAGAGCGCTTCAGGCCGTGTCGCGACATGTAAGCCATCTCGCCGTGAAAGCCATCGCGCAGCCAGTCGAGGAAGCGGCTCTCATCGGCGGACAAGTCGATGTTCGCGACGCCGATCCGCGCAAAACCCAGTTCGACCGCCCAAGTGCGGATGTTCGCGAGCAGCGCGGGGGCGTCGAAGGAATTCGTCACGGTCGGAACGCTCACCCGCAGAGGCTACGCCGTCGCGCCCTATAATGGCTATCCGGCGCCTCGAGACGGCGTCATCGCCCCAGCATCCGCGGAACCAACTTCCATGCCGCAGCCCGATGAATCGAGCATCGAATTTGCGCTCACCTGCGCCGAGGCGACTGAAACGCTGGGCTCCGCGCTCGCGCATGCGTTCCCTGGCGCGCCGGCGGCCCCGGTGAGTTTTCACTTGGACGGCGATCTGGGAGCGGGAAAGACCACGTGCGTGCGCAGTTTTCTGCGCACCCTGGGCGTTTCCGGCCTGATCCGCAGCCCTACCTTTACCCTGGTAGAGACCTACCGGCTTGCGGAACTCACCGCCGTCCATGTCGATCTGTATCGAATCACCGCGGCGCCGGAGGTGGAGGAGTTGGGGCTGCGCGATTTCCTGCGCGCGGGCTGCTTGTTGCTGGTCGAATGGCCGAGCAAGGGTGCCAGCGCCTTGCCGCGACCCGATCTAGAGCTCGCATTGAGTTTCGCTGAACCCGGCAGGCTGGCGCGAATGCATGCCCAGGGACCGATCGGCGAGGAATGGTTGGCAAACCTCCAGAGTGACACCAGATTAATAACCTATCTATCTAATTTGACTTGAAAAACTGTCGCATCATGGAGTAGTTTACCGGCTATGAGATTGCTGCGTTCCGGTCTTTCCGCCTCGCTTGCCGCGACCTTGCTGGTGCTTCCGGCCGCAGCCGTCGAGATTAGAGATATCAAGCTTTCGGCCGGGCTGGAAGGAACCCGCGTGGTATTGGATCTCTCGGCGCGCACGGCCCACAGGGTGATGACGCTTACCAATCCGGACCGTATTGTCATCGACCTGCGGGGTGCACGGCTCGCCCCGGCGGCCCGGCGCGCGCCGGACGGCCGCGGCGAGGTCAAGCAGGTGCGCATGGCGCACAATGCAAACGGCGAACGCATCGTGCTCGATCTGTCGCGCTCGATGCGTCCGAAAAGCGTGCTCGCGAGCGCTGGCCGCTCAGGCTATCGGCTGGTGCTGGATTTCGCAGGGCCGGGCAACGTGATGCCGGTGCGCAGCGCTCAGACCGCTGGCCGGGAGGAACCCGTCGCGACGCGCGATCCGCAGGCGCAAGAATCACCCTCACACGGGCCTTCGCCCGAGTCGATCGAGGCACCCATCAAAGCGGCGCGTGCGCGGCCGGATGCGCGCGACCTCATCATCGCGATCGACGCCGGTCACGGCGGAGACGATCCCGGCGCCATTGGCAAGAACGGCACTCGTGAAAAGGACGTGACGCTCGCCATCGCCCGCGCGCTCGAGCAGCGCCTCGATTCCGAGCCGGGAATGAAGGCCGTGTTGACCCGCGACGGTGATTATTTCGTGCCGCTGCGCGACCGCATGCGCCGCGCGCGCGCGCGGCAGGCGGATCTCTTTGTGTCGATTCACGCGGATTCGATTCGCGACCGCAGCGTCGATGGCTCCTCGGTCTACATCCTCTCGCAGCACGGCGCCACGACGGAGGCGGCGCGCTGGCTCGCAGAGGGGCAGAACGCAGCGGATCTGATCGGCGGCGTGTCGCTGGAGAACAAGGGCGACATGCTCGCCTCGGTGCTGCTCGACCTGTCCCAGACGGCATCGCTTACCGAGAGCCACACCGCCGCGGAGCACGTCCTGCGGCAACTCAATCTGGTGGGCGAGGTGCGCAAGCCTTTGGTCCAACAGGCGGGCTTCATGGTGCTGAAATCGCCCGACATTCCATCGATGCTGATCGAGACCGCCTACATTTCCAACCCGGCGGAGGAACTGCGCCTGCGCAGCCTGGCGCATCAGGCAAAGCTTGCCGCCGCCATCCATCAGGGACTGCGCGGCTACTTCTATTCCGATCCTCCCGCGGGCACGCGCATCGCGCAAATGGCGCAGAGTGCGACGAGGCCTGAACTCGCCACGACGGAACGCGATACCTCGAGAGCCGCCCCGACGCTCTGACGCCGATCCCCGAGCGTTGCCGCGCTGTGCGAAAATGCGCCGTTCGCGAGGTGCCCCCTGCCCATTCAAGTACTGGCCGATGAGCTCATCAACCAGATCGCCGCCGGCGAGGTGATCGAGCGCCCGGCCTCCGTGGTCAAGGAGCTGGTGGAGAATTCCCTCGATGCGGGCGCGCAACGCATCGAAGTCGAGCTCGAGCGCGGCGGCTGCGGACTGATCCGAGTGCGCGATGACGGCATCGGCATCTCGCGCGAGGAGATCGCTCTCGCACTCTCGCGCCACGCGACCAGCAAAATCGCATCCCTGTCGGATCTGGAGCGGGTGGCGACGCTGGGATTTCGCGGCGAGGCGCTGCCGAGCATAGCGTCCGTTTCCCGGCTGTCGTTGACCTCGCGTTCGAAAGATGCCGAGCATGCGTGGCATGTGGATGCACGCGATGGCGTCGCAGGCTCGCCATCGCCCGCCTCACACCCGCCGGGCACCAGCATCGAAGTGCGGGAGTTGTTCTTCAACGTGCCGGCGCGCCGCAAATTCCTGCGCGCGGAGAACACCGAATACCAACACATTCTGCGCATGCTGGAACGGCTCGCGTTGTCGCGGTTCTCGGTCGGCTTCTCGCTTGCGCATAACGGCAAAAACATCTGGACGCTGCCTCCGGCGCGCTCTGCCGCGGAGCGGCTCGCACGCGTGGCGAAAATCTGCGGCGAGCAGTTCGCGGCGCATGTGATCGAGCTTCATCAGCAGACGGAAACGCTCAGTGTGTCGGGCTGGCTTGCATTGCCGACCTTCTCGCGCAGCCAATCCGATCTGCAGTTCGCCTTTTTGAATGGCCGCTTCGTGCGCGACAAACTGGTTGCCGGGGCGGCCCGGCTCGCTTATCAGGATGTGCTCTTCAACGGGCGATTCTGTGCGTATGTGCTGTATCTTGAGATGGATCCGGCGCTGGTGGATGTGAATGCCCATCCTCAGAAGCTCGAGGTGCGTTTCCGCGAATCGCGCAGCGTTCACGAGTTCCTGTTCCGCACGCTCGAGCGGGCACTCGCGCAAACGCGGCCCACGGTCGAATCCCAGGGAAGCGCGGCGTCGGACTGGCTGACCGGCGGCGCACGCGTCCCGCGTGCGGCACCTGGTGCAGTGGCCGGCAGGATGTTCCCAAGCCAGGGGCACTTCGTACTACCTGACCGGCCGCCGAGCCGCGGCGCAATCGATGCCTACCGCCATTTCCTTGAGCCGCTCGATGCTGGCGGCGGCGCGGGCCCCGAAGAGACTGCGGGTGGGAGGCTGGTCGTGTGCGATGGGGCAGGCGAGGCGCCTCTCGGCTTCGCGGTGGCCCAGCTGCACGGGGTCTATATCCTTTCCCAGACTTTGGACGGGATGGTGTTGGTCGACATGCATGCCGCTCACGAGCGCATCATGTACGAGAGCATGAAGCAGCTCCTGGCCGGCGGGACGGCCGAACAACGACTGCTCGTGCCCGAGACCCTGACGGTGACGCCGGCTGAGGCCGAAGCGGCGGACCTGCATCAAGCCGAATTCGCCGCCTTGGGCTTCAACATATCCCGGCTCGCGCCGGATCAGCTGGCGCTGCGCGGCATTCCGAGTCTGCTCGCGGGACGCGACCCGGCCGGAATCGTGCGCGACGTGCTGTCGGATCTGCTGGAGACCGGTCACTCCCGCCGTGTCGAGGAGTCGATCAATCACCTGCTCGGCACGATGGCTTGCCATGCCGCCGTGCGCGCGCAACGTAATCTCACGCTGCCCGAGATGAATGCGCTATTGCGCGAGATGGAGCGAACCCCCCGGGCGGACCAGTGCAACCACGGTCGCCCGACGTGGGTGCGGCTGTCGCTCGGCGATCTCGATCGATTGTTCATGCGCGGGCGCTGATGGGGGTCAGCCGCCGCGGCGCGCTGCTGCTCATGGGGCCAACCGGCGCGGGCAAGTCGGACATCGCCCTGGAACTCGCGCAGCGGTTTCCGTTCGAGATCGTGAGCGTCGACTCCGCGCAGGTGTATCGCGGCATGGATATCGGCACCGCGAAGCCGGATCTTGCGACTCGAGAGCGAATTCCGCACCACCTGATCGACATTCGCGATCCGACAATGAGTTATTCGGCGGGGGAATTCCTGCGCGACGCGGGCGAGGCCATGCGTGACATTTGGGGGAGGGGACGCCAGCCGCTGCTGGTGGGCGGAACAATGCTGTACTTTCATGCACTGTCCTCCGGCCTCGCGGTGTTGCCGGGGGCGGACGCCCGCATCCGCGTGCAGCTCGACGAGCAGGCGGCGGCCCACGGGTGGGAGAGCCTGCACCAAGAACTCACACGGGTGGACCCCGAGGCGGCCGCCCGCATTCACGTCAACGATCCTCAGCGCATTCAGCGAGCCCTTGAGGTGTATCGTGCCACGGGTTTGCCGATCAGCCACTTGCAGCGCAATCGTCGGACGCTGTTCGAGGGCGTCGAGGTGCTGGAATTTGCGGCGGCGCCAAGCGATCGAATCGACCTGCATCGGCGCATCGCCGGGCGTTTCGAGGAGATGCTCGCTCAGGGGTTTCTCGACGAAGTGCGCGCACTCTTTGAAAGAAGCGATCTGACTGCGGAACATCCTTCGATGCGCGCGGTCGGATATCGTCAGGCATGGACGTACCTAGCGGGACGATGCGATTTGGACGAACTCAAAGAACAAGCGGTTGCGGCGACGCGGCAACTCGCCAAGCGCCAACTGACTTGGCTGCGGAGGCGGCACCTGGCCACCTGGCTGAATTCCATGCAGCCGCATGCCGCATCCAGGGTGACCAATGCACTGTCCGAGTGCGGGTTTGCAGGGTGGTCATACGTTTAGCTGCGCCGGCTCCCGCTGTGCTAGGATTTAACCGGAATTTGCCTGGCGCAAGGAAGTGACGCGGCAATGTCAACGACTCTAAAAACAAGGAGCTTTCCCATGGCCCGTGGCCAGTCTCTGCAGGACCCTTTTTTGAACGCTTTGCGTAAAGAACGCGTGCCTGTATCCATTTATTTGGTGAACGGCATCAAGCTGCAAGGACAGATCGATTCCTTCGATCAGTTCGTCGTTCTGCTGAGAAACAGCGTAAGTCAGATGGTCTACAAGCACGCAATTTCCACCGTCGTGCCAGCGCGCAACGTGCGGTTGCCGACGGGTGAAGACGGCGAAGTCACGGAACCGGCCATCGTCGAATGATTTGCGGCAGGCGGTTGTCCATTGATTGAACGCCCCCGGGGTGGCGAGCGGGCGCTATTGGTCGGGGTGGGCGTCGGTCATCCGGTCGATCCGCACGATTCGGCTGAATTCAAGGCGCTGGCACTCTCGGCTGGCGCAATCCCGGTGGGAGTGGTGCTTGCATCCCGACCTCGGCCTGACCCGAAGTATTTCGTCGGCAGCGGCAAGGCGGAGGAAATTCGCGTCCGCGCGCTGGATCTCGGTGCCGAGGTCGTATTGGTCGATCAGGCATTGAGCCCCAGCCAGGAACGCAACCTTGAGAAGCTCACAGGTTGTCGAGTATTAGATCGTAACGGACTGATTCTGGACATTTTTGCGCAGCGAGCGCGAAGCTTCGAGGGCAAGCTCCAAGTGGAGCTGGCGCAGCTCTCGCACCTCGCTACCCGCCTGGTGCGGGGTTGGACCCACCTCGAGCGTCAAAAGGGCGGCATCGGACTTCGAGGTCCGGGCGAGACCCAGCTGGAGACTGACCGTCGATTGATCGCCAAGCGGATTCGCACGCTGCAAGCAAGGCTCGACAAGCTGGCGCGCCAGCGCGACACCAGTCGCCACGTGCGCCGCGAGATCCCGGTTCCGACGGTCGCCCTGGTCGGATACACCAATGCCGGCAAGTCCACGCTGTTCAACCGCCTCACCGGCAGTGACACGTATGTCGCGGACCAATTGTTCGCAACGCTCGACCCCACCGTCAGGCGCGTCAAGCTCGCCGGAGTGGGCGAGGTGGTGCTTGCCGACACCGTCGGATTCGTGCGTCAGCTCCCGCACGAGCTGATCGCGGCCTTCCGTTCAACCCTGCAGGAAGCACGCGATGCGGATCTTTTGCTGCATGTGGTGGATGCCAGCGATCCGCTGCGCATCGAGCGCATGGCGCAGGTACGCGAGGTGCTGGCAGGCATCGGCGCAGGGGAAATTCGGGAGCTCACGGTATTCAATAAAATTGATTTGCTCGACGAATCTGCCGCGCGCGAGCCACCGCGGGTCGTGCTGGGACCCGATGCGCTGCCGACCCAAGCCTGGGCGTCATCGGTGACCGGGGCGGGGATCGAGGCGTTGCGTGAGGCGATCGTCCAGGCCGTGCGGCCGAACCAGATTCGCAGCACCCTTCACCTGCACATGCCGGCCGCGTCGGTCCGCTCCGATCTTTACAAGCGCAACGCCGTGCGCGCCGAGAGGCAGTGCGACGACGGCAGCTGGGAGCTCGAAGTCGAGCTCGACTCCTCGGAAATGGCTAAGATCCTGGGCAACCGAGGCGTGGATCTTGTCAATACGCTCGACACCCACGAGCAGCGCGTGGCCTAGCCGACCTTGTGAGGTTCCGGTCGGCTGTTAAAATGCCCCGCCTCCTATCATTAGACGGTCCCGTCCGAAACAATATTTAGGCACACGAATGGCTTGGAACGAACCTGGCGGCGAAAAGCGCAATCCTTGGAACCGCCCTCAAAATGCGCAGAACGACCTTGACGACGTGCTGCGCAATCTGCAGCGGCGACTGGCGGCTCTCTTTGGGCGCAGCGGCGGTGCGGGCGGCGGCGGGCAGGGCAGCACTCCGAGCTTCGCCAGGGGGCTGGGCGGCGTCGCGGTGCTCATCGGGGCGATCTGGCTGGCGAGCGGCGCCTATCGCGTCGACGCGCAAGAGCGCGCCGTGGTATTGCGCTTCGGCGCCTACGTCCAGACGGTGGGCCCGGGCTACAACTGGCACATCCCCTGGCCGATCGAGCGCAAGGTGATCGTGAACGTCTCGCAGCCCAACAGCGTTCAGGACGACGCGCAAATGCTGACGGCAGACACCAATCTCGTGGAGGTTCGCTCCGCGGTCCAATACACCCAGCCGGATCCGCGCAAGTATCTGTTCAGGGTCAAGGGGGTCGAGGACACGCTGCGGCAGGTGAGCGAGAGTGCACTGCGCGAGGCGGTCGGCCAAGCCTCGCTCGACAAGGCTCTCGCCTTCGATGTGAGCATCACCGACCATGCCATGGCCACGCTGCAGCACACGATCGACGGCTACGACATGGGCGTCCACATCATCGGCGTCAGGCTCGAGGAAGTCGTGGTGCCCGAAGCGGTGCAGGATTCGCAGCGCGACGCGATCAAAGCCGATAAGGACCGCCAGCGCTATCAGCAAGATGCCGAAACCTACCGCAACGACGTGGTGCCGCGCGCCCGGGGCGAAGCTGCCAAAGTGCTGCTGGAGGCGGAGGCCTACCGCCAGCAGGTGCTCGCCCTCGCGCAGGGCGCGACCGCCCGTTTCGATCAGGTCCTGAGCCAGTACGACCGCGCACCGGCGGTCACGCGCGAACGCATCTACCTCGATACCATGGATCAGGTGTACAAGAACGCCCGCAAGGTCATCGTCGATACCAAGGGCGCCGGCAACATGCTCTATCTGCCAATCGACAAACTCCTGCCGCCGGGCACGCAGCCGCTCGGGGGTTCGGGAGACAACGGAGCGAACGCGCCCACGCGTCTGCCGGAGGTGCAAGTCACCCCGACCGAGGATCCGGCGCGCGCGCGCGGGGTGCGCTGATGCAAACCCGGCTCTTGTACAGCATGGTGTCCCTGGTGGTGATCATTCTACTCGCCCGCGCGAGCCTGTTCACCGTGAGCGAGGGCCAGCTCGCCATCAAATCGACCGGCGGCCAGATCGTCGAATCCGATTTCAAGCCCGGCTTGCACCTCAAGATACCGATGGTCAACGACGTGACCAAATTCGACGGGCGGATCCTCACTGACGTGTACCAGGCAGAGCACTTCCTCACCCGTGAACAGGAACAGCTCACCATCGATTTTTACGTCAAGTGGCGCATCGTGAATCTGCGCCTTTATTTCGAGACGACGGGTGGCAGTGAAGATGTCGCGAACGCGCGCTTGCGCGAGACCATCCGGGACAGCATCAAGACCGTGGTCACGCAGCGCACCTTGCAGCAGGTCGTGACGGCGGGACGTGCGGAATTCACCGATGCCATGATGAAAACGGCGCGGCCTTTCGCGGACCAGCTCGGCATCGAGCTCGTCGACGTGCGCATCACCAAGATCGATCTGCCGCAGCAGGTGCAGGAATCGGTCTTCGACCGCATGCGTGCGACATTCAAGGCGCAGGCGGCCAAGCTACGTGCCGAGGGGGTCGAGGCATCCGACCGAATCCGTGGGGAGGCGAACAAGGAGACGACGGAGATTCTCGCCGATGCGTCGCGCCAGTCGAGTCAGACGCGCGGCCAGGGCGATGCCTCGGCGAGCGAGGTCTACGCGAATTCCTACTCCAAGAATCCGGAGTTCTACAGCTTCTACCGGAGCATGCAGAGTTATCGGGAAGCGGTGGGCACGCAGGGCGATCTATTGGTGATTCCGCCCGACAATTCGTACTTCAAGTACTTCAACAAGCCTCAACCTCAACCGCAGCACTGAAGGGGTCATCGGGATGGATGTCGGTTGGGCCGAATTGGCGCGCTATTTGGGCGGTGCGTTCGCCCTGTATCTCGTGCTCGAGGGCATTCTGCCGTTCGTGAATCCCGGTGCGGCCAAGCGGCTCATGGGCAAGCTCTCTCAAACCGAGCCGGCGCAGCTCAGGTGGGGCGGATTGATCAGCATGATCGTCGGCCTCGCCCTATTGTGGATGGCACGCAATGGCTAAAAATCTGGTCGTGATCGGATTGCAATGGGGCGACGAGGGCAAGGGCAAGGTCGTCGATCTGCTCACTGACAAGGTGCAGGCGGTCGCCCGCTTCCAGGGCGGCCACAATGCCGGGCATACGCTGGTGATCGGCGGCAAGAAGACCGTACTGTCGCTGATCCCCTCCGGAATTTTGCATGCCGGCGTGCAGTGTCTGATCGGCAACGGTGTGGTGTTGTCACTCGAGGCGCTGTTCAAGGAAGCACAAATGCTCATCGAGCAGGGAGTGCCGGTGTTCGAGCGCCTGCGCGTGAGCCCTGCGTGTCCGCTGATCCTGTCCTCGCACGTGGCGCTCGACCGCGCCCGCGAGAAAGCGCGGGGGGCAAATGCCATCGGCACCACCGGCCGCGGGATCGGTCCGGCTTACGAGGACAAGGTTGCGCGGCGCGCAGTGCGCGTGTGCGACCTGTTTCATCGCGAGCGCTTTGCCTCCAAGCTGGGCGAGGTGCTCGATTATCACAACTTCATCTTGCAACGCTACTTCCAGACCGCGCCGGTCGATTTCCAAAGCGAACTTGAATCGAATCTCGCGCTCGGCGAGCGCCTGAAGCCGCTGGTGGCGGACGTGACCGGCATTCTCGAGTCGCTCAGCATCCAGGGCGCAAACGTGCTGTTCGAGGGTGCGCAAGGTGCGATGCTCGATGTAGATCTAGGCACATACCCCTACGTCACGTCATCGACCACCAGCGCGGGCGGTGCGGCTCCCGGCACCGGACTCGGACCGCGGCGATTTCACGAGGTGCTCGGCATCGTCAAGGCGTATACGACGCGGGTGGGAGGCGGGCCATTTCCCACCGAGTTATTCGACGAGTATGGCGAGCATTTATCCAGGGTCGGACATGAGTTCGGCTCGGTCACGGGGCGGCAGCGCCGCTGCGGCTGGTTCGATGCCGTCGCTCTGCGCCGATCCATCGTGAACTCGAGCTGCTCTTCGTTATGTGTGACGAAGCTCGACGTGCTGGACGGCCTCGACACGATCCGGATTTGCGTTGGGTACAAGATCGACGGCAGCCTGACGACCACCCCCCCACTGCTCTGCGATCAATTCGGCAATTGTGAGGCCGTGTACGAGGATTGGCCGGGCTGGAAGGAGAGCACCATCGGCAAGACGCGATACGAGGAGCTGCCCGGTAATGCGCGCAGTTATTTGGAGAGGCTGCAGCAGCTCCTCGAGATTCCGATCGACATGATCTCGACCGGACCCGACCGCAACCAGACCATTTTTCGCAAGCATCCTTTCGGGTGATGCGTGTGCCGCAGCCAGGTTCACTGACTCCATGACCAATCGACTCACCGCATTGCTCGAACAACGACCCTGGCTGCTGGCGGACGGCGCGACCGGCAGCAATTTGTTCAATCTCGGGCTGCAATCGGGGGATGCGCCGGAGCTTTGGAACAGTACGCACCCCGAGCGCATCGCTCAACTCGAGCGCGACTTCGTGGACGCCGGGGCGGACATCATCCTGACCAACACCTTCGGCGGCACGCGTTATCGGCTGAAGCTGCACAATGCCGCCGATCGTGTCGCAGAGCTGAACGAGAAGGCGGCCATCATTGCCCGCGGCGAAGCGGACCGCGCCGGCCGCACGGTGCTCGTCGCCGGCAGCATCGGTCCCACCGGCGAGATCCTCGAGCCTCTCGGCCCCTTGCGTCTGGCCGACGCACGCGATGCGTTTGCGGAGCAGGCGGCGGCTTTGGCGCGCGGCGGCGCGGATCTTCTCTGGATCGAGACCATGTCCTCGGTGGAGGAGACCGAAGCGGCGGTCGCGGGAGCGCGAAGCACCGATCTGCCCGTTGTCGCCACCCTGAGCTTCGATACCAACGGCCGCACGATGATGGGTGTCACACCCTCGGAGCTCGCGGGCCTGCACCGCAAGCACCACCTCGCGGCGTGCGGCAGCAACTGCGGGGTGAGTCCATCGGAACTCGTGGCGTCGCTCGTGAATCTCGCCGCCGCGTCCGATTCGTCCGCCGTGCTGGTGGCAAAGTCCAACTGCGGGATACCGCAGTTTGTCGACGGCGCCATCCGGTTCAACGGCACCCCGGAACTCATGGCAGTGTATGCGGGGCTTGCGCTCGATGCCGGCGCTCGGATCATCGGCGGCTGCTGCGGCACGACACCCGGGCATTTGCGGGTGATGCGTCAGGCGCTGGAGTCCCATGTACGCGGACCCACGCCGGACCTCGCCATGATCGAAGCGAGGCTCGGCGCAATTTCCACCGGCGCTGCGGCGCAATTGCGTGGCGAAATGGACCGGCAGGCCGGCGCAGCTCCCGGCTCCGCGGGCCGGCGCACAACCGGCCGACGCGCGTCGCGCGAGTAACGCCCACGTCCCGCTCGCGGACTGGTCTCACGATTCCTACGACTGTTCGTCGGCAGCGACAGCGGCGCTGATGCAGGCGTCGTCGTAGACTGCATGTTGGGCTCGAGGGCGTCACACCACACGGGAGGGGCGGAAGATGGCGAAAATGCTCTTGAACGGCAGCGAGCGGGAAGCTATTCCGGGCGCCCGCATTCTCGGGCCGGCCAATCCGACCGAGCGTCTCGAGGTAAGTGTGGTGCTACGTCGCCGTGGCCAGCAGGCGATGCAGGCGCGGGTCGCTAGCCTTGCCGCCGGCCAACGCATCGGATACCTGACCAAGCAGGATTTCGCGCGAGATCATGGCGCGGACCCGGCCGACGTCGCGCGGGTTCGGGCATTTGCCCAAGCTCAGGGACTAACCGTGGTGCAGGAGCATGCGGCAGGGCGAACAGTCATCCTTTCCGGGACCGTCGCCGATTTCACGGCCGCTTTCGGCGTTCAGCTCCACCACATGTCGCATGCCGGCGGTACCTATCGCGGCCGCACCGGCGGCATCTACCTGCCCGCCGAATGGGACGGCGTGGTCGTTGCGATTCTCGGCCTCGACAACCGCCCTCAGGCGAGGCCGCATTTCCGTGCGCGCCGGCCCGTGGGAAACATCTTTCGGCATGCGGTGGCACCGGTATCGTTCACCCCGCCAGAGGTGGCGTCGCTGTATGGATATCCTTCCGGCACCGGCGCCGGGCAGTGCGTGGCGCTGATCGAACTCGGCGGAGGATACCGGCCGGCGGACCTCAGCACGTATTTCACCGGGCTCGGTGTCCCCGCTCCGACGGTCGCCGCCGTGTCGGTGGATCACGCGACCAACAGCCCGACCGGCGACGGCGAAGGACCGGACGGCGAGGTGATGCTCGATATCGAGGTCGTGGGATCCATTGCGCCCGGGGCACGAGTGGCCGTGTATTTCGCTCCGAATACCGATGCCGGCTTTCTGGATGCGATCACCACGGCGATTCACGACACCACCAACGACCCCTCCGTGCTGTCCATCAGTTGGGGCGGCGCGGAGTCGACGTGGACATCGCAGGCGATGACGGCCATGGATGAGGCGCTTCAAGCGGCGGCGACCATGGGCATCACGGTATGCGTTGCTGCCGGGGATAGCGGCTCATCGGACGGGGTGAGCGGCGGCGGCAACCATGTCGATTTCCCCGCCTCGAGTCCGCACGCGCTCGCGTGCGGCGGCACGAATCTCAAGGCGAATCAAACGCAGATCGCCAGCGAGAGCGTATGGAACGATGGTGCGAGCGGGGGTGCGAGCGGTGGCGGAGTGAGCGGCTTTTTCGCGCTGCCGGCGTGGCAGAACGGCTTGAGTGCCCTCACCACGGACGGCGCCTCGGTCGCTTTGACCATGCGCGGTGTTCCCGATGTGGCCGGCGACGCTGATCCCGAGACGGGCTATGTGGTGCGCGTGGATGGCACCGACACGGTGATCGGGGGGACCAGCGCCGTGGCGCCCTTGTGGGCAGCGTTGCTCGCTCGAATCAATGGCTCGACGGGCAAGACCGCTGGCTTCGTCAACCCGCTGCTTTATGCCAATGCACAGGCATGCCGCGATGTGACCCAGGGAAACAACGGCGACTACGCAGCCAAACAGGGTTGGGATGCCTGTACGGGGCTTGGCAGTCCCAACGGCAGCGCGCTCGCTCGGCTGGTGTGATCAATCGGGGCAGCCCGCCGGGCTAACGCAAGTGGGGGAACAGCCCCAACAGGCCGGTGACGATCAGGTAGATCGCGACGATGTAATTGAGCAGCCGTGGCACGATCAGGATGAGCAGGCCCGCAATCAGGGCGACGATGGGCGCGAGACTCAGGCTCATATTCAAGTTCATGGATGACTCTCCTAAAACAGCTTGATGGCATTCTGCAAGGTCTTGAACACTCCCCAGAGCAGGGGAATGCCAACCGCCAGCCACAGAATAATCCCTCGTGCCTTCATGGTGCGCTCCTGTGATGGTGTTTCTCACTCACCGGTCGCATGCAAAAATTACAAATAAACCCGATCAGCAACAAGCCGCACATGATGTACATGGTCACCGAGTAGGCTTGGGCCTTGGGTACGCCGCGCTCGATCTGATACTCGCGGATGTAGTTGATCAATACAGGGCCCAGCACACCGGCGGCCGACCACGCAGTCAATAGGCGTCCGTGAATGGCACCCACGTGCATGGTGCCGAACACATCGCGCAGATACGCCGGAATGGTGGCGAAGCCGCCGCCATACATCGACAGGATGATGACGAAGGCCGCGACGAAAAGGGGGATCGAGCCCGCATAGCCTACGGAAGGAACAGTGGAGTACAAGAGTATGCCGAGTGCAAAGAACACGAAATAAGTGTTGCGCCGGCCGATGTAATCGGAGGTGCTCGCCCAAAAGAATCGTCCGATCATGTTGAACAGGCTCAGCAGGCCGACAAAGCTTGCTGCTATTTCCGCCGTCACCCGGCCGCTGAAGATTTCCTGGATCATCGGCGAGGCCTGGCTCAACACCGCGATGCCGGCGGTGACGTTCATGCACAGCACGACCCACAGCAGCCAAAACTGCGAAGTGCGCCAGGCCACGTCGACCGCGACCTGCGCTTCGGTAACCAGCGGCACCGGTTTGACGGGCCGCGTCCAACCCTCGGGCTGCCAGCCATCCGCGGGAACCCTGACCGAGTACACCCCGATCATCATGAACATGAAATAGATGACGCCCATGGTGACGAAAGTTTCGAGGACGCCGTTCGACACCGCGGTTTTGAAGTGATTCATCAATATGACGGACAGCGGAGCGGCGATCAAAGCACCGCCGCCGAAACCCATGATGGCCATTCCGGTCGCCATACCGGGCCGGTCGGGGAACCACTTGATCAGAGTGGACACCGGGGAGATGTAGCCGATCCCGAGGCCGCAGCCGCCAAGCACCCCGTATCCCAGATAGAGAAGCCACAGGAAGTGATAGTGAATGCCGATCGCGGACACGATGAATCCACTCCCGAAACACAGGGCCGAGACGAACATCGACTTGCGTGGACCGGAGCGTTCGACCCAGCGGCCGAACGCGGCGGCCGAGACGCCCAGGAAGGCGATGGCGATGGAAAAAACCCACCCGATCTCCTTCAAGTTCCAGTCCCCGGGTACCGAGTGCGTCACGCCCAAGATCTTGGTCAGAGGCAGATTGAACGTCGAGAATGCATAAACCTGACCGATGCAGAGATGTACGGCCAGCGCCGCAGGGGGCACCAGGAATCGATCGTATCCCGCCTGCGCGATGGTGTTTTCGCGGTTCAAGAAAGATGAGGCCATTGAATCTTCCCTTCCGGGCGTTTTGTTATCAGTCAAATATGCGCCAGCGCTTCGCAAGTTGCCACTAGGACATGTGTCACAAACCGGGCGACGAACCCTTGCACACGCGGCGCACCGAATCGATATCCAATATATCCAAATGTTAAGTCGGAAAACGTGACCCCTGAAGTCGCCCCGCCAGGCACAACCCCGTAGTTTCCGCATCTCCATGCATTCCCTCAAGCAGCGCGAGCGGCGCACTTCAAATTGGTCGCGAGCGGGACTGTGGCCCTGGCTGTCGGCGGCCGCAGCTTGCCTGCCTCTCTCGGCATTTGGCTATTGTCTGGCCGACGCCGATCCGCAGATCCGCCAGCTGCAAGATCTGGTGGGCCGAAACGCCGGCGCCGCGGTTCGGCAATCGCAGGCGCTTCTGACGCTTACGCAGGATGGCGCCCGCGCGGCGCCGCCGTCGGGCGGCAACGCGGCCGCGGTGTCGCGCATGGCATCCCTCTACGCCGTCATGGCCGACGCACAGGGGATGCTCGAACTCGACTCCGAGGCGCGCGCCAGCGCCGAGAAGGGCCTCACTCTCGCGCCAAATCCGCTCGATCCCGTGCACGTGGAATTGCGCCTTGCCCATCTGGGGAGCGTTTACGACGGTGCCGGAATTGCCGCTGCGTTGAAAGCGGTAGAGGAGGAACGGGCGTTGCAGCCGCCGGGATCCGCGGCGGCTCTGTGCCTGCTCATCGGCAGAGGTTTGCTCGAGCACCGGTCCGATCGAGAGGATCTCGCCGTCGCGACGTTCGTGCAGGCGTACGGTGCGAGCGCGGCTGGGGTGGCGGCCGAAGTGCACGTCGCCTCCGCGGAAAATCTGTCACTGGCCATGCGCGCCATGGGCGACTATGGCCAGGCGCTCAGCTTGAATCAGGAGAAGATCGACTGGGATACCGCCCACGATGCGCCGACCAGCCTGTCGCTGTCGCGCTTCATGCGCGGCCAAATCTTGGAGAAGATGGGCGACCATCAAGGGGCGATCGCGGAATTCACCAAGGCGCGCGCCCTCAGCGTCTCACTGGACGACTCGCAGGCCATTGCCTTTGCCGACAAGGCGATCTGCGAGTCGCATATCGAGCTCGGCGAACTCGAAACGGCGCAACGCCGATGCGACGATGCGCTTCGGCTGTTCGGTGACTCCACATTGTCGGTCAAGGAGACACGGCTCCTTCAGGCGCGCATCGACCTCGGCCTCGGGCGGCCGGAGGCGGCGCTTGCCACGCTCGACGCGGTACTCGATCACGGCGGCGAGGATCTGCCGCCTCGCCAGGTGGCCGCGATTTACGAGTCGCGTGCGCGGGCGAACGCGGTGCTGCACAAATACAGGCAGGCATACAACGATCTTCAGGAATTCCTCAACCGATACACCGCGGCGAACAATGCCGCGAGCGTGATGCAAGCGGGGGCGCTGCGCGCCCGGTTCGCGACCGATCGCGAGGTTGCCCGCAATACCTCGCTGCGGCGCGAGCTGGAATCCTCCCGGCAGAAAACCAAGGCGCAAAGCGAGGCGCTGCGTTGGGATGCCGTGCTCGCAGCGCTCGGAGCCGCAGTGATCGCGCTGCTGATTTATTTCCTGTTCTCGAACCGCAGGTATCGTGCACAGCTGGTGATTCTGGCAAATCAGGATCCGCTCACGGGCCTGCCGAATCGAAGGCGTACGGCGGAGCTGGCCGTCGGCGCGCTCGAGTCCGCCGAGGCGGCGGGAGAGCCGCTCACCATCGCAGTGATAGACATGGACCACTTCAAGTCGATCAACGACCGCTGCGGGCACGGGGCCGGCGACCATGTGCTCAAGGAATTCGCCCGCGCAGGCCGGGAAGCTCTTCGCAGCACCGACATTCTCGGCCGCTGGGGCGGAGAGGAATTTCTGCTGATCATGCCGCACACGCCGATCGAGGTTGCGCACGCGAGTCTGGAGCGGTTGCGCACGAGGATGTTCTCCATCCGGCTGCCCTCGGCGGGCAGTGGCCTGAAGGTGTCTCTGAGCGCCGGCCTCGCGTTCTACGACGAAACAACCCGCTCGCTCGAGGATCTCATCGCTCGCGCGGACGCGGCACTCTACATCGCAAAGAACGAGGGTCGGGATTTGGTCAGAATTGCCAAGGGTAACTATGACGTGAGCTCCACGGGGGTGCGGCGGGCTCTGCGCGCCACGCTGTAAAGCTGCCGCGAAGCTCGCCAAAACAATGCTAGACTGAAGCGCTTGTGCGGTCCGGATTGTGGGCCACCGTTACCCCCGGGTTCAATGGGGACTGGCTGAATGGCTGCCCATGCCCTCTAGTAATCCAATCTCGACCGGCGGCGACACCGCCGAGGAAATTGCGCGTGACGTGCAGGCCGTCGGCCAAATTGCGGCGGTCCCGCCGCTCCTCGATGCGCTCTGCGAATTCACCGGAATGCGTTTCGTCGCGGTGGCCCGCGTCACCGACTCCACGTGGACCGCGTGCGCGGTCAAGGACGAAATCGAGTTTGGGTTGAAGCCGGGCGGCAGCCTCGCGATCGAAACGACACTGTGCATAGAATCGAAGCGATCCAACCGGCCGGTGATGTTCGATCAGGCGAGCCTCGATCCTGTCTATCGCGACCATCCCGTGCCCAAGATTTACGGAATCGAGAGCTACATGTCGGTCCCCATCGTGCTGCCCAACGGCCGCTATTTCGGCAATCTTTGCGCGATCGATCCCTCTCCGGCAAAAATCTCGGACGAGAAGACCCTGCGGCTGTTCACCAAATTTGCGGCGCTGATCGGCGCGCAGCTCGATGGCGAGCTCAAGCGTGAGCAGGTGCAGACGGCGTTGCGCGATGAGCGCTCAGCGAGCGAGTTGCGCGAACAATTCATAGCGGTCCTCGGGCACGATTTGCGCAATCCGCTGCAGGCGATTTACGCCACCAGCGCATTGATGGAGCGCAAGCTCGAGCCAAACACGCCGCTCGCCGGCATGGCCGATCGCATCAAAACGAACGCGCGGCGCATGTCTTCGTTGATCGACGATGTGCTCGATTTTGCGCGCGGGCGGCTCGGCGGCGGCATCGGTGTCGATCTGGACGAGGTCAAGGACCTGAATGCCGGTCTTCAGTCCGTGGTGAAGGAGCTGCAGGATGGCCGGCCGGGCCGACAGATCGTCGCGAACATCGGCGTGAGCCGGCAGGTGCGTTGCGACCTGGGGCGCATCCAGCAACTCGCCTCGAACCTCATCAGCAATGCACTCGACCACGGCGCGCCGGACAGCCCGGTCAAAGTCGATGCGCGCACCGACGATCGTGAGTTCATTTTCGAAGTCTGGAACGCCAACTCTGGCGAGCCGATACCGGAGCAGAACTACGATCGGATGTTCGAGCCGTTCTGGCGACCCTCGGCATCGGACAGTCGGCATGGCCTGGGACTAGGACTTTACATCTGCGCACAGATTGTCCGGGCGCATGGCGGTAGGTTATCGGTGACCTCGAGCCGGGAAGGTGGCACCACGTTCAGCGTGCGAGTGCCGGTGGCCGCAAACGGGTAGCCGCGCGCGATGGGCGGCTCTGCAGGCGCGTATAGGTTCGGATGCCCCGGAGGGGCCGTGACGGCTTCTCCGACTACATTCAAGTATGCTTTCTAAGTAATTGAATTTGGTGCCCAGGAGAGGACTCGAACCTCCACGAATTTCTCCACTGGTACCTGAAACCAGCGCGTCTACCAGTTCCGCCACCTGGGCAAGAGGGGCCGCCGACGATGAGGCGGGGGAA